>Ga0310811_10006614_pt1 | contig 14819 bp, 16 predicted proteins | sample YCmetagenome_FD_207642 | JGI IMG/M metagenome (GOLD analysis project Ga0310811, IMG submission 207642) | Soil microbial communities from experimental microcosm in Duke University, North Carolina, United States - YC | ecosystem: Engineered > Artificial ecosystem > Soil microcosm > Unclassified ...
TCATTATTGCTCGATTCGAATTTCGCTGCGAAACTCGCGAGCCCTAGCGATGGCGGATGCGAAATTTCCATCTGCCCGAAGGCGGCATATTTCTCGATCGTGGGGCCCGAACGCGAACCAAAATGTGACCGAACTCCGGCTGGACGCCGGCAGCTGATTGAACGGTCATGATGGGTTTTCATCCGATTTGGCGCGCCGCAGAGCCAATTGGACGCATCCGAGCAGACCCTCCTCGTCGAGGGGTTTGGTCAGGTATCCAATGACGCCTTGACCCAGAGCTCGAGCTCGCACGCTGTCATCGGGGTAAGCGGTGATCAGAATTGTTGGTATGTTATAGCCAGATCCTACCAATCGACTATACAACTCAGTCCCAGTCATGCGCGGCATGTGGACATCAACGATCAAACAGGAGGTATGGCGAACATTGGGAGATGCCAAAAAATCCGCTGCGGACGAGAAGCTCACAATCGTAAAACCCATTGCCTGCATGAGACCCGCTAACGCTGCGCGAGATTGCTCATCATCATCGATGATCGAAATTTGAGCCTCGCTAGACATATCCCCACCTTTTTGCTGGGGATGCGGTCCGCCGCATCGCGTTCCCTGTCCATCTCAAGAAGCGCTACTGCGCGGCTATCCCAATCATCGCAGTGGTAATGACAAGGTTCTCGACTGGCGATTATATTGTGGACGGACGCGGCCACGCTTTGGAATGATCCAGATTATACTTTGGAATAATTGATGCAAAACCTCTGAATAGTTCGATCCGGTTTGGGGCTAGGTAAGTACGCGTGCGCTTATGCTAGGTCGTTGCGCTTGAGGCGGCAACAGGACTTTTCCGGCAGCCGATTAAAAGCATAAGTTTGGCTTGCACAAACCAACATCTTGGCTGATGGAGCTACGTGCCATCACGAAGCGATTAGTACCGCGGCGACTTTATGCCAAGCGCCTCTGCCATTTTGACAAGATCGGCCAGCGATTGTGCGCCCATCTTCTGCATCACTTGGCCGCGGTGCGCCTTCACAGTGATCTCAGCTACGCCTAGCTGGAAAGCGATTTGCTTGTTTTTTAAGCCAGTCGTCACGAGCGCCAGCACTTCTCGCTCTCGCTGGCTCAAACGCTCGAGACGCGCCTTCAGGTCAATGAGATGCCGCTCCGTCTTCCGCCGAGCCCGATCGCGCTCCAGCGCGATCGCTACTGCATCCAGCATATCTTGTTCACGGAACGGCTTAGTCAGAAAATCCACAGCGCCTGCCTTCATCGCCTTGACCGACATCGGGATGTCGCCGTGACCGGTCATGAAGATGATGGGAATGGAAGCGTTCATTTTCGACAGCTCGGCTTGAAAAGCGAGACCGCTGAATCCGGGCAATCTAACGTCAAGCACGAGGCAGCTCGCCACGTCGGATAACAACTCGCCTTCGAGCAGCTCCGTGGCTGACGCAAACAACTTGACCTTCAAGCCGACCGAGTTGAACAGACCTCCCAGAGAGTCGCGGAAGTCTTTATCATCGTCAACGACGAGGATAGTGGGCTCGTCGCCTACGGCATGCTTTTGAATAGAATGCTGCGCCACGAGATATTCTTTCGATGCGCGCCAACTTGCACGGTAAAAAATATCATTTTCACCATCGTCATTCAACAACACCGCACGAGTTCCAGCGTAAAGCGCCGTGGTCCGTGGTCACGAGAGTCAGTTCGATGGTCCAAAGCTCCTTTTTGTAAGCCGGTCCATGAAATATCAGATCACCTTCACGCTCCATTAGCAGCGACAGATTTGCGGAAGGTCGGTTAGGGTTGCTCTGTGGCTTGGGCGGGGATCCTCTAGCACTGCTTCGGCTTTCGGTTGATCTACTGAACTCCCGGCTTTCTGCGTTCTGGTTGCCAAATGTCGTCTACCTCGCGGGTCCGAAATGGCAAATCATTTGCCGGTGGGCCATGGGAGCATCGAGTGATGAGTTCCCCGAGTGTTAACGGGTTCGGCGGTTTAAAGACCGAATTGATCCGTTTACGTGTGATATCGCGATCACAGCTACGGTCGCGAGAACGGGTGCTGCCGGAGCCATCACTCGTGGACGTATGTCTTCCCGGGAATCGTGAGCTGCTTTCCCGGCGGGCACCGAAAAAACGGTCGCCCTCATCTCAAGATGGGGTGAGATGCCTTCATTTTCCGAATAGCAAATTTGGGCGTGACGTCGCGAGTCATTTATATATCATAGGAGGAGCGACGCTTCGGCGATAATCGGTGGGAGCAATTCCCGTCGCCTTCCGGAACGCCGTGGCGAACGCGTTAGCACTGCTGAATCCTACCGCCAGACCGATTTCCGTCATTGAGCCTGCGCGGTTTTCCAGCAGTATCTTGGCGCGCTCAACACGACGGTAGGTGTGATACCGATGTGGTGGCATTCCGAGAGATTGCTTGAATACCCGGCAGAAATGATACGGGCTCAGCTGAACGAGCCGCGCCAACGAGTCAATTGTTATGCGCTCACTGAGATGCTCCTGGATATAAGCTGTGACGACTCGTCGCTGCCACGGTGCAAGGCCACCCTGGAGTTGAGATTGAGTGCTGGGCATCCCACAGGTGAAACGCACGACTTCATGTATGAGCAGAGTGCCGAGACTCTCAAAGTAGATCGGGTCTTCTGCAGAGCTCTCGACAAACGTCTTCAGCTTAAACGCGGTGTGCCATAGCGTTTCATCTTCGAATAGTAGGCGTGGAGCGTCTGGCAGATTGATGATGCCACGCCTAGAAAGAGCCTTCATCTTCTCAGGTTCGAAGTAGAAGTACATGAACCGCATCAGCGACCCGCGTGGTTCGTACCAATCGCGAAATTCGCGACCAGCCGGCACGAATGTCAGCTTGCGCTCGAGGTTCCGAAGTGCTGATCGCGGCAAACCTTCCACGAATGTCTCTCCTTCGCGGCGTTCCCCCCTCACGTACATCACGAGCATATGCATTGGAGCTCGATAATGATGTTGAAATTTTCTTCGGCTGGTGCAGCGCACAGATTCGGCCACCATGCCGCAACCTGTTACGGTGAGGCGTGCCACAGCCTCCGAAGGAGAGATTTCAACGACGGGATAGGGGTCCGCCTCGACGTGACCATCCGATCGACGAGCTGGATCAAAAGTGGACGAGACATTGTGGGCTCCGATGGTCGGGGATCGACTTATCGAAAGCAACACTTGTGATCTTGACAGTTGTTGCAGATCTTCAGGGTCGTGCTGTGAATCGCATGACTTCGATAAAGTCTCGCCGAAGGAAACTTGCTGCAGTTCGGCTCGCAGTGTGGAGGGCGTATGTGGGTAGCCTTCTGCCATCGCTTCTCCCATCCGCTTGATTTGGAGTCGTGCTGTCAAATGGTGATCATTGGCTGGACGCATGGAATCGAACTCTTCCTATTCAGGATTTTTTAATCCGTTCCGTTGTCGCGATCACGGTGTCCGCGCCGGGTGGTCGTCACGCGAAGCAGCAGCTTCCTCCGCCCGAAAGCCGCTACCAGCGAATGAGGTGAGCCTGCCCTGCGACACGCAAGTCCTCAATTGCACTCGCGTTTGCTAGTCTGGCAGGAAGGTCGAAACTGGTTAGTCTTTTGGCGAGCCGTGCTGCTACTTTTGGATATCCCGTTTCGACTTATTTCGTGCGGGTATGGTTGCCTGCAATCTCGCGATCAGAACTTTTGCCTTACGCACGAACTCACGGTGCGGGCGGTTCTACGTGTTCGGTCCTGTCGCTGCAGGCCGGATCAAGTACGATAGTGACTTCGACGTCGTCGTCGACTTCCCGTTCGAAATTGAAGCCGAAGCAGCCGATTTTGTAGAAGAGGCTTGCCAACGGCGCCGTATACCCTCGGACGTCCATTTTAAATCGAGGGCCAGCCAGCGATTTCTTGATCGTATCCGCAATCACTGGTGTCGTTGTCATGAGCGATAGTAGATGGTCGGACGTCGGGGGCTAATGTCGAATAAACACTCATGCACTTTGGAATGGCAATTCAGATCTTTCAGGCTGGGGGGTTCGGCGATCCCGGTATTGAGGGCTACAAGTCAACGTCAGCGTTCAAGCAAGGGATGGATGCTGGCTACACCGCCGTCGAGCGGGCTATCGAGGGCATCCTCGGCATCCTTGGCGAGGAACTTCCCACCGGACGCGACTTTCACAAGGTACTGCTTGATCGGGTTGCTAGACCTCTCGCCGGCGATCACGCGAGGCCAGCGATATTCGATGAGCGTCTGAAAAAGGAACTACTTGAAAGCCTTGAGGATGCGCCATCGCGTTCGCAATAGCTCTTACGACGACTTCATACCACACTTGGCTGAGCCAGCCGTTGAAGCTGCACGAGAGATCGTCGCTCGTATCCGAAACCCGATCGCCGAGTTCAAGAGGAAGATCGATCCTGAACATGCAGATGAAAATGACGGAGACGACGGCGCGGGCCGGCGGAGCTGCAGGCGGCCCTCCAGTCTAGTGCGAGTTAGGTGCGACTATCGGGGCCAGATATTTTTCACCACGATAGTCCGAAGTTTAGATAACGTTTACCGGCTTCAAATCAACACGCAATTCCGGAAGGTCGTTTCATCTTTGGAGTTGCGAGAAACGAGACCGTTGACCGTCAGCTTCGCTTACGGCACTTGCACCTCATCGTGCTCAGCTGGATCATGTGCTCTTCACGGGGCCATCCTTAGAATCCGCGAGGCAGGCACCAGAGTGTGCCATAACTCCCGGGACTGGAGACTTGCCACCTTTCGAGGCGAATCCTTATGGTCTCGTTCTGATGAAGTCACGGCTGCAGGTGAAATAGTCTACCGCCTACTTTGAGATCGACTCGTACTTGCAGCTCTCCCTCGACCCGATGATCAGCCCGAAGATCGTTGCTCTTTGAAAGGATCTCCGTAAATGTGATACCCGTTAAATTCCCATAAGCCCGGCGATTCGTGATCCAACAACTCGATCCCGCGCACCCACTTCACGCTCTTATACGCATAGAGGTTTGGCACCATGAGTCGCAGCGGATAGCCATGCTCAGCCGTAAGGGGTTCACCGTCATACCGCATAGCGAGAATCGTTGTCGGCCGCAGAAAATCCGAGATTGGTAGGTTTGCCGTGTAGTTGTTCTCGCCATGGACGATCACATGCCGCGCTTCGGGCCGCAACTTCACTCGCTTCATCAATTCTGTGGCGAGCAATCCTCCCCAATGGTTGCCGAACCGGCTCCAGCCGTTGACGCAGTGCATGTCCGCAGATACTTCGCTCTGCGGCAGATTGGACAGCTCTTCCCACGAAAGCCGCAGCTGCTCCTCTACCAGGCCGAACACGCGAAAATCCCACGTCCTCGGACTAAAAAGCGGCACCGAGCCCAAATGGAGCACCGGCCACTTGAGCGTCAGCGATTGTCCTGGGGGCAGCCGCCCAGCAGCACGCATCTCTCGCTCGCGTTCGCCTCGCTCGTTTGATTGCACAAATAACTCCACCGCAAAAGCATAGCGCGGCCTAGTTGGCGCACGTAGTCGGGGCCAGAAACGCGATCAGCCGGGTCACGGCGGTCACCAAACATAGGTTTTTGGTACCCCACCCTCCGAGAAGCGACCGATCAAGAAGCTAGTCCAGCCCGAAGCGGCGAAGGGGGAGCCTCACTCCTCCCCCTCACCGATCTTGGAGTTAGAACTGTTTGCGGACTCAGAGAGTAAGCCAGGAACAGACTTGCTCGTATTGTGACGGAAAATGTTGACGGCTCCGATCACTTCGTCCTCGTTGTCACGAATTGGAAAAACATTAACGAGCGCCAGAAGACGATTACCATTGGGCTGCTCGCAAATCACATCGGCGTTCCGAACGGTGGCGCCGTTGTTTATCACTACGGAAGGTGGTGCAAGTTCGTGCGGCATCACTTCTCCTGAGGGGTAACGAAGAAGGTGTGACCCGCAATACTTCTCCGCGGCACCCAGAGACGGCGTGCGCCCCCAACCCGCGATTGCAGCTTTGTTGCACTTGACGACGGTGGCATCCTTCTCGAGAACGTATATCCCTACTGGGATAGAATCCATTGCCGCTTGGTCTGCAAGGATTCCCTTTGCGACGAGATGCCCCTCGACGAGTTCTCCTCGAAAGTCGATTTCATCGAAGTCGCCATCCAAAATCATCGTGCTTGTCGCTACTCCACTATCTGTCACGTTGGTTGCCATTTTCAACCTCCTTGCGCGAAAGACTCAGCAGATGATTAGAATGCTCTTTGCCCGTTTGTCCTGTTTGTCAAGTGGACACTTCAGACTACGCCGGAAGATTCTATTTTGCGGAACCTCTTCAAGTCGTGACAAACGGGCTTCGCCGAGACTGGCCGCACATCTCGGGGCGCGCGCGAGGAGGGTTTCCCATTTTTCAGATTCAAAAGTTGCAGGAGGCGGCGCTGAGGGGGTGCCGGAACATGGCCGAAAGCCACAATCCAAGAAGCGGACTGCTCGAGAATTGGCTCGGCTTTATGAGCAAACGCACCGCCGGAGGTTAATCCGTCTGCATTGGGCAAATCTGCTGCGCAGAGGCTTGGCGGAAGCCAACGCACTTGGCTGGTGAGCAGAAGTGCCACGGCGGGCGTATCCTGTCGATGAAGATGTATATCAATAGAAAGTTTCAGTTCGTTAGAAAGATGGAACCAACGCTACGTCCCGCGCGGCCACTGAAATTTCGTTCCTGTTGACATCTTTCTAGCGTCCTGTCCAAATGAGTGTTCCGAGGTCGTGATGCCGTGGCGACAAGAATGTCACCTATCCCGGGGCTCTCGGGGTACATGCGGGTGCCCCTGCGGGAAAACGCGGACTTTACCCTTTACCGCGGCCGAAAGCACGACGACTCTTCACCGGTCCTAGCGATCGCACTCTGTGAACAGCCGTCGCCTCAAAGTATCAGACGGCTCATGCACGAATACTCGCTCGCGGCCGAACTCGATCCCGCGTGGGCTGCCAAGCCTCTAGCCATTACTCGTCACGAAGGGCGGACGATCCTTTTACTCAAGGACCCTGGCGGTCAGCCGCTGGATCGGCTTCTTGAGCGCAACCAAGGGCAACCGCTCGACCTGACTCGCTTCCTTAGTACCGCTATCGGGTTGGCAAGAGCACTCGGTCAAGTCCATCAGCAGGGCCTAATACATAAGGATATCAAGCCTGCGAATGTTCTCGTCGACGACGCCGGCAACGCATGGCTCACCGGATTCGGGATTGCTTCCCAACTTCCGCGCGAGCGCCAGTCGCCCGAACCTCCCGAGTTCATCGCGGGAACGCTCGCTTACATGGCACCCGAGCAGACAGGACGAATGAACCGTTCGATCGATTCCCGGAGTGACCTTTACTCGCTTGGAGTGACATTTTACGAAATGCTGACCGGGAGTCTTCCATTCACGGCCTGCGACCCGATGGAATGGGTGCACTGCCACATCGCGAAGCAACCAGTCGCGCCCGGTGAGCGGGTGGGAACCGTGCCGCCCTCGGTCTCAGCGATCACGATGAAGTTGCTCTCCAAAACGGCGGAGGATAGGTATCAGACAGCGGTGGGAGTTGAGAGAGATCTTCGACGCTGCCTGTCCCAATGGGAGTCCCGGGGGTGGATCGATGACTTCGCTCCCGGTGCTCGCGACACCCCGGATCACCTCATAATCCCCGAGAAGTTGTACGGGAGGGACCGCGAGGTTGACACTCTCCTCATCGCCTTCGACCGCATCGTTTCCGGTGGCCGACCGGAACTGGTGCTCGTCTCCGGATACTCCGGCATCGGCAAATCTGCAGTCGTCAATGAGCTCCACAAACCGCTCGTGCCGCCACGCGGCTTGTTTGCATCAGGCAAATCCGACCAGCACAAGCGCGACATCCCGCTTGCCTCGCTGGCCCAGGCGTTTCAGAGCCTTATCCGGCGCCTCCTCAGCCAGAACGAGGAAGAGCTGAGCAAATGGCGGGACGCATTTCGTGAGGCGCTGGGTCCGAACGGACTGCTCCTTGTCGATCTCGTCCCGGAATTGAGGCACGTCATTGGCGAGCAGCCGCCAGTGCCCGAATTGCCGCCGCGGGAAGCGCAGAGACGTTTTCAGATCGTGTTTCGACGGTTCATCGGCGTATTTGCGCGACCTGAACATCCGCTCGCGCTCTTCCTCGATGACATGCAATGGCTGGATGTCGCGACGCTCGACCTCCTCGAAGATCTGTTGACCCGCAACGATTTGCAGTACTTACTATTCATCGGTGCTTATCGGGACAACGAGGTTAATGCCACTCACCCCCTGGTACGTAAGCTAGAAGCGATCCGTCAGGCGGGAGCGGCAGTGCAGGACATTGTTCTCACACCACTCGGTCGCGACGATCTCGGCAAACTGCTTGTGGACTCCCTTCACTGCCAACCACAGCGCGCCGCCCCACTGATAGACTTGATTCACGAAAAGACCACGGGCAACCCGTTCTTCGCAATCCAGTTCATTTCTGCTCTGGCAGACGATCGCCTGCTGAAATTCGATTACCGCGCGCAGCGTTGGGTGTGGGACCTACTCCGCATCCGTGCCAAAGGCTTCACCGACAATGTCGTAGAGCTGATGGTCGAGAAGTTGAAGCGCCTTCCGCCGGAAACCCGAAAGGTACTCCAGCAGTTTGCCTGCATGGGCAACGGCGCGGAGTTCGAGATGCTGCGGATTGGGTATCAGGGGTCGGTCGAGGACATGCACGTCCATCTCTGGCAAGCCGAGCGATCGGGCCTCATCTTCCGTACGGATAATTCTTACGGCTTCCTGCACGACCGCGTGCGGGAAGCCGCTTACTCGACGATCCCGAAGGAGCTGCGTGCAGAGGCCCACCTGCGCATCGGAATGCTCCTCGCCCGGCATACGCCCGCCGAAAAACGAGAGGAGGCAATATTTGAAATCGTCAATCAACTGAACCGGGGCTCCCATCTCATCACCTCTGTCGAAGATCGCGAGGGAGTCGCAGAGCTGAACCTAATCGCAGGACGGCGCGCGAAACTCTCGACAGCATACGACTCGGCGCTCAAGTATCTTAGGGCCGGCAGATCTCTTCTTGCAGAAGAGCCTCCAAAACGTAATCACCAGCTCATCTTCTCGATCGAAACTCTGACAGCCGAGTGCGAGCTGCTTACCGTCACCGTCGGCCTCGCCGCCGCGGATCCACTCGCGGAAGTACAAAAAGGATGCGAGAACGGCCTGGCATTTGCTAGGCGGGTGCATTCCGGCCTGGTCATCGAGCGCTGCGGAGCACAACTTGGTTTGATCCTCACCTTGCGCGGCCTGACAGCAACGTTCGGATGCCTAGATCATGAGGGATACAGCGAATTAGATACCGAACGCCGCTTGACCAACAGCCCCGATCTGGTGCTCGCCGAGTTCTATTACTGGACGCGGAAGCTGCAGGCGCACTTTTTCGCCGGAGACCTTGCGTCTGCGGTCGACGCCTCGCTCCACGCGGAACCGCTGCTTTGGACGTCGGCCGCAATGTTTGAGTCAGCGGAGTATCGATTCTATGGCGCTTTGGCGCATGCGGCGATTTGGGATCACGCCACACCAGAGCAGAGACTGCTGCATCTCGATGCTGTGTTCGACCACCACCGGCAGCTCGAAATGTGGGCGGAGGTCAACCCCGAAACCTTCGAAGACCGCACTGCCTTGATCGGCGCCGAGATCGCCCGCATTGAGGGCCGAGTACTGAACGCTCAAGAGCTGTACGACAAGGCCATCCGCGAGGCTCACAAACACGGGTTCGTGCATAACCAAGCGATTGCAAACGAGATTGCCGGGCGTTTCTACGCAGAGCGCGCTCACGAGAAGATCGGGGCGACCTATTTGCGGGCCGCGCGAGCCTGCTACCTGCGCTGGGGAGCCGACGGAAAGGTTCGTCAACTCGAGAAGCTTTATCCGCACCTCAAGGTGGACAAGTCGATCCAGGATTCGACGGCAACGATACTGACACCCGTCGAGCAGCTCGATTTGGCTACCGTAATCAGAGTCTCGGAAGCAGTGTCAGGTGAGATTGTTTTCGAAAAACTAATCAATACGCTCATGAGTTCGGCAATCGAACACGCGGGCGCCGATCGAGGTCTCCTGATCCTTGCGCGAGGCGACAAATATCAAATTGAAGCGGAGGCCACAACCAACGGTGACAGCGTTAACGTGGTGCTGAAACAGGCGCGCGTCTCGGCCGCAGATCTACCGGAGACCGTGTTTCACTACGTTCTTCGAACAAAAGAAAGCGTTCTCCTGCATGATGCGTCCAGTCAGATCTCGTTTTCAGCGGATGGCTATATTCGCGACCATCATTCGCGATCAGTGCTCTGCCTGCCGATACTTAAGCAGACAAGGTTGATTGGGATACTGTACTTGGAGAACAACCTTACGACTGCCGCGTTTACTCCTGCTCGAATGGTGGTACTCACACTGCTCGCTTCCCAAGCCGCTATCTCAATAGAGAATGCCACCCTGTACCGCGAATTAGCTGAGCGGGAAGCGAGGATACGGCGACTGGTTGATTCCAACATCATCGGCATCTTCGTCTGGGATCTTGACGGCCGGATCATCGATGCCAACGAAGCTTTTCTCCGCATCGTCGGATACGGGCGCGACGATCTCATCTCCGGTCGACTGTGCTGGCGCGATCTGACGCCCACCGAATGGCGCGATGCCGACGACCAACGTGTGGCGGCGCTCGAGGCGACCGGAACCGCGCAACCCTATGAGAAGGAGTACTTCGTTAAAAACGGCACTCGGGTGCCGGTGCTGGTCGGGGCAGCGACGTTCGGCGAGCGACACGACCAAGGCATGGCCTTCGTGGTGGACTTAACCGAGCGCAAGCGGGCGGAGGAGGAAATTCGCGAAAGCGAGCGGCGCTATCGTGAGGTGCAGATGGAGCTCGTGCACGCAAATCGAGTCGCAACAATGGGGCAGCTGTCGGCTTCGATTGCCCATGAAATCAACCAGCCGATCGGGGCGACGCTCAACAATGCTTCTGCGGCGTTGCGCTGGCTGAGCAAAGAACCGGCAGATCTGGAGAATGCTCGGCAGGCTCTCAACCGGATCTTTGCAAACGGTAATCGCGCCAGCGAGGTCATCGGCCGGATGCGCGCGCTTTTTAAAAAAGCACCTCTCCGGAAAGAAGACGTGGATATCAATGGAGCGATCCTCGAGGTCATCGCCCTGACCGATGGCGAAGTCGTAAAGAATGGCATCTCGGTGCAGTCACACCTCGTCGAGGGCTTGCCGCTCATTCAAGGAGATCGGGTCCAGCTGCAACAAGTGATTATGAATCTGATCATCAACGCCGTCGAGGCATTGAGATCGATCAGTAAGGACGAGCCGGACGGCGTGCTGGTCGTAGTGCGGGATTCGGGTCCCGGCCTGAGTTCACCCGATCTCGAGCGCATCTTTGAGGCCTTCTGCACGACAAAGCCCGGGGGCTTAGGGATGGGCCTATCGATCTGCCGTTCCATCATTGAAGCACATGGGGGACGACTCTGGGCCACGGCCGCCCAACCTCAGGGCGCGACTTTTCATTTCGCGCTGCCGGGCGCAGTCAAATCAGGCAGCGTGAATTGAACATGCTGCAACTGGCTGTGTGGGGACGGCTTCGCTCTAGCAAGAAGAAGCTTGACGTTGGAACATTGGGTCGGAGCGGCCATGTACTGCGCCTGTTTGCGCGGTGCTCGCGACCATTGACCATAATGCCCTCCGCGGATCAGGTCCCGCTCAAAAGCACGCATTCGAAGATGCCGTGGCCCAAGTGCATTGTCCTGATCGTCGGGTAGACCGCATTGCACAAGTGCTGTTCGCCCTCCCGACCGGTACCGCGCCGGATGTCCGTGTAATCTCGTCTCATCACGCCGGGCGGCGGATTATTTGTAACGTTCGTTCCTTGCCATCATCGCGGGCCAGTTTGCTGGCGAGCGCAATAGCTGCGACTTAGTGGGGCGCCAGGCCAACAGTCGAGTAAGCCAGCGCTGATGATCAGTACCATGGATGTTGAAATAACTGAGTACGGCGAGCCGGGAACAGGCTGCGCAAATAGCGATCCCCTCGTTGCTAATATCGCCGGGCTTGTCCTTTGGCCCCGCAGTTCTGCCTTGCCGCAAGCCCAACCCAAGCCGAGAAGTCTAGTCCAGACCGCAAGGCCGCTGGGTCAGGAATGCTGGCGACCAGAGCTGCTGCCAGCGCTGGGCGCGACGGCGGACATCGCGTCCAGCCGTTGCTCCTCGCGCTTGATCGATCCAAACGAGGACGCGTCGATCGAACTCTGGATTTGGAACTCCAATCGGCGTTGCTGACATCCGAGAGCAGCGAGACACGCACAAGCCACGTCGCGGAACCGGTAGTCGACTTTATCCGCGTTTGGAGAACGAAAAGTGCAAATTTGCGCTCTTTAAATACGGATATAACTGATGTACCGGCACCTCAGCGAAGTCCGCATATGGTTACTCTCGCAGTCCAAGTTCGCGCAACCGGCCCTGACCTCTAAACCACAGCGGATTCTTTGAGCCAACTTGGGTCGACCCGGCGGTTCAGACCACTGAAGCGTCGGAATACGTTACCGACGCGAGCGTCATGAAATATTCACTCAACAAACCCGCAAGAATGAGAACGCCGTGACAAGAACTGCGATTAACGTCGCGAGCAAGCCGCTCTATCTATGGTCCGAGAACATCAGGAACGGCAGCACTAGAAAAAAACAAGGATACGCCATCAGGTTAACTGCATTGCCTATTGGCATCGATATGGCCTTCGAGGACACCGAGAGTTTAGCCGACACCCATGGGCGGGGCTATGACAACTTCAATCATCATGAACGAAAAGCTCAAACCGCCAAAGTGAGAGGAAACGGCGGAAATACACCTACCGCCATATCGTCAGTGCAAAGAAGGATGACGTTTGAACCCAGTTCATCCTCTGCTGGACAAGTAACTCCGCAGCGCGGCATCGCCTGAAGTAAGAAGCCTTGCCGGCGAAGAGCACTATGGAGACTATAACGTCAGGGCCATCGCCATAGAAGGAATATCGGCTATGTCGCTCTTGCAGCGGCCAAGCAGATGGGCACGAACTGCATCGGCGAGCGCAAAATCGATGCCATGGTCAATGCTACCGGAGAAGTTATGCGCGTACCCAAAGACTATCTGAAAACATACCAGTTCTTGGGAAAGTCGGCGGTGGCATCTGATCCGAGTCAGGGTTCGAACGAGCTGCACGCTGTCGCCGCCTATTGCAAGGGCCGGCGTTTCTCCGGCGGCGCGGAGCTTGTGAGAGCGGTGCTTGAGACCGAAATCACAGCAATGACAACGGGCACTGTCGGCCATGCCAAAATCTCGAAGGCCTGGTCCGTGGAAGCGGTCGACCGTCGGCGTAGGAAGGCCTGCAAAGAGGTCGACCGACGAGTCGTAGGTCTCGGGGAAGTATCCGCATATCAGCTTGACCGTCGGGTCGACGTCCCTAGCGACGAATCGCTGGAAACGCTCGCCGAAGCGCGGATCCCATCGCGCTTACCCGCTATCTGGCATCGACATCGACGTGAAACGGCTTCTTGGCCGGTCTGATGACAAGGGCGTCGCGGAGAAGCCACCCACGACCATTCATCCACGTTTCCTACTGTGGCAACGAACTGGAACGGTCCGAACCAAGGGCAATCTTTCGAGTATGAGTATGCAGCTGCAGCTTTATCAGGTGCGATATTTCCTAGCTCTAGCAAGGACACTCAACTTTACGCGGGCTGCGGAGCAATGCAATGTGACCCAGCCGGCGCTGACAAAGGCGGTACGCAAGCTAGAAGAAGAACTCGGTAGCGCGTTGATCCACCGTGAACGTCATCTCACCCAGCTCACGGAGCTGGGTAAAATGATCGTGCCCGCGCTGGAGAATATATTTGCGGCCACCGAGGCGGTACTGCTGCAGGCGCAAGGCTATCAAAAGAAGACAATCGCCCCGCTCAAGATCGGGCTGGTCCCGTCAGTCTCCGCCGCACTCATCACGGAACTGCTCGCGGAACTCGCCAGGACTATCCCTGACCTTCGGGTCGATTTGCACGAGGCGGATGCCAACAGCCTCGTTGCTATGCTTTTGGATGGCGAGATCAATGCCGCACTCGTCGGTGACGCCGTGGAGCTACCCGAGCGTATCGACCGCTGGCCGTTGTTCGAGGAACGGTACGTGCTCGTCCTATCTCGCAAACATTCGATGGCGAGGCAAACCGTCATCCCGCCCCAAGACTTGCATGAGGTGATATTTCTCGAAAGGGTCGGCTGCGACGTCGCGGGCCGATTCAAGGAGACCTGTTTTGCTGACCATCCAGGCCCTAAAGTTGCACACAGGAGCACTCAGGAGAGGCATCTTCAGCAAATGGCATCCGCCGATTTTGGGGTCATCCTGGCGCCAGAACACGCTCCCAGGCTGCCGTCGCTCGCCGCTATTCCAATTGAGGGCGACCCCGTCCGGCGCGAGGTGCAGCTTTTGGCCGTGGCGGGGAGGCAATATTCGCCGGCACTTGACGCCTTTATCAAGCTCGCCCGGGTTCGCGACTGGACGAGTGCGCTGGACAAACTCTGCCGCGCATCTGCCCCTGCCTCGAACAAGGACAATGTCCTCAAGGCTGACACGCAAGGTGCGGGCGCCTTGCTCTAAATGACGGGCTCAGATATTGCCACCTCCTGTGCCCGAGCTTGTCGCAGGAAGAGTCTCACCCCGAGATCTAGTTCGGACAGGATTTCCAGATCGGGTCAGGCTCTCATTACTAGAACCGATATCGGGACCCGACACATCGACGCACATCATGCAATCAAAGCTACTCGTTCGTCGGCCTAC
>Ga0310811_10006615_pt1 | contig 14818 bp, 15 predicted proteins | sample YCmetagenome_FD_207642 | JGI IMG/M metagenome (GOLD analysis project Ga0310811, IMG submission 207642) | Soil microbial communities from experimental microcosm in Duke University, North Carolina, United States - YC | ecosystem: Engineered > Artificial ecosystem > Soil microcosm > Unclassified ...
CGGCGGTCATGTTCTTCGGGGGATCCTTCTGGGTGCTGCGCCCCATTGGCGCCGCGATTGCCAAGCGCATCGCCGGGGAGCATCGCAAGCCAGGGCTCGACCCCGCCGAACGCGATGAGATCCTCGGAGAGCTCCAGGCGGTGCGGCAGGAAGTCGCGGAGCTCGCCGAACGGATGGACTTTGCGGAGCGGCTGCTGGCCAAGCCGAAAGGCGGCTGATGGAAGACATTCTCGCGCTGTTCATACCGATCGTCGCGGTGGGCGGCTTTTTCGCCTGGATGATCGCGCTCTCGCCGGTCGGGAAGGCGTACGCCGAGCGCTTGCGGGGCGGCAAGGGCGTCGCTCAGGACGGCGTAAGCCCGGAAGAGCACGGCGAGCTGCTCGAAAGTGTGGAGCAATTGCGCCGAGAGGTGGCGGAACTGGCGGAGCGAGTAGATTTTACGGAACGACTGCTCGGTCAGCGTAACGCCGGGCAACTGGAAAAGCCGCGGAGCTAGTGTTGCCTGCTGAAACGGGGCGCAGAGTGGAGGCGTAGGAGCAACGTGATTCAGGGGCCAACACCGATACCGATGATACCGTTCGACCCCAACCAGCTCATTCCGCTGGTCGGGGTGGTCGGGGGCATGATCGTCACCGGCGTCGTGTTGCGCGCTTTCTTCCGGTCGGACCTCGCGACGGCGATCGCAGAGCGGATACGTGGGAAGACCAGGCGGCGCTGGAAGGCGATGGGCGGAGATTGGCACGACACGCCGGTCGAAGGATTGGAATCAGGTCACGTGACCGAGCTGGAGCAACGCGTCACGGACTTACAGGGTCAATTGACGGAGATGGCGGAACGTTTGGACTTTGCGGAGCGGCTGCTCGCTCAGAAGCGCGAGCGCTCATTGCCAGGAGCATAGGGAGCCATGGGGATCATCGATCGTCTGTCCACACTGATCCGGTCGAACATCAACGATCTGATCTCGCGCGCCGAGAACCCGCAGAAGGTGCTCGAGCAGCTCATCATCGACATGCGCAATCAGCTGGCGAAGGCCAAGCAGCAGGTCGCTGCGGCCATCGCCGATGAGAAGCGGCTGTCCGCGCAGGCCGAGCAGGAGAAGAAGCTGTCGGAGGACTGGGAGAAGCGCGCCGTCCTCGCCGTGCAGGAAGGGCGCGACGACCTCGCCAAGCAGGCGTTGCTGCGGTACAACGAACACGTCCAGAACGCCGTGCAGCTCCACGACACGTGGGTCAAGCATCGCGAAGAGACCGACAAGCTCAAGGGCTCGCTGCGTCAGCTGAACGACAAGATCGAAGAAGCCAAGCGCAAGAAGAACATCCTGATCGCGCGCCAAAAGCGGGCCGAGGCGCACAAGCGGATTCAGGAGACGCTGGGCTCGATCTCCGACAAGAGCGCCTTCGAGACGTTCGAGCGGATGGCCGAGCAGATCGAGCACGAGGAGCGGAAGCTGATCGCCGCCGCCGAAGTGAACGAAGATCTGTCCGGCGACTCGCTGATGAAGCAGTTCCAGGGCCTCGAGGTGAAGGCCGACGCCGACCAGCAGCTCGTCGCGTTGAAGCGCAAGATGGGGTTGCTGCCGAGTGGCGCCAGCCCGGAGCAGGCCCGCGCGCTCGGCAAGGGCGCGAAGGAGGCCGAGCTGCTCGAGGACGATGACGCGGAGCCGAAGAGCTGAGCGGACCTGAGCCGTCGCCGTCGCAGCGATTGTCGAGCGCCACGTTCGTGGCGCTCTTTGTTGCGGCCCTCGTCGTCTGGTTCCTGCTCAAAGTCGTCGACGTCCTGCTGCTGGTCGTTCTCGCCATTCTCCTCGCCGTCTATCTCTCGGCCGTCACGGACTGGCTGGAGCGCCGCTTCGGCACGCGCCGCTGGGCGGGACTCACCGTCACGATCGTCGCGTCGCTCGCCGGCGTCATCGGCGTCGGCGTGCTGCTGGCGCCGCCGGTCATCGAGCAGACGCGCGCGCTGATGAGCGGCTTGCCGCAAACACTGACCAACATTCAAAACGTGCTGGCGCGGTGGGCGAGCCAATATCCCGTGTTCGATCAGACCGATCTCGCCAATCCATCATCGGGAGTGCTTTCGGGGCTCGTCACCGACGTGATCGGCTTTTTGAGCGGCTCGATCCTCGGCTACGTGCGCGGGGGCGGCAAGATCTTCATCGAAGGCGCGAGCGTGCTCGTCATGGCGCTGTACCTCGCGCGCCAACCGGTGATGTATCGCGACGGCCTGATCTCGCTGTTCTCGCCGCGCCATCGGGCGATCGCGAACAATGTGTTCGACGACGCGTCGGCCACGCTGCGCGCCTGGGTCGTCGGCCAGCTGATCGCGATGTCGGTCCTCGCGCTGTTCACCGCGCTGGGCCTGTGGATTCTCGGCGTGCCCTACTGGTTGGCGTTCGGAATCTTCACGGGCCTCGTCGCGGTCGTGCCGTTCTTCGGCTCGCTGTTCTCCACGATCTTGCCGGCGTTGTTCATGGTCGCGTCGGGCGACTGGCTGAAGGTTCTCCTGGTCCTCTTACTCGGCGTCTTGGTTCACGTCTTTGAGGCGAACGTCATCGTGCCCCGGATCATGCAGCGCAAAGTCGACCTGCCGCCCGTGCTCACGATCGCGAGCGTCCTCGTGATGGGCACGCTGCTGGGCGCGATCGGCTTGATCGTGGCGGTGCCGGTGCTCTGTGTGGTGATGGTCCTGATCCGCCACATTTTACATGGCCAGATCTACGGCGAGCCGGGCCGGTTCAAACCGGCGGTCCTGCGGCCGACCGAGCCGTGGACCGGTGTCGAACGCCGCAAAGTCGCCAGCTCCGTGCCATGACCACCGCGCAGCACCGTTTCCTGATCATCGCCGACGGCGATTTCGGGCCGCTCACGTCCAAGACGGCCAACTCGTGCATTCGCTATTTCCCCGAGCGAATCGTCGCGGTGCTCGATCGCAAACAGGCCGGGAAGACCGCGCAGGACGTCCTGGGTTTCGGCGGCAAGATTCCCGTCGTCGGCGATTTCGAGAAGGGGGTGAAGGGCGCCACCGCCGTCTTGATTGGCATTGCCCCGGCGGGCGGGCGCTTGCCCGACGAGTGGAAAGCCTGGCTTCGCTCGGCCATCGAACAGCGGCTCGAGATCTGGAGCGGTCTGCACACGTTCGTCGGCGACGATCCCGAGCTCGGCCCGCTCGCCAAGGCGCGCGGCGTACGCATCCTGGATGCGCGCCGGCCGCCGCCGAATCTGCCGATCGCCGACGGACGCGCCGCGGAAGTGGACGCGCTGGTGATCCTCGCCGTGGGCTCGGACTGCAACGTGGGCAAGATGACGGCGCAGCTGCAGCTGCGTGACGAGCTGGTGAAGCGGGGCCATCGCACGAGCTTCGTCGCGACGGGACAGACGGGGATTTTCATCGAGGGCTGGGGCATCGCGGTCGATGCGGTCGTGGCCGACTTCATCGCCGGGGCGGCCGAGCAAATCACGATTCAGGGTGCGAAAGACAACGACATCGTGTTGGTCGAGGGGCAGGGCAGCCTGATTCACCCCGGTTATTCGGGCGTGACGCTCGGCCTGCTGCACGGCTCGTGTCCCGACGCGCTGATTCTCTGTCACCAAGCGACGCGCGACTACATCGGCGACTATCACGGCCGAGAGCCCTGGGTGAAGATTCCGTCGTACACGGAGATGATCGAGATCTACGAGCGCGCGGCGCACCCGGTGCATCCCACGAAGGTCATCGGGATCTGTCTGAACACGTACGACATGACCGAGCGCGCCGCGCGCGACGCGATTGCGAAGGCGGCGGAGGAAACCGGCCTGCCCGCCACCGATCCGGTGCGGTTCGACTCGGACGTGCTCGTCGACGCGATTATCGGGGCGCGCGCAACGATTTGATTCAGCGGGCGGCGAAATGATGCCGTCCGTTTCCATGCTCGCCGCTATCGTGCGCCATGCGATTCCTGCATTGCGTGCACGCCGAATGCGCGCTCGTCCTCCCGCGACTCACGCGGACGCGACTCGGCCTCTCGCTGCTCTCGCTTGCCTGCGCGCTGATCTGGCTCAGCCGGCGCGGATTCGACGCCACGACCGTCGCACTCCAGGCCGGCGCGCTCGGCGCGGTGACCGGCGCCGCCGGAATGGCCGCCAGCCGACGTGACCGCGCGGCACTCCGGATTGCCCTCGCGCACCCCACGACGCCGCTCGCGATCGCGCTGGGTCGCTGGCTCGCGATCACGCTGCCGGCCGTGCTGCTCGTCGGTGCGTGTACGATTGCGACCGGATGGCACACCGGTTTCGCCTTCGCCGGTGCCGCGGCAGCCGCAGCCGTTGGCGGCTGCACGCTCGCTGCCGTGCTTCTGGCCGGCCGAACCGCCGCCGCGGCTCTCTTCCTCTTTATGGCGGTCGCCGGCGCGGTCGCGCCCGAACGCCTGGTCGATTTTGCTCATCCCGGTCTCGTGCGCCTCGCGGCGGCGAGTGCGCTCGAGCTGGGCCCCGCGCTGTGGCACTATCGCGACGTCGCGTCCGGCGACGCGGGCGCCGTGTTGCACGCGCTCGCGTGGTCGGGGCTCGGCGTGCTCGTCGCCGGCTTTGCAATCCACGGACGTCGGGCGGGATTCAGACCATGACGGAATACGCGCTCACCTTGTGCGATGTCGCGGGACGCCGTGTCGGTGGGATCTCGCTCGCGCTGCTCCCCGGTGAAATCACGGGCGTCGTCGGACCGGCCGGGGCGGGCAAGACGACGTTGCTGGCGCTCGCCGCCGGCTGCGTCCGGCCGGCGCACGGCGACGTTCGGGTCTTCGGCCTGCCGCTCCATGATGCAGCGGCCCGACGTCTCGTCGGCTACGCGCCCGACAGCCGGATGTTTCCCCCCGTGCTCACGGTGCGGGAAATCCTCATGTACTACGCGCGGCTGCATTGGCAGCCCCGCGCGCTGCACGGACCACGCGGCCTGGTGCGCGAGGCGCTCGAGCTCGCCGGCCTTGGCGCCGTGGCGGACAGCCAGGTCGAGACGTTGTCGCGCGCCGACATCCATCGCCTCAACCTCGCGCAAGCGGTCCTCGGCGGCCGGCGCGTGCTCCTGCTCGACGAGATCTTCTCTGGACTCGACGCCATCGCGCGGCGCGACCTGCGCGGCCGCATTGCCCGACTGGCTGCGGACGGGATCGCCGTGCTGATCACGTCGCGCGATCCCACAGCGCTCGAGCGACTGGCGGCGCGCGTGATCGTCCTGAAGGACGGTCGCGTGGTCCGCGCAGGCTCGCTCGGCGCGGTCCTCGGCGAGCGCGTCCTGGAGGTCATTCTGGACGCGCCACCGGCCGAGCCGCCGCCCGGGTTTCGCGTCACCGCGTCGGGACTCGAGGCGCCGCTGGCGGGCCGGACCGTGGAATCGGCGTTGGCGCTCTGTCACGCGCATCGCCTGGCGGTGCGGGCCTCGCGCGTGCGCCTCCGGTCGCTGGAAGAGGTCGTGCTGGAAACCCACGACGCCCGTTAGTACGTTTCGCCGCTAATGGCCGCGGCGCTCCCTCACGTCTCGCTGTTCAACACCCTCACCCGTCGGGTCGAGCCGCTCGTGCCGCTCGCGCCGCCGCGCGTCACGCTCTATACCTGCGGACCCACGGTCTGGAACTACGCGCACATCGGCAACTTCCGGACCTTCCTGTTCGAGGATCTGCTGCGGCGCTGGCTCGAGCACTCGGGCTATGACGTCTTTCAGATCATGAACCTGACGGATGTAGACGACCGGACGATCAAAGCGGCGCGCGCGGCGGGCAAGCCGCTGGTCGAACACACCGCGCCATTCACTAAAGCGTTCTTCGAGGACCGCGACTACCTGCGGATCAAGCCGGCGCATGTGTACACCGAGGCGACCACGTACATGCCGCAGATGATCGCCCTCGTCGCGAAGCTGCTCGAGAAGGGCGTCGCATACAAAGGAGAGGACGGCTCCGTCTACTTCGCGCTCGCCAAGTTCCCGACCTACGGACGGCTCTCGCGCCTCGATACGCGCGAGATCAAAGTCGGCGCGCGCGTATCGAGTGACGAGTACGCAAAGGGCGATCCCAGCGATTTCGCGCTCTGGAAAAAAGCGGATGCCGAAGACGAAGCGGTCGGCGCGGCGTGGGACGCGCCGTTCGGCCGCGGCCGGCCCGGTTGGCATCTCGAGTGCTCGGCGATGTCGCTCGAGGAGATTCGGAAGTGCTGCGGTGTGCAGACGCTCGACATTCATTGCGGCGGGATCGATCTCATCTTCCCGCATCATGAAAATGAAATCGCGCAGTCGGAGGGCGCGACGGGCCAGCCGTTCGCGCGCCACTGGGTGCACGGCGAGTTCTTGAACGTGCGCGGGACCAAGATGTCGAAGCGCCACGGAAATTTCCTGACCGCGCGCGATTTGAAGGAGCAGGGCGTCGATGCCGCGGCGATTCGGCTGCTGCTCTTCCAGACGCACTATCGGCAGCCGGTCGACTTCAACGACGACGCGCTCGCGGGAGCGGCCGAGGGTGTGCGGCGGCTCGGCGAGTTTCGGCAACGCCTGCAAGGAGCCGGGAGCCGGGAGCCCGGAACCGAGCTGCAAACGCTGGTCGAGCGAGTGGAAACGGACTTTGCGAAGGCGCTCAACGACGATCTGAACGCGCCCCGCGCCCTCGCGGCGTTGTTCGATTTCGTGCGCGACGCCAACCGTGAGCTCGACAAGGGCAGCGGCGGGGCGGCGGCGGCGCTCCAATCGCTGGACCGGGTCATGGCGGTTTTCGATGTGCTGCCGAGTCGGAAGCAGGTGGACGCGGGTCTGGCCGAGTGGGTGGCGGAGCGCATCGCGGCACGGGCGCAGGCGCGTAAGTCCAAGGATTTCAAGGCCGCCGACGCGATCCGCGCCGAGCTGGTGGCGAAGGGCGTGGAGATCGAAGACACGCCGCAGGGCACGAAGTGGAAGACGCGCTGAGAGGACCTAAGTCGTTCGAAGTCCTACCCTTGCCATAGTAGAGAACCCCGTCTAAGATACGAGTCTGTCGGATTTGAGCCTCAAACCAGCTGACGTAGCTCAATGGTAGAGCAGCTGATTTGTAATCAGCAGGTTAAGGGTTCGAGTCCCTTCGTCAGCTCACTGTCGAAGAATTATCGAGGAACCAACAAACCCCGCGCGCGGCGACACGCGGGGTCTGTTGTCAGCGGAAGCATCGAGGCAAGGGCGCGGTGGGGTGCCCGAGTGGCCAAAGGGAGCAGACTGTAAATCTGCCGGCGTCAGCCTACGAAGGTTCGAATCCTTCCCCCACCACTTCGTAGCGCGCGGGCGTAGCTCAGTTGGTAGAGCATCAGCCTTCCAAGCTGAGGGTCGCGGGTTCGAGCCCCGTCGCCCGCTCTGTACCAAGAACGCTCGCGTAGCTCAGTCGGTAGAGCGCGTCCTTGGTAAGGACGAGGTCACCGGTTCAATCCCGGTCGCGAGCTCTGGAACGACGAATTGTTATTGAAGCGAACACTCATCGAGGATTAAAAGAGAAAATGGCAAAAGCAAAGTTCGAACGCACGAAGCCCCACGTGAACGTCGGGACGATCGGGCACGTGGACCACGGCAAGACGACGCTGACCGCGGCGCTGACGAAGGTCTCGGCCGACAAAGGCCTGGGGACCTACGTGAGCTACGACCAGGTGGCGAAGGCGAGCGAGAGCCAGGGCCGACGCGATGCGACGAAGATTCTGACGATCGCGACGAGCCACGTGGAGTACTCGACGTCGGAGCGCCACTATGCGCACGTGGATTGCCCGGGCCACGCCGACTATGTGAAGAATATGATCACCGGTGCGGCCCAGATGGACGGCGCGATCCTCGTGGTCAGCGCGGTCGACGGCCCGATGCCGCAGACGCGCGAGCACATTCTGCTCGCGCGCCAGGTGAACGTGCCCTATATCGTGGTCTTCCTCAATAAGTGCGACCTGGTGGACGATCCGGAGCTCCTGGATCTGGTCGAGCTCGAGGTCCGCGAGCTGCTGTCCAAGTACAATTTCCCGGGCGACGACGTCCCGGTGGTTCGCGGCGCGGCCTTGAAGGCGATCGAGGGCGACAAGCAGTGGGTCGCCAAGATCGAGGAGCTGCTCTCGGCCCTGGACAAGAACATCCCGGTGCCCAAGCGCGAGATCGACAAGCCGTTCCTGATGCCGGTCGAAGACGTGTTCTCGATCACGGGTCGCGGCACGGTCGCGACCGGGCGTATCGATCGCGGCAAAGTGAAGGTCGGCGAGGAAGTCGAGATGGTGGGCTTCGGGACCGACAAGAGGACCGTGGTCACCGGCGTCGAGATGTTCCGCAAGCTCCTCGACGAGGGGCAGGCGGGCGACAACGTCGGCCTGCTCTTGCGCGGCATTGAAAAGGACCAGATCGAGCGCGGCATGGTGCTCGCCAAGCCGGGTTCGATTAAGCCGCACACGAACTTTGAGGCGGAAGTCTACGTGCTCACCAAAGAAGAGGGCGGGCGGCATACCCCCTTCTTCAAGGGCTACCGGCCGCAGTTCTACTTCCGGACCACCGACGTGACCGGGAATGTCGAGCTGCCGGCGGGGGTCGAGATGGTGATGCCGGGTGACAACACGAAGATGACGATCGAGCTGATCACGCCGATCGCGATGGAAGAGCAGCTGCGGTTCGCCATCCGTGAGGGGGGACGAACGGTGGGTGCGGGCGTGGTCACGAAGATTCTCAAGTAAGAGGTCACCGTGCCACGCGAGAACATCATCATGGAATGCACGGTGTGTAAGAGCCGGAACTACTTCACCACGAAGAACCGGCGCAAGCACCCCGAACGGGCCGAGTGGAAGAAATACTGCCCGCGCTGCAATAAGCAGCAGGCGCACAAGGAATCGAAGTAGATGGCTACGGATGTCGTGACGGGCCCCGGGGGGGGAGCCGGAACAACCCCCGAGCCTCGGGCTCCTGGTGCCGTCGGCCGCTTCATGCAGTTTCTGCGCGACGTGCGCAACGAGCTGCGCAAGGTGACGTGGCCGACGTGGGACGAGCTCAAGAAGGCGACGACGGTGATCGTCATCTTCGTCGCGATTCTCGGCATCATGATCGGTCTCATGGATACGCTGTTCCAGGAGATCTTCGTGAAGCTCGTCGCGAGACTGTTCTGAGCATGCCCGACCTGCGCTGGTATGCCATCCAGACGACGGCGGGGCACGAGAACAAAGTCCGCAACTTGATCGCGCGCCGCATCGCCGAAGACACGCGCGCGGACGCGGAGAAGCCGATCCGCCAGGCCTTGGTCCCCACGCAGGAAGTCGTGGAGATCAAGAACGGCAAGAAGGTGAACGTCGAGCGGAAGATCTACCCGGGCTACGTGCTCGTGGAAATGGACTTGAATCAGGAGACCATTCACACGATCAACGGCATCCAGGGCGTGATCAAATTCGTGGGAACCGGGCGGTTGCCCATGCCGTTGCGCCCGGACGAGGTGAACCGCCTGCTCGGCGTCGCCGAGGCGATCAAAGAAGAGGAGCCCGCCGAGGCGATTCCGTTCCTCGTGGGCCAGGTCGTCGAGATTACCGAAGGACCGTTCTCGGACTTCAGCGGGACGGTGCAGGAGGTGCTACCGGACAAGGGGAAGGTCCGCGTCTCGGTGGCGCTGTTCGGACGGCCGACGTCGGTCGAGCTGGATTATTTGCAGCTAAAGGCTCACTAACCACGGAATGCGTGGGAGTCCGCGTTCGCGGACGCTAATAGAGGAAACGATGGCCAAACCAGTCACAGCAATCGTCAAGCTGCAGGTGCCGGCCGGCCAGGCCACACCTGCGCCGCCGGTGGGGACGGCACTCGGCCCCCACGGCGTGAACATCATGGACTTCGTGAAGCAGTTCAACGCGAAGACCGCAAGCGCCCAGGGCATGGTCACGCCGGTGGTAGTGACGATCTACAAGGATCGCACCTTCACCTTTGTGACCAAGACCCCGCCTGCGTCGGTCTTGCTCAAGAAGGAAGCGGGGATCGAGAAGGGCTCGGCTACGTCGAACCGCGAGAAGGTCGGCAAGGTGACGCGCGCCCAGCTCAAGAAGATCGCCGAGATCAAAATGCAGGACCTGAACGCGACCGATCTCGAAGGTGCGATCAACATGATCGCGGGGACGGCGCGGTCCATGGGCCTGACGGTGGAGGGCTGATGCGGACCCACGGGAAGAAGTACCGGGCCGCCGCCCAGAGCCTCGAGCCGCGCAAGCTGTATGCGCCGCCGCAGGCGGTCGAGCAGGTGAAGAGCGCGGCGTTCGCGAAGTTCGACGAGTCGGTGGACGTCGCCGTCCGCCTCGGCGTCGACCCGAAGCACGCCGATCAGATCGTGCGCGGCACCGTCTCGCTGCCGCACGGCACGGGGAAGACGATCCGCGTGCTCGTGATCGCGCAGGGTGAGAAGGCGAAGGAAGCGGAAACGGCCGGTGCGGACTTCGTCGGCGTCGAGTACGTCCAGAAGATCAAGGACGGCTGGCTCGACACCGACGTCATCGTCGCGACGCCGGACGTCATGGGCCAGCTCGGCGCGCTCGGCAAAGTGCTCGGCCCGCGCGGCCTGATGCCGAACCCCAAGGCCGGTACCGTGACGATGGACGTCACGAAAGCGGTGAAGGAGCTGAAGGCCGGCAAGATCGAGTTCCGCGTGGACAAGAGCGGCATCGTGCACGCGGCGGTGGGCAAGAAGTCGTTCACGGCACAGCAGCTCGCCGACAATCTGCAGGCCTTCATGGATGCGATCGTCAAGGCGAAGCCGTCGGCGGCAAAGGGCCATTACATCCGTTCCGTGACGGTCTCGAGCACGATGGGGCCGGGCGTGCGGGTCGATCCGGCGGGGTACCATCAATGAACCGCACGAAAGCGCAGAAACAGGAGATGGTCACGACGCTGCAGGCGCAGGTCGCCAAGTCGTCGACCATGTACGTCACCGATTTCACCGGTCTCAACGTCGCGCAGATCACCGACCTGCGGCGCCGGTTGCGCGCGGTCGGCGTCGAGTACGTCGTCGTCAAGAACACGCTGGCGCGGCGAGCGCTGACGGAGCAGCAGCTGAAGGACGGCGGGCTGGAGCCGTTCCTCGCGGGCCCGACCGCGTTGGTGCTGGCGGGCGCGGATCCCGTTGGTGCCGCGAAGGTGTTGTCCGATTTCGCCAAAGAATTCGAGAAGCCGTCCGTCAAGGTCGGCATCGTCGAAGGGAAGCCCGTCACGCAGGCGCAGGTGAAGACGCTCGCGGCGCTGCCGTCCAAGCAGCAGCTGCTCGCGCAGCTCGGCGGCGCGCTGCAGGCGCCGATGGCCGGCTTCCTCGGTGTGTTGAACGGTTTGCTCTATTCGATGGTCGGCGCCTTAGAGGCGCTCAAGGAACAACGCGCCGCTGGCGCCGCCACTCAACAGAGTTAGGGAGAAGACCATGGCAACGCAGACACTCAGTAAGGACGACATCCTCGAAGCCATCGGCAATATGTCGGTGTTCGAGCTGGCGGAGCTGATCGAAGCCTTCAAGGGCAAGTTCGGCGTGACGATTGCCGCTCCGGCGGCGGCTCCGGCGGGTGGCGCAGCGGGCGGTGCGGCTGCGGCGGCGCCGGCGGTGGAGGAAAAGACGGAGTTCACGGTCGTGCTGAAGTCGGGCGGCGAGAAGAAGATTCAGGTGATCAAAGAGATTCGCGCGATCACCAGCCTCGGCCTGAAAGAGGCGAAGGATCTCGTCGAGGGCGCGCCCGGGACCGTGAAAGAAGGCGTGAACAAGCAGGAAGCCGAAGAAATCAAAAAGAAGCTCGAAGCGCAGGGCGCCGTCGTCGAACTGAAGTAGGCGAGTGGAACGCCCTGGACCACGAGGGTCCCGGGCTAGCCCCTCGTCTCGCTTCGGTTCTACGACATGCGCGGATTAACTACAACCTGCTCGCTCAGGGCCCCAACGTCCGCCGCCGCATCGCCGTACGGTGCGGGGGAGGCGCGGCCTTTTGCATTTGTCTATAAGGACGTGACATGACCAAGACGACGACGTTGCCCCAGCTTTCGTTCGCCAAGCTGGAGACGGGGATGCCGATGCCCCATCTCCTCGACATCCAGACGCGCGCGTTCCAGTCGCTCCTGCAGCCGGACGGCAAGGACGGCGTGCGCTCCGACGTCGGCCTCGAGCGGGTCTTCAAGGACCTGTTCCCGATCCAGGACGTGAACGGCAATTACTCGCTCGAGTTCGTGAAGTACGCGCTCGGCGAGCCGAAATACACGGTCGAAGAGTGCATCGAGCGCGACATGACGTACTCGGTGCCGCTCAAGGCCACCCTGCAGCTCGTGGTGATGGAAGAGGTCGGCGAGGTCACCAAGACCAAGCGGCCGAAGAACATCATCGAGAAGGAAGTCTATCTCGGCGAGCTGCCGATCCTCACGCCGCTCGGGACGTTCGTCATCAACGGCGCCGAGCGCGTCATCGTGTCGCAGCTGCACCGCTCGCCCGGCGTGGTGTTCGAAGAGAGCATCCACCCGAACGGCCAGCGCCTCTTCTCGGCGCGCATCATCCCGTTCCGGGGCTCCTGGGTCGAGTTCACGGTCGACATTCACGACGTGATCTACGTCCACATCGACAAGAAGAAGAAATTCCCCGCCACCGCGCTGCTGCGCGCGTTCGGCTACGGCGGGAATGCCGACATCCTGAAGCTGTTCTACGCGGTGAAGGAGATCGACATCACCGGCAAGCTCGAGGGCCGCGCGCAGAAGCGCGAGGTGCTCGGCACGCTGCTGGCCGCCGATGTGCCCGATCCCGAGAACAAGAAGGGTGAGCCGCTGTCGCGCGTCGGCGACGAGCTGACGCTCGAGCGCTTCAACGCCTTCCGCCGCGCCGGCATCACGTCGGTCCGGGTGTTCGCGGGCTACACCTCGCTCGATCTGCGCGACGACGCGCTGCCCACCACCACCCAGCAGACGCCGAGCAAGTACGTCCTGGCGTTCGACGTGGCGGATGCGGACGGCGAAGCCGTGGCGGGGGGCGAGGCCGGGAAAGAGGTGTCCGACACGCTGCGCAAGAAGCTGCTCAAGGCCGGCGTGACCAAGGTGGACGTGCTGCTGCCCGCGGGCCGCAGCGAGTCGCCGCTGATCAAGAACACGCTCGCCAAAGATCCGACGCACACCGAGGCGGAAGCGCTGGCGCAGATCTACACCCTGCTCCGGCCCGGCGAGGCGCCGAACATCGAGACGGCGCGCGAGGCGCTGAAGCGCCTGTTCTTCCATCCCAAGCGCTACGACCTGGGGAAAGTCGGCCGCTACAAGATCAACCAGCGGCTCAAGGTGAACGTGGCGAAGGACCACACCGTCCTCACCGAGGACGACTTCGTCGCGATCATCCGCTACCTGATCGAGCTGTCGGAAGGGCGCGGCTATACCGACGACATCGACCACCTCGGCAACCGCCGGGTGCGGTCGGTCGGCGAGCTGATCGCCAACCAATTCTCGGTCGGCCTGTCGCGCATGGCGCGGCTGATCAAGGAGCGGATGAGCATCAACAACGATCCCGAGCGCATCACGCTCGACGACCTGGTCAACGCGCGCACCGTGAGCGCCGTGATTCAGGCGTTCTTCGGCAGCTCGCAGCTGTCGCAGTTCATGGACCAGACCAACCCGCTCGCCGAGCTGACGCACAAGCGGCGGTTGAGCGCGCTCGGTCCGGGCGGCCTCACGCGCGAGCGCGCGGGCTTCGAAGTCCGCGACGTGCACTACAGCCAGTATGGCCGCATGTGCCCGATCGAGACGCCGGAAGGTCCGAACATCGGTCTGATCACGTCGCTGTCCTGCTACGCGCGCGTCAACGAGCTCGGCTTCATCGAGACGCCGTACCGCGTGGTGAAGGACGGCAAGGTGACGGACGAAACGCGCTGGCTGTCGGCGTCGGAGGAAGAGGATTACGCGGTGGCGCAGGCCAATGCGAAGCTCACGCCCGACGGCCGCTTTGCCGACGAGCTGGTGTTGTGCCGCAAGCGGGACGACTACCCGCTGCTGCCGCCGACGAAGATCGACTTCATGGACGTGGCGCCCGAGCAGCTCGTGTCGATCGCCGCGGCGCTGATCCCGTTCCTCGAGCACGACGACGCGAACCGCGCGCTCATGGGCTCGAACATGCAGCGGCAGTCGGTGCCGCTCCTCTTCCCGCAGGCGCCGCTGGTCGGCACGGGACTCGAGGACAAGGTCGCCATCGACTCGGGCGCGGTCGTCATCGCGCGCCGGAGCGGCGTCATCACGCGCGTCACGGCTGATGAGATCATCATCGACGCCGGCGACGACGAAACGCGGACCGGCAACGGAGGTGGGGGGAGCGGGGGGGGCGGGGGGGGCGACCATCCCCTGGCGCGGCTGAAGCAACACGACCGCTATCGCCTGAAGAAGTTCTGGCGCACCAACCAGGACACCGCCATCAACCAGCGGCCGCTCGTGCACATGGGCCAGAAGGTGAAGGCGGGCCAGGTGATCGCCGATGGCGCAGGCACCGAGCGCGGTGACCTGGCGCTCGGCGCGAACGTGACGGTCGCGTTCATGCCGTGGTACGGCCACAACTTCGAAGACGCGATCGTGCTGTCCGAGCGACTCGTGAAGGACGACGTCTACTCGTCGATCCACATCCAGGAGCTCGAGCTGCACGTCCGCGACACCAAGCGCGGTCGCGAGGAGATCACCCGCGAAATCCCGAACGTCGCCGAGGAGTCCCTGGTGGACCTCGACGAGCGGGGCATCGTGCGGATCGGCGCCCACGTGAAGGCGGGGGACATTCTGGTCGGCAAGATCACGCCCAAGGGCGAGACCGAGCTGTCGCCGGAAGAGAAGCTCCTGACGGCGATCTTCGGCGAGAAGGCGAAGGACGTGAAGG
>Ga0310811_10006617_pt1 | contig 14817 bp, 13 predicted proteins | sample YCmetagenome_FD_207642 | JGI IMG/M metagenome (GOLD analysis project Ga0310811, IMG submission 207642) | Soil microbial communities from experimental microcosm in Duke University, North Carolina, United States - YC | ecosystem: Engineered > Artificial ecosystem > Soil microcosm > Unclassified ...
GTCACCTGCAATGTGCCGCCGTGCCGTCGCGGCATGAACCCGATGAAGGCGAGGTCAACTATCCGGCGGTGTTCGAGGTCGTGGATCGGCTCGGCTACCGCGGGTGGATCGGCGCCGAGTATCGGCCGCGCGGCCGAACAGAAGACGGCCTGGGCTGGGCGCGTGCCTATGGCGTCGTCCCGCCGCGTTAATCCACTATTGTCCATCAAACTTCTTGAAAACTAACGCTTTTTTGCTTTGCGGTTGGGGCAGGCATTGCTAGATTATCGCCCATGTGGGGACACAAAAAAGATCAAGACAAGACTGCGGAGACTCCACAGCCGCTGAAAGATGCGGTGCGCGAAGCGCGCATCGAAGCGGCCGAGCGCTCGGGCGTGGTCGTCGACCTGCGGGATGCGGATGTTGCGCGGCTCGATTTGCTCAACGATGCGCTTGATCCATTGTTCGACGAAATTCCGAACGACGTGGATCTGTTCGATCGCGGCGTGAGCAAGGGCGACATTCCGCGCCTTTGGATTGACGTCGTCGCGCATGTCGAGATGGGCCGCGATAAGCGGCAGTATCGTTTCGTGCAGGACACGCGCTATGGCCGCGCGGTGCTCGCGGAATCCTATGAAGTGCCCGCGATGGCGGATGCCATCAAGCGTTACGTCGCGCGCCGGCTGGTCGAGCGCGAGCGCGCGCTTGCCGACGACTCCGTCCGCGGCGTCGCGCAGACGGTCCTGCATCACGGACGCCGTCAGCGGCGCTTGCGAGCCGCAGGCATGTTCCTCTTCGGGCTTTTTGCCGGCATTGCCGGGCTCATCGCGCTCGCTATGCTGACACGGCCCTAGCCGATCAGTTTGATCTTGTCCTGCTGCACGATCTCGCCCGCGGAGCCGAAGCCGCGCGAAATCAGGTCGCAGCGCCAGGCACCGCGCGCGCCATCGATCCTGTAGAGATTGTAGCCGGCCGTATCCCTGTCGCGTCCGGGTGCGCTGGACGCTGACGGCACGCCGACCGCGGGAATGCGCGTGCCCTTGGGTCCCTGCAGCCAGTTGATCATACGAAGATGATCATGCCCATGTAGCAACAAATCGGCTCCGTGAGCGGCGATCACGCGCTTGAGGATCGAGCCATCCATCAGCCGCTTGTGACGTGCCGCATTGCTGACAGGCGGGTGGTGGATCAGGATGACGCGAAAAAAATTTTCGTCCTTGAGTTTGTTGAGGATCGCCGCAAACTCCGCAAGCTGCTTCGTTCCGAGCCATCCGGTGGCAAGGAGGGGCGCGGTCGGCACGCCGGTTGAAAGGCCGATCAACGCGACATTGGCTCGGCGCCGGACAAAGGGAAAACCGCTTTCGCCGTCGTCGTCGCACATATACGCGCCCCATTGCCGAGCGGCGAGGGCGCCGGCCTCGCGCACGTAAATGTCGTGATTGCCTGGGACGAAAGTCACGTCGTGGGCCGAGCCAAGGCTTTCAAGCCATTCGCGGCCGCGCAGAAATTCGGCTGGCAAAGCAATATTGGCAATGTCCCCGGTAACCGCGACGTGGTCCGGTGCTTGCGTCCTGATGTCGGCAGTAATTGCCGAAAGCACTGCTGGGTCGTGGATGAATTGACGCCTTCTCAGCCAATTAATGTAGCCGGTCACCCGCTTGCCGATCAGCTCGCTCCAACGCGGCTCCGGCAGAGGTGCGAGATGCGGGTCGGAGAGATGCGCGAGGGTCAGCATCGCTTCCTTGATGCGGGATCATGAACTCCCGATCAAGATGCCTGCAACGAACACGAGAACGCCGCCGACTACCACCTGAAAAGCGGCCTGTAGGAAGGGCGTGTCCATGAAGCGGGTGCGGATCCACGAGATTACGGCCAGTTCCACGGCGACAACGAGAATTGCCACAATGGTGGCTACATAAAAGTCGGGAATGAGATAAGGCAGTGTGTGCCCGAGGCCGCCAATCGTGGTCATAAAGCCGCATACAGTGCCGCGTAGCCATGGCGTCCCGCGGCCGGTCAGCGAACCATCGTCGGAGAGCGCCTCCGCGAAACCCATCGAAATGCCGGCACCGACGGAAGCCGCCATCCCGACGAGGAACGTTTCCCACGTATTGTGCGTAGCGAACGCCGCCGCGAACAGCGGGGCAAGCGTCGAAACCGATCCATCCATAAGGCCGGCGAGGCCGGGCTGCACGTACTGCAGCACGAACATGCGTCGCGCGGTTTCATCCTCTTTTTCACGCGCACCTGGCGTGAGGATTGTCTGGCTAAGCTTGTGCGCGAGACTCTCATGCCCCGCCTCAGCTTCGGCGAGTTCGATCAGCAGCTGCCGCACCGATGCGTCGCGCGCTCCCGCCGCCGCCTTGCGGTAGAAACGTTCGGCCTCGTACTCCATGTTCTCGGCATATTTACGCACGTCATCGAGCCCGAGTGGACGCATCAGCCAGAGCGGCGATGTTTTGTGCTGGATGAAACCCTTGACGTCCTGCCGGCGGATCAGCGGCAGGTAGTCCCCGAACTTCTTGCGATAGAGGTCGAACAGCATCGTGCGGTGATGCACTTCCTCTTCGGCCATCTCGTCGAATACTTTTGCCGAAGCCGGGAACTTTTCGCGCAGACCTTCCGCAAAACCGCGATAGATCCGGCTATCCTCTTCTTCGTTGGTGATGGCGAGAGCCAGAATTTCCTGCTCGCTCAGATCGGAAAACCGTTTCACGCTCTACCTCGTTGTCGCTCGCGGAATGCTTTATGGCATATGTTGGAATCATTCTAAACAAAGAAACGATGGTTTTCACCGGCCGGCCAGTGCCGGAAGCAATTCGGGACCGGGAAAAATTATAATGGAGCCATTGTACCGCCTGCGGCGCGCGCTCGAGCCGGTCATCAGCCGGGTCATGCATTTCTATTGGCGCTTCTCGCGCGCCGCGACGCTCGGCGCACGCGCCATGGTCATTGACGGCACGGGACGGATCTTCCTCGTCAAGCACTCATATGTTGACGGATGGCATCTTCCCGGCGGCGGCGTGGAGACCGGCGAAACGTTTCTCGATGCGCTTGCACGAGAACTCATCGAGGAAGGAAACATCCGGCTCGGCGCAAGCCCGCAGCTATTCGGCGTCTATTTGAATAAACGGGTCTCGTGGCGCGACCATGTTGCCCTCTTCATCGTCCGCGATTTTCTCCAGGACGGAGACCCGCGGCCCAATCATGAAATCGTGGCACACGGCTTTTTCCATCCCAATTCATTGCCAGATGATACCGGCCGGGGCACGCGCGCCCGCGTGGCCGAAGTGTTCGGCTACGCACCGATCAGCGAATTCTGGTGAGCGCTAAGCGCCGAAGCGTCTGCGATCGTGGGGCGCGGCGAAGTCGAGCTGCGGGCCGACCGGAACAATGCCCGTCGGATTCACCTGCCGCTGGCTTCCATAGTAGTGGCGCTTGATCTGCTCGATGCTCACGGTCTCGGCGACGCCCGGCACCTGATAAAGATCGCGCAGATAGTTAGACAGGTTCGGGTATTCATAGATGTGCCGCCAGTTGCACTTGAAGTGCGAGTAGTAGACCGCATCGAAACGGATCAGCGTGCAGAACAACCGCCAATCGGCTTCGGTGATCGTGTTGCCGACGAGATAGCGGTGTTGTGAAAGGACCTGCTCGATCTCCTCGAGGGTATCGAAGACATTGCGGAAGGCCTCCTCATAGGCGGCCTGCGATGTCGCAAACCCGGCGCGATACACGCCGTTGTTGATGTTCGGGTAGATCAGATCGTTAAATTTGTCGATCTGCGCGCGCAAGGCCTCGGGATAATGGTCGGCGCGCACATTCGTAAATGCGTCGAACGCTGAGTTGAGCATCCGTATGATCTCGGGCGATTCGTTGTTGACGATGGTTTTTCTTTTTTTGTCCCAGAGCACCGGCACGCTCACGCGGCCTGTATAGCGCGGCTCCGCGAGCAGGTAGATCTCCGACAGTTTCGATTTTCCGTTGACGCTGTCACCGGTCGAGCCCTCGCTAACGTTGAAGGTCCACCCATCCTTCAGCATGTCGGGCGAGACAATCGACATTGATACGATGTTCTCGAGCGCCTTCAGCCTGCGGAAAATGATCGTGCGGTGCGCCCACGGGCAGGCAAGCGAAACATAGAGGTGATAACGTCCCGCCTCGGCGGCAAAATCTCCTTTGCCGGAGGGGCCCGGACTTCCGTCACGCGTGACCCAATTCCGGAATTTCGTTGTCGGCCTGATGAAATGGCCGTCCTTGGTACGCGAAATATCGTCCTGCCAGACGCCATCGACCAGAAGTCCCATTGCCGATCTCCTTAATCTTCGCTGGTCTCATTTAGGCTGTTGCGAAGCGTTGCGCCACGGGCAATGGACCAGAATCGAGCCAAATGCTAAGCGGCAGCGCCTGACACGGATATTTGAGGTCCATGAGCGAACTCGCGCTCACAATTCTGCCGGAGACCGTCGCCGACGCGCCCGCGATCGAGCGCCTGCACGAGCGCACCTTTGGGCCGGGGCGTTTCGCGCGCACGGCTTTCCGCATTCGTGAGGGCAGAGCCCATACCCTCGAGCTGTCGTTTACGGCGCGCATAGGCACATTGATGGTTGGCTCGGTTCGGCTGACGCCGATCTGCATCGGCGAAACGCCGGCCTTGTTGCTCGGGCCGTTGACTGTCGAGCCGCCGTTCCGCTCGCATGGCGTCGGCACGGCGTTGGTCAAGCGTGCGCTCCAGGAGGCGAAAACCGGCGGGCATAAACTGGTGGTGCTGGTCGGTGACGAACCGATCTATTCGAAGTCCGGGTTCAAGCGCATTCCGAAAGGGCAGGTGAAGATGCCAGGTCCCGTCGATCCCGCGCGCCTACTGGTGGCTGAACTTGCGGCTGGCGCCTTCGACGGTGTAGCCGGCTTGATACGGCCGGATTGGCAAACGGTCTAGCGCCCCTCTCTCGCCCAGGTCACCGCCAGCGAGCCGACCAGCAAGAGCAAGCCGATCAGCCCGGCGAAAACCGGAAGCACGCCGATCCCGCGCACGACGCTCACGTCGCGCATCTTGAGACCGATCCAGTCGTCGCCCTTGAATGTCGTGCTGGTGCGCACGGCCACCACGCGGGGCACGTTGAGACTGCTGTTCTCCGCCAGCCGGCGGGCATCGCCCCCGGTAGCACGGCTCAACGCCTGCAAGACATCGGTCGTCGAGGTCACTTCGGCAAATTCGCGCGGATTGGCGGGCCCGACATTGGCAAGCGCCGTGAGCTTGCCGTCGGTTGCGCGCCAGAGGCCAAGCTCGTTGGCGATCGTTGCCGCCCGCCAGAGCCCGGGCTCGACCGCCTGAAGATCGATCGTCCGCGTTACGCCGGTCGGTGACGTCAGCGTGATCTGATTGACTGTATCGGCCATCGTCTGGCGCTGCACGGTGATGTCGCGGCCGCGCACGATGAGCCGCAGCGCTTCTTCCTCGAGATCGGGTTGTTTCATGAGCCAGTGCGACAGGCGTCGCAGCAGATCAAGATGCGGCCCGCCGCCTTCGTAGCCCCGCGCCCACAGCCAGATGTGATCGGATAGCAGCAACGCCACGCGGCCCTGGCCTTCGCGTCCCAGGACCAAGAGCGGCTTGCCGTCGGGTCCCTGCATCACATTTGTGCCGGTGCTGCGCTTGATGTCGACCAGCCGGAACCAGTTGCTCCAGTGCGGTGGGTTGCTGTCCGACCCTTCAAGATCGCGGGTCACCGGGTGCCGCCGGCCCGCGTCGGTAAGCAGAGGCTGGAATCGACGCTCGGTCACTTCGCCAGTCGGCTCTGCCGGTAAAATGCCGTCGAGCGGAGTACGCCAGATGCTGGTCGGGCTCGCATAGTCCGGGCCGGCCGCGATCAGAACGGCGCCGCCGTCGCGCACGTACTTCGCGATGTTGTCGAAATAAATGAGCGGCAGCACGCCCTGCCTGGCATAGCGGTCGAAGATGATCAGCTGGAATTCGCCGATCTTCTGCTGAAACAGCTCGCGGGTCGGAAACGCGATCAGCGACAGCTCGTTGATCGGCGTGCCGTCCTGCTTTTCCGGCGGGCGCAGAATGGTGAAATGCACCAGATCGACGGAAGCGTCCGACTTGAGGAGGTTGCGCCACGTGCGCTCGCCGGCATGCGGCTCGCCTGAGACAAGCAGCACACGCAACTTGTCGCGCACGCCATCGATCGAGACGACCGCGCGGTTGTTGACCGGCGTAAGTTCCCCATCGAGCGGGGACGCTTCGATCTCGACTATGTTCGGCCCGGCGTGCGGGATTGGCACATTGAACTTGATGTCGGTGTGAACGGTGACTACGCGCTTGCTGAGCACCTCGCCGTCGCGGCGCACGGTGACTTCGGCGGCGCCGATCTTCGCGCCTTGATCTTCGACGCGGAACCCGATCGTCTGTGATTGCCCGACGATTCCGAAGCGCGGGGTCTGCGTGAGCACCACGCGGCGGTCGATTTCATCCTTGTGGCCGGTGATCAGCGCATGCAACGGGGCTGAAAACCCAAGCGTGGATGCGTCCGCCGGGACGTCGTGCACGCGGCCGTCGGTGATCAGGACGGCGCCGGCGACGCGGTCAGGCGGAACATCGGCAAGCGTGGAGGAAAGGGCTGCAAACAGCTTGGTGCCGTCGGTTTCTCCATCCGCCGCACCAGCTTCCGCCACACGCACTTCGAGGCCGGGAATCCGTTTGAGCCGCTCGATGAGGGCGGCACGCGCGGCTTCGGTCTGCTGCGCGCGGTCACCAAAGCTCTGGCTCGGGCTCTTGTCGACGATGACAGCGGCGACCGAGGGGATAGGCTCACGGTCTTCGCGCGTGAGCGAAGGGTTGGCGAGCGCCAGCACCATGAGCGCCAGCACCAGCGCGCGCAACGGTGCGCCACGGCTGCGCGCGAGCAGCAAAGCAATCGAAATCAGCGCGGCGACAGCGAAGGCCGCCCACACCACGTAGGAGGGGACCAGCGGGGCAAATGAAATGCCGAGGTTCACGATACGCTCCTACTGCCCCAGGCGTTCCAGCAAGGCCGGAATGTGCACCTGATCGGCCTTGTAGTTGCCGGTCAGCGCATACATCACGATGTTGACGCCGGCGCGGAACGCCAGCTCGCGCTGACGCGGTTCGCCCGGCACCAGTGGCAGCATCGGCTGCCCATCGGGGCGCAGCGCCCAGGCCCCTGCCAGATCGTTCGACGTGATGAGGATCGATGACACGCCATCGCCTGCGCGCGCCGGTCTATTGCTCTCTTCTTCCTCGCCGGCTGCCGGCAAGGCCTCGACCCACAGTTGTCCGTTGGTGAAGCGGCCCGGAAAATCGCGCAGAAGAAAGAATGTCTTGGTGAGCACGTGATCGTGCGGCACCGGCTCGAGCTCGGGGATGTCGAGTGAGGATAGGATCGATCGCAATGCGACCATGCCGGGCCCACGCATTTCGCCGCCGCGGCCCGGCGGCGCATCGATCGCGTCGCGCGTGTCGAACAGCACGGTGCCGCCGCGCTTCATGTACGCGTCGATCTTGTCGAGCGCCGCCTGCGTCGGCTTCGGTGCGCCCGGCGCAATCGGCCAGTAGATCAGCGGAAAGAAAGCGAGTTCATCGCGCACGGGATCGAGCCCGATCGGGTCGCCGGCTTCCAGCGCCGTGCGCTGGGCGAGGAACAACGTGAGGCCCTGCAGCCCGTTCTTGCTCACCTCATCGACGGCGGTGTCGCCGGTGATGACATAGGCGAGGTGTGTCTGCAGCGTTGCCTTCTGAGCGAATTCATCGGCGGTTGCGTTCGGCCCCGGCGCTGGCGATGGAGATTGGATCGCCGGTCTTTGAATAAAGGAAGGTGGCTGCAGCGGTGGGCCCTGTGCCCGCGCCAGGTCGTGCGGCAGGCCAAGACCGCATAAAAACCCGAACGCGATCAAGGCGACACTGGCGCGGCGGCGCGGACGCATGACCGATAATCCGCCCGAAAGCCAGATCACCACCAGCGCATCGATCACGAGCAATGCGAGCGCGGCCAGGAATATCGGTCCGCGCAGGTCGAGCGGCTCGCCTTGCCGGTATGCATCGACGCGCGCATTGAGCGACGACGCATCAAGCGGCACGGGGCGGTCGTCCGGCGCGAGCGTATTCACCGCGACCAGCCCTTCCGGTGGCCCGTAGAAACCGGGCGGGTGATCGAGACTGCCGCGTTGGGTGTAATTGCTGGGAATTGGGCGTGCCGTCGGCGGCGGGGTCGAGAATGCGCCAAATCCATCCAGCACGCGGGTTGGAGGCACGACCTGTGCCGCACGATTGCCGGCCGCTTCGTCGACCACGTTGTTGGGCTCTGCGGTCGCGCTCGATCCGGCCAGAGTGACCAGGCGGCGCAGCATGTCGACGAATGCACCGGACAGGGGAAGATCCGACCAGCGCGTGTCAGCCGTGACATGGAAGAGCACGATCAGCCCCTTGCCGCGGCGCTCGGCGGTGACGAGCGGGGTGCCGTCGGCAAGCGTCGCCCAGGTTCGATCGGTGAGTTGCGAGTCGGGCTCGGCCAGCACCTGGCGGGTGACGGTCACGTCGGTCGGGACCGCCATGCCGTTGAACGGACCCTCGCGCGAAAAAGCGGCGAGTTGCTGCGGCTTGTCCCAGCTCAGGGTGCCGCCGAGCGTGCGGCCACCGCGGCGCAGCTTCACCGGCACGAGCTTGTCGTCGGCGCCGGCGAGATGCGGCCCGGCAAAGCGCACAAGCACGCCGCCATTGTCGATCCACTTGTTGAGCTGATCGAGCGCCTCGTTGACGTTGCCGACATCGGCAAGGATCAGCATCGGCAGTTTGCGGTCGAGGAACTGGGTGATGGCTTCCGCCGGAGCAACGCCTTCGGCAAGCCGAACGTCGGCAAACGGATTAAGCGCGCGCGCGAGGTAGTAGGTCGCGCCGATCAGCGGCTGCGAACGGTCCGCGGTCGATCCGGATACGATGCCGACTGTGCGCCGCCGCCAGCGCTTATCCAAGAGCTGCACGGCGCCTGCCGAGCGCTCTCCGACAATTTCGAGGCGTGCGACGTCGTTGCGAATTTCGACGGGGAGATCGATCACCGCGTCGGTTTCGCGATCTCCGGCCTTGAAGTTGAAAGGTGCCTCGCCCAACGGCAGGCCTTTGAGATCGATGGCGCTCACCATGCCGATGTCGCCCGCGCCGGTTTGGGCGCGCAGCACCTTCACCGTCAGCGCGCCCGCTGCGTTGTCGGCAGCTGCCAATGCGTGCGGGATCGGCAGTCCGCCTTCGACGATGCTGAGCGGATGATTCCCGATTGCCTGCTTCAAGCCGTCGACAAACGTTGCACCTTTGCCGAGATCGACGCCGTCCGACAGCCACACGACTTCCACGTTCGGCGCCGCGGCAAGAAAGCGCTCGATGAGCGGCAAGGCTGCACTGCGGTCAATGCCGAAAGGTTTCGGCTTGATCTGCTTGACCTGTACGCGAGCCGCGCCTGCAAGACCGAGGGAGATGTCGCGATCGGTCTCCGACAGCGGCAGGATCGCGACGCCGCGATTGTCGGCTTCGGCGCGCGCGATCATCTCATCAGCGGTTCTCAGGCGCGCGTCCCAGGATGCGGCCGCGGGCCAGCCGTCGTCGAGTATGATCAACAACGGGGCCGCGCGGTCTGTCGTCGCGAGCGGTGGGTTCCACAGCGGCCCGGCTGCCGCGATGATGATCAGAGCGGCCAAAGTCAACCGCAGCAGCGTGAGCCACCAGGGCGTGCGCGATGGAGTTTCTTCTTTCGGGGCGATCTCGAACAGCAGGCGCGTCGGCGGAAAATTGACGCGGCGAGGGCGCGGCGGAACCAGTCGTAGCAGCCACCACAGCACGGGCAGACTGAGCAAGCCGAGCAGCACGAGTGGCTGCGCAAACCCAAGCGGTATTGATCCGATCATGCGGCGCTCGCTGGGGTGGCCGTGGCGTGCCTGGTGCTGGCGACGAACGGCTGCGTGTTGTCGCCCATGCGCGAGTGTAGCACGAGCAGAAGTTCGCTCGCCGGGCGATCAGTGCGGTGGACCGTGAAGCTCCATCCGCGCAAATCGGTCTCCGCGCGGATCGCGGCACGATGACGCTCGACGTTTGCCTGGTAATCGTTGCGCCAGGCTTCGGCACGGCCCGCGGTGATGCTGCCGGCGCCCTCGGGTTCAATGAACTCAACCCGGCCCGAATAGGGAAAGCTTTCCTCTGCCGGATCGACAATCTGGATCACATGGCCATGAGCGCCGGTGGCGGAAAGTTGCGTAATCTTCGCGCGCACGTCGCTCATCGGAGCCCACAGATCCGACAGCAGCACGATCTCCGACAGGGGAGAAGGCGCAAACGACGGCGGCAGGCTCGCGCGCTCCATAGGGTCATGCAGAATTGCTTCGGCCATCTTTTCGATGACGTTGCGGCTCGCGCTTGGCCGGGTCAGGCCGGGCACGCCGACCCGCTCGCCGCCCTGCACGAGCACTTCGGCCAACGCGAAGGCCACTACAAGCGCGCGCTCGAGCTTGCTGTCTTTCGCCAGAGCAGAAGTAAAAGTCATCGATGGCGACCGGTCAGGCCAGATCCACACGGTGTGCGAGGCTTCCCATTCCCGTTCGCGCACATACAGGTGGTCGTCGCGCGCCGAGCGCCTCCAGTCCACGTTCTGGGCAGGCTCGCCCGACATGAAACGACGATACTGCCAGAAGTTCTCGCCGGGTCCGGCGCGCCGCCGTCCGTGTAGTCCGTGAATGACCGTCGAAGCAACGCGGCGCGCCTCAAGAATGAGTCTAGGCATTGCGTCGGCCAGCTTGCGCGCACCGACCGTCGCTTGCTTTACCGTTCCCGTCTGGATGTCGTTCGCTTTCGACTCCGCCATCGCAACTATCCGATGCGTGCTTTAAGCCGCCGGATCACGTTCGTGATGGTTTCGCCTTCCGCCCGGGCCGCAAATGTCAGCGCCATGCGGTGCTTGAGCACAGGCTCCGCCAGTTCGAGCACGTCGTCGACCGAAGGCGCGAAGCGGCCATCAAGAAGAGCGCGTGCACGCACCGCAAGCATCAGCGCCTGGCTCGCGCGCGGGCCCGGACCCCAGGAAATCAACTTGCCGATCTCGCCCGCTTCAGGGCCCGGACGCGCCGAGCGCACAAGCGCGAGAATTGCCTCGACGACCGACTCGCCGACGGGCAGCCGGCGAACCAGCCGCTGTGCCGACAGAAGATCTTCAGCCGTCATCGCGGGCTTGGCGCGCGACTCCTCCGCGCCGGTCGTGTCGAACAGGATCTTTCGTTCGGCCTCCTGATCGGGGTAGTCCACATCGACTTCCATCAGGAAGCGGTCGAGCTGCGCTTCCGGGAGCGGATAGGTGCCTTCCTGCTCGAGCGGATTTTGCGTCGCCAGAACATGAAACGGCTTCGGCAAATCGTGACGGACACCGGCAACGGTCACATGCTGTTCCTGCATCGCCTGCAGCAGCGCCGATTGGGTGCGTGGCGAGGCGCGGTTGATCTCGTCGGCCATCAGCAATTGCGCGAACACCGGGCCTGCGATGAAACGAAAGCTGCGCTTTCCGCCTGGACTTTCCTCAAGGACCTCGGTGCCGAGAATATCGGACGGCATCAGGTCCGGCGTGAATTGAATACGGCGCGCGTCTAGACCAAGAGCCGTACCCATGGTGTCGACCAGTTTTGTTTTCGCGAGACCGGGCACGCCGACCAGTAGCGCGTGCCCGCCGGAGAGGACCGTAACCAGCGCGCGTTCCACCACCACATCCTGGCCGAAAATGACGGCACCAATCGCTGCTTTTGCAGCACGGACATGGACGGCCGTGGATTCAGCCGCACGTACGATCATGTCTTCCAATTTTTCCAGGCTCTCGCCGCCGGCTTTCGCCATGATGTCGTTTCCTTTCGTCTCCCGATCGATGCAGCACAAGACCGTGCAACAAACGCGCCAAGGCGATTTTGCTGCGTTATTCTGGGCCGAATCTGCCTCAATCTCCGGGCAAGCTTACGCTATCTTCTGCCGCCGGGCCGGGTGAATCACGAAGATGCGAACAGGCTCGCGGCAACCTAATTATCGAAGGAAAACAATGGCGAAGGCAGGGCAGAGCGGGTTGGACGCGATCGCGGCGGGGCTGCCCCGCGAAAACAGGGGCCCCCCGCCTGTCGAACTTTGGAATCCGCCTTACTGCGGCGATATCGACATGAAGATCGCCGCGGATGGCACTTGGTTTTACCAAAAGACGCCAATCGGCCGGCTGGCTTTGGTCAAATTGTTTGCATCCGTGCTCAAGCGGGAAGGCGACAAACACTTTCTTGTGACGCCGGTCGAGAAGGTCGGAATCGCCGTCGAAGACGCGCCGTTCCTCGCGGTGGAGATGAAAATCTCTCGCGGCAATGGCGGGCAGGTCCTCGAATTCCGGACCAATGTTGACGACTGGGTAGTCGCTGGGCCCGGCCATGCACTGCGGTTCGAACTACAACCGGAAACGAGTGGACTGAAGCCGTACCTGCATGTGCGGCGCGACTTGTGGGCGAAGGTCACGCGCGCGCTGTTCTATGACCTTGTTGCGCTCGGCGAAGAACGTGATGTCGACGGCAAGGCGATGTTCGGTGTTGCTTCGCAAGGTGAGTTCTTTGCCATGGCGGAAGCGAGCGCCGTGCGGGAGTTCGCCTGATGCAGCATCCGCTTACGGAGCTTTCGGCCAAAGACTTTTTCGCGCGGGTACAGACGCGGCTCACACTTGACGTTCCGCCTGGCCTTACCGATCCGAATGTGATGCCCGTTCGCGGCGATCACGATGCCGACCCGGTAATGCGGAAGATCGCCGAAGTGCGGCCGATCCGTCCTGCTGCGGTACTGATCCCGATCGTCGAGCATCGCCAGCCGTCGGTGCTGCTCACCCAGCGCGCGCAGCATTTGCCCGATCACCCGGGGCAGGTTTCGTTTCCAGGCGGCAAGATCGATAGTGGTGATGCCGATCCGTGTGCGTCCGCGCTCCGCGAAGCTGAGGAGGAGATCGGACTCGACCGCCAGCACGTTGAACCCCTTGGCTATCTCGACCTCTATATGACGACACTGGGCTACCGCATTGTGCCGGTGATCGCGCGAGTCAAACCGGGCTTCGCGCTAAAGCTCAATCCGAGCGAAGTCGATGCGACCTTCGAGGTGCCGCTCGATTTCCTGATGGACCAGAGCAATGTGCAACGCCACTCGCGCGACTGGCAGGGCATGACGCGGCACTACTACGCAATCACTTTCGGTGATCGCTACATTTGGGGCGTGACGGCTGGTATCCTGCGGAATCTTTACGATCGGATTTATCGATGATCCGCCCGGTTCTTACGGAAGTCCTTCTTTTTCTCACGCCGTTCGTGCTCTACGCGGTTTTCTTGTGGGCGACGAAATCCGGTGTGCTGGATCTAAAGTCTTGGCCGTTGATGCACGTCGTCACGCTGGCCATCGCGGCACTCCTGCTGGTGCTTGGCAGCTTTGTCTATTTCGCACACTTCTCGGGCGCGCCGCCGGGATCGACCTACGTGCCCGCCCATATGGAAGACGGCAAGTTCGTGCCGGGGACTACGAAATAATGGCACCGCAGGCTGGCCGCACCGACCGCAGACTCAACGAAGCCGACTGGCTCACATCCGGTCCATTGCCGCAGCTGTTAGCCGTGCTCGACCGTGACGGCGAAGAGGCGCGCGCAGTAGGCGGCGCGGTTCGCAACGGATTGCTAGGGGCGCCGGTTCTGGAAGTCGACGTGGCGACGACCGCTGTCCCCGACGAGGTCGTCAAACGCGTTGACGCGGCGGGTTTCAAGGCCGTTCCAACCGGCATCGAACACGGCACGGTTACCGTCGTGATCGGCAAGCAGCCGTTCGAGGTGACGACGCTGCGCAAGGATGTCGAGACATTTGGCCGGCATGCCAAGGTCGAATTCGGCCGCGACTGGCAAGCCGATGCCGAACGGCGCGACTTCACGATCAACGCTCTGTCCGTAACACGCGATGGCAGCGTCTACGATTATGCTGGCGGACTCGATGATCTGGCCAATCACCGGGTGCGTTTCATCGGCGACCCCGCAAAACGCATCGAAGAAGACTACTTGCGCATTTTGCGGTTCTTCCGCTTTCACGCCGCCTATGGCTCCGGCCATCCTGACGCTACCGGGCTGGCGGCCTGCATCGCCGCGCGAAACGGACTCGACCAGCTCTCGCGTGAGCGTGTTCGCATGGAGCTCTTGAAACTACTGGTGGCTCCGCACGCGACGGCCACACTTGCCGTCATGTCGCACGCCGGATTGCTGCTGCTTGTGCTCGGCGGCGTGCCCTATCTCGCTGATTTCGAAAACGTGGCAAAGGTCGAGGCTGCGATTGGAGCGGCCCCCGATTCTGTGCGCCGCCTGGGGGCGCTCGGGGTCGTGGTTGCCGAAGATGCCGAGCGGCTGTGGCAGAAGTTACGGCTGACGAACAACGAGCACGGGCGGCTCGCATCAATGGCGGAGGGCTGGCGGCGGATTTCGCCTGCATTCGGCGAGAAGGCGGTAAAGGCGCTGCTCTACCGGCTCGGTCCGCAACACTTCACCGATCACGCGCTGCTCGGATGGGCCCGATCCCTGGCCAACGCCCACGACGCAAAATGGAACGAGCTTGCAACGCTTCCGCAGCGATGGACGGCGCCGGAATTTCCGTTGAGGGGGGCCGATTTCATGAAGCGTGGCGTGGCGCAAGGGCCAGCGTTGGGCGCAGCACTCGCCGCGGCCGAGCGTGCCTGGATCGCGGCGGAGTTCACGCAAGAACGACGGGCGCTTGATGACATTGCCGATGCCGCCGCGAAAAGCGCGGCCGGTT
>Ga0310811_10006618_pt1 | contig 14815 bp, 10 predicted proteins | sample YCmetagenome_FD_207642 | JGI IMG/M metagenome (GOLD analysis project Ga0310811, IMG submission 207642) | Soil microbial communities from experimental microcosm in Duke University, North Carolina, United States - YC | ecosystem: Engineered > Artificial ecosystem > Soil microcosm > Unclassified ...
CAGCGTCGGCGTATGCTTCTTTGCCTTCCCGCTCTCTGCCGCGCGATCAGCCACTGTATCTGCCATAGATCATGCCCCCTGTCTCAACCTGTTCCGTTGCTTCTCTGCCAATCGTCTTTGAGAATGATTGCGCAGATGACCAAATCTGCCCTGTAGAGTCCCGTGTTAGGATATCACCGAGCGATGGGGCGCGGCTACTCCGAACGGGTTCGCGCACTTACGGCGCACGTAGTGGGAAACGGCGGGCAAACGCGGGTGACAAGCGGGTAGGTGCGTTGACCTTTGCGCAAATCGCTGATTATACTGCCAGAAAGTGGCTTCGATCCGACGAATTTCTGAATCTCAGCGAACTTCCCCAACACATGGAGAGATGGGAGCGGCGATGGGCGACGACAATACAGCAATGGACGCCACCCCCGATACGCACCCCACGCCTCCAGGCTCTGGCCGCAAGGGCCGCCCCCGCAAGGCAGGCGAGAACGCGCCGCGAGGACGAACCTCGCGCGGCAAGGCTGCTCCCGTCGGCTCCGCTGAGGCGGGCGCGCATGCTTCACCCTCGCCAGTACGTGACGCGCCGGTTTCCCCTGCCACCCTCGCCCCGCAAACACCAACACGTCGCCCCACCACGCGAGCGCGCCGCGGTGGCCTGCGTGGTCGCGGGCGCGAGCCGGGGGTGTTGCGGCTGGCAGAGCGTGCCCGCCTGATTGCCGAACATGGCGGCGTCCATCTGCTGGCTGACCCACTGGCCGCGTTTCTGCCCGCGGCGCGCAATGCGCTCTTCAACGTCGGCCTCGACGACGCAATCCATGCCGTCGTGGAGGAGCTTGCCTCGACACTCGCGCCCGCCGTCGTGCAAATCTGGATCGCCGAGGCAGCGCCCTGGTTGCCGGGCCACGAGCGCGTGGGCGGCCTCGAACTGGAGCCGTCGCTCCGGCTGCGGGTCACGGCGAGGGCCGCTGTGCGAGGTGTCACCGAGAGCGGCATTGCAGCGCTGGTGGCGGAATCGAATATGCCGGGCGAGCTTCCCGGCCCGGATATCAGCGTTGGGAACAGTAGCACCATGAACGGCATGCCGCGCTGGCCGGGACATCCTGACCCCCTGCTGGATGCCGTCGCCGCCTCGCGCCTGCCCATCGTCCACTACCATGCGCTGGACCATGAGCATGCCGTCGCCTGGCGCGCGCTGATGCCGAGCGCGTTCTGCTCCATCCCAGGCGCGACGCTGCCGCCTGTGCCGATTGGCACGCTGGCGGCCTATCCACTGAAGGCGCGCGGACAGTTCCTGGGTGTGCTGGCGCTGGCGACTGGCACGCATCTGGTGGCGCGTCAGCTTGCCGCCCTCGAAGAACTCGCCGACCTGATCGCGCAGTCTGCTGACCGCGACCGCCTGCTGGCCTACTCGCGCAGCCAGGAGGCGCTCTCACAGACCGTCGTGCGCTATGCGCCGGTCGCCATGGCGGTGCTCACCGGGCGCGAGCATCGGGTGGCGCTGGCGAATCCCACCTTCGCCGTGCTGCTTGGGCTGGATGCGGGGATGACGCTCACGAACTCCCGGCTCCGCGATCTGGTTCCAGATAGCGCCGAAACGTTGTCGGCGGGCCTTGGGCTGGATGCTGTCTATGCCAGCGGCGAGTCGCTGGCCATGATTGAGCTGCCGATTGCGCTCGGCGGCGATATCACCTACTGGAACGTCACCACGTCGCCGCTGCCCGGTGTCTCGGCGCGTTCGGGCGGTGTCTTGCTGGCGGCGGTGGATGTCACGCGCCAGGTGATCGCCCGCCAGCGCGCGCTCGACTCGGCGGAGGAGGCCCAGGTGCGCATCGGCCAGATGATGACGCTGCACGCCACATCGCTGGCGGTCTCTGGCCAGCTCGGTGCGGACCCACGCGAGCTCCTTGCCGATATCCTGCGGCGGTCGGTGCTGCTGCTCAATGGCCGCGCGGGCACGGTCTACGTCCGCGATGTGCGGCGCAACGAGCTGGAGGTGATCGTCCACCAGGGGCTGCGCGGCGACTACACCGGTCAGCGCATCCGAATCGGCGAGGGCATCGCTGGTCAGGTGGCGCGCACTGGCCAGGGAACTATTGTGGACGACTACCGCGTCTATCCCTACCGCGCCTCGATCTATGGCGACGAAGATTTCCGCGCGGTCATTGCCGTGCCGTTGATCGCCCACGGCCAGGTCGTCGGCGTGCTGGATGTGCTCGACGACGCCGAGCGCCGCGCCTTCACCGATGATGATCTCTGGCTGCTGGACCTCTTTGCCGCGCAGGCATCGCAGACCATCGAGAATGCGCGCACGTACGTGGAACTGGAGCATGCCTTCCGCAAGCAGCGCGACCTCGACCGCATGAAGGACGATTTCATCGCCACCGCCTCGCACGAGCTACGTACTCCGCTCACCGGCGTGCAGGGGTTCCTCGATCTGTTGCTGGACTATTCTGGTTCGCGCGATGACCCGATGGCGCTGGACTTTCTCAACAAGGCGGCAACCTCAGCCGAGGAACTGGCGGCGATTGCCGAGCGGCTGCTCCAGACGGCGCGTCTCGACACCGGGCAGATGGAGCTACATACCAGTCCGGTCCGGCTGGCCCCCGTCGTCGATGAAGTGTTGCGGTTCTTCCGCGAGCTGGAGCAGGCGCAGGGCGGCAGCCATGACTTGCTGGCTGAAATCCCGCCGCACGTCTACATCCAGGCGGATCTGGGTCGGCTCAAAGAGGTGCTCGACAACCTGGTGGGCAACGCGATCAAATACAGCCCACATGGCGGACGCATCCTCGTGCGGTGCGCGCCCGCCCGCTTCGAGGCGGCAGCCAACAGCAGCACCCCAGGCGGGTCCATCGAGGAACGGCCGACGATGGTGATTCCGTTCTCCAATCACGATCCGTCATCCAGCTACGAGGACCCGGATGACGATCCGATAGCGCCCGCCCCGGCAGTCATTGCCGCGACGACCCAGGCGCCCTACCACGTCATCACAGTCAGCGATGAGGGCATGGGCATTCCCGCCGTCGAACGCAGCCATCTCTTTGGGCGTTTCACGCGGCTGGAGTCCGCCAAGACCAGCCAGATTCGCGGCACTGGCCTGGGGCTCTATATCTGCCGCCAGATTGTTCGCGCGATGGGCGGCGATGTCTGGCTTCAGGCGAGTGTGCCGGGACATGGCAGCGTCTTCGCGGTCGCGCTGCCGGAGGGCATCATCCCCTCGGGAGATACCGCGCCTCTTCCGGCAATCACCGCCCAATCCGCGCAATCGTAGCGGCGCCAACGATGAACGCTCCGAACCCCATCACCCTGCAACGGCTGCGGCAGCGCATGGAGCGCCTGTTTGCCGTCGGTGAGATACCTCTCGATGTGGCGGGCGCGTCGCGGCGCTGGGCGCTAGCCATGCCCGCCGATCCCGATGCGCCGCTCGACCAGCTGGCGGCCCAGTTGCTCACCACTCGCGGCGTCCTGCCTGGCCAGCGCACCGAGACAGGCGAGACGGGCGAGACGGCTAAAGACGCTGACGACACGGAGGATGCGGCGTCCATTGCGCGGCATAGCGCCACCAGCGGCGGACTCCTGCCGTACTGGGCGCTCGTCTGGCCCAGCGGGTTGGCGCTGGCCGAGACACTGCTGGCGCATCCCGAGGCGCTACGGGACAAACGTACGCTGGAGCTGGGCTGCGGCCTGGGCACGACAGCCATCGCGGCGCTCGCGACCGGCGCTTCGCTCTCGGTGGCCGATTGCTTTGCCGAAACGCTGCTCTTCTGCCGCTATAATGCCCTGCGCAATGCCGGACGGCAGCCCCGCACGCTGCTGCTCAACTGGCGGACGCCAGCGGGCAGGGAGGCGTGTGTGGCGCGCGCGCCATTTGACGCATTGCTGGCCGCCGACATCCTCTACGAGCAGGACGACCTGGAGCCACTGCTCGAACTCGTGCCACGGCTGCTCGCTCCCGCTGGCGCGTTCTGGCTGGCGGAGCCAGGGCGGCGCGTCTCGCGCGCGTTCGTCGAGACGGCGGCTGCGCGTGGCTGGCGCGATGAAGCCACAGCCTATGAGCGCATCTGGCCGACCGAAGAGAAGCCCGTTCGCGTCGTCGTCCACCGCTATCAGCTGCCGGGATAGTCGCGACAGCGCGTGGTACGAACGATCTCGGCCTGGACGGCTGCCAGCCCGCTTCGTTGGATGTTGTCGAGCAGGGAGATGTGAGCAGCGAAGATGCGGGCGTCATTGAAGGCCCGGCGCTGAATGGCCAGACTAACCTCCTGTTCCAGCGTGTCACGCATGAAAGAGAGATACACGAGACTCCCTTGCGCGACTTCGCATTTTTTCAACCATGTATCCGCCCGTAACAACTGAAATAGCCCCTGAACTTCCTGACTGCGCGTCATAAACGTTCCCTCCACATTTGTCAATCCGGGGCAAAGTCTCCTTTGTCGTCTGTTACTTGTCGCCTGGTATCCGTGCCTGGTATCCGTGTTTTCGTGGGCATAATCCATGCGTGAGCCAGCCGCTTGTAAGAGTGGCAGTGTCCGATTGAGCGCACGAACAATGTGCGAAGATGATCATCCACGCTGGCTGTCTTTAATGATGTCAACGCACAGAAACGCATGGAGTCACGCATTGTTTTCGCGCGAAGGATGTTTCATAATCTGAGGACAGGTCTGTCAGCCATGATGAGAGGGGAAACCAGGGTGCCGCTGTACGAATATTACTGCTCCGACTGCCAGAGCAAATTTGAATTGCTGGTCAGTTACGATGCGTCCGAGGCGGACGATATCGTCTGCGCGCGCTGCCATGGTGGGCGCGTGCGCAAGCTGCTCTCGGTGTTCGCGCGGCCTCGCGCCGTCGCGGCGGGAGATGCCTTCGGCGCCTATGGTGATGACGACTACGGCGACTCAGAGAGCGACTATGGCGGGAGCTGCGCGTGTGGCGGGGGCGGCTGTGGCTGTGGCTGCCACGACTGACCGCCCCGTGAGACGCCCCGTGAACCGCCCTGTGAGACGCCACTCAATCAGCGTTTGAGCGACCGGCGCGCATCGCCCAGAATGCGCGCCACCGTTTTGTTGTGCGTTGCCTCCTCCGGCGTCAGGTCGGCGCTCCGCACGGGGATGATATGCTCGAACTCCTGGAGGCGTTGCGCCAGCGCCAGTCGCCCGTTCTTGCCCGCACGCACGCGATAGTCCTCGACCAGCGCGCCAACTCGCTCCGCATCATGCGACTGCGCAGCGTCGGCGATGGCGTCGGCATAGAGCGCCGCGCGCGTATCGAAGAAGCCCGCGCGCCCGGATTCATCAGCGATGGCGTCGCCCACCTGCTCGACCAGCTTGATAGACTGCGCGAACCGCTCGTGCGCCTCCGTGCTTCCCTGCTCGACCAGCGCATTCGCTAGCCCACGCGAGGCATCCGACTGCCCCAGCGGGTCGTCGCACTCCTGATAGAGCCGGAGCGCCTCGGCGAACGCCTGTCGCGCGGCCTCGGTATCGCCAAGCTGGCGGCGCGCCTCGCCCAGCCCCAGATGGACCAGCGCCTGCGCCTCAGGTTCATCGGCCACCCGGAAGCGGAACAGCATCTCCTGATGGCCATTGGCGGCCTCGGCATAGAGCTCGCGCCGCAGCAGCACGCGCGCCAGCCCCACCTGCGCCAGCCCCTCGGCCACCTGCGCCTCATGCTCCTTCGCCAGCCCCAGCGCCTGATTGAACGCCGCGACCGCCGCCTGCAAATTATCGGCGGCCAGTTCCACTTCACCCGCCACGAGCGCCGATTCAGCCCGCCAGATCTCGTCGGATTCGCGCTCGGCGTGCGCGGTGGCCTGCTCGGCGAAGGCGCGCGCCTCAGCCAGTTGGCCGCGTGTGAGCGCCACCATGCACGCGACACAGAACGCCGCTGCCTCAGGACCGACCTCGCGCGCGGAGCTATCGGACTGGTGCGCGAGCGAGAGCGCTTGATCCGCCAACTGCTGCGCCTCGTCGAGCTTGCCCTGCGTCAGCGCCAGCTGCGCGCTTTCATCGAGCGCCAGAGACGCGAGGGTGGCACGGTGCGCCTCTTCCAGGCGACGGGCTGACTCACTCAGCAGGGGCGCGGCGGTGGCCGAGAGGCCGCGATGACGCGCGATCTGGCCCAGCCCCAGCGATGCGCGTGCTTCAAGGACAACATGGCCGGTCTCGCGGGCAAGGTCACGCGCCTCGGTAAAGAGGTCTTCCGCCTTGCGCGGCGTCCCTTTGCGGCGGTGCGCCTCAGCCGCGCCAAGCGTCGCGCGCGCGTAGGGAAGCTGTGCCTTCAGCGTGCGCAGGGCGCGAATCGCACGGTCGAAGACGGCGATGGACTGCGCAAGTTGGCCGCGTAAGAGATTCACCTCGCCCAGCAGCCGGTTGGCCTCCGCCTGCCCCAGCGAGCTGCCCGCGACGCGATAATCTTCCTCCGCGCGCAAGCCACTTGCCAGCGCCTGATCGAGCCGGTTGCGATGGAGCGCCACCTCACCCAGACCGAGAATGCCGTCGGCCACACCGAGCGAATACTCTATCGGCTCTGAGAGGGCTATCGCCTCGCCAAAGTCGTTATCCGCCTCGTCCAGATCGGCGGTCTCCAGCGCCAGCCGTCCCTCGCCGACGTAGGTATCGACCTCGCCGAACTGGTCGCGCAGCTGCTGATAGAGCTCGCGCGCCCGGTGAAACGCCTCGCGCGCCTCCGCATAGCGCGACTGGCTGGTGAGCATGTCGCCCTGCCCACGGGCCGCGTCGGCTTCGATGAGCGTATCGTGGGCCTGCGTCGCCAGAGTGCGCGCCGTGGTGTAGTAGTCCGCCGCCTTCTCATCCCGTCCACGCAGCCGTTCGACATGCCCCAGCGCCAGCGATGCGCTGGCCTGGCCGCTGGCGTTCTCGGTCTTCTCGAAGAGGCGCAGCGCCAGATAGTAGTGCTGCCAGGCGCTCTCCAGCCGCCCGCGCTGGCGGTCGATATGCCCCAGCGCCAGCGATGCGCTGGCCTCGCGCGCGGGGAGGTTGGCCTCGCGGTAGATCTCGATGGCCTGCGAGTAGCTATTCGCCGACTGGTCTATGGCGCCGTGCTGGCGCTGCGCCTCGGCCAGCGCCATCCGGCTATCGCCCAGATGCTCCTGGTCGTCAAGCTGCCGGAAGATCGACTCCGCCTCCACCAGTGCATCTACCGCGCGCTCTAGCCGTCCCTCGGCCAGAGCGGTCTGGCCAGTGCGCAGCCGCGCAAGGCCTTGCTCGCGCGCTGAGTGCTGTGATGTTGTCATCTGTGACGCTCACCTTCTTGGCCATCTAGGCCTAGGCCTATGCATCTATGCGCAGACCCATCTGGGCCACTCCTCGCTCCTCGCGCTTTCTGAAGAACTCCTAACACACTGTAGCCCGATGCGTTCGCTACAGGCAACCACGAGCAACACAAGCGGCGCGGGCAACAGCAGGCCAACAGGCGCAATCGTGCAATTTGTGCGCCACTGGTTGACGAAGAATGCCACTGTAGGCGACAATGCAGCGGCCTGACTGCGGGTCTCGCCTGCACCACGTGTGCAGCGGACGCCGGGTTATTTGTTGCCGATGTGTGTCGCTATGAGGAAGTATGCCATGTCTTCAGCCTTCTGGCTCGAATTGAGTGTCCGCGCCGCCCCAGAAGCCGTCGAGGCGGTCAGTGAGCTGATGAGCCGCTATGTCAGCGGCGGCGTCGCCATTGACCAGCCCTACCAGTTGCTCGACGACGGTCAAGTGCACGTCCCTGTCTCTGGCGCGCAGGTGACTGTCCGCGCATATGTGCCCGACGACGCCGATGGCGCGGAGTCGAAGCAGCGCATCGAAGAAGGCGTCTGGCACCTGGGACAGGTGCTCTCTGGCAGCATCGGCGAACTGGAGACCCGCCGCATCGCCGAGGAAGACTGGGCGAATGCCTGGAAGGAGTACTATCATGTCCTCCATCTGGGCCGTCGCACGGTCATCAAGCCATCCTGGCGCGAGTACGCGCCGCGCGAGAACGAGGTGGTCGTCGAGCTCGATCCCGGCATGGCCTTCGGGACGGGGTTGCACCCCACGACCCGCAACTGCGTGCTCGCGCTCGAAGATTCCGTTCGAGCTGGTAACGCTGTGCTGGATGTTGGTACGGGGTCGGGTATTCTGGCGACCGCCGCGATCAAGCTGGGCGCGGCGCGCGTGCTGGCGCTGGATGTGAGCGGAGTCGCGGTGGAGGCGGCGCGCGAAAACGCGGCGATCAACGGCGTTGCCGATGTCATGGAGGTGCGCCTGGCCACACTGGAAGGCGCGGACGGCGAGCCATTCATGCCACTGCCTGAGGGACTTGACACACTTGGCGAGGAAATCGGCGTCTTCGATGTAGTGGTCGCCAATATTATTGCCCGCGTCATCGCGCAGCTCGCGCCGTCGCTGGTGCGCGCGGTCCGCCCCGGCGGCACGCTGATCGCCAGCGGCATTATCGCCGAGCGCCGCGCCGAGGCCGAGGAGCCGCTCCGGGCGGCAGGCCTGCGCGATATTCGCGAGATGGTCGAAGGCGACTGGGTCACGCTGGTCGGTATCCGTTCGGCGGATGCCGGAGACGCTGGAGCAGGCGCGGAGTAGGAGTGACAGGATGCCAGCGGGGCGCTTTGTGCTGCTGGACGTTGCGCTCGCGGAGCACGCCGAGGTTGAGCTGCCACCAGATGTAGCCCATCAAGTGCGCGATGTGCTGCGCGCGACACCGGGCGCCATCATTCAGTTGCTCGACGGGCGCGGAGCCACTTACCCCGCCGAGGTACTGACGCTGGAGCGGCGGCGTGTCGTCGTTCGCCTGGGTACTAAGCTCCCGCAGCAGGCGGAGTTTCCCTGCCGGGTGGTACTCTGCCAGGGGATGCTCAAACCGGCGCAGTTCGAGTGGGTCTTGCAGAAGGCGACCGAGGTGGGCGTCGCGGCCATCCAGCCGCTGCTCACCGAGCGCGCGGTGGCGGCAGCCGAGATGACTGGCGAGGCCCGGCAACGGCGCTGGCAGCGTATTCTGGCCGAGGCGGTGGAGCAGTGCGGCGGCGACCGGCTGCCCGTTCTGGGCGCTCCACGGCCGTTGATGCACGCGCTGGCGCAGTTGCCGCCAGGGAGCATTGCTCTGTTTCCGTGGGAAGACGCTGAGACGGCCCCGCTGCGTGCGACGCTGGCAGAGGCAATTGCCGCGGCGGGGGGACTATCATCCGTCACGGAGGTACACCTGTTCATTGGGCCAGCGGGTGGCTTCTCTGCTGGTGAGGCGGCGCTGGCACGACGCCATGGCGCGCGGCTCGTGACGCTGGGAACACGGATATTGCGCGCTGAGACGGCTGCGCTGGTGGCGGCCACGCTCTCACTGGACACACTGGGTGCGCTCGATGGCGCGCCGATGCGTAACGATGCGTAACGATGCGTAACGATGCGTAACGATGCGTAACGATGCGTAACGATGCGTAACGATGCGTAACGACGTTGAACACCTGCGCTGATCACAAAGGACTGTCTGGTCTGCCACGCGGCGAATGTGGCATGTGGCATTGCGAGGGGAGGCGTCACCATGGTTCTGCGCAACGATCTTCCGGTCACCACGTTCTCGCTGGTCGCCTGTGATCCCCGTACCGGCGACCTGGGGGTTGCCGTCGCCTCGAAGTTTCTGGCGGTTGGCGCGGTGGTCCCCTGGGCGCGGGCAGGCGTCGGCGCCGTCGCGGCTCAGGCGTGGGCGAATACCAGTTATGGCCCGCGCGGGCTGGACCTGCTGGTGGCTGGCAAATCGCCGAAAGAGGCGCTCGATACGCTGATTCAGGAAGACAACCAGGCCGAGCATCGCCAGGCGGGCATCGTGGATGCTCAGGGCCATACGGCCACCTGGACCGGCCATGAATGCCATTCGTGGGCGGGCGGCATCGCTGGCCCAAACTTCGCGGCGCAGGGCAATATCCTGGTGGGCGAGGCGACCATCGCTGCGATGGCCGAGACCTTCCAGCACGAAAAAGGCTCCCTCTGGCGGCGGATGCTCGCCGGGCTGGCGGCGGGCCAACGGGCGGGTGGCGATAGTCGTGGCCAGCAGGCGGCGGCGCTGCTGGTGGTGCGCGAGCATGGCGGCTATGGCGGATTCAACGACCGCATGATCGATCTGCGCGTGGACGACGCGGTCCATCCCATTGACGAGCTAGCGCATCTGCTCGATATCCATGAGCTGCTCTTCCTCAAGCCGCTTCCCGAAGACATGCTCTCCATCGACCAAGCACTTGCCACGGAGCTCCAGCGGCTGCTCACCATCACCGGCGACTATGAGGGCGCGCATACCGGCGCATGGGGCAGCGAGACGTACGACGCGCTAGAGCAGTTCGGCAGCCGCGAGAACCTGGAGGAGCGGCTGCTGCATAATCCCGCCGACGCGCGCATCGACCGCAAGGTGCTCGACTATCTGCGCGAGCACGCCCAACAGCAGGCGGCGCGCTAGACACGAGCCCGCCGCGCACTCATCAGGCAGGTAGCGCGGTATGGTAGGATGCTCTGTGGTTGCTGTGCCGCGGGTCTTTAGCTCGCAACTCACAAATACAGGGATAGCGCTGTTTGCCCGCCGCCATTGCTCGAAGTCAGGATTTGCACACTCATGAATCAGCCCTCAGATCATCGCGCCAAGGGCCAGCCTGGATCCGCCGCGCTCTCCTTCGAGATTACCGCCCGCTGCGCCCAGACCGCCGCCCGCGCGGGCATCGTCCATACGCCGCACGGCGACATCCCCACGCCGGTCTTCATGCCCGTGGGCACGCACGCCACCGTCAAGGCGGTCGGGCCGGATGATCTGGAGGCCATCGGCGCGAGCATCATCCTCTCCAATACCTACCACCTGCTGCTCCGCCCCGGGCCGGAACTGGTGGCGCGCTTCGGCGGACTGCACGGCTTCATGCAATGGCCACACCCCATCCTGACCGATAGCGGCGGCTTTCAGGTCTTTAGCCTGGGCAAGCTGCGCGAGCTGAGCGATGACGGCGTGCGCTTCCGCTCGCATCTGGACGGCGCGGAGGTGACGCTGACGCCGGAGCGCGTGATGGAGATCGAGGCGCTGCTTGGCGCCGATATCATCTTGCCGCTGGACGAATGCCCACCGTATGGCGTCTCGCCCGAGGAGACGCGCCGCGCCACCGAGCGCACGCACCGTTGGGCCCAGCGCGCGCTGGCCGCGAGGGTGCGTCCAGATCAGGCGCTGTTCGGCATTCCCCAGGGCGGCATGGACGCGGAGTTGCGCGCTGAGAGCGCCCGGTTCATCGGCTCGCTGCCGTTCGACGGGATCTCGATTGGCGGCCTCTCGGTCGGGGAGCCGAAGGCGCTGATGTGGCGGATGCTCGAAGCCGCCGTTCCCGAGCTACCCGATGGCAAACCGCGCCACCTGCTGGGGGTCGGCTCGCCCGACGATCTGCTCGAAGGCGTCGCGCGGGGCGTGGATATGTTCGATTGCGTGCTGCCCACACGCACTGCCCGCACCGGAGGACTCTATACGCCGACTGGGCGCGTCAATCTGCGCGGGGCGCGTTTCCGCGAAGAGACCGGACCGGTTGACCCCACCTGCGACTGCTACACCTGCCGGACGTTTAGCGCGGGCTACCTGCACCATCTCATCCGCGCCGAGGACGACGACAGCCGCGGCGAGCTGCTCTACTACCGCCTCGCCAGCATTCACAATCTGCGCTTCCTCATCCGTCTGATGGAGGGCGCGCGCCAGGCGCTGCTCGAGGGCACGTTCCCGGCGTACCGCGCGCGTTTCCAGGCGACGTTCGTGCCGCCCGATGAGCAGGTGGCGGCGGAGCAACGCGCCAAACGGCCACGGCCGGAGGGGTAAGCAGACCCTCTCCCCCACCCCCTCCCCTAAAAGGGAGGGGAGTCAGACATGCGGCATGGTAACGTCGGCTTGGGGCTACCATGCCGCAGGCTGAAGACCTGCGGCTAATCCCGTGGCGAACGGATGCGTGGCGGGTCGGCCTCAAGCCGCCTTCTCCTCCGAGACGTGGCTGAACCGGACAAACCCTGCCCGCCGGTACAGGGCTCGCAGTGGCGAGGGAGCCCACCAGTTATAGTGGCCCAGGAGCCGCATGACCGCTGGCACGATCAGCACCCGCACGATGGTGGCGTCGAGGGCGACCGCGATCGCCAGGCCGATCCCGATTGACTTGATGAGGACGACCTCGGCAAGCCCGAAGGCGAGGAAGACCGCCACCATGATGGCCGCGGCCCCGGTGATCAGGCGACCGCTACGCTCCAGCCCCTCCGCGATTGCGTGCCGGTTGTCTCCCGTCCGTAGATACTCCTCCTGGATGCGGCTGATGAGCAGCACCTCATAGTCCATCGACATCCCGAAGACGATCGCGAAAAGGATCACCGGGACACTCGGATCAATCGACTGAGCGGTGAAGCCGAGTTGCTGGCTCAGGTGCCCGTCCTGGAAAATCCAGACCAGGGCGCCGAACGATGCGGCAATCGAGAGCAGGTTCAACACTACGGCTTTCAGCGGCAGCACCAGCGAGCCGGTGAGCAGGAAGAGGACCAGGTAGGTGACCAGGATGACGAAGCCGACTGCCAGCGGCGTCGTGTCGATGATGTAGTTGATGATATCCACGTCGAAGGCTGTGTCTCCCGAGACGAGGAGTTGACCACCGTTGCCGATTGACTCGGCGCGAATCGTACGGAGGATCGTGCGCGCGCCATCGCTCGACGCGGGCTGATTGCTGGCTACATTAAGTAACACGATGCGCGCGCCCGCTTGTGGCGGGTCAACACGGAGCACCCCTGGAATCTTCGATAGGCGCCGACTCAGATCGGCCTGGTCCAGCACCCGCTGGGTGGACGTGGGGTTCCCGCTGGCGTAGTTCACCACCACGTTAAAGTTAGTCTGGTCCTGCCCGGGGAAACTCTTGATCAGCGTGTCGAAGCCCTGGCGCGACTCAAGCCGTGGCGGAAGCTGGTCGATACTCGCATTGGCGAGGCGCAGGTGCAGGAACGGCGTTCCGGCGAGCACCAGGAGGCCCAAAGCTGGCACGAGCACGACGACCGGGCGGCGCATGACCCAGGTGGCCATCCGGTGCCAGGCGCCGCGCCCGGACCTCGGCCGCCGACCCACGATTGGAAGCGATAGCCGGTTGACGTTCGGACCCAGGATGGCAAGGAGGGCGGGCAGGAAAGTAAGTCCGTAGAACACGGCAACTGCCACGACGATTGCGCCCGCGGCGCCCAACGATGCCAGGAAGGTACCCTGGTAAAAGAGCATGGCCGATAGCCCGACCGCAACCGCAAGCCCAGAGAATGTGATAGCTCGCCCAGCTGTGGACATCGTCGTGGCCAGGGCGTCGGGGCGGGTCTTCCCCGCCGCTAGCTCCTCCCGGAAGCGGGTGACGATGAAGAGCGAGTAGTCGATGGCGACCGCAAGCCCGATCAACGTCACGATGTTCAGCGCGTATTGCGAGACATCGGTGACGCGGCTGAGCAGGAATGTTCCGGCGAGGCCGCCTGCGATGGTGACAATACCGATCCCAAGTGGGAGGCCCGCAGCCACAACCGTTCCGAAGATGACGAGCAGCAGGAGCAGCGTCAGCGGCAGCGTAACCGTCTCGGCCCGGCTCAGGTCACTCTCGAGCGTGGCGCTGAAGTCGCGGTTGATCGGAACGCCTCCTGTGCCGACCACGCTCAGGCCGCTGGGATGGACGGTCGCCCGCAGTGCGGTGTAATCGGAACGCGCCTGCTCACCCTCGCTTTTGATATCGACCTGGACAAGCGCCTTGTGGCCATCTTTTGAGATGAATGCGTGAGCGGTCGCCGCATCAACGGTGTACGGCGAGATAATGGCGGTCACGCGCGAATCCTGCTGGATCGGTTTGAGCGCGTTCTCGAGTTCCGAACGGAAGACCGGGTCGGTGACGAGCCGGTCCGGGCTGCTGAAGATCAGCAGAAAGTTGGATCCACCCTTCTTATCCGTGCTCAATTGGTTGTTGATCAGTGTGGCCGCGCGTTCCGCCTCGAGCGTGCCGCTGGCCGAGTTTCCGGTGCCCAGCGAGCCGCCGCTCATCAAACCATAGACGGATGCGCCGAGCAGGACGACGGACACGACAAGCGTGGCCCAGCGCCACCGATAGACGAAACGACCCCATCGCGCAAACATATTTCGCTCCTTTGTCTTCGCTCCTTGTGCTACACCCTATTCCACTGTGGGTTACAGCCGTGGGGGCTGCGAACCAAATCCTAACAGCCACCTGTGTCGCCAATTTGTCGAAACCAACGCGGTTTTGTCACGAGAGTGTGTTCGGGTTACTGGCTCGGGGCAGCCCATGCGCATTCGCGTAGGGGAAGAAGGCCAATGTACTGTGCGTTCTGGGCCGAGGTATCGAAGCCAGGGATGTGGAACTGCGAGCGAAGGGGCCAGCGGGATGGCCCTGCTCTTTCGCTTGCCTGGCGAGAGGGGGAATCAATGCGCTCGTTTGCGGCTAGCGCGGCGGGTGGGATTAGCCGCGGCATTCATGCCGCGAAGGTGGATTATCTCTAACCTTCGCCCACTCGCCGCGACGGTGGATTATTGCTATCCGACACTCATTCGCCGCGACAGGCGATTATTTCTAGCTTACCCCGCGTTCGCCGTGAACCCCAGCGCCAGCTTCACGGTGTCGCCAACGCTGGTGACCGACGGCACATCGGGAATTGAGATGCCGAAGTCGCTGTATTTCACTGAGGTTGAGGCCGTTCCAGTGATCTGCTTCTCGCTTACCACCGTCACCTTCGCGTCGAAGGTCACTGTCTTCGTCACCTGATGAATCGTCAGGTCGCCGGTAAGCTTGAAAGAAACCTGCTGCCCCACCGTGATG
>Ga0310811_10006619_pt1 | contig 14814 bp, 20 predicted proteins | sample YCmetagenome_FD_207642 | JGI IMG/M metagenome (GOLD analysis project Ga0310811, IMG submission 207642) | Soil microbial communities from experimental microcosm in Duke University, North Carolina, United States - YC | ecosystem: Engineered > Artificial ecosystem > Soil microcosm > Unclassified ...
ATCTTGATCGGCATTGTGATGCACCCAGCGCAAACGAGGGACTTTTCTTTGGCTGCATGTGCCCTCATCTGTGAAATCTACTCGGGTATTTCTGAGTTGTGCAGTGTAGCTCCGACATTCACTAGTGCATTCTCCTTTGCGGAAGTGCGCAGATATAGATAAAAGTGCGGATGCGACAGTAGCCATGATGTCATTTTGCATTGACAATGTGAAGAATGAGCTGCATGTGCGACACTCGACCCGGGATGCAAGCCGTGCCTTCGCTACCCGTGATATACATTGAGGACTGGCAAGGCATATCAACGAGTGACCACTATACCGTGCACATGAAAGATATACAAACTTACCCTTTCCCGCAGCTGGCACTATTGAGTATACCCTTGTGTAAGATTCTCGGGGTGATTGTTTGAAGTCTTACTGTTACACCTACGGTGTTGTGATCGATGGCGTTCATCTGGGCATGCTATTAACTTGCATCTCTGACCCGGGGCCGAACCACGCTGATGTTTGCGGACCTGAGTCTGATAGGAAGAACATCGCTACGTCTAACACGAATGATATTTGCATGAAATCCAACTTTCCTTGCCTTCGATAAGCTTTGCCTCCAAGGAGTAGCTGGACTTCCAATATGAAGGATTCTTGTGTACGAACATTTCGATTATGATGTTGGGCTTATATATGAGGAATGAAAGCTTGTCAGTGTTATTTGGCGGGATGAACTTCGAAGTCGGTATGTCGGTGAGGCCTGGGTAGATGTAGATGATACTTGTCTGGTTGCCTGTTCAGCCATCGGTGCACACAACGATGGCAAAAGTTGTCAGTCCAACGCTTCAATCCTTGTTGCAAAGTTGGATTTGTATACCGCTGGTAGTAATTTAGTTCTGACGCAGGTCTTAGTGTTCACTGTTGGAATAGACTCACGGAAAATGTTACTCGGAACAACAATATCACCATCTTGCAGTTGTTGAAGGCCGGTGACTAGGCATGGTCTAGAGAAATCTCCTACAAATCAAATCATGTGTGGATCATAAGATTAATAGGCTTTGAGGATGTTGGATGTTCAACGTTCAACCTTAACTTCGTTATCGATACAGTACAGAGTTCTATTCTTTTCTCTATACTATTTCGTTGTTTTTAACTGTTTACACCTCAGCGGTTCTCTCCGTGACACACTGAGACTTGACTTGTTCTTTAGTATCGCTTTCAATGAAGGATACCATCAAACCGTGATTATTATCAAAGCTTGAAGCTTTGATGTTGGCGGCCCTTTTCCAGAAAATCTCAATCTTCGACATACCCTTCATTATCCGAGATGCATTGCCCTCCAAATTTGCAATATTTTCACTACCTAATGAAGACTTGGTGCATAATTCACGACCGCGGCTCGTTAAAGCTTCAAGAGTTCGAACGCTATCACGTTCAGAGGTTCGAGGAGGGTAGGTAAGGTCTTGTTATTGCTCGTCGCTTGTCAATGTTGTCACCCTCCGCGTTCTGCGTAAAATTGAATGTGTCACGTGACCCAGCACTCACGTGCTTTGTAAACCGTCCGGTCCGTCGGAGTTGGGAAAAAACGGTTAGCTGCCCCATTTGGCCCCGTGAGCATAATCGTCACGGTGCTGGTCCGGTGATCTCCGTCACGATTATGTGAGGAAAAGGGGCTCTTTCGTCTTCTCACTTGTGACTACCATTATTATCCGTAACAAGATGATCCTGCGTTTTGCGAGCAAGGCAAAGTGGTGAAGAGCACTACGTATCGCCACGACAAAGCCTGGGACACTAAGTGGCGGGCAAAACCATGGTGCTACCTAACTGCTACTCCGCTCGCCTACTAGGGGTCCCCTACTCCAGCGTGTTATGCGCCAGCAACTTTAAACCATCAAATGAATACAAAATCAGTATCGGTGCTTTGAATCCCAATGACTATCAAGGTCACATTATTAGGGGGTGCCATTGACGACTTCCAATGCTACCGTTCCAGGACACATTGATTATTGATGGCTCAAAAGGATACAATGGATCTTCCTCCCTGAGAGCGAGATCTTGCTCACGGTCCTTAATTCACGTAAGTCCTGTCCATAACTCTGCATAGCAAATATTTCAACTTTTTGCAGTGTGAACCGAAATCTCGATGCCAAACGTCAACACATGTGAAAATCAAGGTTTTACTAGAAATGTCCATCATTTCCTCAGCTACAAGGCTAGTGTCGTATCGTACATGTGCAATTCAGCTGTCCAGCCCTACATGGCTCACCATCAACGGAGTCGATTACCCAATGACCTCCCTCAACCACTTGCTTTAGCCTCTTGTATCGAATGACTCCTGCAGGGTGTTACCCAATGGCCACAGCGAACAGATCCGCTACCTTGTTAAATATAAATTTCGGGTTGCCCTTCCTTCGCATCATTTACCTGTGAGTGTGAAGCTTTCCTCTATGTTAGTTCCTCTCATAATTTATGAAGCGCATACCGATTTTCAACTGACGGCATCTACAGCTTTGCATAACTACCGCGAACACCGGCATCTACGCCTACGAACAGTGCGCAGTGCTTCGCACTCATCCCCCCAACCCGATACCGCCTTAATGACTGCTCAGTGAACGCCTTTCTAGACCGAGAAGTATAGCGTGTATGTCGGTACACAGAACAACTCGGTGCCTCTGCTGGGCGTTGAGAGCTTCTCGGCATTGGTGTGGAACTCGAGCTTGAGTAACTCGAATTGGCACTGCTCGTATGGACTAAAACATTTTTGTCTTCGTACTGTGATGCGCATATTGGAGTTGAATAATATTTTCATGTTCTAACTTCTTGTAAGTAACCCCGAACGCACTCTGAGGGCGTGAAATTGACTTTGAACATACACACAAATCGTTGCACAGTTCTCATTCATGGGAGCTAAAGCACTCAAGCCTCACAAGTAATATCGCCTTGGAATTTTATAGACAAGACATCAATTTATCATCAATTACAACACCTGACCATTGGATAGCTCCACAATCAATGGAAAAATGGTACCCAAAGTAATCATAACAATGTTTTTCGCAAGTGAACGTCGTGGCAGAAGGGGATGATGACTGTGATGAACTCTTCCCTTTTTTTTCTGGGTCAATCATCCTCGATGCCGTGGAAAAATTCGGAGTAAACCACCCTAACTGACTCGAGCACTATTTAGATCATCCAGCGAGACTTACTGGCACATATTGGCCAACAACCGGTATGACTTCCTAATAACTCCCAGAACATTGACAACTTATATTATCACCTCGTGAGATACAGGTGTCTCACTATTGAAAAAACAATGGCTTTTGCTGCCCTATTCGCTCTTTCAAATTTCCCCCGACATCAGCCTGTTGCGAACCGCTAAACAGTCACATGCGACCAGTTTAATTACCAGCATGTTCTATGTGGGCTGAACTTCTGAAGTGCGGGCGGGAATGTCCGTACCACAACTCACATGTTGTTATGGTCCTACTTGTCCGTGCCAAATCAGGCTCATGAACAAGGCACTGCTAGAGGGTACCAGAATTGGTAGCCATATCAAATCTTGGGCGAGGCAGGGCGAGGCGCCTCACGTCCGTATCAAGATTTGGACCAAGACTGCCCATCTTGATTGGGGAGATGATTATGTCCTCTTGACCTCGCAACGGTGTTCTGCATTCTTCCTCAAATGCCCCATTGGTACATTTTCAGCCAAATGATGTTTTAATCTCGGCGAACAGCGTTGGATGACATTGTCAGCACTGCAATTGTCCGTGGAATGCGGGACGTTGTGCTTCGGCGATCACAATGGTTTCCTATATGAAAGTGATCGGGCTGGTCTCTGCGGGATCGATCTGATGGAACTTGGTGCACTGGTCAGTGACAAACATTACAAAGTATTATTGCTGACGCAGATTGACCTTAGCAGCACATCACCCTCCAAATCACGAGAACAGGGTAGCATTCTGGTGGATGCTGCTTTAGACAAGCTCCCTAATACCACGCCAACATTCTTGGGGTCGCTTCCTGAATTATTTGTTCGTGTCCTTATTCGGCGCCCGTTTACAACGGTAAATTTATACAATGGTTTCCTTGGACTTGTCGGTCTTCTTCAATACTCCGTTCTGTGGATGCAGCCGTTTTTCCGCGCACCTTTTCTGCCATCAATACTCTTTATCACCGCGTAAATTTAATAAAATCTGGAGGTGATGGATTTGCTAAACAACAGTCGCATGGGCGTTTTTCTGGACCCCCTCAACCCCGCTGCAGCCTCAGGGCATTGTCTCTCGCCGAGTCACAAATAGACTAGCTGGGCCAAATACTCAACCCAGATGTGGGGATGCCCCTGGATGCCCTTCATGAACAAACACCATAATCGCTATTGGAGCCCTGAAGTCGAAAGGCCGTCTCAAATTATGTACAACTGACACACCCGTTGTGACATGATAACACATACCAGAGTACCTTCCATTGATAACTTGAAGGGCTAAATCGGATCATCTGAATTCTTCCCGACAGTGAAAATGTGGTTGGTTCCGGTGGGCGTTGTTTCCAAGGGTCGCCATTGTCTCCGTATTCATATGCGCTTGGCGTGGTTCGGCGTCTCAACTGTCAATCTCCATTAAGACATACGTGTCAAACGAAGGTTTTGCGAGCCTTCTCAAATGGAGTTCACCAAGCTGCTTGCAGCGGCGACTAGTCCTTCGTTGATCTGGGCGCCAGTATTGGTGGCCTGGGCTGTCGCAACTAGTCTGCGAGCGTCTCTCTATGAGGAGCATTTCCTGCCAACAGACGACTGTGCTGAGATTGTGGCTTTGCATTCCTCCTGGTTGAATGGGCGAACCGCACGAGTGCACAATGTCTTGTGATCATGATCACTACCGAGGCCGAACGCCAACAATGACTATTGTCAGTGCCCAGGAAGGAGGTGAAGCTATCGGCTCGGTTGTATGATGTATTTGGTAGCTCACTAGATCAGCGAACACCGCTACTGGCGGCTGCAATACGGACATGATTTTTGTCACTCATGTGCAGACGGTCTTCTTTTGGAAAACGGCGTTTGAATGACGAGCTGGATTGCCACAGGTTGCAACTTGGGCGGTGGGGACTTTCCGATCCCACAAAATGAACTTACGGACGGTAGCACGTTTGATGACATTTCATGCTGTAGAAGAGTAAAAGGACTGGTTAGGAACAGTTTATGACTTAACACTCCAATCAGACGTGTCTTTAGATGCGTTTTATAAGATGCATGCGGCTCATATGACATGTCATACGCAATATGAATACGTAGGATACGAAGCAGGGGGGTGGTACAATCAGACCGTCGAGGGGTACAGCATCTACATTCGAGTCAATATAAGAGTTGGGAAACGAGGAAACGAGGGGACGCACAACGCGGACGCTTTCGCCGAATGCGCGTGGAGGAAGGTTGGATCTGAATTTTGATTTCACAACGCCGGAGTTGCCGTGTGGACGGGTGACACGACTGCGAGTTCAAACATAATTATGAGACCAACTGCACTACCAGTGTTGCAATAACGGACGGACGTACCCCCAAATTACACGAACCTTCGAGCCCTGCACCTCCCTCTTAGCTTTGTAGACGTATGCTACACGCTGTACACACAACTGAGTCAAATTTCGAATGTAGAAGAGTAGAATGAATGCGTACCTTGCCGAGGTAGAACTGGGCATCCTCTTTTGTTGTGACACCCTCGATCTGGATAAGGGAGGTGTTGGGGCGAGTGTTGCGCTTAGCACGCTTGTGGCCGAGGACGCGTCCCTTGGAGTAGAGTCTGTGCATCAAGGGGAAGCATGAGTACAGTCTTGAACTTGCACTGAGAAGCACTTCATCCATATCATATCTAAGCCATCCACCCCATTCCAAGTCATCCACCGAGATCTTCACCAACGGGGTACGCCGATACGACACAGGGAAGCATGTCTAGTAGATACTGACCTTGTTGAGCCCATTTTGCCGTCTAGAAATCTTCCGCCGTGTCGAGGGTCGCTGAACTTGAGGATGAATGGAGGGGTGCGTGACAGCGTCACAGTGTAGTAACACGTAACACGTGACCATGTCACTTTTTACAGAGTATATAAAAGTCGTCAAAATTCATTTTTATTCTACTAGTCATCGTTGCAGACGTCTAGTGCTGCACTTGACGATGTCTTTACCAGACATTGTCGAGTAACGGAGCGATGGGACATAGAAGCTTTCGTTTTGTATAAGCAGCTGACTGTAGAGCTTATTCTACGATGGCACCACAGAATGAAACTACATCCTTCTCCTCGATCCGTCATGCATGTACATGTCTCTGAGAGTTCTTCGCCATTCGTGTTTGTGGGCAACACAGTTCAATAATATTATGTAAGATAGCGCCTCACGCCGACGGGCACCCAGTGTCAGTCATGTGTTCATACCCTAGAGCCTACTTGGCTTTGGTCCGGCCCTTAATTCTACTACTACTTAGGTCAAACTGGAGTACCCAAGCGCCATAGTAACAAACTTCTACTCTACATACTCTTCCAAACAGCACTTGAGCTCAAAGTCACTTTGATTGCCAAATGAATCGGGTTGGCCCTTCAGTTTGGCGGCGCTTTTCTTCTACATCTTCGTCTTCAACTTTCGTAGCCAAACCTACACCTTCCAAAGCACGTCACCATATCCAAATTCCTGATACTTCCTTTCCGCATGGCTACAGCCTCACTGGTGTACATTGTGGCGTGAAAAAGAATCCATCTGTCCTTGACCTTACAGTTATACTTTCGACCCCTTCAAAACCTGCTTCTGCAGCAGCTTGTTTCACTCGTAACGCATTCAAGGCTGCCCCGGTGCTCGTCAGCCAGGATGTGCTTGAAAAAAGTGCTGGCCGTGGTCGTGCTATCGTGACTAACAGCGGATGCGCCAACGCAGTAACCGGCAAGCAGGGCTTGGAAGATGCTTGGGCCATGGTCAAGGCTACCGATGCCCTTCTCCCAAACAAAGTCAAGTCAGAGGCTAGCAAAGATGTCCATGATACATTCGTGATGTCGACAGGTGTGATCGGCCAAAATCTTCCCATTTCCAAGATTCTGTCCGGAATTTCGTCTCTTGTACCTTCGAGTCTTGGCTCAGATTTCGCGGCTTGGGAGCGTGCGGCGAAGGCCTTCATGACCACTGACACTTTTCCCAAACTCCGTGCTCGGACTTTCAGCCTGGGTGGACAGACGTTTCGTATGGCTGGGATGGATAAGGGCGCTGGCATGATTCATCCTGATATGGGTCCTCCCACTAACCCCAGCCAACTTCACGCCACGCTACTAGGCTGTATCTTGACGGACGCTGCAGTTTCTCCGCAAGCCCTACAGTCCGCACTCACGTATGCAGTCGATCGCTCCTTCAACTCTATCAGTGTAGACGGAGAAATGTCCACGAACGATACGATCATTGTTCTCGCCAACGGGGCCGCTGCTGGAGAGACTAAGGAGATTGAAGAACACGATCCTCTGTTCCCGGCCTTCCGTGAAGAACTTACATCCTTCGCTGCTGAGTTGGCTCAGCTTGTGGTCCGTGATGGTGAAGGCGCAACCAAATTTGTCACAGTGTCCGTAGAGGTTGGTCGTCCTAGGGTTACCTATATGCTTCGTCAGCCTAATCCGTGCAGGGAGCACCCACATTTACCGATGCGCATCGCGTTGCATCGAAGATAAGTACATCGGCACTGGTGAAGACTGCATTATATGGTGAGGATGCCAAGTACGCCAGTCCATCCTTGATTGTGATTCGCCACTGATTTGGACAAAACTTACTTCAGTTGGGGCCGTATCCTTGCAGCGACTGGCTCTGTTCCTCTGTCCACGCCCATCGACCCTTACCGCGTGAACGTCACCTTTGTTCCCGCAGACGGTAGTACTCCACTCCCAGTTTTGGTGCGCGGCGAGCCCGAGCTAGTGGATGAGGTGCGCGCGAAGGAGATCTTGAGTGAAGAAGATTTCGAAATCAAGGTGGAACTCGGCTTGGGCAGTGAGAGCGCCCAATATTGGACGTGTGACTTCAGCTATGTAAGTTCCATGTGTTTTCCTTCCAGAAGGTAGCGCTGATCCGTGATCGTAGGAGTATGTACGGATCAATGGAGATTATAGAAGTTGAACATTGAACGCAGTCTGCCGTGTTTGTTGGATATGTAGTGTTTTTCTCATTGTTGTTCGGGTGTGGGATCTGCAGCCATTGATTTAATTTCGGATGTACTGTCAACACTGCTGTGGCCGTGCATCTGATTGTCGCCGCGCGCTGAGAACAAGGATCTAACGAGAACATCTCAGGTGTGAAGATCATGCTGGTCCCCTGCCAGCTCTCGATTTGGTTCTGGCGCATGCTGTGTCGCGTGCGGGAGAACTTCGACCCAGCAGGATGTCTCGGTGTTTCCCGACTTACGCGGGGGATGGCCACCTTTGTGGCAGCGTGCGCAAAGGGGTTCAGACCAGTACGGCTTTAGGCGTGACATGAGTGTATCTTGCGAGACCGACCCCATGTTGGTGAACGCCTGTGAGCGTCTATCAATTCCATCCCAATACAGCTAATTGCAATACACGATTTTCATCGATCCCTGATATCATTGATGGGCCAACCCAAAGATCCCAACTTGCTGCAGATGAAACATCAGCATCTTGCCCAGCTTCATGGACGGGATCAGCATGCTGTTTGCATCTTGACCAATCCGCAAGATAGAACACTAAGCTGTCCAAGTTGCTCCACATTTGAAGAAACAGGAAGTTGTTACGGTTCTACGCTTTCGGACGCTGGGCGTAACAGGAAGAACAAAGGGGTTTCCATGCGTACAGGACACAGGCTCTTCGCGAATGCTGTAACTCCTATATCTGAACAGAAGTTACCTGTATAACTGGGGAATCCCTTATTTTTGTCCTCCATATCCTGTGTACCGTCCTGGGAGTGAAAAATAAAATACAAGTACTGTTATCAATACGAAGGCGGCCAGATTTGAGGATAGCTAAGTCCTTGAGATCTGAACTGCATCCATTACCGGCGTTTGACTCATCTGAGACTGCTATAGCTTCGTACATCGTCGGTGCCGACCGCATCCTGATGGTTGGTCTTGTACACCCCCCGAGAACCACTATACACACCAAACGGCCCGGAATGATTTGCAAATCATATTTTCGTGGTGCTTTGACTATGTACATGATTTCACTCTGCTTCGAAAGGTGGTAGTACTTGGTATCATTACTCAAAGCACAGCAATTGCTTATCTTTAAATCACGATGCCGGCATATCTGTACTATGGCCAATCTCCTGTGCATGCACAATTCAAGAGCAAAATTACTAATACACATCCGCGGGTTGGCTGCTGATCGAAGCCAGCATCGCACGTGTCGGAATGCCACAACGCTAAAGATCAATCAGTCTCAACTCAGTGTGCATCGCGGCTACCAGTTCTGCGAGGCAGGCACTGGGATTACATGTCACGCGCGCACTTCCGCACAGCGATTTCACCGACCTTCGACTGATCTCATCGATACGATCAAACACCGCTGCGCGGGGTATCTGATATTCGGCGGCGACAAATCAGAAAAACAGAATTGCAAAACAGATGTGATTGCTGTATGCATGCGATGCGCCAGATTTGATGTAGCACGAGGCCATCTTGTGATTGATTCTGAACATGTTGGGAATAACGATATGATGTGTCCATTCGGTCCGAGAATCCCAGTACGACTCATCCCCCCCACATTGCAGCTGCGGACGTAAGTTATCATGATCATATTCGGGAGGTTTAGCCTTCCTTTACGTCAATACGCTCACTACGGTAATTTCGCGAGACTGGGGGAACCATCTTGTCGCCTGGAAACACCAGACATTGATGCTTACATCACATCGACAAGCTGGATATTGGGAATAATGTAGGGGTTCTGCAATTGGCGGTACTAACAAGAGACCACTGGTCAGCTCCAAGCAACAAGAACACAGTACAGGACGCACGTTGGTAGCAGCTTCGAAAGCACAAGCATACTTGACCAGGGTGGCCTCGCTGAACCGCCTTCCAAAAAACGACAGACCAAAGCTAATTAAAATAAAGAAATAAGCACTCGATGTGTAAGTATGGAATACCATGCCTTACGGGAAGTTTGGCCCCAGAGATACCAGCGTATCGCGTGAGTTATATGTCACGTTCGTGGTGGCAGGGTAGTAGCCAAGCGGGACCGTAACGATGGGGTACCCGGCAATGGCTGCATAACCCGGTGCCATTGAGCTTGGAATGATGAGGGCATCAAGATCATAATTTTCCAACGCGCCAAGGATTGCTGAGAATGTTGTCATGCAATGTAGATGACATCAACCACTGAAACTTACTAGCATTGGATCCATAATAATATTGTTCAAGTAGCGCAGTATAATATTCGGCATCTCCCATGGTGATATTTAGACTTGCAGCGTTAAGCCACCTGATACGATTTGGGGAGATTAAGAAAATTAAATTCCATTATGATGGGCCAACTCACGATGCAACGTTACGGTCAGGCTGTCCAAGATATGCCTAGTTAATAATAATATATACGTCAGTAAAGCAACGCACGTAGTCCTCTGGAACATAGGTCTCCGTAAAGTTGATGAGCTGTTTGAGATCTCTGTTAGGCAGCATACAAATGAGCTAGGAAAAGCGATCAAGAGTCTGACAACGTACACAATACTGTTGGGGTTGGTCGTCATTTCGTTGAAGTAATTTGCGACGTCAGCGACAAAGTCAGCACCAACGACCGGATCCGAAGTGTACTGAGTGAGGAACACCGTCAGTTACCAAAAGCTATAATTGCGCGAAGATCTCACACTCGAGCCAGTAAAGTTCAAGTATCCAGCGAGGTCTGGGAAATCAGCATTATCCACGATCGTAGCACCGAGTTGCTTGAAAATGTCGATAGACGCGTTAAATGCAGTAATTTCTGGACCATTGGTTGAAGACACCGTTATGGCATTGCGCGGGATGCCGATCTTGGCACTTTGTAGACCATTGCTAGTACACTCGGCTGCATAATCAGGAATAGTCTCGAATGGGATAGCAGATGTATAGTTGTCGTGAGAGTCTTTGCCTGTTGAAATCCTCAGACCAATAGGTTTGACGTGCATCAGAAACAAACACGCCTGCAATCACAGATAGGATGTATGCTGCATCCATCATTGTTCGCGTCAAGGGCCCAACGGTATCCTGGGTCTGCGAGATCGGTACGACAAGGTATCTGCTGGTCAACCCGACAGACTAAAATATTCCAGTACGCATAGATCCATAGATCAAGGCAGACATGGGGACATACAGGCTTAATTCCAGTCAAACTATTTCTGCTCGAAGGAGAGATAATAGAGCCAGATGTCTCGGTGCCCACAGCAGCAGCAGCCAAACCAATGGATGAAACGACCCCAGGACCACTGCTAGATCCAGATGGGTCCTGCATCGGGTAATATGCACCCATGGTCTGGCCGCCACGGGACGACCATCCATTTGTTGAGTTCGACGAGCGGTAATTGGCCCATTGAGAGAGATTGCACTTCCCGATGATGATTGCCCCGGCAGCTTTGAGCTTTGCTGCGATCGTGGAATCGCTCGGTGGAATCGCACCGAGCAGGGCAAACGATCCGGCTAATACGTATTGAGCTAAAACGACGCAACCGATTTGCTATTTGTTACTGACCGGTGTTATTCATCTTATCGAGCGTCGCGATGTTGTCCTTGATGCATATCGGAATCCCGTGTAAATTTCTATGAGACGATCAGAGAGAGGAACATGGTGATCAGGATCAATAACAGTACCCTCTGGTGGAACCATCCGCTCTTTCAGCGTCTAGAGATGCTGCTATGGTGAGGGCATCGGGATTGATCTCAATGACCGCATGCAAAACAGGGTTGACCTCGTTTATACGAGCCACGTATGCCTTTGAAAAAGAGGATGGATACGGATGGAAAGAGAGGAACAAACAGCCATACATTCACAAGGTCTACACTGGTGAACGTGCCAGCCGCAAGACCAGATTGCAGGTCATTAATTGTCGCGTATAGTAAGTCCGGCAGAGGCTGTCCTAAAGAAATTACTTAGCTTTTGAGATAGAAGCTTACCAGTCTTGGCATACCATTCCTGGGACTGATTCCGTACGTGATGCAGGCTACCCCAGAACCCACTGACAGCAAGGTCGAAAGCACCAAGCAGGGCTTGATCATAAACATAACGATGCTGGAGAAATATTTCTACACGCTCTGAGAATTTGCTTATGCAGTACCATCATATATACTATCATCGATCTTGAGGATATGACGAAGGATGACATTGTTGTCAGCGTACGGCATAAGTGATAAGGTGAGTATTATTGTGCACGTACATGAGGCATGTGAAACACTTGACCACTTGTCAGAATCATCTAAAGGTGTCGCGTGGTAAATAAGAGGTGCGTGATCTTATCTGTAGTACGATGAGCACGTTTCCTCTTCTCGTGACCAGGTGCCTATGTTCAAGGCTTGACGGTGTGCCGAGGCCTTGGCTGGAAATTCTGGAAAGAGAAATGAAAGGAAATGAAGGATCTCCCGGAACTCCTTAGCACGACCAAATTGTGTTATTGAAGGCATGGCATCCTTCCGCGGGATTACAGATAGTGCCAGGTCATAGTATGTTGCAGAAGTGATCAGTTGAAGGAGTTGTAGATCTCTCACCTTCTGTACTCCCAAAGTTAACATGCCACCGAAGTAGAACGCCTTTACATAGCTTAGTCAATAAAAGGCTTTTCCACAATAAACTGGATGTTTCTCGCAGTCCGAAACTTGAACGAGCACGAAAGTTCCGAGTCGGCAACGTGTCGCACAGCACCTGCGATAGTAAAACTGCCGGAAACGCTTATGCGATGTCAGAGCTAGCTTGCTGTATGGATTTCGCGTAGGTTTATATGATTGAACTGGTGAAAAACTGAATGTGCTCACGGGCCGTCTTCCGGCGGCCGGCGGGTACTCTTAAAGTTGTACACGATGCCTATACCAGTCCTAGGCCTCATGCCTCCTCAGGCTCAACGTACAGGATGAAACGTAGTACGTTACGGACCCCGACTGTTTAAAGAATAGTACTGATTCATAATCAAGTACAGGAGTCATCAGTGATGCCGCCTCGTCGGCATCAGATTTCAAAAGTATTTTTAACCAAAAAGTGATAACCGGTAGATGATGGATGATATCACGATTCATAACAACTACAAGGAACGAGATCGATCACTCCCAGTCCGACTCGCTCTCATGTCCTCCTCACGGCAACGTTCTCACCCACCATCTTCCACGTTGTCCTTTAACGCCCATGTGATGTCTCCATGAAATGAACCGATGTCGGCGCAACGCTCATGACTTAGTGCAACCCCGCAGCACGGGACTTACAACCATGTCTATTTCCGTTCCATCTAGAATTGCAATTTCGATGTACAATGTGGGGAATAAATGCAGGAACGGGGTCCGTTATCACGTTCCATATAAGGTTGGTGGCACAACAGGCAGTGCCTGAACACATTATCCTTCACAGCAGTATGTGCGCTAGAAGTTACAACTCCAATACCCTCTAGCTCAAACACAATCTTCTCAGCATCCGTTGAGAGAATCATTCAATTGGATATCCCCCTTGTAACCTTTCCTGTGGTGTGAAGAATAACCATCGCCTTTGAGCTGTTGCCACCAATGAAGGATATAGCCTTTACCGTGCCTCTTTCGGTTATTGGTCAAGCGGCTGCACTTTCCATCGTGATCAACAGACACGAACAGGCTGAGGATCAAATAGGCGAATGTTCTTGATGTTACCTTTGATAAACATTTGTCACGATGCCATCCCAAACGCTAGATCAAACGGAAGATGTCTGGCTAACTTGAAACCCCGTTCAAGCGCATCAGTCGATTGATTCCCTACAAAGTCGAAGCAAGTCATTGGCTATTGATGGCGCAGCCCACGCCGCCGCTAGCACTTGTGATTGGATGCTCTACCATCATAAATGCGGTATCGGTCAACAAAGCAATTTAAAGTATGCGACTTCAAGAAAACATGGCGTTACCGCGCCGCCTACGGTGGAGTCATTTGAATCGGAACTATCCGTGGCCTAGGTACCAACCTACAGTTTCTCGGCCCACACGCAAGCAGTTAGCCCTGGCCACCCAACAGATGTCAGTGGAGAGAAGAAAGACACCCACAAATAGAACAATGGCGTCCGTACTCGCAACCGGGGACATTTTCATTTGCGACAGGCATACATAAATTCGAAGAAAGTGTCAAGAATCCTCGTCATAGTTCAATCGGCCAGTCGAAGTACGAGCCCGAGCAGAACAACGACTTCGAGACCATAAGCCGAGACCTGTTACAGTTCTTGGGACGCAAGAAAATGAACTCAACTTAACATCAGTTGCGTTCCTGAAAATACTTTTAGTACAATTGCCGCTATTTGTTCAGGGACGTGCCTTGCGCATGCGGTCACTCGCATGCTCTCAGGCTCAGTCCGTGGGGGCGCCAACCATGTTTCTACAGCATTTAAAACAATGGAAAAGTAGCGACGGTAAAGTGGCAGACCAGTGAAGCCGTGCAATCAAAAAAGGAGTCATTTGCAGCCTTCAGACCGTGGTATGAATATTCTTTCATGTGAAAGCAAACCGATACCTAACGACGAAAGGTCGTAGTAAAGCGGGATAAAATGGCCGAGAACAGGGACTCATTATTAAAAGATAATTGTAGTGCGCACTATGATCCGCCTTGATAGACTGTGAGTAAAAAAAACAACGGGAACCTCGTGAATGCGAGACTCACAATGTTTTCCATGAAACACCGGATGATGATTGG
>Ga0310811_10006620_pt1 | contig 14814 bp, 11 predicted proteins | sample YCmetagenome_FD_207642 | JGI IMG/M metagenome (GOLD analysis project Ga0310811, IMG submission 207642) | Soil microbial communities from experimental microcosm in Duke University, North Carolina, United States - YC | ecosystem: Engineered > Artificial ecosystem > Soil microcosm > Unclassified ...
GACGTCGTCGCCGCACCGCTCGACGCGACGGCCGACACGATCGACTGAGAAACAAACTGCACATCGCTGGGACCGCGCCACTCGAGTGGCGCTCTTCTTGCTGATGACGCCTCCCGTGAGCGCCACTGGAGTGGCGCGGTCGCAGCGAATGATATGATCGACGCCACCTACACTCGATAGCCGTACTTGGCCTTGGCAAAATTCGGCGTGACGTAGCCGTCGGCGATGTCGTCGGCGATGGCGTCGGGCTGCCGCTCGGCCGGCGGTCCATAGCCGCCGGCGCCGGATAGCCGATAGCTCACGACATCGCCCTTGCGGATCTCGCGAACCTCCTTCGACCCGAGCGGCTCGGCGTTGCGCTGCGGGTTGAGGACGGTCTCCGCCTTCGTTCCGGGCTCGCCGCCCGCGAGGCCGTACGGCGCGAAGCGATGGCGGTCGCCGAGCAGGGACAACGTGGCCGTCGAGTTCAGCAGCTCGACATCTTTGCGCAGGCCGCAGCCGCCGCGCCATTGGCCGGCGCCGCCGGTGTCGGCAAGCAGCTCGAGGCGGTGCACGAGGACGGGATTGTTGGTCTCGTGCACCTCGACCGGAATGTTGGAGCAGTTCATCACGGGGCTCAGCGCTTCGGCGCCGTCGCGGCCGGCGCGGCCGCCGTAACCCGCCAGGCCGACATCGTACATGACGAAGGCCCGTCCGGTGCGATCGTCGATGCCGCCGATGTTCGGATTGCACCAGTGCGAGAAGGCGCCCATCGCGCGATGCGGCAGCGCCTGGGCGATGGCGCCGTTGATGGCGTCGAAGATGCGGACCTGGACGGCGGCGCGGCCGCCCGACGGCGCCGGAAAGCGCGGGTTGAAAAACGAGCCTTCGCGCGCCGTCACCTTGATCGGCCGCATGTTGCCCTCGTTCTGCGGCTGCAGGGCGTCGCAGAACACCTTTATGGCGAAGATCGCGTAAGCACGCGTGTAGTTGATGTAGGAATTGATGGCGGCCGGCACAGCATCGGACGAGCGCGAGAAATCGACCTCGACTCCGCCCTGCCCGTCGAACGTCACGTCGACGGCGATGCGGATCGGATCGGTGCCGGGACCGTAATCGTCGAGATGATCCTCGAACGAGTACCGGCCCGGCGGGACCTTCGCGAGCGCCTGACGCATGGTCTGTTCCGAGCGGTCGAGGAAGACGTCGTAGGCCCGCTCGATCGTGCCCGCGCCATAGTCGCGAAAAAGTTGCTGCAGCCGCGCTGCCGCCGTGCAGTTGGCGGTGTGTTGCGCCAGCAGATCGCCGCGCACCTTGTCAGGCATCCGGACGTTGCCCAGGATCAGCCGCAGGATGTCCTCCTGGATCTCGCCGTCGCGCACGAAGCGGACCGGCAGGATGCGCAGCCCTTCCTGGAACGCCTCGGTGATGCCGTGCACCTTCTGCGAACCCGGCGCGGCGCCGCCCATGTCGACCTGGTGCGCCGAGCAGGCGACGAGCCCGATCAGCGTGCCGTTGACGAAGACCGGCATGACCTGGAACGTGTCGGGGAAATGGCCCGAGCCGAGGAAGGAATCATTGAGCAGGACCGAATCGCCGGGCCGCAGCATCTCGGGCGGGAAGTACTCGAGCGCATGCCGCGCCACCGCCGGCATCGAGCCGAGATGCCCGGGACTGAAATTCCCCTGGGCCACCAGCCGGGCGTTGCGATCGAAGATCGCCGTCGAGAAGTCGTCGCCCTCGCGCACGCCCTCGGAGAAGGCAGTATGGCGCAAGGTGACGCCGAGCTCCTCGGCGATCGACATAAGCGCGTTCCAGACCACCGTCAGGGTGATGGGATCGACCGTATCCTTCACCTGTGTCATGCGCGGTCTCCTTGGGGTGCGACCTCGATCCTGAGATTGCCGGCCGGGCTGATCCTCACCGTCTGACCCGGCAGGACGACAGCGGTGCAGTCCGGATCCTCGACGATGGCGGGTCCGTCGATGCTACCGCGATCGGCCAGGGCCTCGCGATCGACCACCTGGGTCGCGACGTATCCACCTGCTTCCGGGAACCACGCCTGACGCACCGAGCGCCGCCCGGCACCGCCACCGCCGTGAGCGCCGGCCAGTCCGAGCGTGCTGCGTCGCGCCTTCGGCACGGTCGCCACCAGGGTCCAGTCGACGCCCTCGACGGCGGCCTTCGCCTCCGACCAGCGATTCTTGCGGGCGTAGGCGGCATGGAAGGCAGCCGCCGCTCGCGCGCCGTAGTCCGAGCCGATGTCACCGTCGGGCAGGTCGACCTGGATTTCGAAACCCTGCCCGGCATAGCGCATGTAGGCATAGCGCGACCAGCGGATGCTGCCACCGCCGAGCAGGCGCAGCTCGCGTTCGGCCTGTTCCTGCAGACCGGCATAGATCGCGGCGATGGGGGCATCGCTCGCCTCGTCGAGGCGCAGGATGCGGGTGACCGAGACGTCGAACCGCCGGTCCGCCTGCAGCAGGCCGACGGCCGAGCCGACGCCGGCGCCGAGCGGCACGATCACCGTCGGGATGCCGATCTGATGGGCAAGGCGCGCGGCATGCAGCGGACCCGCCCCGCCGAATGCCACGAGCACGCACTTGCGCGGGTCGCGGCCCTGCTCGACCGAGACCAGGCGCATCGCGTGCTCCATGTTCTTGGTGGCGATGAGATGCGCCCCCCAGGCTGCCTCGCCGACCGGGATCGCGAGAGGTTCAGCCAGCGCCTGGGCAATCGCCCACTTGGCGGCGGCGCCATCGAGCGGCATCGCGCCGCCGTTGAAGTAACCCGGATCGACGTAGCCCAGCACGACATTGGCGTCGGTCACGGTCGCTTCGGTGCCGCCGCGGCCGTAACAGGCCGGACCGGGCTCCGAGCCCGCGCTCTGTGGCCCCACGGTGATCATGCCCGCCTCGGCACGCACGATGCTGCCGCCGCCGGCGCCGATCTCGATCAGCTCGATGCCGGGGGCACTGATCGGCAGGCCGCTGCCCTTCCTGGACCGTACCAGGTCGACCTCGAAGCTGGGCGCGATGGCCGGCTGACCGTCGTCGACCGCGCCGAGCTTGGCCGTCGTGCCGCCCATGTCGAAGGTCACGACCTGGTCGAAACCTTCCTGGCGCCCGACGCCGGCACACATCAGGACACCGGCGGCCGGTCCCGATTCGACGATGCGAATCGGATAGGTGCGCGCCAGGTCAGGCGTCACCAGCCCGCCCGAAGATTGCATGATCAGCAGGTCGCGCCGGTAGCCGCGCGCCGCCAACGCCGACTGCAGGCGCTCGACGTAGCGCCCCACGAGCGGCTTGATGTAGGCGTTGGCGATCGTCGTGTTGGTGCGCTCGTACTCGCGGAACTTGGGCGACACGTCCGACGACAGCGACACCGAGATCTGCGGGGCGCGGGCCAGGATGCGCTCGCGCAGGATGCGCTCGTGAGCCGGATTGGCGTAGGAATGCAGGAGCGAGATCGCCACGGCGTCGTGCCCGGCGGCGCACAGCGCATCGACGGCGGCATCGACTGACGCCATATCGATCGGAGTCAGAACTTCGCCGGCATAGGAGACGCGCTCGCGGACCTCGTAGATGTGCCGGCGCTTCAGCAACGGCGTCGGCTTGTCGATGTAGAGATCGTAGGTCTCGTAGCGCTTCTGCCGGCCGATGATCACGATATCGCGGAAGCCCTCGGTCGTGATCAAGCCGACATGGGCGCCCTTGCGCTCGATGATGGCATTGGTCGCCACCGTGGTGGCATGCAGCACCGTCTCGACGTCGCCGAGCGCCAGGCCAGCCTGGCGCAGGACGGCGTCGATGCCGGCCAGCACCGCGTCCTCCGGGGAGCGCGGCGTGCTCGGCACCTTGAGGAACCAGGCACGCTCGGCCGCATCGTCGTGCAGCACGAAATCGGTGAACGTGCCGCCGATGTCGAAAGCGAGGTGGATCATCTCCCCGGTGGCCGCTCAGGCGGCCAACCGGTGAACCTCGGCCGCCGTGTCGTCGAGCGTGCGGCCGAGCCGCTGCAACAGTTCGCCGACCTCGGCGCGGGTGATGATCAGCGGCGGCGACAGCGCCAGGCGGTTGCCGATGACGCGCAGGATGAGGCCGTGCTTCTTCGCCATGCGATCGGCCACCGCGCCGACCTGCACCTCGGCCGCGAATGCGCGGCGCGTCGCCTTGTCGGCCACCAACTCGAGGCCGCCGATCAGGCCGACGCCGTTGACGTGGCCCACGATCGGATGGTCGGCGAGCTTGCGCAGCCCCGCCAGGAGATCGGGGCTGACGTCGCGGACGTGGCCAACGATGTCGGTCTCCTCGTAGATCTTGAGCGCTTCGAGCGCGACCGCCGTGGCGACCGGATGGCCCGAGTAGGTGTAGCCGTGGGCGAAGTTGCCGAGCTTGTCGCTGGCGACCAGCATGGCCTGGTAGATCTTCTCGTTGACCAGCAGGGCCGATACCGGCTGGAAGGCGGCCGACAGCGCCTTGGCGCAGGACAGCATGTCGGGCTTCAGGTCGAAGGTCTGGCTGCCCCACCAGTTGCCGGTGCGGCCGAAGCCGCAGATCACCTCGTCGGCGATGAACAGCACGTCGTGCTTCTTGAGCACCGCCTGGATCTTCTGGAAATAGGTGCGCGGCGGAACCACCGCGCCGCCGGCGCCCATCACCGGCTCGGCGAAGAAGGCGGCAACCGTCTCCGGTCCCTCCTCGATGATGAGCTTGTCGAGCGCCTCGGCCATGCGCGTGGCAAAGGCCTCTTCGCTCTCGCCCTCGTGGTGGTTGCGATAATAGTGCGGGAACTCGGTGTGGCGCATCATCGGCAGCGGAATGCCGAAGCTCGCATGCATGTCGGGCTTGCCGGACAGGCTGGCGGCGGCGACCGTGTTGCCGTGATAGCCCTGGAAGCGCCCGATGATCTTCTTCTTGTCGGGCTTGCCGATGGCGTGGTGGTAGTACCAGATCAGCTTGATCGCTGTGTCGTTGGCTTCAGATCCCGAGCATTGCAGCAGCACCTTCGACATCGGTACCGGCGCCAGCTTCAGGAGCTTTTCGGCAAGATCGATCGTCGAATCGTTCGAGACGCTGCGATAGGTCTGGTAGTAGCCCAGCCGGCGCATCTGGTCGTAGGCGACACGCGCCAGCCGCTCGTTGGCGGCAAAGCCCAGCGAGGCGCACCACAACCCGGCCGAGGCATCGAGCGCGCGCTTGCCTTCGCTGTCCTCGACCCAGATGCCGTCGCCCTTGGCGATGATGCTGGGCCCGGTCTCCTGGTGGGTCCGCGGGTTGGTCTGCGGATGGATGTACGAGGCGATGTCGCGGGCTTCCGGCGAATTGGGCATGAAGGTCATGATGGTTCTCCCTCGATCTTGATCAGGTGGGTCGGGCTTTCTGCATGTATCGGTCGGTGCGCCGGCGCAGCATCTCGATCGTTACCAGGAGAGCGATCGACAGCGCCACGAGCAAGGTCGCTGCTGCCGTGATGGTCGGGCTGATCTCCTCGCGCACGCCGTTGAACATCTGGATCGGCAAGGTGCGCTGGGTCGGACCGGCGAGGAACAATCCCATCACGATCTCGTCGAACGAGGTCGCGAAGGCGAAGATCGCGCCCGAGACCACGCCCGGCAGGATCACCGGCAACACGACGCGGCGAAAGGCCGTGACCGGCGGCGCGCCGAGATTGGACGCGGCCCGCCACAGATTGACGTCGAAGTTCGCGAGGCTCGCCGAGACTGTGAGCACGACGAACGGAATTGCCAGGACGGTATGGGCGAGCACGAGGCCCAGATAGCTGTTGGTGAGTCGCAACGGCGCATACAGGAAATAGACACCGACCCCGGTGATGACGACGGGCACGATCAAGGGCGCCAGCACGAGCGCCCCGATCGCGGCGCGCGGCCGCGGCTTCAGGCGCGCCAGCCCCAACGCCGCCAGCGTGCCCAGGGCCGTCGCCAGGAGCATCGTCGCCATGCCGACGCCGAAACTGTTGGAAACCGCCGCCAGCCACTTTTCAGAGGCAAAGAAGTCAGCGTACCAGCGCAGCGACAGGCCGGGCATGGGAAAGGTCAGGAATTGTCCCGCGTTGAACGACAGCGGCACGACAGCGGCAATCGGCAGAACGAGGAAGACGAACACAAGGCCGCAGAAGATGCGGAAGGCGATCTGCCAGACGATCTCGCCGCGGGTCCGGTAAGGTGCGCTCATCTCACGCCCAACGCGGGCCGGCCTGGCCGGCCAGTCGGCTGAAGACGGCATAGAGCAGCGCGGTGATCACCAGCAACACGCCTCCCAGCGCGGCGGCCATTCCCCAGTTCGTCGTCTCGTTCGTGTAGAACGCGATGAAGTAGCTCAGCATCTGATCGTCCGCGCCGCCGATCAAGGCTGGGGTGACGTAGTAGCCGATAGCCGAAATGAACACGAGCAAGGTGCCGGCGGTGATTCCCGGCAAGGTCTGCGGCAGGTAGACCCGGGCGAAGGCCACGAACGGATGCGCGCCGAGCGAGACGGCGGCGCGCAACGTGGTCGGCGCGATCCCCTTCATCACGCTGTAGAGCGGCAGGATCATGAACGGCAGCAGCACATGGGTGATGGCGACATAGACGCCGACGCGATTGAAGATCAGGCGCAGCGGCTGATCGATGAGACCGAGCCATTGCAGCAGTCCGTTGACCGGTCCGTCCTTCTGCAGCAGCACGACCCAAGCCGTCGTGCGCACCAGCAGCGACGTCCAGAACGGCAGCAGGACCAGGATCATCAGCAGATTGGCAACGCTCGTCGGCGCCGTCGCCAGCAGATAGGCGACCGGATAGCCGAGCAGCAGGCAGAACACCGTGACGCAGAACCCGATCCACAGGGTCCGCGCCATCACCTTGAGAAAGATGGCGCGCTCGGCCTCCAGGGCTTGGATCTCGCCGGTGGCGGCGCGCTTGAGATCGAGCGCACCCAGCAGATAGAAGCTCGTCGTGGGACCCGTGGCGCGCTTCAGGGCGGCCCAGGTCTCGGCCTCGCCCCACCGGCCATCGAGCGCGGCCAGTGCCTGCGCAGCATCGCCGTCCGCGGCCGTCGGCAGGTTGCGCGCCGTCTTCATCACCAGCGAGCGCAGGCCGTTGATGTCGTAGTTCACGCGATTGGCGGCGCGGCTGAGATCACCGCTGTCGTTCGCCTTGCCGAGCTCGTCGACCAGCAGGGCGGCGATTGCAGGTGGCGGCATTCCGCGTCCATCCCAGGCATCGAGTGCCGCGGCAGTCCGCGGCAGCGCGGCGCGAACCTCCGGATCGTCGATGCTGCGATAGAGCATCAGGCCGATCGGCAGCACGAAATTGACCAGCAGGAACAGCAACAGCGGCGCCACCAGCGCGAAGGCAAGCAGCGACTGCCGCCGCTCGATGCGGCGCAGGCTCGCCTTCAGGGCCAGGGAGGCCTGCGGCGGCATGCCGGTGCTAGCGGCTTGCCCAGGCGTTGAAGCGCTGCGTCAGCTGATCGATGTTGTCGACCCAGAACTCGACATCGAGCGGCAGGGCCGCGCGCATGTTCTCCGCCGATGTGGGAATGCTCGGCAGCACCGCCGGGTCGACCTGCTTGGCGGCCTCGATGCTGGTGATGCCCTGAAAGGCGAGCGGCGGGAACAGTTTCTGGTTCTCCGGCCGCGTCATGAAGGTGACGAGCTTCATGGCTTCGGCCTTGTTGGGGCTGCCCTTCAGGATCACCCAGAAGTCGATGGCGTAGATGCTGCCCGGCCACACGACCTTGAAGTTGCGACCGTCGGCCTTGTTGGCGGCGAGCGCCCGGCTGAAATAGGCGTCCGCCATCACGACCTCGCCCGAGGCGAGAAGCTGCGGCGGCTGCGAACCCGCCGTCCACCACACGATGTCGGGCTTGAGCTCATCCAGCTTCTTGAAGGCGCGATCGACGCCGGCCGGCGTGCGCAGGACCTTGTAGACATCGGCGTGCGCCACGCCGTCGGCCATCAGCGCCGATTCGAGCGTGTATTTCGGCCCCTTGCGCAGGGTGCGCTTGCCCGGGAACTTCGTGACGTTCCAGAAGTCGGCCCAGCTCTGCGGCCCGTCCTTGAAGCGATTGCCGTCGTAGATCAGCCCGGTGGTCCATACCACGGAGCCGACGGCGCAATCCGTCGACGCGCCCTTGACGAAGGCATTCTTGCCGCCAAGCGCTGCCCACTCGAGCTTCTCGAACAGCCCTTCGTCGCAGCCCAGGATCGCTTCGTCAGCCTCGACCTGGACGACGTCCCAGTTGGCGTTGCCGCCCTTGACCTTGGTGCGCAGGATGCCGATGCCGCCCGACCACGAATCTTCCAGAAGCTTGGTGCCGGTCTTGGTCGCGTAGGCCTCGTAGTAGATCTTCTTCTGCGCCGCCTGCGAGGAGCCGCCCCAGGCGGTGACCGTGAGGTCGCGTGCCTCGACGCTGGCCGCAAAGAGTGTTGCCATCGACAACACCGCAGCGATGCTCGCGAGCTTGAGCGGGGACATGAGGCTCCTCCTAGGGCAATGGATCGAGCGCCCGGCAATCGGACGCGCGCCAGGCGAGGCGGACATCGACTCCCACGGCGAACGCGCCGGCGTGGCGCGGGTTGGAGATCTTGACAGTGAAGGGCTGGCCGCCGGCGAGGCGAAACTGCGCCCGGGCGTGATCGCCGTGATAGATCAGGCTGTCGAGCCTGGCCGGCACGATGTTGTCCCAGGAACCTTCGGTTGGATCGATGACGACATGCTCGGGCCGCACCGACAGGGTCGTGGGCGATCCCGCGGCTCCGCAGGCCACCGGCACGGCCTGCAGCGGGCCGACGCCGTCGACGCGTACGCTGCAGCGATCGCCCTCGATCGCCACGACGGAACCGTCGAGCCGATTGCTCTCGCCGATGAACTGGGCGACGAACGACGTCGCGGGCCGCTCGTAGATGTCGACCGGACGGCCGATCTGGCAGATGCCGCCGTCCTTGAACACGGCGATCCGGTCCGACAGCGTCAGCGCCTCGGATTGGTCGTGCGTCACATAAACGATGGTGACGCCGAGATTGGCATGAATGTGCTTGATCTCGAGCTGCAGCTGCTCGCGGAGCTGCTTGTCGAGAGCGCCCAGCGGCTCGTCCATCAGCACGAGATCGGGATCGAACACCACGGCGCGGGCGACGGCGACGCGCTGCTGCTGGCCGCCTGAAAGCTCGGTCGGCCGGCGATGGCCGAAGCCGCCGAGCCGCACCAGCGCCAACGCCTTGTCGACACGCCTCGCGCGCTCCTCGCGCGGCACGCCGCGCACCGACAGCGGAAAGGCAATGTTCTCCGCCACCGTCATGTTGGGAAACAGGGCGTAGTTCTGGAACACCATGCCGATGTTGCGACGGTGCGGCGGGATGCGACTGACCGAGCGCCCGGCAAGCTTGATGTCGCCGGCCGTCGGCGCCTCGAAGCCCGCGAGCATCATCAGCGACGTGGTCTTGCCCGAGCCCGACGGGCCCAAAAAGGTGACGAACTCGCCCTTGGCAATGGCGAGATCGAGATTGGCCACCGCGAGGCTGTCGCCGTCGTAGCTCTTGGAGACCCCGACGAACTCGACGAAGTGATCGGAAGGCTCGGCGACGGGCTGCGGTCGCGCCGGGCCGTCCGTCGTCATCGTCATCCCTTGGGCTACTCGCGGCATCACCGAAACAACAACAAAATATCAATCCCACGTCTGGTATACCATCATACAATCGTAAGACAATAGCCCGGGGTTGATTTCCGACGGTCTACCGAGCGCTTCTTCCGGACCGCGGGCGTCGCCGCTCATCAGAAGAGCGGAAGACAATGGCTAGCCAGCCGCGCGGCGCGGTCCGTCACCCGGGTGCTGCGAGTCATTGTCCGCGCGCTCGACGGCGAGCACCTCGAGCACGCCGGCGAGGGCGTGTTCGACATGCTCTTCGGCCAGAGCCTGGGCGCGTTGAGCATCGCGCGCTGCTATGGCCCGCACGATCCTCTGCTTCTCCTTCAGGCTCGACCCGCGCCGCTCGCGCTGTGACAGCGAAATCGCGCGCAGCCAAGTGAGGCGCGCCCGGTGAAGCGCCACCGCACTGGTCAGCATGTCATTGCGGGCGCCACGCAGCAGCAGGTCATAGAAATGTTCGACCGCTGCTCGCTGCCCGGCGTCGTCGTCTTGCCGGTAGCACTCGGCGATCGCCTCGACGGATGTCTCGAGGGCGGACACCTCCTGGTCGCTGGCGCGCTGGACGAAGAGCCGGGCTGCCAGCCCCTCGAGAGCGCCGCGCATCTCGTAAATCTGCTGGACCTGCTCTGCCGTCACCGTGGCGACCGACGGCCCGCGGTAAGGGGCGTTCTCGACGAGGCCTTCGGCCTCGAGCTGCCGCAAGGCCTCGCGTACCAAAGTCCGGCTGACGCCGAGCAGTTCGCAGACCCGCCGCTCGACGAGGCGCTCGCCCGATTGGAATCTGCCTTTGATGATGGCCGCACGCAGGGTGTCGACGACCTGGGCCCTGAGCGTACCGGTCGGGCGCACCACCCGGAGAGATGCCTTTTCCGTTCCGTCTCGCGTCATGCAGCCCTCTGCCCTGCCGGTTGCTGCGCTTCGCCATGGCCCGGGCGAACGCCCCCGTGCGCATTACACCCCGTACGGGGTCATGCACAATCGGTACCAGGCCAAGGGTCCATCCAGTAGACGCAACCCGGGACCTGGGCCAGCGCCACCGTCCTGCGCTGCCGGCCGTCAGGATCGACGCGGGAGTGGTCCTGTACGCCCAAAGCGTCGGGCCGCTCGGAAGCCTGCTGATCACACATCCCATGAGCGCCACTGGAGTGGCGCGGTCCCAGCGATGAGTCTCGGACAGGGCAATCAGGCCGACAATTCCTGGCGCAGGCCCGGCTTGTGGATCTTGCCGGTTGCAGTGCGCGGAAACTCCGACGCCGTGCGGACGACGAGACGCGTGGGCACCTTGTAGCTCGCCAGCCGCTCGCGGCAGAAGGCGACGACGGCGGCGGTGTCATTCGTCGCCCCGCTGCGCAACTCGATCGCTGCCGCGACGGCCTCTCCCTTTGCTGCATCCGGCACGCCCACCACATAGGCCTGCACGATGTCGGGATGCTGCATCAGCACGTGCTCGACCTCGAGCGGCGCGACATTGACGCCGCCGGTCTTGATCATTTCCTTCAGGCGCCCGCGGAACCGGACACGTCCGTCGGCTTCGATCGACCCGAGATCGCCGGTCAGGAAGCAGCCGTCGCGATCGAAGGCTTCGGCATTGGCTTCGGGTGCCTGGTAGTAGCCCGGGGTGATGCGGCCGGATACCGCCAGCTCGCCGATCTCGCCTTGTGGCAAGGCCTGCCGCGATACCGGATCGACGGCCCGAATCGTCATCCCCGGCAACGGCAGACCTTGGCGTTCGAGGCGCAGCGGCAGGGGATCTTCGGCGTCGGCGACGGCACAGTTGCCGTAGGTTTCGGTCGAGCCGTAAACATTGCACAGCTGTTCGGCGCCGGTCGCGCGTATCGTCAACGCGATGTCCTCGGGCGGGCCGATGGTGAGCCCGGTGCGCAGGGCGCCCAACCGTCGGCCGGGATGTGCCGGATGCTCCAGCATCGCGCGCGCCATGTTGACCATGCCGTAGTAGACGCTGCAGCGCTCGCGCTCGATCAGCGCCACGGCCTCCCCCGGCTCGAAGCTCTCCTGCAGCACGATGCAGCCGCCGTGGGTCATGATCGCCGGCATGGCGTTGGCCGAGCCGAACGACCAGAACAGGGGTACGGCGAGCCACACCCGGTCCGCGCTTTCGAGATGCATCCGCTCGCCGATCTCGAAGCCATTGTCGATCAGCGGCCCGTGGGCAAGCGTCACGCCCTTGGGCGCCGCGGTCGAGCCCGACGTGTAGAGGATGTAGCAGAGGTCGGTCGGCAACACGGCGGCCTGCGCCGCCGCCAATCGCGACTCGTCGATCGAAGCCCCTCGCGCCAGGAACGTGGACGGCGTGAAGGCCCCGGCCGGCACCGCGCCGTCGAGGACGACGACGCTGCGCAGCGCCGGCAGGCGCGCACTGTGCAAGTCTCCGGCCGCACCGTGGTCAAGCTCGGGGCAGAGCGTGATCAGCGGATCGAGAAAGGACCGCCCGCGAAACGACGACAGCATGACCAGAGCCGACGCGCCGCAATGCTCCAGCGTCCAGGCAAGCTCGCGCGGTGTCGAGAAGGTGCTGACGGCGGCGACCATCCCACCGATCTTGGCGATCGCCAGGGCTGCGACGATCCACTCGGTTCGATTTGAGATCAAGAGCGCCACGCGATCGCCGCGGTGGACACCGGTCGCCAGCAAGGCGCGCGCGAAATCGTCGACTCGCCGCTTCAGCGCGCAATAATCGAGACGTTCATCGCCAAAGACGATCGCCGGAGCGGCGGGCGTGTTGGCCGCCAGGGCGTCGACGAGGTCGCCCAGCGTCCGGCTGCTCGGTCGAGAGTTTGCCATTGCCGCGCCCGCTCTCTCACTCAATAGCGCGGCTGGCGCTTCTCGCGGAACGCGGTGACGCCTTCGGTGAAATCCGGGCTGGCGCGCACCGCGTCCCCGAGCTGCTGCTCCAGCGCCTCGCGCGTCCGCGCATGGTCGGCAATGGTGGCGCTCACCTGCCGCTTCACGGCCTGCACCGCCGACGGGCTGTTGGCAGCGATCATTTCCGCGGTGGCAAGGGCCCAGGTCATCAGCTCGGATGCCGGCACGACGCGGTTCACCAGCCCGAGCCCGGCCGCGCGCTCGGCATCGATCAGCCGCGCCGTCAGCAGCAGGTCCATGGCGTGGACGTAGCCGATCTGCTGCATCAACTTGATGGTCGAGCCGCCGAACGGATAGATCGACCACTTGACCTCGGTCAGGCCAAACCGCGCCTTGGGGGTGGCGGCGCGGATGTCGGTCGCCAGCATCAGCTCGACGCCGCCACCGATGCAGTCGCCGTTCACCGCGGCGATGATCGGCTTGGGATAGGAATCGTTCTTCAGCAGGGCGTGGCTGACGATCTTCGCCATTTCGGGCCCGGCGGAAAGATCGCCGCTGACGTCCGCCCCGACGGTGAACGCCCGCTCGCCCGCGCCGGTGAGAATGATGCAGCGGCAGTCGTCGCGTTCGAGCTCGTCCCACAGGCGCCCCAGCTCGGCCAGCATCTGGCGCGTCATGGCATTGAGCCGTGGCTGATTGTCGATGGTCACGACGGCGATGTGCCGGCCATGCCGGTCGAGGCGAATCTCCATCAGGCGGGCTCCAGCTCGATGACGACCTTGCCGAGCGCCTTGCGCTCGGTAAGCAGATGCAATGCCTCGACCGTGCGCTCGAGCGGCAGGCGATGGCTGATGCAGGGCTTCAGCTTGCCCTCGCCATACCAGCGGAACAGCGCGTCGACGGACCGCTTGAGCTTGTCGGGCGCGTTCCAGCGGAAATAGCGCAGCGAAGATCCGAGAGCCGAGCGATGCTTGACCAGCAGCCGGTTGGCCGGAATCTGCGGCACGCCGCCGACGAAACCGATCAGCAGGATGCGCCCGCCCCAGCCGAGCGACGACAGCGCCGCATCGAACAACGGGCCGCCCACCGGATCGAAGCAGACGTCGGCGCCCTTGCCGGCGGTCAGCGCCATCACGCGCTCGGTGAGCGGCTCGGTGGCATAGTTGATGGTCTCGTCGGCGCCGTGCGCCTTGGCGAGCGCCAGCTTCTCGGCCGTGCTGGCGGCAGCGATGACCCGGGCCCCCATCGCTTTGCCGATCTCGACGGCCGTCAGGCCGACGCCGCCCGCCGCGCCCAGCACCAGCATGGTCTCGCCTGCCTCGAGCCGGCCCTGCCAGCGGATCGCGACGTCGCTCGAGATGTAGGCGATCGGGAACGCACCGGCCTCGGCGAAGCTCATGCCGGCAGGCAGGCGCCAGGTTTCGGCCGCCGGCGCGACGGCGTACTCGGCGAGGCCGCCATAGGCCAGGATCGCCATTACTTTGTCGCCCGGCGCAAGACCTTTCACGTCGGCGCCGCACGCCGTCACGGTCCCGGCGGTTTCCAGACCGGGGCTGAACGGCAGCTCGGGCTTGGTCTGGTAACGACCGGCGACCATGATCGAATCGGCATAGTTGACCGCGGTCGCGGCGACCCGGATCAGGACCTCATCGGCCCCCGGCTTGGGAATTGGAGCTTCGCCGAGCGAGAGCTCGTCGACCTTGCCCCACTGACGACAGATCAAAGCACGCATGCCGGCGATGATGGCGGACGAATCTCGACGGCAGCAAGGGGATTGTCGACGACGGAATGTGGCCGTTCCGTACGGCGCAGTCTCCCGGAAAACGGATCCCTCGCCAACGACGCTTGCTTCGCAAGCGTCGGGGATGACAATGATACTGTCGAGGCGGCGACAAACCTGTCGTCCTGATCCCGACGCTTGCGGAGCAAGCGTCGTAAGCGAGAACCTCATCGACACCTACCGCGAGCATGCTCCGACGCTTCTGGCGATGAGATCCCTCGCTGCGCTCAGGATGGCAGAAGAGATGCGCTGGCGCTCATCTGGTGCAACTGTCGACGAACGCCATCAGCTCTTGGTTGAATCGCGCGGCGTGCTCGGCGAACGGCGAGTGGCCGCAATCGTCGAACCACGATTGGCGGGCATGCGGGATGGCGGCGGCGATCATGTCGACCGCGGCGGGCAACACCACGTCGTCGTTGCGGCCGTGCGTGATCAGGACCGGCACGCGCACCTTGTTCAGGGCGGCGATCGTCGGCGCCGTCTCGGTCGACCAGCCGGCGATCGCGCGGCGCACCGCCGCCGGCACGCGCATGTTGTAGGCGACCACGCGCAGGAAGTCGGCCGCCGTCGGCTTGCGGCGGT
>Ga0310811_10006621_pt1 | contig 14813 bp, 15 predicted proteins | sample YCmetagenome_FD_207642 | JGI IMG/M metagenome (GOLD analysis project Ga0310811, IMG submission 207642) | Soil microbial communities from experimental microcosm in Duke University, North Carolina, United States - YC | ecosystem: Engineered > Artificial ecosystem > Soil microcosm > Unclassified ...
TCCGGTGCGTCTGTTACTTGGTAAGCACAATTGCCGAGATTTGCCGCCCATAGTCCGGCTCCCCGGCATGGGTGGTGCGGCGGAAACTGAAAAAGCCGTTTTCCGCGGGATAGGTGCAAATCCCCAGCGTTTCGACCGACCCTGTGCCGGCCTGGGTCAGGCGATGCGCCACATAGGTGGGCAGATCGAAGCGGAAGTGCCCTTCCCGGTCCGAGGGCACGAAGAAGCGCCGGTGCTTTGCCCCTGCTTCCAGAAACCGGTCGCGAAAATCCGCTCGCACTTCGTAATTCTGCTGGCTGATCGCAGGCCCGATGGCGGCGCTGATGCGGTCGCGCAGGGCGCCCAGTTTTTCCATGGCCTCCAGGGTGGCTTCCAACACGCCGCCGAGCGCCCCCTTCCACCCCGCATGGGCCGCGCCGATCACTCCGGCCTTGGCGTCGGCAAACAACACCGGCGCGCAATCGGCGGTGAGAATGCCAAGGCCCAGGCCTTGTGTCGCCGTCACCATGCCGTCGCCTTCAAGGCGTTTGCCGTCCTCAGATCCCCAGGCCGGCAGCGTATGGACGATGGGACTATGGACCTGGGACAGGCTGACCAGCTGCACTTCCGGCGCCAGCGCGTCTGCAACCCGCCGGCGATTCTCGGCCACCGCCGCCGGATCATCTTTCGAGCCGGGCCCGCAATTGAGCGAGGCATAGATGCCTTGGGAGATGCCGCCCTCGCGGGCGAAGAAGCCGTGGGCGATGCCGGATGCGTTCAGACCTTGCGCTTCAAGGCGCTTCATGGCGGGAAACCCGCGACATCGGTGATGGCGGGCGGCATCAGCGCCAGCACCTTGAAGAGGCGGCCCATCGCGTCATTGCCGATCAGCCGCTCGGTGGCGGCCAGAAGAGTCTGGGCTTCCTCGGGATTGGCTTTCATCAACTGTTCGGCCCGCTCGGTGATGCCGAGATTGGCGAGGAATGCGCCTTGCGTCACCGGCCCGGCCACGGAAGCGCCGCCGCGCTTGCCGGCGGCTGCCAGCGCGGCGAAATCCACATGGGCGGAGAGATCATCCTCGCCCGGCTCGGCCAGTACGTCGGCAAAGCGATGGCCGCCCACCGCCTGCAAGGTTTCGGCAAAGCCGATACGCGCGTCATAGCCATAGTCGATGATCAGGCCCGCGCCGCCGCGCGCCGCGATGATGCGGGCGATGTCTTCGGCGAGCGCCGCCCCGGCCGGGGATGTTTCATAGACGCCGCCTTCCGGCGCGGTTTCGAGCCCGGCAGGAACAGCGGCCGGCGGCAAGGGCACCGGCGCGAGCGCAAAGGCCAGCTCGTCATCCTTGGTGGTGATCATCCGTTCGCACCAGCCGCGCGGCGTCTTTACATACTGGCGCACCGGCAGGGCATCGAAGAATTCGTTGGCCACCAGGAACAGCGGCCGATCGGCCAGGCTGTCGTCGAACTGCGGCAGCCAGCTCACATCGGCTCCTGATCCGCGCAGCTTGTCCGCCTGCATTTCCTGCAAGGCGGGACTGGCCTCGACCAGCACCACGTCCAGGTCCGCCAGAAACTCCGGCGCCACCCTGGCGGTGCGCAGGATGTCCGCCATCAAGGTGCCGCGGCCCGGTCCCAGTTCCACCAGCCGCGGATTTTTGGGGCAGCCCTGATCGGCCCAGGCCTGCACCAGCCACAGGCCCGCCATCTCGCCGAACATCTGGCTGATCTCCGGTGCGGTGGTGAAGTCACCGCCGGCACCGAAGGGATCGCGCGTCGCGTAATAACCTTCCTTCGGGTCCAGCAGCGCCACGGTCATAAACTGCGCCACCGAGATCGGGCCTTGCGCCGCGATCAGTTCCACAAGACGGGACTTCAGGCTCATGTGGTCTTGGAAAGGGGCTTGCGATAGGCCAGCCAGAACAACGCGCCGGCGCCCAGCCAGACGGGAATGGACAAGGCCATACCCATGGAGACAGGGCCGACGAACTGGGTGTCGGGCTCGCGGAAGAATTCGCAGATGAAGCGGAAGGTGCCGTAGCCCAGGAAGAAGATGGCCGACAGCAGGCCGGGGCGCCGGTGCGCGCGAAAGACTCGCAGCGCAATCTGCATGATCACGAACAACGCCACGCCTTCCAGCGCCGCCTCATACAATTGGCTGGGATGACGCGGCAGATGATAGGGATCGCGCGGGAAGATTATCGCCCAGGGCGCATCCGAAGGCCGTCCCCACAACTCGCCATTCACGAAGTTGGCGAGCCGCCCGAAGAACAGGCCAATCGGCGCGAAGGCGCAGACCAGGTCGGCCACCGACAACATCTTGAGCTTGCGGCGGCGGCAGAACAGCCAGACCGCCAGCACCACGCCGAGCAGCCCGCCATGAAACGACATGCCGCCTTCCCAGGCGGCGATGATGCGGATGGGATCGGTGATGAAACCGGCCGGCAGCCCATCGCAGAAGGCCGCATATTGCGGGGTGACGCTGCAGAGGAAGGTGCCATAGATCAGCACCCAGCCCAGCCGTCCGCCGATGATCACGCCCAGGATGGCCCAGACCACCAGGTCGCCAATGTCATCTTCGGTAGCCGGCGGCTTGCCGTTGAAAGGCGGCGGCGCCCATAGTTTCTTCTGGCGCAGAACCCGCACCACGCCCCACCAGCCCACCACGATGCCGGCGATATAGGCCAGGGCATACCAGCGGATAGCGAATGGCCCCAGATGCACCAGCACGGGATCAATCTGGGGGAAAGGCAGCAGGGCTTGGATCATGGTTCGGGTAGACGGCGGTGCTTCGCGGCTTGTGTCAAGCGGGTAGGAGCATCGGGCAGGCGAGCGTTAGCGAGCCGTTGCCCGTGCGACCAAGTAGACTTGCGGCAGCCTGCCGCCGCGAGCCATATAGGCCTCAGAAGTGGAGCTTTCGATGGCGCAGACCGACAATCCCTTCCTGGACGGGGTGGCCAAGGCCTTTACCGACGCCGCCGGCATGGCCCAGAGCGTCCGGGCCGAGATCGACACCTTCGTCCGCCAGCGGCTGGAGCGGCTGGTCGCCGACATGGATTTCGTGCCGCGCGAAGAATTCGAGGCGGTGAAAGCGATGGCCGCCAAGGCCCGGGAAGAGAATGAGGCGCTGGCCGCCCGGATCGCGGCTTTGGAATCCAAATCAAACACTTAAGCGCCGCCGAGATTCCTTAACAGCAAATCAGTGGGTCCATCCCAAAGCTGTGGAATCTTTTTTCTCGCCGGGGATGAGAGTCCTTAGACTCTTGTTTTCTCAAAATCTTGTGCCAGTTTGGATCTCGACTGCTTCGTTTTGTGGCTGGAGTTGATCCATATGACCATTACGCACCTGGACGACGAGCCGCTGGACATGCTCCACCCCCTCGACCTCCTGGAAAAGGCGGTCGAGGCGAATGGCTGGGCCTTTGAGCGTGCGGGACGGGACGAACTGAACCTGTCGGTGGCGGGCAAGTGGAGCGACCACCATTTCAACTTTTCCTGGCGGGAGGACCTGCAGTCGCTGCATCTGTCCAGCGCCTTCGACATGCGGATCAGCGAAGGGGTGCGGCGGCAGAATGTGGCCGACCTCTTGATGCATGTGAACGCCAAGCTGTGGATCGGTCATTTCGACCTCTGGCCCCAGGACGGCACCATTATCTTCCGCCATGCCATGATCTTCCCCGACGCCGAAACCAGCGCCGCCCAGTGTGAGGCGCTGCTCAACCTGGCGTTGGAAGCCTGCGAGCATTACTACCCCGCCTTCCAGTTCGTGCTCTGGGGCGGCAAAACCGCGGAAGAGGCAGTGGCGGCGGCGGTGCTGGAGTGCGCCGGCCAGGCGTGATGGTCAGGTCGCTGTGAGCCTCCTTCTGATCGGCGCGGGCCGTATGGGCTCAGCTCTGTTGAAGGGCTGGCTCAAGAGCGGTGCCAAATCCATCCTGGTGGTCGAGCCCAAGGCTTCGCCAGAGCTGCGCAAGCTGGCAAAAGCGAAAAAGATTTCCCTGTTCGCCGCGCCGTCCCAAGTGAAGGCCAAGCCTTCGGTCTGTGTGGTGGCGATCAAGCCGCAGGTGCTGAAAGGCGAAGCCGCGGCGCTGGCGGGTTTTGCGGCCGGTGGTTCTTTGATGTTGTCCATCGCCGCCGGAACTTCCGTAGAAGCGCTGAGCAAGGCCTGGGGAAAAAAAGCGCGCATCATCCGCGCCATGCCCAACACGCCGGGCGCCATTGGCGCGGGGATCACGGGACTCTATGCGGCGCGCGGCGTCACACAAGCCGACAGGAAGCGCGCAGTGGCGCTGCTTTCGGCGCTGGGCCAGACCGAGTGGGTGGCGAAGGAAGATCTGATTGACAGTGTCACCGCGGTCTCCGGTTCCGGCCCCGCCTATCTGTTCCTGATGGCGGAGGCGCTGACAGAAGCGGGCGTCGCCGAAGGCCTGCCGCGGGCGCAGGCTGAGAAATTCGCCCGCGCCACCGTCGCCGGCGCCGGCGCCTTGCTGGCGGCGGACAAGTCGCCGGCCTCGGCGTTGCGCGAGGCCGTCACCAGTCCCGGCGGCACCACCGCCGCGGCGCTGTCGGTGCTGATGGCGAATGACGGCTTGGTGGCATTGATGAAACGCGCTGTGCGCGCGGCGCGCCAACGGGCGGAAGAGCTGCGCTGACTCTCTCTTTTCACCATGGGCGGGTTTGACCCGCCCATCCAGGGTAGACGCGCATCTGCGAACTTGTGCCTCTGGATGGCCGGATTAAACTCGGCCATGGAGAGTGAGGATTAGACCGGCAATCGCACTGTGGCCTTCAGGCCGCCCAGGCTGCTGTAGCCCAATACCAAGTCCCCGCCGTGCGCCCGGGTAATATCGCGCGCGATGGCGAGTCCCAGGCCCGAGCCGCCGCTTTGCAGGTTCCGGCCTTCGTCCAGGCGATGAAAGGGACGGAAAGCTTCTTCGCGCCGGGCTTCGGGAATGCCCGGGCCATTGTCTTCCACCGCGATCTCCACCATGCGTTCGTCGCGCTGCAGGCTGACCGCCACCTTGCTTCCATGCTTCAGGGCATTGTCCAGCAGATTGCTGAGCACGCGCCGGAGGCCCGCGCGCTTGACGCTGACGGTGACATGCTCGGGCGCGTTGACGGCGATGCCGTCGCGCTGACGCGCCTTGGCCGCGGCCACCGCGGCATCGCGCAGCAATTCGCCCAGATCGGTGGGGAGGGATTCCTCGCCGCCCTCGCCGCGGGCAAAGGCCAGATACTCATCCAGCATATGCTCCATCTCGGCCACATCGCCCCGCATGGATGCGATCTCGGCGTCGCCATCCGGCATCATGGCCAGGGCCAGCTTCAGCCGGGTGAGCGGCGTCTTGAGGTCGTGGCTGACCCCGGCCAGCATTTCGGTGCGCTGGGTGATGTGACGCTCAATACGCTCGCGCATGGTGATGAAGGCCTGCGCGGCGCGGCGCACTTCGGTGGCGCCATAGGGTTTGAAATCCGGCACCGCCCGGCCCTTGCCGAAACTGTCGGCGGCGCGGGCCAGCCGCTCGATGGGGCGCACCTGGTTGCGCAGGAACAGGATGGCGATGCCCATCAGGAGCGTCGAAGATCCCACCATCCAGACAATGAAGATATCCGGCTTGGAGACGGTGACGCGGTCGCGCGGCACCAGCACCGCCAGCACCCCGTCATGCACGTCCACTCTGATCTCGAAGTCGTCGCCGATGCGGGCAGTGCGGAAGTCGCGGTTGGCGCCGATGCGCTGTTCCAGGATGTCGTCCAGCGCCACGTCGATGGTGCTGGTCAGGGCGCCATGAACGGCCGGCAGGTCCTGGCCCGGCAGGAAACGGATGCGGTAATTGAGCTGGCGCGCCGCCAAGGCCCGCAAGCGTTCGCGCTCCATGCCCTGGTTGTTGTCCTCCAGCGATACCAGCATCGCCATGTCGGCCGCCACGTCGCGCGCCAGCCGCCGCGTGGTGGTGTCCAGGTCGCGCTCGAAAAATACGTAGGCGATGATCGCCTGCAGCAGCACGATCGGCGCGACGATGATGATGAACGAACGCCAGAACAGGCCTCGCGGCAGGACCCGCCGGAGGGACAGTCCCTCAGCCACGGCCCACCTCAGCCACGATCAGGTACTAGCATGTAGCCCACACCCCGAACCGTCTGCAGGTAGAGCGGCAGCTTGGGATCTTCCTCGATCTTGCGGCGCAGGCGCGTCACCTGCACGTCAATGGAGCGCTCCAGCGCCACATTCAGCCGCTTGCACAATTCGCCGCGGGAAAAAGCCTTGCCGGCATGGGTGGCGAAGAGTTGCAGCAAGGCCGCCTCCGCGCCCGTCAGCTTGATGGGACGCCCATCGCGCATCAGGCGCGAGGTGGTGGGATCGAACAAGGCCGGCCCCATCCGCACCGGTCCGCTCCGGGGCGCTTCGGCGGGCGCGGCGCGGCGCAGCAGGGCGTTGACCCTGAGCAGCAGTTCGCGCGGCTCGAAGGGCTTGGGCAGATAGTCGTCGGCGCCCAGTTCCAGCCCGGCAATGCGATCGGCGGGGTCGCCCCGCGCCGTCAGCATCAGGATGGGAACCGAGGATTCCTTGCGCACGCTGGTGGTGAGATCCAGGCCCGATTCCCCGGGCATCATCACGTCCAGGATCAGGAGGTCGAACTCCATGCTGCGCATCAGGGCGCGGGCCTCGGCGGCGCCCGGCGCGGTGGTCACGCGATAGCCGTTGGAGGACAGATAGCGCTGCAGCAGGGCGCGCAGCCGCTCGTCGTCATCGACCACCAGCAGATGTGGCTCGTCGGGAGACACATTTGGGGCCAAACTCATGGCTGCCATGCCGGGGCGGGGGGCGGAAAAGCCCTTGCCGCCCTTGCGGTTTTCTTGCTGGCCATGCTGCAATACATGGCAGAAAAACTAGGCCCTCGCCGGGAGGCGGGCAAGCCCGGCAGGAAAAGCACAGGACTGGCCATGGCAGACGTGATTCCTTTCGACCAGCGCGATGGTTCGCTTTGGTATGACGGCCGTCTGGTGCCCTGGAAGGACGCCAAGACCCATGTGCTGACCCATGGCCTGCATTACGGTTCCTGCGTCTTCGAGGGCCAGCGCATCTATGGCGGCACCATCTACAAGCTGAAGGAACACACCCAGCGGCTGTTCCGTTCAGCGGAGACCCTGGGGATGAAGATCCCCTTCACCCAGGACCAGATCAACCAGGCCTGCATCGAGGCGGCCGAGGTGCAGAACATCAAGGACGGTTATCTGCGCCCGGTGGCTTTCCGGGGCAGCGAGATGATGGCGGTCTCGGCGCAGAACACCACCATCCATGTCGCCATCGCCTGCTGGCCCTGGCCTTCCTATTTCAGTCCCGCGGAAAAGCTCAAAGGCATCCGGCTCGACATCGCGCGCTATCGCCGCCCCGCGGCCGACACCGCACCGGTGCATGCCAAGGCGGCCGGCCTCTACATGATCTGCACCATCTGCAAGCATGAGGCGGAAGCAAAAGGCTATGCCGACGCCCTGATGTTCGACTATCGCGGCTATGTCGCGGAGGCCACCGGCGCCAATGTCTTCTTTGTGCAGGAAGGCGTGCTGCACACGCCCATCCCCGACTGTTTTCTGAACGGCCTGACCCGTCAGTCGGTGATCGCCATCGCCAAGGCGCGTGGCGTCAAGGTCGTCGAGCGGCATATCGAGCCGGAAGAGATGAAGGATTTCAGCGAATGCTTCCTCACCGGCTCGGCGGCGGAAGTCACGCCGGTGTCGGAGATCGGGCCGTATCGCTTCAAACCCGGCACGCTGACCGAAACGCTGATGAATGCGTACGCAGATGAAGTGCGCGGCGTGGCGAAGGTCTCAGCCTAAGATTTCGGGGATACCCAGACAATCAGCACGGCGCCGGCCAGCAGCAGGGCGATGCCGGCGGCTTCGCGCCACGTCGTTTTCTGGCGGAAGAAAAAGCGCGTCACCCCTTGCGCGAACAACACTTCCACCAGCGCCAGGGTGCGCACGCTGGCAGCGGTGGCCAGCGCAAAGGCCAGAAACCAGAATTGCGAGGCGGCCGCGCCGGCAAAGCCGGCCAGCAGGGATGGCCGCCACAACCGCATCAAGGCGCCCAAGGTTTTGCGGTTGAAGACCAGAAGCCAGGCCAGCAGCAACACCGTCTGTAGCGTCAGTCCGGCTGCCAGGGAAAAGGTCGCCCCCAGCACAAAGCCGGTCTGGTGCAGCGAAAGAATGGCGCCGCGATAGCCGATGGCGGAGGCCGCGAACAGGGCGGCGGAGGACAGGCCCAGCAACGCGGGCCTGAAGCCGCCGGTGAGCGCCTCCGGCTTGACGGAGATCAGCGCCACGCCCGCCATCGCCGTCAGAATCGCCAGCGCCATGAACGGGCTCAGGGGATCATGCAGAAACAAGAGCCCCATCAGGGCCACCAGCACCGGCTCGGTCTTGAGATAGGCGATGGTGACCACGAAAGAGCGCTGCTCCATGGTCATCAGCATCAGGGCGGTACCGCCGATCTGGGTGGCGGCCCCCAGCACGGTCCAGAGCAGGAAATCGCGATTCACGGCCGGCAAAGCAGCGTGCTGCGAGGCCAGCACCGCGCCCAAGAACAGCAGCGCGAAAGGAAAGCCGAACAGAAACCGTACCAGGGTGGCGCCCAGCGCGCCCACCTGCGGCGTGAGCTCGCGCTGCATGGCGTTGCGCGCGGTCTGGCCGGCCGCGCCCAGCAAGGTGAAAACGACCCAGAGATGGCTCAAGCCGTCACGCCGTTTCGCGCGAACTCAGCGAGGGATCGCGCCGCTCGGGCGTCACGCCGGGACGCAGATAGCGCATGCCGCTGCGGAAATAGACAACGCCGGTATAGACGGTCAGCGCCGCGGCCACCCACAGCAGAATATAGGCGACGGCGGAATAGCCGCGCGAGGGAATGCCCGGCACGAACTCGTCGGCCAGCGGCGTCAGGATCATGGCGCCGATGGCGATCATCTGCACCGCCGTCTTGAACTTGGCGACTGCGGTCACCGGTACGCTGACCCGGGTGCCGGCCAGGAATTCGCGCAGGCCTGAAACCAGAATCTCGCGCGCCAGGATGATCAGCGCCGGCACCAGCCGCAGCAGGCTGAAGACGCTGGTCCCGGTTTCGGGATTGACCCGGCGAAAGGTGCCTTCCGCCACCAGCATCATCAGCGCCACCGCCACCAGGACCTTGTCGGCGATGGGGTCCAGCATGCGACCGAAATCCGAGCCCGCCTTCAGTTTGCGGGCGGCAAAGCCATCCAGCCAGTCGCTGACGCCTGCGATCACGAACACGCCAAAGGCGATCAGCCGCGCCAGGTCGCCAGGCATGACAAAGGCCACGGCGAAGACCGGCACCAATACGATGCGCAGGATGGTCAGGGCGTTGGGCAAGGCGAACATCGGGGCAGTTTAGAACCGCTCCGGCCTTCCGGTCATCCGCCCGGATGAAAGAAATCGAAGATTTTCTTGGCGAGTGTCGCGCTAACCCCATCAACCGCTGACAAATCGGCCAGGCTGGCGGCCGAAACTGCCCGGGCGGAACCGAAATGCTGCAACAAGGCGCGCTTTCGGCCCGCGCCCACGCCGGCGATCTCATCCAACGGATTGGCGCCGATGGCGGCGCTGCGTTTCTTGCGGTGGCCGCCGATGACGAATCGGTGCGCCTCGTCACGCAATCGTTGCAGGTAGTACAGAACCGGACTTTTGGGGTCGAGGCGGAAAGGCTCCTTGTCAGGCAGGTAGAAATGCTCGCGGCCGGCATCGCGGTCAGGGCCCTTGGAGATGCCGACCAGGGTCACATCCTCCACCCCCAGATCGGCAAAGACCTGGCACGCGACCGACAATTGGCCGGGACCGCCGTCAACCAGCACCAGATCGGGACGTTTCCAGCGGGCATTGTCAGGCTGATCTGCTTCCTCCTTCACCATGCGGGCGAAGCGGCGGGTCAGCACTTCGCGCATCATGGCGTAGTCATCACCGGGTGTCAGATCTTCAGCCTTTATGTTGAATTTGCGATACTGGTTTTTCTCAAAGCCTTCCGGTCCCGCCACGATGAAGGCGCCCAGGGCATGCGCCCCCTGGATGTGGGAATTGTCATAAACCTCGATGCGGCGGGGCGGCTGCTCCAGCCCGAAGGTGTCGGCGACGCCTTCCAGCAACTGGGTCTGGGCGCTGTTCTCGGCCAGCCGCCGGCCCAGCTGTTCGCGGGCATTGGCCATGGCCCGCTCCATGATCTCGCGCTTTTCGCCGCGCTGGGGTGTCGAGATTTCCACCCGATGGCCGGCGCGCAGCGCGAGGGCTTCCGACAACAGCTCGCAGCCGGGCAATTCTTCGGAGGAAAGGATCAGCTTGGGCGCGGTGCGCTCGTCATAGAACTGGCCGACAAAGCTCTCCAGCACCTCCGCCAGCGGCAGATCGTTGCTGTGGCGCGGAAAATAGGGCCGGTTGCCCCAGTTCTGGCCGGCGCGGAAAAAGAAAACCTGGACGCAGGTCTGGCCGCCCTCGCTATAGGCGGCGAAGAGATCGGCTTCCTCGAAGGTAGACGGGTTCACCCCCTGCGAGGACTGGATGTGGCTCATCGCCCGCAAGCGGTCGCGCAGCTTGGCCGCGGCTTCGAAATCCATGGCGTCCGACGCCTTGGTCATCTCGGCCTTCAGCTCGTCCTGCACCACCTGGCTCTTGCCCTGCAGGAAGCTTTCGGCTTCCTCGACCAGCTCGTGATAGCCGGCCAGATCGATGCGGTTCACGCAAGGCGCGCTGCAGCGCTTGATCTGGAACAACAGGCACGGCCGGGTGCGGCTGTCGAACACCGAATCCGAACAGGACCGCAACAGAAAGGCCCGCTGCAGGGTGTTGAGGGTGCGATTGACCGCGCCGGCGCTGGCGAAGGGGCCGAAATAGACGCCCTTGGTTGTCTTGGCGCCGCGATGCTTCAAAAGCTGCGGAAAGGGATGATCCTCGCGCAGCAGGATGTTGGGGAAGCTCTTGTCGTCGCGATAGCTGACATTGTAGCGGGGCTTCAGCCGCTTGATCAGGTTGGATTCCAGCAGCAGCGCTTCGGTCTCGCTGGCGGTGGTGACGAACAGCATTTCCGCCGTTTCCGCCACCATGCGGGTCAGCCGGTCGGCGTGCACGCCGCCGCGGGCATAGGAACTGACCCGCCTCTTCAGGCTCTTGGCCTTGCCAACATAGAGCACGTCACCAGCCGCGTTCAGCATGCGATAGACGCCAGGGGCGTCGGGCAGGGTCTTCAGATAGGCGGCAATGCGCTCGGGCCCTTTGAGGGGCTGGTCTTCGGGCGCGTCAGGGGAGGTCATGCCCGGAATATATTAGCGGGTGCGCTCGATTTCGATACCCGCCGCCGAGGCCCGAGCGGCAGCGTTATAGGGCCGACGGCGGCGGAGACTGGGCGCAAGTTTACCGGGTTCTTTCGATCTCTATGCCTACGCTTTCGGCGCTAGTCAGGGCTTCCAGCTTTTCCACCCGTACCCGGACGGTACGAACGCGGCGGTCCTCGAAACAGGCGGTGGCGATGCGTTCGGCCAGGGTTTCAGCCAGGCGGACATGGCCTTCGGCGATGATGGCGCGGATGCGCTTTTCGATCACATGATAATCGACGACATTTTCCAACATGTCCTGGGCGTCGGCGATGTCGGCGGTAGCCAGGTCCACATTGATACGCACCGGCTGGGTGCGGCCTTCCTCCTGCCGGTAGACCCCGATATGGGCCGGCAGTTCCAGGTTGCGGATGAAGACATGGCGAATACCGCCGGCGGCACTGGCGAAATAGGGGGGCTTGCTCATTCGCCCACCGTGACATCGGGCGTCTGCCAGATCAGATGCTGGCCGCCATCCACCGCCAGCATCTGGCCGGTGACGGCGTCCGCCGACAGCAGATAGCGCACCGCGCCGCAGATGTCGGCGGGATCGGCGCCATGCTTCAGAAGCGTGGCGTCGCGCTGGCGGTTGAAATCGGCGTCGGATTGGCGGGGGTTCTTCAAAGTCGGTCCCGGCCCCACCGCATTGACCCGGATATTCGGCCCCATGCCCTGCGCCAAGGTCGTGGTCAGCCAGTAAAGCGCCGCCTTGCTGAGACTGTAGGAGAGGAACTGGGGCGTCGGCTTCAGCACCCGCTGGTCAATGATGTTGATGATGTTGCCCTTCTCCTCGCGGGGAAGCTGCTTGGCAAACATCTGCGCCAGCAGGAAGGGCGCGCGCAGATTGGCCTCCATGTGATCGTCCCAGCTCTGCCTCGTGGCTGAGCGCCAGTCATCGTTTTCGAACAGGGAGGCGGAGTTGATCAGCGCCGTCAGCGGCCCGATGGCCTTGGCCGCGGCGGGGACCGCGGCGGCGGTTTCTTCCTCGCGCGCAAAGTCGGCCTGCACCAGGGCGGCCTTGCAGCCCTTGGCGCGGATTTCCGCCGCCACCTGTTCGGCATCGGCGGCCGAGCCGTTGTAATGGATGGCGACGTTCCAGCCCGCACCGGCTAGGTCCAGGGCGATGGCCCGCCCCAGCCGCTTGGCCGCGCCGGTGACGAGAACGTTCTTCACGTAATGAAACCCACCGTTTTCTTGACCTCGTCCATAATCGGCGTGGCGATGGCGCGCGCCTTGTGGGCGCCGTCCTTCAGCACGCGATCGATCTCCGCCGGGTCCGCCAGCAGCCGCCGCATCTGCGCATTGATGGGCGAAAGCTTTTCCACCGTCAGGTCCGCCAGCGCATTCTTGAACGCCGAAAACTGCTGGCCGGCGAACGCGGCAATCACGGCGTCGCGATCCTGGTCGGCCAGAGCGGCATAGATATTGAGCAGGTTTTCCGCTTCCGGCCGGTCCTTCAATTCATCCTTGCTGGCAGGCAGGGGATGGGGATCGGTTCTGGCGCGCTTGATCTTGTTGGCGATGGCGTCGGCATCGTCGGTCAGGTTGATGCGGCTCATGTCGCTTTCGTCCGACTTGGACATCTTCTTGGTGCCGTCGCGCAAACTCATGACCCGGGTGCCCGCGCCGGTAATCACCGGCTCGGGCTGGGGGAAAAAGTCCGGCACGCCGAAATCATTGTTGAACTTGCCGGCGATGTCGCGCGCCAGCTCCAGATGCTGCTTCTGATCCTCGCCCACCGGCACATGGGTGGCGCGATAGACCAGGATGTCGGCCGCCATTAGCACCGGATAGGTGTAGAGGCCGACACTGGCCCGCTCCTTATGCTTGCCCGACTTCTCCTTGAACTGGGTCATGCGGTCCATCCAGCCCAGTCGCGCCACGCAATTCAGCACCCAGGCCAGCTCGCCATGCTCGGGCACCTGGCCCTGATTGAAGATGGGCGAACGCGCGGGGTCCACGCCGGCGGCGATATAGGCGGCCGCGACCTCGCGGGTGGCCTGGGTCAGCTCGCGCGGATGGCCATAACCGACATCCTGGGTAATGGCGTGCATGTCCACCACACAGAACAGGCAGGGCATCTGCTCCTGCAGCCGCACCCAGTTCTTCAGCGCGCCCAGGTAATTTCCCAGGTGAAGCGTGTTGGTGGGCTGCATGCCCGACAGGACAAGTTGTTTGTGTGCCATGGCGGCAGGTTATGCCTTGGGGGCCGCAGCCCCTTCAAGAGGCGCCGGAGCCAGGGCAGCCTTCAGCCGCTTTTCCACCGCCTGCAGCCGCGCCGGATGCACGATCTTGTGGCCGAAGCCGTCGCGCACATAGAAAACGTCTATCGCCCGCTCGCCATAGGTCGCCACCATCGAGGTGGAGATGGAAAGCCCCGCCTCGAAGATGGCCTGGGTGATGTCGTAGAGCAGGCCCGGCCGGTCCAGGCACTCCACCTCGATGACGGTGGCGATGCGCGAGGCCTCGTTGTCGAAATGGATCTTGGGCTTGATGGTGAAGGCGCTGGCCTTGGTGCGCACCACCTTGCGGGCCAGCTCGCGCTTGGGACGCAGCTCGCCGCGCAGGGTCTTTTCGATGATCTGGCGCAGCCGGCCCAGCCGCTCGGCATCGCCAAAGGCCTCGCCGTCCTGATCCTGGATGGAGAAGACGTCCACGGCAAAGCCGTCTGAGGTGGTGAAGGCTTTGGCGTCCACGATCGATCCGCCGGCCGTGGCGATGGCGCCGGCGAATTGCGAGAACAGGCCTGCATTGTCCGGGGTATAGAGCAGGATCTCGGTGATGGCGCGGAAGTTGTTGGTCACCGCATCCAGGGTCAAAAGCTGGTTCTCGGCATCGGCCTTGGCGATCACCCGGGCGTGCCGCTCCAGCTCATCTTCCTCGAAGGCCAGCCAGTAATTGTCGTAGTGGCGGGTCAGCGCCTTCTCGCGCTCTTCCGGCGTCAGGTCGGCAAGCCGCGCCTCCAGCGCCTCCTTGGCGGCGGCCACGCGGCTGGAGCGCGATGGCACCTGGTCGCCGCCAGTCATCATGTTCTCGGCGGCGTAGTAAAGCTCGCGCAGCAGCTGGCCCTTCCAGCCGTTCCACACCCCGGGCCCGACGGCGCGGATGTCCGCTACGGTCATGATCAAAAGCAGGCGCAGCATCTCCGGCGACTGCACCAGCTCCACGAAATCGCGCACCGTCTTGGGATCGGAGACATCGCGGCGCTGGGCGGTGTCGCTCATCACCAGATGGTTCTTGACCAGCCAGGCGACCGCCGCGGTGTCATTGGCGGAAAGGCCCAGCCGCGGGCACAGGCTGGTGGCAATGGCTGCGCCCACATCGCTGTGGTCGCCGGGCAGGCCCTTGGCCATGTCATGCAGCAGGATGGCGCAATACAGCACCTCGCGCGACTGGATGCGCTTGACGATATCGCTGGAGAGGGGATGGTCTTCCTTGTGGGTGCCGCGCTCGATCTCCGCGACATGGC
>Ga0310811_10006622_pt1 | contig 14812 bp, 17 predicted proteins | sample YCmetagenome_FD_207642 | JGI IMG/M metagenome (GOLD analysis project Ga0310811, IMG submission 207642) | Soil microbial communities from experimental microcosm in Duke University, North Carolina, United States - YC | ecosystem: Engineered > Artificial ecosystem > Soil microcosm > Unclassified ...
GCCCGGTAACTGTCCACGAATTTGGTCTGGAAAGCGGGCAGCATATTGTTGTCCAGCGCCCCCTGCATGATGAGAAAAGGTTTCAGCGCCACTTTTTCCTTCCTGTCCAGAATTTCCTGCGGATTGGCTTCGTGAATGGACTCCCAGGGGACGAAGAATATCTGATTGTTCCTGATCATGCTCTCCACCTTGTTCGCCTGCGCGGTCTCGAAGCGCGCGAAGGTGTTGCTGATCGGTGAGCGCATCAGCACATAATCCGGCGATGCCGTGACAGCGCCGTCGAAAGTGATCGCGTTATAACGCGCATCGCCCGGGCGCAGCGCCAGCAACTCGGCGACATGACCGCCGCTGGAACTGCCGAACACCCCGATCCTGCCGGCATCGCCATTCCAGCTCTTTGCTCCGGCCTTGAGCCAACGCAGGGCATAGCTCGCATCCTGCACGCAGGCGGGATAAGGCGCCTCCGGCGCCAGGGTCAGGTCCACCGCCACGACCAGGGCGCCGGCCGCGGCAATCGCACGGTTGAACGGGTCCTCGGCAGAACGGTCCTTGGCGTTCCAGGCGCCGCCGTGCAGGCTGAGCACGGCCGGAAACGGGCCCGGACCCGCGGGCTGGTAGATGCGCGCCCGCAGCGAGCGGCCCTTGGCGGTGCGGCGGTATTCCAGCTCTGTGACCGTCAAGTCGAAATGGGCGGCCGGGTCATAGTGTGTTCGGCCCGCGGCGAACGTCGACGGCGCCAGAACCGCAGCCAGACCTGTGACCGCGCTGCCGCGCAGAAAATCGCGACGCTTGATGGGATCGCGCAGCATGTACCCTCCAGACATGGTGGCCTCATCCGGACGTCGTGGGTCGTTTTCGAACCCATTGTACAACGAAAGTGCCGCAGCGCGCGAAGACGTTGCCACCCATGCGTCCGGTGTGCGTATTGACACATGGTTGGGTGTGGCATATCACACACCAGAGGTCGGCAGCCATGACGAAAAGATTTTATCCGGCGGTGTTGGAGCGCGGTCCCAGGGGCAGCTTTGCGATCTGGTTTCCGGACTTTTCGGATTGCGTCGCCGGGGCCACGACCCAGGAGGATGCCTTGGCCAAGGCCGAATTTGCCCTGGCGAAGGCCGTGGATGCCCTCGCCGAAGCCGATCGCCCCTTGCCGCAACCAACCGCTTTCGAGGACATCAGCCTGCCCAAGGGCTGCCGGCCGATCGCCTATTTCGCGGTCTCGGTCGAACCACCCAATCCGTCGGAACGGGTCAATATCTACCTGCCGCGCAATCTCATCCTGCAGGCGGACAAGAAAGCGCAAGACCTCGGCATGAGCCGTTCAAGCTTTTTCGGGCTGGCGATCAGTTCGCTTATCGGTTTGTCATTCAAGGAGAAGACCAGCCTGGCGCTGCCGCGGTCTAAAATTCAGGCCGGCGAGAAATCTTCGCCCGTCAAGCGCAGGCGGGAGTAGAGGACCCCGATCGTCGACCCGAAGCGGTCACGGGGGCCTTCCGCCTCATTTCTGCTGCGCCATCTCCAGGTTATTGCGCATGTTGTTTATGATGCGGACCTTCTGCAGCCTCTCCGGCTCGTCCGGCGTCTGATACATGCTGGTGAGCATCGCCAGATCGACATGCGAGAGGCTGGTGGTATGAAAATTGGCATCGCAGTCCGTCAGAAACAGATTGGCGATGCTGGGCGCGGGCTGGCACTGACCGGTGACAGGCGCCTGCGTCAGGCTCAGCAATGCGAGATAGTCGGCGAAGGTGCCCAATGCCATGCCCCGGATGGCGGCGGAATCCACGATGATGGTGGCAAGCCTCATCTCGGGCTGGATACCCGTCTCCAGGTTCGTGTAATGCGATTTCATCGCCGGAAGGCCCAAGACGTTCGATGTATCCCCGTAGCCGTCCAACGGCACATCCGGCCAATATTGACCGTTATAATCGCGATCAAGGCTGTAATACCAAACCTGTACCGGATAGTGCATTTGCAAGTCCCGCACCGGTGAAACGGCGAACAGGAAGGTTCTCTTTGCCTTCAGGGCGTTCAGGATGGTTTGCGGCTCCTGTGAGACGATGATGACGACATTGGGAGCGCAGCTTTCGTTGCGGTCCAGCGGCGCGCCGATTTTCTCAGCGATACTCCGGATGCGCTCCATCACAATATGGGCCGAAGCGGAGGGCATTCCATTGACGCGCAGGCAGACCGGCCGCTTCCAGGTCGCGAACTGGTCTTTCAGCGCGTAGCTCGGGCGCAGCAGAGAACCCAAAAAACGCTGCGACAAAGTCCAGTCTTCCTGGCGCCGGGAATGCACCGTCACGCTTTCCGTCGATCCCGGGGAGACCGGTGGTTCCGGCGTTTGGGCGTGCGCTGCCGTGAACACGATCAACGCGCCAAAACAGGCGGCATACCTTACCCGACTTGCTCTGAGTCCGGGCGTCATGACAGCGGGCGCCTCCGATGAACCCGGACACACAATAGCATATCGCGCGGACCCTTGCATCGATGGCGCACCCGGGACGATGCGCAAGTCGCCGGTGTCAGCGATGCCGCTCTAGGCTTTCCAGCGCTGGTTTTCGGCACCGGCCGGTTTGCCCCGCTCCACACTGCGGTCGTCAAGATTGAGCACTTCGATCCGGCGAAATTCCGTGGGATGGCTTTCGGCCTGGATGGCGATGAAGCCTTCGGTCCGGGCGATGGTCGCGGACCATGGCTGTGCCTGCTCCAACCGCAGGTCGGAATATTCCAGCACCTGACGGCCATTGATGAAATAGCGCACAAGCTTGCCGCCCTGCACTTCGGCTTCGGCCAGCACCCACTGATTTCCGGGATATGGCCGCGCGTTGGAATCGACGACGGCGCGGCTGATGCGTTTGCCCTTGTACATCACGGTCGTGCCGTTGAGACACAGGCTCCCGGTGGGCGGGCGCTGGCGCAACCACCTGGCACCCATCAACCGCAACTCGAATGAAATGGGATATCTCTGTTCGAGCGTCATGGTTTCGGGCGGCTGGGCGTGCAGCATCACGCCATTGTTGCGCCAGGCCCAGTCTGGCGCGCCGGGGATCTGCTTGCCGACGGAGCGATATTCCACGCGGATCCAATAGTGCGAGAATTGGCGCGCGTTGTAGAACAGGTGGCCGTAGAGATCGTCCAGTTGCTTGTAATTGTCATAGGAGACGACCAGGCGTCCATTCTCGACACGGAAGGTATCGTTCACATCCTTGCCGAGCGGGTAGCCCGCAAACTTCGGCACCCATCCTTCGAGATCGCGGCCGTTGAACAATGCCAGCCAGGCGCCCTGGGGCGCCGCCGAATGCGACAGGAGTGAATTTTTCTGGCAGCTCGTCAGCAACAGCCCGATGGCAACCGCCAGGAGCCCTGCTACGCGTCTCGTCTTTCCCGTCAACACGCCGATGCCCCTTCACCGAGCGAAACGCCGAGGCGCTTTCGGGCCCAGGCATCGCGCTAGAAAAAAGCGGACTTGAACTGTTTCACCTTTTCGCGGCCTTGTCGCGTCAGCGAAATGGTTAACCGGGTCGGCGAGAGGATTTTGTTGGCGCGCCCTAGGGGAGTCGAACCCCTCTTGCAAGATTGAAAATTTGGACAAATCAGCTGAAATCAATCTCTTAGCATGACTAACCGGGTTATCGGCACCCTTTGAAATCAATAGGTTAGGTTTCATGTGTCTAACCCGATGCCCAGGTGGTGGACCGGCGCAGTCGCAACATTCGACCGTGGACAACGTCAATAACGGTAGCGCGTGGTCCATCGCACCACAGGCCATAGCTGAAAGACACGCGGTGCCGATCATCTATCCCCGCTCTTTGGTGCCTCCTGCGTGATTTTGCTGTCGCCCTACTCCGTGGGCACTAGCCAGACATCGTTGGCATGCTGTGGATATTGCGCGAGCGCGGCACTTTTGTCAGCCGGCAGCCCCGCCAGTTCGCCGGCAAAACCATGGTTGACGTCTCTGTGATGCGCCTCGTCCGCGCGGACCGCCAGCACTACGTCACGCAAGGTCGCATCCGCGGGCAGCTGCCAATAGTGGCGTGCGATTGAAGGTGCCGGTCCATCTGGCGATCTGCCCTCATCGATTTCCTTCAGATAATGGGTGTAGGAAATAACTGCCTCTTCCTCGAAATAACCGACCAGCCTGTGAGCGGTCCGCGAGGAAACCAAATAAAGGCCGAAGAAGCCCAGATAGAATACCCACTGGACTGCTATAACAACGAAGCGTTCAAATACTGTCGGCTGCGCGACCTCGATGAAGGTCATGAGATGCATACGTTCGTTTTCGGCCTCTTCCATCAGGGTTCGGATCCAACCTTTGTCGTCGCACATCCGGCGTAAACATTTGAGATGAGTAATGGTAGCTCCAACCATGCCCGGAACTGCCGCGACCGTTTCCAAGACGATTGCGCGATGCCCATACCGCTTGGCAAAGAAAGTGTCGGCCAAGAAACGCAATGTCTTTGTGCACGCCAGCGCGAACCGGTCGGAAAGATCGCGAGGTTGATAATGGACAGCTAGGTCAACAGAGGGAATTGAACTCATAATGAAACTCCAGAACTTGCGTTTGCGGAATCGACGCGAAGGCAATCCCTACCCGAACCTAAAGACCTGATTTGTTAGCGGTTTGATCTTGCGCAACTCGCGGAACGATCTTGTCGCGATTTCCCAACTGCCCTGCGAGCAGTCGAGCGCGAGAAGTTTGGCTGATCGCTTATCGCTTCAAGCCCCCATAACTACAATATGTGAGATTTCAGGGTTCCCATTGCGGACGCGATCTCGTTCCGAATACTCGACGCCCCCGGAGCCATGAACCTCCAGGTCATCCAAATAATCTAAGACTATTCTGCCGGTCTACTCGCCCAATTGTACTCGCATTCAACGTAGCGCGCTTAGCTTTGGTCCTAACTGTGTCTTATGGTCGTTAAGAGTGAGAACCTCGATCCGGCGAAACTCCGTAGGGGCGCTTTCGGCCTGAATCGCAATAAAGCCTTGGTTCCGTGCCATGGTCGGAGACCATGGCTGCGGCTTTTCGAGTTGTAGTTCGGAATACTCCAGCACCTGACGGCCATTGATGAAATAGCGCACAAGCTCGCCGCCTTGTACCTCGGCTTCAGCCAACACCCATTGGTCTCCTGCATAGGAAGGAGCATCGGAGTCGATCACCGCGTGGCTCACGCGCTTGCCCCTATAAATTACAGTCGTCTCATTGAGGCACAGGCTCCCAGTGGGAGGGGTACGATGGAACCATTTGCCGCCCATCAATCGCAACTCGAACGAAATTGGATATCTCTGTTGTAGTGTCATGGTCTCTGGCGGTTGGGCATGCAGCATTACCCCATTGTTGCGCCACGCCCAAGTGGGCGCGCCCGGGATCTGTTTGCCCACAAAGCGATACTCAACGCGTATCCAGTAATGCGAGAATTGGTGGCGACTGTAAAACAGATGGCCATAGAGATCGTCCAAATGCTTGTAGCCATCGTAGGAAATGATCAAGCGCCCCCTCGCTACGCGGAAAGTGTTTTTTACGTTTTCGCCGAGCGGATAGCCGGAAAACTTCGGCACCCATCCATCGAGATCGCGACCATTGAACAGGGACACCCATGCGCCGTGGGGCGCAGCTGAATGTGAGAGCAATGGATGCTTCTGGAAGCTCGCGAACATCAGTCCGACAACCACCAGAGGTCCTGTTATAAAGTTTACCGCCGCTTTCCGCATGCGAACACCGCGTGCTAAATCGTGCACCATCCTTTACGCGTTAGCTTATCTCGCGCTTTCGACCTTGTCGTTATCGCCGAATCTCCAGCCGTTATTCTTAAGGAAACATCGCGCAGAAATGGCGCGGAATCTCTCGACATTGCTGGCGCCGGCGCATTACACATTGGCAAAGTTTATACAATGCGGGCGATTGGTGCCCCGAAAGCGGCCGAAGCGGCATGGGAAGGCAGTGCTGTCGGCGTGATTTTCAGAAGTCATGTCGACGAAAAGGCCCGTGGAGGGTGGAAGCCCGCACAAGTTAAGCAGTGGATCAGCCGATCATGAGAAACCCGTTGATTCCCTCCACCGCCGTCAACAAGCGCCAGCCTTGATGGAAGGCAAGCGTTCCATAGCCGATCGTGGAGAACATACTGGTGGACAGATACAGGGCGTCCCCAAAGCTGCCGGTAATATCGAGAAAGGCGTAGGCCGCAGCCCAGATCCAGACCTCAAGCGTCAGAATGGCTAAAAGGCCGAGCACAGTGCCTGTCATCACCAGGGTGCGACCGACATCGTGGTTATGAAATCCCAGCCGGCGCGCCAACCGCGGAGTGGCCCAGGCGGTGGCGATGAGGCCTGCCGTGTGAACGATGACGGTAAGGGCAACCAATACGGATCCGGCAGCCAGGTTTTGCAGCATGCCAGCGACCTCACGCCCGCCGGCAACCAGGTTCTACCGCCGCGATGCGAAGTGGTTGTTGCCGCATGGCGGCGATCAGCCGCTTGTCCCGGCCGTAGAGATCACGCACGAACTTCACCTCGCTGTCAGGCTGGGGGATGGCTGTCCAGTACAACACATAGATCGGCACCTTCCGGCTCAACGGCAGGAAACGCGTCTCGCCATGCCCGATCGTCTCCCGGAGAGAGGCCATGCTGCTTTGATCGGCCGACAGGGCGTAGGAGGCCAGCAGCAAGATCTGCTCAACCCGGATACACCCGTGGCTGAGCGCGCGCCCCGCGCGGTCGAAAGCGGTCTTTCCCGGCGTATCATGTAGATAGACATCAAAGCGGTTAGGCAACTCCAACTTGACCTGGCCGAGTGGATTGCGGGTCCCTGCGGCCTGCCGCACCCGATAGGGAAAAGTGCCGGTGGGGATCGCCCGCCAGTTGACATGGAGTCCTTGAGGGTCACCGGGAGGGCCGTTGAGCAGCACCATGTCCTGGGTAGTCAGCCAGGCTGGGTTGCGTTTCAGTTTTGGCAGTATCTCCCTGACGGCGATGGAGTGGGGAACATTCCAGACAGGATTGATGGTGATACCCGCGCCTTCGGCGCGCAGGATCGGGGTGCGGGTCGCCGGCTTGCCGACAATCACACGCGACGTGAGCACTTGCCGGCTACCTAGCCACATGGTCAGCTCAGCAGAGGCCGCGTTTACCTCGATCCGGTCCGCTTCCAGCCGGTTGGGCAGCCACCGCCAACGTTCCATATTGGCTGCAATAATATCCCGCTGGCCTTGGTCCGTCGTTTCCGCGAGCTTGGCCTTCAGCGCGAGATAGCCGGCATGCGTCGGCGCCAGCCCTGCCAGCATCGGTGCGAGGGTGCGCGACTGAAGCGCCTGGTCGAGCAGCGCCGGCATATTCATCGTGCGCGGGGGCAAGGCAATATCCGAATCGACCGATCGCAATTCGGGACGTCCCTCTGCCAGATCGTGCATGTAGGTCAGTACGGCACCAGTCAGGGCCGCGTCATAGCCAGCAGATCCGGACGGACTTGTTCGGTAGCTTTCAGGGACTAGTCCCTCCTCCGCGGCCGCCGCAAGTACAGCCGAGGCAACCTTCGCATTGGCCTGCGCTGCCCCACTGCCCGTCCAGGCTGTGCCGCCATGCCTCATTTGATAGAAAGCTTGAACTTCCAACGCCCCCGACGTCGGTGTGGGCGTACCGCCTATCGCTGACGCACCAGCCAGGAAAATCAAGACGAAAATGAACCGTAAGGCAGTTTGAATCATGCGCACAACATGCCTGAACGGGGCACATTCCAGCCTTGATCCAACGCAAGGTAACGTATTTGTCAGACGCATACGTTAATCGAATGAAGCATGCGCTGATCATCGCCCACCCAAGACGTGAGAGCTTCACGACAGCAACCGCGGGCGCTTATGAACAGGCCTGCGGAGAGCTGGGGCACCAAATCATCCGCCGCGATCTTTATCGCATGGGTTTCGACCCTTGCCTCAAACCCGAGGAAATGCCCGGGGATCCTCATTTCCAGGCCGCAGCCGACGTCTTGGCTGAACGGGCCATTCTGACGGACTGCGATGTCTTCGCGCTGTTTTATCCGCTGTGGCTGAACACACCCCCCGCAATGCTTAAGGGTTATCTTGAAAGGGTATTCGGATTCGGGTTTGCCTATGGCGCTGGCGGACGCAGTTACAATCCACTTCTCACGGGACGCAAGTTCATCAGCTTCAGTTCCAGCGGCGCCCCGGTCGATTGGCTCAAGCAGATCGGTGCGTTCGATGCCCTTTGCGTCGTGTTCGATGACTATTTCGCCAGACTATGCGGCATGACATCGGTGGACCATGTCCATGTCGGCGGCATTACGCCTGGGACCAACCCGTTCTTTGTCGATGCGCGGCTCAAAGAGGTACACGGAGCCGTAACCCAACACTTTGGAAGGAACGAACATGTCGCTCACGAAAATCAGGCTTGAACTTGGCCGCACACCGGACAATCCACACGGCGATTGGCGGCACGGCTATGAGTTTGTCGCCCCGCTGGACGGTCAAGGCTATCTGGACCCTGTGGCGTGGGAGGGGCAAAAGAACTTCTGTGCCGTCCGCCGTTTTCATCCTCATGAAGCCGAATATCGCGGAAGTCTGCGCCATAATGGCCGCGGCTGGCTATTCGACTATCTGCCCGGACGGACCTGCGATGATGAGCCGATTTTCCGACTTGACCGCCATTTGATCGAGAAAGGTCTGTATCTGACCATTACCGAAGAGGATGGTGTGGCCCGGCCTTTCAAGATTGTGGACGTCAAGCCGCTTCCTGAAGCCGCGGAACAATCCGCGCGGTCAGCCATAGCCGGCGATCAGGGCCATTCTCACCAGCTCTGACAGGCTGGAAGCGCCCGCCTTTGCCATGAGGTTTGCGCGGTGGACTTCCACTGTGCGCGGACTGAGACCCAGATCATAGGCGATGGTTTTATTGGGATGGCCGGCAAGCAGCCCGCGCAAGACATCGCGCTCACGATCCGTGAGGGATTCCAGGCGCCGTACAATGTCATCGTCCGGCTTGGCCGGGCTCTGGCCTTTCCGACGTTCCAGAGCCGTGGTGATGGCCGCAATCAGTGTTTCATCGGCAAAGGGCTTCTCAATGAAATCGACCGCGCCCGATTTCATCGCTTCGACCGCCATGGAAACGTCGGCATGGCCCGTCATGATGATGACCGGACAGGCGCTCCGGCGATCCCGCAAACGGCGCAGCAGTTCCAGACCGTCCATTTCCGGCATGCGAACGTCGCTCAAGATCACACTCTGGGGCCCGTCCTTGAAGCCGGAAAGAAAGCCGGTGGCCGTTTCGTAGACCTTTACCGCCAGCCCCGCTGTCCCTAACAAGAAAGCAAGCGCGCGCCGCACATCCTCATCGTCGTCGATCAGGTGAACCAGTGCCCCTTCACGCATAGGTCAGTTCCCGCTCATCCATCGCCCGCAACGTCATCCGGAAGATCGTCCCGCCGCCAGGCGCCGGCTCGGCCGTCAGGGTTCCACCATGCGCTTCCGCGATCGTGCGTGATATCGACAATCCGACCCCCATGCCCTGAGCCTTGCTGGTGACGAATGGCTGAAACAGGCGCACCATGATCTCGGGTGCGATCCCCGGTCCCGTATCTGCGACCGCTACCTCGACCATATTGCCGTCCAGAGGACGCGTCGAAATATGCAGTTCCTTGCGGCCGCCGACTTCCATCATCGCTTCCAGGGCGTTGCGCATAAGATTGAGGATCACCTGCTGGATCTGAATCCTGTCAACCATGACCAGGCCGACGCGCCAATCAAACGCATAAGTCACCCGGACGCCGGTTTCCCTGACGCCCACAAGCGCCAGGGCACTGGCTTCTTCGACCAGCTTGCGCAGGTCTTCGGCATGACGGTCGCTCTCGCCGCGGGCGACGAATTCCCGCAACCGCTTGATGATCTGGCCCGCGCGCAGCGCCTGGTCGGCAGCGCTGTCCACGGCGTGCCGGATCTGATCTCGGTCTTCTGGCCGGCCGCGATCAAGCAGCCGGCGGGCGCCATTGAGGTAGCTCGTCACTGCGGTCAGGGGCTGGTTCAGTTCATGGGCCAGGGTAGACGCCATTTCTCCCAACGCCGTAAACCGGGACATGAAGATAAGCTCTGCTTGCAGGTCCTGAAGCCGCTGCTGGGCTTCCTGGCGCTCGGTGGTATCGCGCACAAAGCCCGTAAAGAAGCGGCGGTCGCCCGAGCGCATCTCGCCCACGGCCAGTTCCATCGGGAAGGTCGAGCCGTCCTTGCGCTGGCCGACGACCAGGCGGCCCAAGCCAATAATGCGTCGCTCACCCGTCGCCAGATAGCGCGCGAGATAGCCATCATGCTGCCCGGCATAGGGTTCTGGCATCAGAATACTCACATTGCGGCCTATCGCTTCGGCGGCCGTGTACCCAAAGAGCTTCTCCGCCGTGGCGCTGAAGGATTGCATAATGCCGCGCGTGTCGATCACGATCATGGCGTCGGGAACGGTATCGAGCACGGACTGCAGGTGCGCCTCCCGCTCCAGCAGGGCGCTCTGCGCCCTTTTGGCGGCCGTAATGTCGCGCGATACCTTGGAAGCGCCTACAAGCCGCCCACTTTCATCATAGACCGGTGACACGGTGACCGAGACGTCGATGACGGTGCCGTCCTTGCGCCGTCTCTGCGTCTCGAAATGCTCGACTTTCTCGCCACGCCGGATGCGGGCCAGGATTTGCTCTTCTTCTTCCGCCTCATGTCCAGGCGGTAGCAAAGGGGTGATGGAGCATCCGATCATCTCATTGGCCGCATAGCCGAAAATTCCTTCGGCACCGCGGTTCCAGTCGGTGACGAGCCCGTCCAGGGTCATGCCGATGATCGCATCGTCGGACGAAGAGACGATCGCGGCGAGGCGCGACGCGGTATCACGTCCGCCCACCGGGGCCTCGTTCTTATTCCTCTCCGACATGAATCAATCTTAGCACCATTCCGCAGATCACCAGAGCGGTTGATTTTCCTCAAGGCCGCATCGGCGGCCCTGCGCCATTATTCAAAGCGTGGCTTAGGAGAACTACTCCATGAAAGCTCTGGTATATCGGGGGACTGGGTTCAAAGCGCTGGAAGATCGGCCAAAACCGACTCTGCAGGAGGGAGACGACGCGATCGTGCGGGTTACCTGCACGACCATCTGTGGCACCGACCTTCACATTCTGAAAGGCGATGTGCCCAGCTGCTCTCCCGGGCGCATTCTGGGTCATGAAGGTGTCGGCATCGTGGATAGCGTCGGGCCCGCCTGTACCCGATTCAAGGCCGGGGATCATGTCCTGATTTCCTGTATTTCATCCTGCGGGAAGTGCGATTATTGCAGGCGCGGCATGTATTCCCACTGCGAAAGCGGGGGCTGGATCCTCGGGCATACCATTGACGGCACCCAAGCCGAATATGTTCGCATTCCACACGCCGATACCAGCCTCTACCACATTCCCCAGGGCATGGATGAGCAGGCTCTTGTCATGCTCAGCGATATCATGCCGACCGGGTTCGAGTGCGGGGTTCTGAACGGCAATCTGCGGGAGCCCGGGATGACTGTCGCCATTGTGGGTGCCGGTCCCATCGGTCTTGCCACCTTGCTGACGGCTCAATTCTTCTCGCCGGCGCGGATCATCATGATCGATCGAGACGACAACAGGCTCAAAATCGCACGTCGCCTGGGTGCCACCGATACGATCAACAACGGCAGGGAGGATGCTGTGGCCCAAGTCATGGCCCTGACGAATAGCAAGGGTGCCGACGCGGTCATCGAAGCTGTTGGTGTACCCGCCAGCTTCGAGTTGTGCCAGGGCCTGATAGCCCCCGGCGGAACCATCGCCAATATCGGGGTCCATGGTCACAAATGCGACCTGCATCTGGAACGGCTGTGGGACCGCAACATCGCGATCACAACCCGCCTGGTAGATACGAGCACGACAGGCCTGCTCCTGAAGGCAGTTTCAGCCGGAAAGCTTGCGCCCACCTCCCTGATTACACACCGCTTTAGCCTGGACCGCGTGCTCGAAGCCTACGACACCTTCGGTCGGGCCGCGGAAACCGGCGCGCTCAAGGTTCTGATCTCGGCCTAAGTAGAATCCCTTAGGAACAAACCGAATTTCGCCAGGCCAAGCCGACAGATACCAATGCGCTCACACACGCCAAGGAGGGCATGATGAGAGTGCAGCAGGCGACGAAGAGCGAAATTTCCCCGGCACAGGCTCTGGCGGATCGGACCGCCTGGATGAGCCGGCTGAACGAGCCCCTGAAGTCGGCTGGCACCGTGATCGACGCGCTGGAGGGACGGGAAATCTGCGCCGAAGGCCAGGAAACAGAGACATTCTATAAGGTCCTGTCGGGCGTGGTGCGCGTCTGCAGATTCCTGGCGGATGGTCGCCGCCAGATCGAGGCTTTCCATGTCGCGGGCGACATGTTTGGCCTTGAACTCGGCGATGAGCGCGTAATGTCCGCTGAGGCGGTAACCGATTGCCGCCTGGTCGCCTACCGGCGCCGTGGCATCGAGCAACAGGCCAAGACTGATCACACGGTCAGCCAGCAACTGTTCCAATATGCGATGCAAAGCCTGTCACAGGCGCAATGTCATTCCCTGCTGCTGAGCCGGCGGGGAGCCGCCGAGAAGGTTGCTGCCTTCCTGCTGGACTGGATGGAAAAGACCGCCGGAGAGAACACGCTGCAATTGCCGATGTCGCGGCAGGATATCGCCGACTATCTGGGTCTTACCATCGAGTCGGTGTCCCGCAGCATGTCGCAGTTTGAGCGTAACCGCACCATCGCGCTGTCCGGCGCCCGGCACATCCGAATTCTCAATCAGGCGGCGCTCGAAGATACGACGGCCTGATCTGCAACGGGCGAAAGGGAATTGCCATGTCCACGAATGAGATTGCCTTCCTGCTTCTTGTGGTCGGCGCCTTTCTTTTGTTCGGCGGCGCCCTAGGTTGGGCATCATGGATGGAACGCCCCAACACGCGCGCAAAGACATGAATGTTTTACAAGCAATTCGGGAACGACGGGCTGTCCGCGATTTTACTGACCGGTCAGTTTCGCGAGCTTCCTTGCGCCAACTGATTTCAGCTGCGAGTTGGGCTCCAAGCGCGATGAACGAGCAGCCATGGCACTTCACGGTCATAACGGACAAAGCGATCCTGGACGAGATTTCGGCCCGCGCAAAAAGCTGGATGCTTGCCAATATGCCCGAGATGCGCCAAACCGGCCATTTTCGTGATCTTTTGGCTGATCCCAGCTTTAACCTGTTTTATAGCGCTCCTGCCTTGGTGGTGATTTCCGTGCCGGCCGGGCTGCAGTGGGCGACAGAGGACTGTGCGCTGGCCGCCCAAAACCTGATGCTGGCAGCGGTAGACCAGGGCCTTGGCACATGCTGGGTGGGTTTCGCACAAGGCTGGCTGACCTCGCGGGAGGGGCGCGACTTCCTCAATTTGGCCCCGGACAAGGTCGTGGCCGCGCCCATAGCCGTCGGCTACCCGAAGGCTCCGCAGGCTTTAGTGCCGCGCAAAGCCATCGCCCTCAGCTGGATCGGACCTAAAGATATTCAGGATGTTGGCAGTCCGCACCCTGTCCACTAATTTCGGAAGTGAGAATTTCATGGCACGAACGCGGGGCAAACCAGTTCATTGCTTAGTCTGGATCGACCATTGCATGGCGCGTATATTCGCGGTCACGCGGCATGAGCTGACAGAACTGGCCACCTTGCGTGCTTCGGATGAAGGTCATGGCCATATTCATCATCGGGCCGGCACGCCGGGGTCCGGCCATGAGCCGGTGTCGGAAGATTTTATGCGGAGGGTAGCATCCGCGTTACACGAACCTGCAGAGGTTCTGATCGCCGGTCCCGCCCAGGCCAAGCAGGCATTTAAGGCTTACCTCGCCGCAAAGATGCCGGCACTGAGCCAGCGGGTCGTTGCAGTAGAAGCATTGAACCACGCTAACGACGGTGAACTGCACGATTTTGCCCGGCGGTTTTTCTATCGGATCCACCGCATGCGCGGCTAATCACGATGGATTATCCGAGCACCATCTGAACGGAGAGTATGGAAAGCAAGGAGGCTGGCATGGCGCGGACACAAGTAAACACCGACATCACGATTCCGGCTGAACTCTGGAGCACAAGTATCTTGCCCGAAGGGCTTCTGGAACGGTGGATATTTTCCGATGAAGCGCGCGTGGAAGCAGGCGACCCGGTCGCTGCTGTGCGCGTCGAAGGAGCGTTGCATAACATTATGGCGCCAAGTAGCGGTACATTGCATATTGCTTCCAAGAAAAACACCGTCGTCGAGCCCGGAAGCGCTATCGGGACTATCTCCAAAACTATTTGAGCTTATGGTACCAAGACTGCGGCGCCATCAACTCTCCCGGCGCGCAGGTCCGCCAACGCTTGGTTGGCCTTGACCAGCGGATAAGCCGTCGTGTGAGTCTGGATTTTGATGGTCCTGGCCAAGGCGAGAAAATCGTGCCCATCCTGGCGTGTGAGATTGGCCACCGACAGCACGCTGCGCTCTTCCCACAACAATCCATAGGGAAATGACGGGATATCGCTCATGTGGATGCCGGCGCAGACGACGCGGCCGCCCTTGCGAACGGCCATCAATGCCAGCGGCACCAGTTTGCCGTCGGGCGCGTAGAGGATTGCCGCATCAAGCGCAACGGGCGGCGTTTCGTCGGAGCCACCCGCCCACTCCACTCCCAGACTGCGCGCGAAAGCCTGGCTATTTTTGTCACCCGGCCTGGTAAAGGCAAAGACGCGTTGACCTCCGGCAAGCGCAACCTGCGCGACGATATGGGCCGCGGCGCCGAAACCATAA
>Ga0310811_10006623_pt1 | contig 14812 bp, 13 predicted proteins | sample YCmetagenome_FD_207642 | JGI IMG/M metagenome (GOLD analysis project Ga0310811, IMG submission 207642) | Soil microbial communities from experimental microcosm in Duke University, North Carolina, United States - YC | ecosystem: Engineered > Artificial ecosystem > Soil microcosm > Unclassified ...
CCCGCGAAAAAAGTCCGGTTCCGGCGGGCTTTCCTACCTGAACAGACAGTCAGCTTTGGGGTCTTTTCGGGGTATTTCGCCAACCGGCGCAACGGCTTGGGGGCAGTTTACGTTGTTCATGTGAGGTTCAGGCGACGCCGGTTACATCGGTTTCGCTTGAGGCGGAGGGCATCAGAACGATGGAGACCAAGATGAGGAAATTCGCAAAAGTCGCGCTGGGTGCGCTGATGGTGGCGGGCGCCGCCACCGCGACAACCGCTGCCCTGACCGGCCCGGCCGAAGCGCGTGTGTCGGTGGGGATTGGTTTGGGCTTCCCAGGCTATTACGGCCCCGCTTACGGCCCGGCCTATTACGACCCCTATTACTATGGCGGCTACGGCTATTACGGCTATCCGGCCTATTATCGCGGCTATTATGGCCCGCGGTGGCATGGTTATTACGGCCGCGGCTGGCACGGTGGTTATCGCGGCGGCTGGCATGGCCGCGGACACTGGCGCTAAGCGCTAGCGCTTTACAGAAAAGCCCTGGCAGCAATGCCGGGGCTTTTTCTTTATGCGGGCGAGCACAGGCCCGCCTCCCCCCGCGGCCCGTAAGCGCATCGCGGGGGAGGTGCCCGTAGCTGGCGAGAGCCAGCGAAGGGCGGAGGGGGAGATGAAACCAAACCACAAAGAAAACTTAATCGGTTCAGCCAGGGTTCAGCCCGCGAACGTCAATCTGGCATTCACCTTCGCGAATCTTCGCGAGGCGGAGGGCCTGGAGCGAAACGCAAATGAGAAACATCTTTAAAGCAGCGATCGTCGCCTTCGGTGCGCTGGGCGCGCTGGCCGGCACGGCAAGCGCGCAACCCTACGATCAGGACTATCCCGACGACGGCTATTATGGCGATCCGGCTTACGGCCCGCCTCCCGATGCGCAAGCCGCTTACGGCGATCCTTACGCCTACGATCAGGCCTATGCGGATCCTTACTTCGATCCGACCTACGGCTATTGCGATCCCTATTACGGCTGCCCGGACGATTTCTACGATCTGCCGCTCTACTATGGCGACGTCTACTACGATGGCAGCTGGCTGACCGGCCCCTTCTACTATCGCGACTATGGCGGCCGCCGTCAGTTCTGGACGCATGGCGGCTGGCATGACGGGCGCTATCGCGGCGGCCATTTCGGCCGGGCGCTGGGCCGGGACTTCTATACCCGCCACGGCTTCTCGGGCCGCAACTTCAACCGCGCCGGCAACTGGGGTGGCCAGAATTATTCACGCCGCGCCTATAACGGCGGCTTCAATGGCGGCAACTTCAATCGTGGCTTCTCGGGCCGCAGCAGCTTCCAGGCCCAGCCGCAAACGCGCCAGAACTTCGGCTTCCGCGGCCGCGGCAACTGGGGTGGCTGGAACCGCCAGAGCTTCCAGTCCGGTGGTAATCGCTTCCAGGGCCAGGCGCAGGTCCAGGCCCAACCGCGGCAATCCTTCCAAGGTGGCGGTGGCCATAACTGGAGCGGCGGTGGTGGTGGCCACAACTGGAATGGTGGCGGCGGCGGTCACGGTGGCGGCGGTGGCGGCCACAACTGGGGCGGTGGCGGCGGCCATGGTGGCGGGCACGGACACCGCTAAGGAGAATGGGAAAGCCCCGGGCAACCGGGGCTTTCTTTTTGGTGATGATAGCCCCGACAAGGTGCGACGGCCGCTCCCGGATATTTACCCTCTCTTAACCAGTAGTTTTGCGGGGCCGTTACGTTTTCACGGTTAAGAAATTGGAAACGGCCGGCGCTCATGATCGGTGCATGAGCGAACACATCTCCGGCGTCACCCGATTCCTGCTGACACTTACCGTGTTCTTCGTCTGCGCCACCCTGGGCGCGGGCCTGGCCCTCTTCACCGGCTGGCCGGTGGCGATCCTCTCGGGCGTGGTCAGTTTCGTCTTCATCCAGCAGGTGGTGGCCTCCTTCGGCCGGCGCCGCGACAAGCGCAGCATCGCGCGCGAGATGGCGCATCTGCGCAAGAGCCATCTGGAATTCGAAACCGCGCTGCATGACACCCGCACCCGCATCACCGAGCTGGGCGGGCAGATGGAGCAGCAGGCCAGCGCCCAGGAAAAGAAGATCGTCGCCGAGCTGAAAGTGCTCGAAACCCTGATGCGTGACTTCGCCGGCAAGATCAGCCGCGGCGCCTCCGCCGTGCCGCATGAAGCGCCGCGTCCGCAGCGCGGACCGGCCGCGGCCTATGTCGGCACCTTCGGCAACAAGAGCGAGCTGCTCGAGACCGTCCGCTCCAGCCTCGAACAGAATCGCGTCGATCTTTATCTGCAGCCCATCGTCAGCCTGCCGCAGCGCAAGCTTCGCTATTACGAAGCCCTGTCGCGGCTGCGCGACGAAAAAGGCCAGGTGATCATGCCGGCGCAATATATGCAGGTTGCCGGCCAGGCCGGCCTGATGAGCGTGGTGGACAATCTGCTGCTGTTCCGCTGCGTGCAGATCGTGCGCCGGCTGACCCAGAAGAGCCGCGACATCGGCATCTTCTGCAACATCTCCGGCGACACCTTGGCCGACCGCGAATTCTTCCCCCAGTTCCTGGACTATATGCGGGTCAACCGCGATCTGGCCGGCCAGATCATTTTCGAATTCAGCCAGGAGGCGGTTGCCGCGGCGGGCGTGGAAGGCGAAAAGAACCTCGCGGCGCTGGCCACCATGGGCTTTGCCCTTTCCATGGATCATGTCGACAGTCTGAGGCTCGATTTCCTGCGCCTGAAGGCCATCGGCTTCCGGCACCTGAAGATCCGCGCCACCGCCATGGTGCGCGGCCTGAACGGCACCGGCTCCCATGTCGCGGCCGAGGATTTCAAGAAGCTGCTCACCCGCCACGGCCTGAACCTGATCGCCGAACGGGTGGAAGACGAGAAGACCGTGGTGCAGCTTCTGGACTATGCCGTGGACTATGCCCAGGGCTATCTGTTCGGCGAGCCGCGCGCGGTGCGCGAGGACCAGATCAAGCCGGTCGCCCTGGAAGCGGCGCCGGTCATTCCACTGAGACGCGCCAGTTAGCTCGCGCCTTTTTGCGGCATTGACCGGGGCACAGGAGCAGAATACCGCTCCGGCGCATGGTCCTGCCTCGCCTGATCTCCGGCCTTTCCGAAATCGCGCCCCATCACGACGCCTTGATTTGTGACGTCTGGGGCGTGGTGCATGACGGCCAGCGCCACCATCCCGCCGCCGCCGAAGCGCTCTACCGCTTCAAGGAGCGCCACGGGCCTGTGGTGCTTCTGACCAATGCGCCGCGCGTTCCGGCGGAAGTCGCCGCCCAATGCACATCCTACGGCCTGCCGCCGGACTGTTATGACGCCATCGTGTCGTCGGGCGGCGCGGCGCGGGAGGAGATGGCCCGGCGTAGCGCCGATCACTGCCTGCCGCTTTATTATATCGGTCCCGACCGGGACCTGCCGATGATTCAGGGCCTGAATGTACGGCGGGCATCCATCGCCGAAGCGGAGGTGGCGCTGGCCATCGGCCTGCGCGATGACATGACCGAGACGCCGGCCGACTATGACGCGGAGCTGGCCGAGATGAAGGCGCATGGGCTACCGATGCTCTGTGCCAATCCCGACCTGGTGGTGCATCGGGGCGAAAGGCTGCTCTATTGCGCCGGCGCGCTGGCGGCCAACTACGAAAAACTCGGCGGCGAGGCGATCTATTACGGCAAGCCGCACCGGCCGATCTACGAATCGGCCCTGGCGGCGGCAGCCCAGGCGGCGAAATCTGCCGGCAGACAAAGTCCGAAGAGCCCTCTGGCGGTGGGCGATGGCCTTTTCACCGATATAAAAGGTGCCAACGGGGCAGGCCTTGAGGCCCTCTTTATCGCCGACGGGGTTCATGGCGAGGAAGTGGAGCCCTATACTGGCGAACACCTGGCAGCCCTGTTCACCCGTTTCGGGGCCAAGGCCGGTAGCGTAACGCGCAGACTGGCCTGGTGAGGGGGCGATGGCGACTGTTTACATGGACGAAATCAAGCCGGGCATGTCCGCGACCACCACGCGGACGGTGACCGAGCATCAGGTCCAGCTCTTCGGTGAAGCCACCGGTGACATGAACCCGGTGCATTTCGACGAGGAGTATGCCCGCAGGACCCTGTTCCGCGGCCGGGTGGCCCATGGCGTGCTCAGCATCGGTTTTATCTCGGCAGTGATCGGGACCCAGCTGCCGGGGGAGGGGACCATCTTCGTGTCCGCCTCCATCGTTTTCAAATCGCCTGTCCGCATCGGCGATGAAGTGCTCACCACCGTGACGGTGCGCGAGGTGGGCGGCCGCGATGCCGTTCTGGATTGCGTCTGCAAGGTGGGCGACCGGCTGGTACTGGAATCGGAGGCCCGCGTGCTGGTGCCCCGGCGGCCTGCTTCCAAGGATTAGGCGTTGAAGATTTTACGCCATTTCGAGGATGTGCCTGGCGACCTGCGCGGCGCCGTGGTGGCGATCGGCAATTTCGATGGCGTGCACCGCGGCCATCGTGCCCTGATCGCGGAAGCCGGGCGTCAGGCCGAGGCGAAAGGCGCACCCCTGGCAGTGCTTAGCTTCGAGCCGCACCCGCAGGAATTTTTTCGGGCCTTTCGCCAGGAAGCTCCCGACGATCCCGAATGTTTCCGCCTCACGCCGCTGCGCACCAAGGCGCGGCTCCTGGCCGATCTGGGCGTGGATGTGCTGTTTGCGCTCCCCTTCGACGGCGACATGGCGCGCCGCAGCCCGCAGGACTTTGTCGAGAACATCCTGGTCAAGGGCCTGGGCATCGCCGGTGTGGTGGTAGGCCATGATTTCGAGTTCGGCCAGAAGCGCGCCGGCAATCTGAACACCTTGCGTGCGCTGGGGGAGGCTTACGGTTTTTCCCTCACCGCCTTCGACACGGTGACGGCGTCCGGCGACGACAAGATTTCCTCCACCCTGATCCGCCAGCTTCTGAAACAGGCCAAGCCCGAAGAAGCCGCGCGCCTTTTGGGCCATCCTTGGGTGATCGAGGCGCGGGTGGAACATGGCGATGCACGGGGACGCACCATGGGCTTTCCCACCGCCAACATGCATCTGCATCACTGTCTGGCGCCCGCCTATGGCGTCTATGCGGTGCGGGTGGCGATTCTGGAAGGCGACCATGCGGTGTCTCGCCATGATGGCGTCGCCAATTTCGGTATCCGGCCCATGTATCAGGTGAATGTGCCGCTGCTGGAGACCCATCTGTTCGATTTCGATGGTGACCTTTACGGCAAATATCTGTCGGTGGAGCTGATCCAATACATCCGGCCTGAGGCGAAATTCCCAAGCCTCGCCGACCTGATCGCCCAGATCGGCGCCGATGCGGCCAAGGCACGGGCGATCCTGGCGCAAACGCCCTGATCCTGCGCCAGTAGACGGTCCAGCGACCCCCTGTTAGAAGCGTCCGCCCCATGACCGATAAGCCTGAAAAAGCCGCCGAATCCCCGGATTACCGGGCAACCCTATTCCTGCCGGCCACCGACTTTCCCATGAAAGCCGGGCTGCCCGAGGCCGAGCCCAAATGGCTGGCCCACTGGACGGAAACGGACCTCTATGGACGCCTGCGGGCCAAAGCCAAGGGCCGGTCCTTGTTCGTGCTGCATGACGGCCCGATCTACGCCAATGGCGACATCCATTCTGGCACGGGGCTCAACCACATCCTGAAGGACTTCGTGGTGCGCAGCCAGGGCATGCTGGGCAAGGACGCGCCTTACGTGCCGGGCTGGGATTGCCACGGCCTTCCCATCGAATGGAAGGTGGAAGAGAAATTCCGCAGCGAAGGCCGCGCCAAGGAAGACATTCCAAAGGACGTGCTGCGCCGCGAGTGCCGCAGCTTTGCCGGCCACTGGCTGAACATCCAGCGCGAGCAGATCAAGCGACTGGGCCAGATCGGCGACTTCGAGCATCCCTACACCACCATGAGCTTCAAGGCCGAGGCGGTGATCGCCCGCGAAGCCATGAAGTTCGTGGAGAACGGGCTGCTCTATCGCGGCTTCCGCCCCGTCATGTGGTCGCCGATCGAGAAGACGGCGCTGGCCGACGCCGAGGTCGAATATCACGAGAAGACCTCGCCCACGATCTACGTGAAATTCCCGCTGGCGAAGGCGGGCGAACTGCCGGCGCATACCTTCATCGTGATCTGGACCACCACGCCCTGGACCATTCCGGGCAACCGGGCCATCGCCTTCTCGCCGGATATTTCCTACGGGCTTTATCAGGTGGCCGATGCCACCGATGGCAGCTTGGCGCGCGCGGGCGAAAACCTGCTGCTGGCCGACACCCTGGCGGAACAGGTGGCCAAGCACGCCAAGATGATGATCAGCCGGGTGCGCACGCTTTCCACCGACGAATTGGCGTCCCTGGTGGCGGCCCATCCCTTGCGCAGTGTGGGCTACACCTTCGAAGTGCCGGTGCTGCCGGCCGCCTTCGTCACCGCCGATACCGGCACCGGCTTTGTCCACAACGCGCCCGGCCACGGCGAGGACGATTTCGAACTGATGGTGGGGCTGGACCGGCAATATCCGGCCAAGAATCCCGATGCCTTCAGCCTGGTGCAGCCGGACGGATCCTACGCGCCGCAAGTGCCCGTCTTTGCCGGCAAGCGCATCCTGACGCCGGAAGGCAAGGATGGCGACGCCAATGGCGCCGTCATCAAAGAGCTGATCGCTCACGGCAAGCTGCTGGCCAAGGGCACCTTGCGCCATTCCTATCCGCATAGCTGGCGCTCCAAGGCGCCGGTGATCTTCCGCGCCACGCCGCAATGGTTCGTGGCCATCGACAAGCCCTTCATGAACGGCAAGAGTTTGCGCGAGCTGGCGCTGGCGGCGATTGCCGAGACCAAATGGTATCCGCCGCGGGGTCAGAACCGTATCGGCTCCATGGTCGAAGGGCGGCCCGACTGGGTTCTGTCGCGTCAGCGCGCCTGGGGCGTGCCGCTGGCTATCTTTGTGGAGAAGAAAAGCGGCGAGGTGCTGAACGATCCCGCCGTCTTCAAGCGCATCGAGCAGGCCTTCGAGGCCGAAGGCGCCGATGCCTGGTTCACGTCGCCGCCGTCCCGTTTCCTGGGCGAGGGGCTCAACTCCGACGATTACGAGCAGATCACCGACATTCTGGATGTCTGGTTCGACTCTGGCTCGACCCATGCCTTTGTGGTGGAGCATCCGATCGATGCGCATTGGCCGAAGGCGGAGCGGGCCGATCTTTATCTCGAAGGCTCCGACCAGCATCGCGGCTGGTTCCAGTCCTCGCTACTGGAGAGCGTGGGCACCCGCGGCCACGCGCCCTATCGCGGTGTGCTCACACACGGCTTCGTGCTGGACGAGCAGGGCCGCAAAATGTCCAAGAGCCTGGGCAATACCCTGGCGCCGCAGGTGATCGCCGAAAAGAACGGCGCGGAGATTCTGCGGCTGTGGGCGGCTTCGTCCGACTTCACCGAGGACCTGCGTATCGGCCAGGACATCATCAAGGCCAATGTCGAGGCCTATCGCCGGTTGCGCAACACGGTGCGCTTCATGCTGGCCAATCTTGCCGGCTTCAGCGAAGAAGAGCGCATCGGCCATGAACAGATGCCGGAGCTGGAACGCTTCATGCTGGCGCGGCTGGCGGAGCTGGATGGTATCGTGCGCAAAGCCTATGCGGATTTCGACTTCGGGCTGGTCAATTCCACCCTTTTCAACTTCTGCACCAATGATCTGTCGGCTTTCTATTTCGACATCCGCAAGGACGCGCTTTATTGCGACGCGGCCTCGAGCGTCCGCCGCCGCGCCACCCGCGCCGTCACGGATGAAATCTTCCGCCGTATCGTCACCTGGTTCGCGCCCATCCTCTGCTTCACCATGGAAGAGGCCTGGACGACGCGCTTTGGCACCGATGAAAGCGTGCATCTGCAAGATTTCCTCGCTACGCCTGCCGCATGGGCTGATCCGGCGCTGGTGAAAAAATGGTTGCGCATTCGGGAGCTGCGCCGCGTCATCACCGGCGCGCTGGAACTGGCGCGGGCCGACAAGACTATTGGCTCCAGCCTGGAGGCCGCGCCCGTGCTGGTCGTCACGGATGCCGCGGACAAGGCGTTGTTCGATTCCGTGGATCTGGCGGAAATCGCCATAACCTCCACGGCGACGGTGGAAACGGCTGGCGCCCTCGACGGACTTTACACCGTGCCGGAGATCAAGGGCGCCGGCGCGCGCTTTGCGAAGGCGTCGGGCGAGAAGTGCGCCCGCTGCTGGCGTGTGCTGGAAGAAGTGAGTCTCCACACTCATCTCTGCAATCGCTGCACCGATGCGGTGGCTGGCTTGCTCCCGAAAGGCCCCGCATGAAGCTGGAGCCGCGCGAGATCGGTCTGATTGCGGCAGCGCTGTCCCTGATCGCCGACCAGGGCTCCAAGCTTTTCATGCTTTATGGGGCCGATTTTGCGCATATGCCGCCAGGACAGTCGGTGCCGGTCTTGCCATTTTTTAACCTGGTCATGGTGTGGAACCCCGGTATCTCCTACGGCCTGTTTCCCGCTTCCGGGCGGCTGGGAACTTTCCTTCTGGTGGCCCTTTCGGTGGTCGCGGTAGGGGTCCTGACCTGGCTTTTGTGGCGCGCCACCAGCCGTTCGCTGGCGATCGGCTATGGCCTGATCGTCGGGGGGGCGATCGGGAACAACCTGATCGACCGGGTGATTTACGGCCGGGTGGCGGACTTTTTCCACTTTTACGGCTTCGGCTATGACTGGTATGTCTTCAATATCGCGGATGTGGCGATCACCTTCGGGGCGATTGCCATCCTCTATGACGTGCTGCGCCCAGTGGAACAGGGCCATGAGGTTTGAGATGAGACTGCTTCCGACGCTGCTGGTTCTGAGCCTTGCCGTCACAGCCCTGTCCGGTTGTGAGAGCCTGCGCAAGGCCGCCGGTCTCAACAAGAAGTCTCCGGACGAATTTGCCGTCACCACCAAGGCCCCGCTGGTGATCCCGCCCGATTTCAACCTGCGCCCGCCCATGCCCGGCGCCCCGCCCACCAACACCCTGGATCCGTCCAGCAATGCGGAGCTGGCGCTGTTCAGCAATACCGATCCGCAGACCGTAGCTGCCGGCATGCAGGGCAACTTCACCCCGGGCGAAAAGATGCTGCTGGCCAATGCCAAGGTGCAGGTGGCCGATCCGGGTATTCGCGCGCGCCTGAATGCCGACCAGCGTGCTGCGGTGCAGAATGCCGACCGCAGTTTTACCGACAAACTGCTGATGACCGCCGCCACGCCCGACACGGGCAAGCCCGTCAATGCCGATGCCGAGGTGAACAAGGGCCGCAAGACGACCACCACGAAAACCAAGAAAGACAGTGGCGGTTGGTTTGACTGGTTCTAGGATCGCGCTCACCGGGGCTTTTCTTCTTGCCGCCGCCTCGCTGGCGGCTGCCGCGCCCAATGAAGCCAACCGCGCCAAGCTTTCCCAGCCGGCGCCGGTCAATCCCCGCCAGGCCGGCAACAACACCTTCCAGTTTGCCCTCGCCAATGGCATGCAGGTGCTGGTGATCCCCGATCATCGCGCGCCGGTCGCTACCCAGATGCTGTGGTTCAAGGTCGGCGCGGTGGACGATCCGCCCGGCATTTCAGGCCTGGCCCATTTCTTCGAACACATGATGTTCCGGGGGACCAAAGCCTATCCGGACGATGCCTTCTCCCAGATCGTCGCCAAGAATGGCGGGGAGACCAATGCGTTCACCGATCACGATTACACCGCTTTCTATGAGCAGATCGCCAAGGACCGGCTGCCGCTGGCGATGAAGCTGGAAGCCGACCGGCTTCAGAATCTCGACCTGTCGGATTCCCATGTGGCGCCCGAGCGTGACGTGGTGCTGGAAGAGCGCCGCATGCGGGTCGACAACGAGCCCCAGTCCTTGATGGCCGAGCAGATGCGGGCGGCGCTGCACCTGTCCCACCCTTACGGCCGGCCGGTGATCGGCTGGGCCGAGGAGGTGCGCCGCATCGATCGCGTATCGGCGCAGGATTTCTACGATCATCACTATGCGCCCAACAACGCCATCCTGGTGATCGCGGGCGATGTGACCCCCGATGAAGTGCGCCAGATGGCGCAGGACGCCTATGGCAAGGTGCCGTCGCGAACCTTGGCGCCGCGCGCCGAATTCGCCGAGCCGCCGCGCATGGCGGAAACCCGTATGACCATCGTGCGTGCCGATGCGCGGGTGCCGATTTTCAGCCGGCTTTATCGCGTGCCTTCCTATGTCCAGGGGACACCGGGCCAGGGCGAGGGACTTGAGGTCTATGCCCAGCTTCTGGGCGGCGACCAGACCTCGATGCTTTATCGCGTGCTGGTGGAACAGAAGAAACTCGCGACCGATGTGGGCGCCAGCTATGACGGCTATGCCCGCGATGCCGCGGAATTCTCCGTCTATGCCGTGCCGCGCCCCGGCGTTTCCCTCGACCAGTTGGAAAAGGCGGTGGATCAGGTGCTGCAGGTCAACACCCTGGCCCTGCCACGCGACAGCGACCTGGCACGCGCCAAGACCGAACTGGTGGCGTCCGTTACCTACCGCCGCGACAGCCAGTTCTCGTTGGCGTCGGCCTATGGCCAGGCCCTGACCATTGGCCTGACCGTGGATGACGTGAATGAATGGCCCGCCCATATCCGCGCCGTGAATGCGGAGGCCGTGCGCAAGGCGGCCCAGACCCTCTCCAAGCGCCAGGCCGTGACGGCCTATCTGATCCCGGGAGGTGCCAAGTGAAGCGCCTTCTTGCTCTTCTGTCCTTCTGTCTCGTGGCCGCATTCGCCCTTCCCGCTGCTGCGGCGAATATCAAGAACATAGACCTGGGCCAGCACGCCGAAGTCTGGTTCGCCGAAGACCACACTGTTCCCATCATCGCCTTCAACATCTCGATGCCGGCCGGCGCGGCCTATGACCCGGCCGGGAAAGCGGGCCTGGCGACCTTTGCCGGCGCCATGATGGACGAGGGGGCGGGCAACCTGGATTCCAAGGCGTTCCATGAGGCACTGGCCAATCGCGCCATTTCCTTCAGCGCCCGGGCCGAGCGCGACTATCTGGTGATCTCCGTCACCACCCTGAAAGAGAATGCGCCCGAGGCGATGCGCCTCTTGCAGTTGGCGCTGACCCAGCCGCATTTCGACAGCGAGCCTCTGACACGGGTGCGGGCCCAGATCATCCAGTCCCTGCAGCAGGATCAGGTCGAGCCGCGCAGCGTCGCCGGCCGCGCCTTTGCGCGCGCCTTTTTCGGCGGCCATGCGTATGCCCATCCCATCTCCGGTGAGATCAATACGGTTTCGTCCATCACCGCTGCGGACCTGCGCGCTTTCGCCAAGACCCACTGGACCAAATACGGCCTGAAGGTTGCGGTGGCCGGCGACATCACGCCCGCCGCGCTGACCAAGCTCCTGGGCCAGACCTTCATGCCCGTGTCGGGCGCGGTGCCGCCGGCGCTGCCCAATGTCGGAAGGCTGGGCTCGCCCGGGGTGCATGTGATCCCGCTGCCGGTGCCGCAGCCCACCGCCGTCTTCGGCCTGCCAGGCATCATGCGGCACGATCCGGACTTCATTCCCGGCTATGTCGCCAACTATATTCTGGGCGGCGGCGGCTTTTCCTCGCGCCTGATGGAAGAGGTGCGGGTCAAGCGCGGCCTGACCTATGGCGTCTCCACTTCGCTCAGCTCCTACAACAAGGCCAGCGTGATGCAGGGCTCGGTGGCGACCAGGGCCGATGCCATCCGCCAGACCGTGCAGGTGGTGAAGGACACGATGGCGAACTTCGCCGCCAATGGTCCCACCCAGCAGGAGCTGGACGACGCCAAGACCTATCTGACCGGGTCCTTCCCGTTGGCCTTTGCCTCCAACAGCGGGACGGCGTCGCAGCTCGGCACTTTCCTGCGCCAAAATCTGGATATCGGCTATGTCGCCCGCCGCAACAGCCTGATCCAGGCGGTGACCCTGGATGACGTGAAGCGTGTGGCCAAGCGTCTCTACAATCCTGCCCGCCTCACCGTGGTGATCGGCGGTAGCCCGGCCGAGGGCCGCAACGCGCCGATGGTCGCCCGCCCGCCGGTGCGGCCCGCCCCGCCCCAGACGCCACCGCAAGGCACCGCCGAGGCGCTGCCGGCCCATCCGCCGGTCGCCGGCCCCGGCGCTCATGTTCCCAGTGTCACCCCGCCGCCTGCGCCAGCCAAAAAGCCGGTGCCGGGTCCGGTCACGGCACCAAATGTCGTCAAGAAGCCTTAAAGCCTGTTGATGGCCTGAAGCTTCTCGAGACGGGCCCTGAAACCCTTCTGATAGAGTTGCCCCATGCCGCAATCATCCGCCTTCACCGTCAATCTCGATCTGGCTCTGTCCGGCAAGGGCGCACCGCCGCGCCAAGCCTACGATGCCGCGCTGGCGCGCAGCGCCGCCGCGCTGGACTGGCTGCGGGAACAGCACGCCAGCCACGGGCTGGAGCTGCTGGGCATCCCCACGCGTACCGATGATCTGAAGGCGGCCACCAAACAGGCCGCGGCGCTGAAAGGCTTTGCTACCATCGCGGTGCTGGGCATCGGCGGTTCCAGCCTGGGCGGCCAGGCGCTGACCGCGCTGCGCAAGGTGCAAAAGCCCTTTGTCGAATTCCACGACAATCCCGATCCCTTTGCCTGGGCGAAATCCCTGAAGCGTTTCGATCTGAAGAAGACCCATTTCATCGCCATCTCGAAATCGGGCGGCACCGCCGAAACCCTGATGCAGGTCTTGACCGCAGCGGATGCATTGGAAAAGGCGGGCGTGAAATCGCTGAAGAAGCATTTCACGATTATCACTGAGCCGCATCAGAGCGCCCTGGCGGATTTCGCCGATGGGATCGGGGCGGTGAAGCTGGATCATCCCACCGGCGTGGGCGGCCGCTATTCGGTGCTGACGATGGTCGGTGCACTGCCAGGCCTCTGCATGGGCCTGAATTTCAAGCAGTTGCGCGCCGGCGCGCAGGCAGCGTTGGATCAGGTGCTGAATGCGTCGACGCCGGCCGATGCACCGGCGGCGGTGGGCGCGGCGCTGCATCAGGCGCTGGCCGAGCAGAACAAGCTCGCCACCACCATTCTCTGGCCCTACACCGATGCCCTGGCTGTATTCGGCGGTTGGTGGCGTCAGCTCTGGGCCGAAAGCCTGGGCAAGGACGGCAAGGGCTCGACACCGGTTTCAGTGCTGGGCCCGGTAGACCAGCACAGCCAGCTTCAACTGTTCCGCGACGGGCCGGGCAATGCGCTGTTCACCCTGATGGCGGTCGACACCAAGGGCAAAGGGCTCACTGCGCCGAAGGCGCGGGCCAACAAGCTGGGCCTGAAATATCTTGCCGGCCGCAAGATGGGCGATTTGGTGGACGCGGAAGCGCGCGCTACCGCTCAGACCCTGTTCAAAAATGGCCGTCCCGTGCGGCAGATTCATCTGACCCAAGTGGATGAATTCCACACCGGCGCGCTGATGATGCACTTCATGCTGGAGACCATCATCATGGGCAAGCTGATGGGCGTGGATCCTTTTGACCAACCTGGCGTGGAAGAAGGCAAGGTTCTGGCCCGGCAATATCTCGCGGAGAAGTAATGGCGATCCGCCGGCTTTCCGAAGGTACCGTCAACCGGATAGCAGCCGGCGAAGTCGTCGAGCGCCCAGCCGCGGCGGTGAAGGAGCTGGTGGAGAACGCCATGGATGCGGGCGCCACCCGCATCGGAATTTCCGTCACCGGCGGCGGCGCCGATCTTCTGGTGGTGGAGGATGACGGCGGCGGCATGACCGCCGCCGACCTCAAGCTGGCGATCGAGCGGCATGCGACATCGAAGCTGCCGGTCGTGGGTGGCGAGGATGATCTTTCGCATATCGTCACCATGGGTTTTCGCGGCGAGGCGCTGCCCTCCATCGGCGCGGTGGCGCGGCTGACCCTGGCCAGCCGCATGACGAACAGCGAGCCAGCCGAGATCAGAGTGGATGGTGGCCGGCTGGAAGGTCCGCGCCCCGCCGCTTTTCTGGCTTCCGGCCAGCACGGCACCCGCGCCGAAGTGCGCGAGCTGTTCTATGCCACGCCGGCGCGGCTGAAATTCCTCAAATCGGCACGTTCGGAAGAGCTGGCCATCACCGACATGGTCAAGCGGCTTGCCATGGCTCGGCCCGACATCGCCTTCTCACTGGTGCTGGATGGACGCACCACGCTGAACCTGGAAGCCGAACCTGATCTGATGGACGGCCGGCTGCCGCGGCTGGCCCGCATCATGGGCCGCGACTTCGGCGACAATGCCGTACGGGTGGAAGCTGTGCGCGAGGGTGTGACCCTGTCCGGCTATGCCGGGCTTCCCACCTACAACCGCGCCAATGCCGCCATGCAGTTCCTGTTCGTTAATGGCCGCCCCGTGCGCGACAAGCTGCTGGTCGGCGCGGTGCGCGGCGCCTATGCCGATTTCCTGGCACGCGACCGCCATCCGGCTCTGGCGTTGTTCCTGGACTGCGATCCCAGCTTTGTGGATGTGAACGTCCATCCCGCCAAGACGGAAGTGCGCTTTCGCGATGCCGGGTTGGTGCGCGGGCTTATCGTCGGTGCGCTGAAGCATGCGCTGGGCGAGGCGGGGCATCGCGCTTCCACAACGGTCGCCGCCAGCGCCATGGACGTGCTTGAGAGCGCCGCCGCCTTCCAGCGCCAAGCCCCGCAGGGATATCAGCAGTCTTATGCGCCTCGCCCCTTTGCCGCCGCCATGCCGGGCATGCGCGAGGCGGCGCCGGTGATGTTCGAGGCCGCACCGTCCGTGCGGCTGGAAGCTCCACCGGAAGTTGCCCAAGTCACGCCCGATTAC
>Ga0310811_10006624_pt1 | contig 14811 bp, 22 predicted proteins | sample YCmetagenome_FD_207642 | JGI IMG/M metagenome (GOLD analysis project Ga0310811, IMG submission 207642) | Soil microbial communities from experimental microcosm in Duke University, North Carolina, United States - YC | ecosystem: Engineered > Artificial ecosystem > Soil microcosm > Unclassified ...
GCCTCCACCGCCCGCGCCCGCGCCCGCGCCACCGCCGGAACTCGGCCCCTGATTCTCTGCCATGTTAGAACTCCAGCCCGCCTTCGCGGGCACCGTCGGCCACCGCTTTCACGCGGCCGTGATATCTGTACCCCGCGCGGTCGAACACGACGCGCGAAAAACCAGCATCCTTCGCCTTCTGCGCGATCAACTTCCCGACCTCGGTCGACTTCGCGCTCTTCTTCCCTTCGAGCTTGTGATCCGACACGGCCGCCAACGTGCGGTTCGTCGTGTCGTCCACGAGCTGCGCGTAGATGTGCTTGAGCGACCGGAACACCACCAGCCGCGGGCGCTCCGTTGTGCCGATCAGGCGCTGCCGCACACGGTTGTGGCGACGGTACCGGAGCTCCTGCCGAGTCTTCGGCCTGCGAATCTTGGGCATTACTTGCCTCCCGCCTTGCCCGCCTTCCGGCGGATCTGCTCGCCCTGATACTTCACGCCCTTCCCCTTGTAGGGCTCCGGCTTCCGCAGCGCACGAATCTCCGCGGCGACCTGGCCCACCTTGACCTGCATGTCCGGGTGCAGCTTCCGGGAGAGCTCCCCTTTGGGGCCCTTCACCGTGATCGCCGGCCCGTTGACGGTCACCGTCACGCCGTTAGGCACCGGGACCGGTTTCCTTCCGATTCGGGACATTCTCGTGGCTCCTTACCAGACGAGGGCGAGGAGCTCGCCACCGGTGTTCGAGCGTCGCGCCTGGGCATCCGACATGAGCCCGTGGGACGTGCTCAGGATCGCCATGCCGAGTCCATTCCGCACACGCGGAATGTCGCCGACGCCGACGTACTTGCGGAGCCCGGGGCTCGACACCCGCTTGAGCTCGCGGATGACCGGCTGCCCGCCCTGCGCGTACTTCAGCACCACGCGCAATACAGGGCGCCCGTTGTCCGTCTCGAGCACCCGATAGTCCTGAATGAAGTTGTTCTCCTTCAGGATTCGGGCGATCTCGGTCTTCACCTTCGACACCGGAATGTCCACGCGACGATGCTTCGATCCGCAGGCGTTGCGGATCCGCGTGAGCATATCGGCGATCGGATCGGTCATGCTCATGTCTTGGTCCTTGGGGTCCCTACCGTATCCCTTGGGGCCGAGTCGCGCGCCCAGGAGACGTGTAGGAATGAGGGTGAAACGTGTTGGGGCTTACCAGCTGGCCTTGCGCACACCGGGAATCATCCCGGAGAGCGACAGGTCGCGGAAGCAGATACGGCAGAGACCGAACTTGCGCAGGTACGCGCGGGATCGCCCGCAGCGGCCGCAGCGATTGTGCTGCCGCACCTGGAACTTCGGCTTCCGCTTGGACTTCTCGATCATTGCTTTACGAGCCATACAAAAACACTCCGTGTTTTTGAGCTATCAGCCTCGAGCCTCAGCGATCAGCTGATAGCGCGCGGCGACACCGCGTTATGCGTTGACGACGATCGGCTTGTCGTCGCCGCGGAAGGGCATGCCCAGCTCACGCAGGAGGGCGTACGCCTGGTCATCTCTGTCCGTCGTCGTGACGAACGTGATGTCCATCCCGTGGATCTGGTCGATCATGTCGTAGTTGATCTCGGGAAAGATCATCTGCTCCTTCACGCCGAGGGAGTAATTCCCGCGGCCGTCGAACGAGCGCGTCGAGAGACCGCGGAAGTCACGGATCCGCGGCACCGCCGTGCTGATGAAACGGTCCAGGAACTCCCACATCCGCGCGCCGCGCAATGTCACGGCCGCGCCGATTTCCTGTCCCTCACGAAGACCGAAGTTCGCGATCGACTTCTTCGCCTTCTTGCGCACGGGACGCTGGCCAGTGATCACGCCCAGCTCCTCGACCACCTTGTCGAGGAGCTTCGGCTGCTTGATCGCTTCACCGAGGCCGACGTTGAGCACGATCTTCTCGAGCCCGGGGATCTGATGCTTGTTCGCGAGCGCGAACTGCTTGGACAGTCGCTCGCGCACCGTGTTCTGATAGTAGGACCGGAGTCGCGGCGTCGGGGCCGGCGTGCCGGCACCCGCGTGGGCGTGCTTCGGCGACTCGCCCTTCTTGTCGCCGCCCCCTTTGCCCTTCTTCGACTCCCGCTGGTCCTTCTGTTCCTTGTCCTTCGTCGCCATGGTCTGGAAACCCGATAAGCGTATGAGCTGCGCGGGCGCGTGATCGCGCCGCAGCGTTAGGCGGCTAGCGCGACCGCGGGATCGACTCGCCGCTCTTCACGGCCAACCGCTCCTTCGTCCCGTCCTCGTCGATGCGCGCCCGGAGCCGCGTCGGGTGTCCCGACTTCGGATCCAGGAGCATCACGTTCGAGTGGTGAACCGGCGCCGGCATCTCGATGATGCCGCTCTGCTCCTCCGCCCGGCGCGCCTTGCGATGCTTCTTGACGATGTTGATCCCCTCGATCGTCACCCGACCGGTCTTGGGGAACACGCGCAGCACCTTCCCTTCCTTGCCCTTGTCCTCGCCGCGCAGGACGCGCACGGTGTCGCCGCGCGTGACGGGCATCTTGATCCGTTCGACCTTCACCGCGTGACGCGCTCGGTTCTTCGCGTTCGTGCGGTCGGTCTTCCTGTATCTCAGTATCCGCATGTCAGATGACCTCCGGGGCCAGCGACACGATCTTCATGTACTTCTTGTCGCGCAGCTCGCGAGCGACCGGGCCGAAGATACGCGTCGCGCGCGGCTCGCCCTGCTCGTTGATGATCACGACGGCGTTCTCATCGAATTTGATGTAGCTGCCGTCCTTGCGCCGCGTCTCCTTCACCGTGCGCACGACGACCGCGCGCGCGACCTCCGACTTCTTCACCGTACCGTTCGGCAGCGCATCCTTGACCGCGACGATCACGAGATCGCCGAGCCCGGCGTAGCGCCGCCGCGTTCCGCCAAGGACGCGAATCACGAGGGCGCGCTTCGCGCCCGAGTTATCCGCGACCTTGACCATCGATTCCTGTTGGATCATGGGGTCACCCTCCTCACTGTCCTTAGCGAGCGCGCTCGACGATCTCGACCACGCGCCACCGCTTGTCCTTCGACAGCGGGCGGGTCACCATCTTCCCGTACACCGGGTGCGGCACGCGGCGGTCGATCGCCACGACCACGGTCTTCTGCATCTTGTCGCTCACCACCGTCCCCGTGCGCACCTTGCGCGCGTTGCGCGCGGGGCGAGCTTCTGCGGACGTCGTGGGCTGCTGGTTCGTCGTCATGTCGGCCATGGTTACTCGTAGGGCTCAGCGCCGCCTAACGGCGCGCGCGCGGACGCTTGCCGGTCCGGCGCGTCGTCGTCTCCGACGCCGCCAGCTCCCGCTCACGCTGTATCGTTTTCAGGCGCGCGATGTCGCGGCGGATCGTGCGCAGGCGCAACGGATCCTCCAGCGTCTCGGTCGCCGAGCGGAACTTGAGGCGGAAGCGCTCCTCCTCCATCTCGCCGATCCGCGTGCGAATGTCCGCGTCGGACAACTCGCGAATCTCCTCAGCTCTCATCGGTGTGCGCCTCCTCCTTCGCAATGAACTTCGTCTTGAGGCCGATCTTCGCCGCCGCGAGCGCCATCGCCTTCTGGGCGATATCGGGCGTCACGCCCTCCAGCTCGAACAGCACGCGACCGGGCCGCACGACGGCCACCCACCCCTCGGGCGACCCCTTGCCTTTCCCCATGCGTGTCTCGGCCGGCTTCTTCGTGATCGGCTTGTCCGGGAAGATGCGGATCCAGACCTTCCCGCCGCGCTTGATGTGCCGCGTGAGGGCAACACGCGCCGCCTCGATCTGGCGGTTCGTCACCCAGCCGGGCTCCAGCGCCTGCAGGCCATAATGCCCGAACGAGATCTCGGCACCACGCGTGGCGAGACCCTTCGTCCGGCCCTTGAACATCTTTCGGAACTTGACTCGCTTCGGGCTCAGCATCGTTAGGTCTCCTTACACGCCCGTCGAGTACGTCTTGCCACGACGATCTTCCACGATCTCGCCCTTGAAGATCCAGACCTTCACACCGATGGTGCCGAAGGTGGTCTTGGCCGTGGACGTCGCGTAATCGATATCCGCACGCAGCGTGTGGAGGGGCACCCGACCCTCGTGGTAGCCCTCGACGCGCGCGATCTCGGCGCCACCGAGCCGGCCGCCCGCCTTCACCTTGATGCCCTGCGCCCCCATGCGCATCGCGCTCTGCACCGCGCGCTTCATGGCACGACGGAACGAGATGCGCTGCGACAGCTGGTTCGCGATGTTGTCGGCGACGAGCTGCGAATCGAGCTCGGGACGCTTGATCTCCTCGACGTTGATCCCCACTTCCTTCCCCGTCAGCTGGGCGAGCTCGTCGCGCAGCTTGTCGACCTCGGCGCCCTTCTTCCCGATGACGACGCCGGGCCGGCCCGTGTGGATCGTGACCACCACCTTGCCCGGCTTGCGCTCGATGGTGATGTCGGAGATCGCGGCGTGACCGAGGCGCGCCTTGAGGTACTTCCGGAGCAGCTCATCCTCGCGGAGAAGCGCCGGGAAATCCCGGTTGGCGTACCAGCGCGACCGCCACTGCTTGGAGATGCCAAGTCGGAAACCGATCGGATTGACCTTTTGTCCCATTAGCGTCCTTCCTTCTCCGCCACGATGATCTCGACGTGGCTGGTGCGTTTCTGAATCGGCGTCGCACGACCCATCGCCGCCGGCATGAACCGCTTGAGCTTCGGTCCTTCGTTGATGATCGCGTGCTTCACGTAGAGCTGATCGACGTCGATCGACTCGTTGGCCTCACGCGCCTTGAACTCGGCGTTCGCGACGGCCGAGTTCAGGACCTTCGCGATCTGCCTCGCCGCGTGCTTCTTCGAGAACTTGAGCAGCGCGAGCGCCTCGTTCACGTCCTTGCCGCGAATCTGGTCGATCACGAGACGCATCTTGTACGGCGACTGGCGCGTGCTGCGCTGGAATGCCCGGGCTTCAGCCATGGGTTACTTCCCTCCGCGCGCGGCGGGCGCCGCCGGTGCCGGCGACAACGACGCCTTCTTGTCCGTCGCCTTGTTCCCGGTGTGACCACGGAACAGGCGCGTCGGCGCGAACTCGCCGAGCTTGTGTCCGACCATGTTCTCCGTCACGTACACGGGAATGAACTTGTTCCCGTTATGCACGGCGAACGTGTGCCCGACGAAATCGGGGATCACGGTGCTCGCGCGCGACCACGTCTTCACGACGCGCTTCTCGTTGCGCGAGTTCATCGACTGTACGCGTTTCGTCAGGCTCTCGTGGACGTACGCGCCCTTCTTTACAGATCTCGCCATAGGACCTTAGAACCCGGACTGGGTAGCCTTGCCGCGCTTGCGACCGCGAACGATCAGGCGCTGCGATGGTTTCTTCATGTTGCGCGTCTTGACGCCTTCCTTCTTGCCCCACGGGCTCACCACGTTCCGGCCGCCGCGCGTGCGGCCGCCATGGGGGTGATCCACCGGGTTCATGACCTCGCCCCGGACCTTCGGGCGGCGTCCCTTCCATCGGGTCTTGCCGGCTTTGCCCCACGACAGCAGCTCGTGCTCGGCGTTCCCGACTTCACCGATCGTCGCCAGGCAGTTGCCGTGCAGCCGCCGCGTCTCGGTGGACGCCATGCGGACAGTCACGTACTCGCCTTCCTTGGCGACGACCTCGAGGGACACGCCTGCCGACCGCGCCATCTGCCCCCCGCGACCCGGCACGAGCTCCACGTTATGCACGTTGGTGCCTAACGGTACTTCCCGAAGCGGGAGCGTGTTGCCGATGCGGATGTCGGAGCCCTTGCCGGACACGACGGTGTCGCCCACGGCGAGGCCCTTCGGGTGCAGGATGTAGCGCAGCTCGCCGTCCTCGTACTGCACGAGCGCGATGCGCGCGGACCGGTTCGGATCGTACTCGATCGTCTTCACGACCGCCGGCAGGCCGAAGCGGTTTCGCTTGAAGTCGATGATCCGGTACTTCCGCTTGTGGCCACCGCCGCGCCGACGCATGGCGATGTGGCCATGGTTGTCGCGACCGCCCGACTTCTTGAGCGGCTCGGTCAGCGACTTCTCCGGCGTCGTTCTCGTGATCTCCGTGAAATCCGAGACCGAGCGGAACCGCGTCCCCTTGGTCACCGGCTTGAATTGACGAATACCCATGCGCGTTAGCCCTCGAAGATGCCTTCGATCGTATCACCCTCGCGAAGCGTGACGACCGCTTTCTTCCAATTGGGGCGACGACCCGCCGACTTGCCGACGCGACGCACTTTGCCGCGCTGGTTCGACGTCCAGACGCCAGTCACCTTCACCCCGAACAGATGCTCGATCGCCTGGCGAATCGCCGGCTTCGACGCGTCGGGCGCCACCTCGAACACGTACTCGCCGCGCTCCTGGCGGGCGATCGACGTCTTCTCGGTCACGATCGGACGCACGATGGTGCGATACACAGTGGCCATGACTTACCGGTCCTTCTTCTTGGGCGCCTTCTTGGCGGCGCTTTTCTTCGCGGCCGGCTTTTTCGCGGCTGCTGACCTGGTTTCTGCTTTCGCGGAGCGCTTCGCGGCCTTTTTCGCGGCCTTTTTCGTGGCCTTCTTCGCCGCCGTCTTCTTCTTTGCTGGCGGGGCCTTCGCCGCGGCCTTCTTCTTCGCCGCAGTCTTGCGCCCGCTCACCACCGGCGTGGCAGCCGGCGTCGCGCGACGCGGCGGCAGCGGCATCGGCTCTTCCTTGATCGGCGCGAGCGTGTGCCCGATGGCGCCACCCTCGATCAGCACCACATCCGACCAGAGGAGGTGGTACGTCGACACGTCGCTGTACGGCATGACGTGCACGTTAGGCAGGTTGCGCCCGGACAGGAACACGTTCGGCTTCACACCGTCGGTGAGCACGAGCACCTTGTGCTCACCGATGCCGATGCGGCTTACCAGCCCGAGCAGCGCCTTCGTGCGCGGCGCGTCGTAGCTGAATTGGTCGATGACGTAGATCGCGTTCTCGCGAGCGCGCGCATTGAACGCGCTCTTTCGCGCGAGCGCGCGCACCTGACGCGGCACATACTCGTCGTACGCGCGGGGCGTCGGACCGAAGACCGTACCACCACCCACCCAGTGCGGAGCGCGAGTGGAGCCCTGGCGCGCACGACCAGTGCCCTTCTGCTTCCACGGCTTTTGGTTGCCGCCCACCACGTACCCGCGGGTCTTCGTCGACGCGTTGCCCTGGCGCTGATTCGCGAGGAACGCCTTCACCGCCTGGTGCATCACCGGCATGTTCACGGTGCCGTCGAACAACGTCTCCGGCAGACGCACGCGCTCCCGCGCGGTCCCCTGCGACGTGTACGCCGCGGCCTCGAATGTCGTCGTCTCTGCCATGTCTCGAGCCTTAGGACTGCTTGCGGACGAGCACGATCCCGTTGGTCGGGCCGGCTACCGAACCGCGGATGTAGATCAGGTTGCGCTCGGCATCGACCTTCTCGATGCGGAGGTGCGTCTGCGTGTGGCGCGTGTTGCCGTACTGTCCGGGCATAGCCTTGCCCTTGATGACTCGCGACGGATCGGTTCCTGGTCCGATCGAGCCCGGCCGCCGATGCTTCGTGTTGCCGTGGGTATTCGGACCACCACCGGCCTTGTGACGCTTCACGATGCCCTGAAATCCACGCCCCTTCGACGTGCCAGTGACTTTCACCTGATCTCCGACCGCGAACACGCCGACGTTGATCGTGTCGCCAACCTTGAACGACGGGATCTCCGGGTTCTTGCCGGGCGCGTCATCGAGACGGAACGAGCGCAGCACTTTGGGTGCGAAGTCGAGACCCGCCTTCTTGGCGTGCCCGAGCTCGGCCCGCGTCGCGCGGCGACCGCGCGGCTTGCCCTCGCCCTTCTTCGACTCGCGCGCCGTGCGCTGCTGCCCGTAACCGAGCTGCACGGAAGCGAATCCTGACTTCTCCTTCGCTGTCACCCCGAGCACAGGGTTCGGCGGCGCTTCAACGACCGTCACCGGGATCTGCTGCCCCTGGTCGTTGAACACCTGGGTCATCCCGAGTTTTTTACCGATGATTCCGATCATGCCTTCCTCTGGGAGTCTCAGCCTGGACACTGCCGTGAGACAGCGAAGTCCATCGCGGCCGTTGGACTACAGCCACCAGCCATCAGCCATCATCTGCCGCCGGCTTCGGGCTACGAGCGAATCACTCAACTTTGATCTCGACGTCGACGCCGGCCGGTAGATCCAGCTTGGTCAACGCGTCGACCGTCTGCGCGCGCGAGTCGAGAATATCGATCACGCGCTTGTGCGTCTTGAGCTCGAACTGTTCGCGCGACTTCTTGTCGACGTGCGGCGAACGAAGCACCGTCCACCGCTGCGTCTTCGTCGGCAGCGGGATCGGCCCCGATACCTGCGCGCCGGTCTTCTCGGCGGTCCGCACGATGTCCGCGGACGCCTGGTCGATGACGGCGTGATCGAAAGCCTTTAGGCGAATCCGAATTCGTCCAGCCATTGCTGTTCTGGGGACTAGGGACTGGGACTGGGGACTGGAAACAGAGACTGGGGGCCAGGATCTCGAACTGCCGAGTCCCTAGTCCCCAGTCCCCTAGTCCCTACTTCAGGATCTTCGTGACGACGCCCGCGCCGACCGTTCGGCCACCCTCGCGGATCGCGAAACGGAGCTGCTCTTCCATGGCAATCGGCGTGATCAGCTCGATCGTCATCTGGATGTTGTCACCCGGCATGACCATCTCCGTGCCGGCCGGGAGCTCCACGGAGCCCGTCACGTCCGTCGTGCGGAAATAGAACTGCGGGCGGTAGCCCTTGAAGAACGGCGTGTGGCGGCCGCCCTCCTCCTTTGTGAGGACGTAGACCTCGGCCTCGAACTTCGTGTGCGGCGGAATCGAGTTGGGCTTGGCGAGCACCATCCCGCGCTCGATCTCCTTCTTGTCCACGCCGCGGAGCAGCAGGCCGACGTTGTCGCCCGCCTCGCCGCTGTCGAGCAGCTTGCGGAACATCTCGACACCGGTGACGACCGTCTTCTTGTTCGCGCCGAAGCCCACCATCTCGAGCTCCTCGCCAACCTTCACACGGCCACGCTCGATACGACCCGTCGCCACCGTGCCACGCCCGGTGATCGAGAACACGTCCTCGACCGGAAGCAGGAACGGCTTGTCGATCTCGCGCACCGGCTGCGGGATGTATGTGTCGAGCGCCTCGTACAGCTCCTGGATCTTCGCGACCCACTGCGCGTCACCCTCGATCGCCTTGATCGCCGCGCCACGAATAACCGGCGCGTCGTCGCCCGCGTACTCGTACTTCGAGAGCAGCTCGCGGACTTCGAGCTCGACGAGGTCGAGCAGCTCCGCGTCCTCGACGAGATCGCACTTGTTGAGGAAGACGACGATACGCGGCACGTTGACCTGACGGGCGAGCAGGATGTGCTCGCGCGTCTGCGGCATCGGCCCGTCCACAGCGCTCACCACGAGGATCGCGCCGTCCATCTGCGCGGCTCCCGTGATCATGTTCTTCACGTAGTCGGCGTGCCCCGGGCAGTCGACGTGCGCGTAATGGCGGTTCGGCGTTTCGTATTCGACGTGGCTCGTCGCGATCGTCAGGATCTTCGTGGCATCACGACGTCCCTGCGACGCTGACGCTTTCGCGACTTCGTCGTACGAGACGTACTTCGTGCCATATCCCTTGTCCGACGAGATCTTCGTCAGGGCGGCCGTCAACGTCGTCTTCCCATGGTCGACGTGGCCGATCGTGCCGACGTTCACGTGCGGCTTTGTCCGCTCGAACTTTGCCTTAGCCATTGTAGTGCTTCCTCTGAGAGTTAACCCCAAGGCTCACGACTTCACCTTGTTGATAATTTCCTCCGCCTTGGACTTCGGCACTTCCTCATAGTGCGCGAACTCCATTGAATAGACGGCCCGACCCTGCGTCATCGAGCGCAGCTTCGTCGAGTACCCGAACATCTCCGACAGCGGGACGCTCGAAGCGATCACCTGCGCCTCGCCACGCTGTGTCATCCCGCCGATCTTACCACGCCGAGCCGAGAGATCGCCCAGCACGTCGCCCATGTACGCCTCGGGAGTAACAACCTCGACGTTCATCATGGGCTCGAGCAGAACGGGGTTCGCTTTCTTCGCGGCCTCTTTGTACGCCATCGAGCCCGCGATCTTGAACGCCATTTCGCTCGAGTCGACGTCATGGTACGACCCGTACACCAGTTGCACCGCGACGTCGACCATCGGGTAGCCAGCGAGCACGCCGTTCTCCAGCGCTTCCTTGATCCCCTGCTCCACCGGAGCGATGTACTCACGGGGGATCACGCCGCCGACAACCTTGTCCTCGAACACGAAGCCCTGTCCCGGCTCAGCCGGATACATGTTGATGACCACGTGTCCGTACTGTCCCTTACCGCCCGACTGCCGAATGAACTTGCCCTCGACCTTGTCGACGCGCTTCTTGATCGTCTCGCGATAGGCGACCTGCGGTCGACCCACGTTCGCGTCGACCTTGAACTCGCGCATCATGCGGTCGACGATGATCTCGAGGTGCAGCTCGCCCATCCCCGAGATGATCGTCTGTGACGTCTCCGCATCGGTGTGCACGCGGAACGTCGGATCTTCCTCGGCCAGCTTCGCCAGGGCGATGCCGAGCTTGTCCTGGTCAGCCTTGGTCTTCGGCTCGATCGCGACGTCGATGACCGGCGCCGGGAACTTCATCGCCTCGAGAATGATCGGCTTCTCATCATCGCAGAGCGTGTCGCCCGTGCGTGTGTCCCTGAGACCGATCGCCGCCGCGATGTCGCCCGCGCGCACTTCCTCGATCTCCTCACGCTTGTTGGCGTGCATCTGCAGCAGACGACCAATGCGCTCGCGCTTGTCCTTCGTCGAGTTATAGACGTACGAGCCCGACTCGAGCACGCCCGAGTAGACGCGGAAGAACGTCAGCTTACCGACGAACGGGTCCGTCGCGATCTTGAACGCGAGCGCGGCGAACGGCGCGTCATCAGAGGGCGGACGCTCGTCGAACGTCTCGTCGTGATGCGGCAGGTGACCCTTGATCGCCTTGACGTCCACCGGGGCCGGCAGGAAGTCGATCACGGAGTCCAGCAGCGCCTGCACACCCTTGTTCTTGAACGAGGCACCGCACAGCACCGGCGTGATGAAGCCGCCGACCGTTGCCGCGCGAATCGCATGACGAATCTCTTCATCGGTGAGCTCTTCGCCACCGAGGTACTTCTCGATCAGCTGCTCGTCGTGCGTCACGGCGGCTTCGATCAGCTCGTGCCGATACAGCTCGACGGCGTCCTTCATGTCTTCCGGAACCTCGACGACCGTGAACGTCTTGCCTAACGTCTCATCGTCGAAGATGTACTGCTTGCGCGTGATGACATCGATGTGCCCCGTGAACAGCTCACCCGACCCAACCGGCAGCTGGATCGGATACGCGTTCTTCGTGAGGCGATCGCGAATCATCTTGAGGCAGCGATCGAAGTCGGCACCGACGCGGTCCATCTTGTTCGCGAAGATGAGCCGCGGCACGCCGTAACGATCCGCTTGCCGCCAGACCGTCTCGGTCTGCGGCTCGACACCGGCGACGGAGTCGAGCAGCGTCACCGCACCGTCGAGCACGCGGAGCGAGCGCTCGACTTCCACCGTGAAGTCGACGTGCCCCGGCGTGTCGATGATGTTGATGCGGAACTCCGGTCCCGTGCCCGTGTCCGAGCTCGAGCCATGCCGACGCCAAAAACAGGTGGTCGCGGCAGACGTGATCGTGATCCCGCGCTCCTGCTCCTGCTCCATCCAGTCCATCGTGGCAGCGCCATCATGAACTTCGCCGATCTTGTGGCTCTTGCCGGTATAGAAAAGAATGCGCTCGGTCGTCGTCGTTTTCCCGGCATCGATGTGCGCCATGATGCCGATGTTGCGGTAATGCTCGAGCGGTGTAGTGCGTGGCATATCTGCAGACTGTTCGTCGTCGCGTCGTAATCTCAGGCTCGCCACTCGCGCGGTGAGCGAAAACTTCACTCAACAAAAACGCGGGTGGACCAGGCGTTCCTTGAACAGGAACCGGTATCCATCCGCCATCGCCGGGTGCGCCCGCATTGTAGCGCGGGTGGGGACCCAAGGCGCGCCGTCTCCTCTCTGGCAGAGAGATCCGCTGCGTCACCCTCGCTCACGCGAAGGCAATGGCCTCGGACTGACAGGCGTTAGGTTGTCCTGCGTCGCTTTATCGGGAACCGTGTCGCACATCGTGCGAACCGATCGGCCATGCTGCCCCTCGCCGTACTACGCTGAAAGAGCGTATCGCGAGCCCTTGGGTCACCGGCGCGCAGTTCGCCGGCTTCATCCGTTCGATCACCCGCCACGGAAGAGCTTGAGCTCTACACGTTGAGCGAGGTGTCCGAGCCGGGTAAATGTAGTCCCCATAAGGGCGAAGTCAATGCCGCACCCAGCTCGAAAGACGTGCGCGCCCACCTCAGTACTGCCCGAGCGACCCGGCCTTTCTTGCGTATCGAAACGCAAAACGGAGCGCGACGACGCCCACGATCGCGCAGCCCAGCGCGAGCCAGAAAAGTTGGAGCAGGTCGCCGGATATAGTGCTCAGCGGGTAGCCCAACAGCAGCGCCTGCCGAAGCGCCCGCAATCCCGGAGTCAGCGGTAGCCACTCCGCGACAGGAACCATCACCGGCGGCAGCACCGACACCGGAAAGTACACGCCGCCGAGCAGCGTGGAGATGAGCAGAACGCCCTGTGGGATCGCCGCGTTCGTCCGAAACGAGACAACCAGTGCGGCTGCCACGAGCCCGATGCCGGCGTACGCACCCACGAGAAGCGTCGTGACGAGCAGCGCCTCGGGCAGCCGCAGCCAGTGTAGATCGACACCGAGCAGCACACCCGCGCCAACGAGCAGGAGTGCGCGAGCAGCCGCCCAGGCGAACGAGTATCCCGTCTGCCCAGCGAGCAGCAGACCCAGTGGCGTAGGCGTGACGAGCAAGGCCTCGAAAAACCCGCTCGACAACCCGCCGCTCACGGCCGACTGGAACGACGAGAGCGCTGCGGACACGAGCGTCAGGATCGCCGTCCCGATCAACACGAACCCGAAATAGTCGCGCCCTTCGTTCGAGATCACGGGCGCCATGAACTGCTGCAGCGCGTTCGCGACGAAGTACACCGGAACGATCGTGACCGCGAGCGAGACGAACGACAGGACGAACGACAATCGGTAGCTCTTGGCCGTCCGCCATGACGCCTGGGTCAGTGCGAGCGCGGCTCGCGTGCTCACGGGAGGCCACTCCGGGCGATCGCGCGATCGATGAGCTCACCCAGCGGAGACACCACCCGCTCGAAACGCGCGATCGGCATTCCGGCCGTAATCAGCGTCGCCAACATGACCCGGGCGGTCGCATCACCACCCTCGATCTCGATCTCCACCCGCCACCACCGGCCGGCTCCCTCCGACGTCGCCGCAACTCGGCGCGCCCCGCCCGATGCGACGATCTGCTCGAGCGCCTCATGGTTCGGCTCGAGCGTGTGCACGGAATACCGAACGCCCGTGAGCGCCTCACCGAGCTCTCTCGCCGGCCCCGCGGCGACGACGCGCCCGCGATTGAGCACGACCACGCGATCACACAGCTCGAATGCCTCCTCGCTGCGATGGGTAGCCACGAGCACCGCACAGCCACGGCGCATGCCCAGCTCTTCCCGCAGGAACGCTCGGAACGTGCGCGCGGCAGCGGGGTCGAGGCTCCGTGTCGGCTCGTCGAGCAGGAGGACGCGCGGGCTGCCAAGCAGGGCGCGCGCGACGAGAAGCCGCTGCATCATCCCCGCGGAAAACTGCCCTACCATTTTGCGCCCCGCGTCGGAGAGCCCGACGGCATCGAGCGCCTCATCGATGCGCCGCGCCACGTCGCTCAGCGGCAGACGCATGAGCGCCGCGAACAGTTCGAGGTTTTCGCGCGCCGACAGCCGCCAGTACAGACTCCGTTCGTTGGCCAGCACTGGCGCGATGATCTGGCGAACGCGTGGCGCGGCGGTAACGACATCGTGTCCGCCGACGGTAACCGTGCCGCGATCGGGGGTAATGAGGGTTGCGAGAATCTTGAGTAGCGTCGTCTTTCCCGCGCCGTTCGGTCCGAGCAGGCCAACGAACTCCCCCGCACACACGTCGAGAGAGACGTCCGCAAGCACGGGAGACGGCCGGCGGCCAGCATGTCGCAGCAGATCGGCGAGCGACCGCGCCGCCGGGAACTCCTTCCACAGCTCGGTGACGCGCACGACCGGCACCTCGTTAGGCACCGTCGCCGAGACCGGGGCGTTCAGCCGCGCGAGATCGACGGCCATCATGCCACTGCCCCCGGCCCCGCGACGCCGACGGGCCCGTGCCACGCCATCAGGCGCTCGGCAACCTCGTCGAGTCGCGTCAGATCCTGCCTAACGGCCGCAGCGAACACGGGCACGGCCTTCGTCAGCGCAGCCGCCCGGTCGAGAACCGCGGCGCCAACCGTGCCGCCGCCGAGCGCGCCAAGCTTGCTGAACCGCACACAGGCGAGCGCGGCGTGTACCGGCGAGAGCCGTTCACGCTGGATGGCCGCGCCATGTGGCTCGTCGCCGTTCGGCCCGCCGGACGGTGCCAGGAGATAGCATGCCGCGAGCGGCAGCGGCGCGGTTTCGCGCTCGTTAGGCGCGAGCGTTGCCGCCGGCTTGCCCTCGCCGGTGCCGGAGACGAACTCGCCCAGCGCGCGCGCCGCATCCTCCCACACACGAATTTGCTGGACGCCCGGTGCGGCCCACGCTGCTCCGCGCAGCAGGCGCACGACGAGCGTATCGTCCGTGATCAGCCGGGCGCCCCTCCGTACGAGCGCAAGCGCGAGGGTC
>Ga0310811_10006625_pt1 | contig 14809 bp, 10 predicted proteins | sample YCmetagenome_FD_207642 | JGI IMG/M metagenome (GOLD analysis project Ga0310811, IMG submission 207642) | Soil microbial communities from experimental microcosm in Duke University, North Carolina, United States - YC | ecosystem: Engineered > Artificial ecosystem > Soil microcosm > Unclassified ...
ACGTTCCGCTCACGCAGGTGCTCCAGGAATGGGCGCGCGTGGGGCATACGCGTTTCGTGAACGCTGAACGGCTGGGAGGCCCACCGGTCACCGTTCAGCTCGTCAACGTCCCGGAAAAAGAAGCGCTGGATATCATTCTCCATTCGGCGAGCGGGTACGTCGCGGCGCCGCGAGCCCAGCTCGTCGCGGACTCGTCGCTGTATGACCGCATCATGATCATGCCGACGAGCGCCGCGCCAGCCGCGCTGCCCGTCACCACCACAGCCGCTGCACCGCCGACGTTCCAGCGTCCGCAGATGCCGACGCCGATCGACGATGACGACGAGCCGGTGATGGTGAACGTGCCGCCGCCGGCGCCGCAGAATCCGAACTCGCCGTCGCCGTTCGCGACGGTCAGGCCGGAGCTGTCGCAGCCGGGCGGGATGCCCGGACCTCCGACCGCGACCGGACCGGGGCAGACCACCCCAGGGCCGTTCCTCTCGACCACGCCAGGCGTCGTCGTGGGCGCGCCGGCAAATGGTCAGCCCGGCCAGCCTGGGCAGCCGAACCCGTATCAGCCGGCGGTCGTGAAGCCGGTTGGCCCGGGCGGTGGCGGCGGCGGGGCGTAAGCTACAATCCTCCGGGAATGGGCAGTCCACCGATGGTCCGGCGCGGCGAATACGCCGCGCGCGGCGAGTATCATCGTACGCCTGACCCCGCCTGGGACTACTATCCGACCTATATCGCGAAGCTCGAGGCGGTGCGCGGGTATCTGGACGCACTGCCCCGAGGCTCGCGCGTGCTCGACGCCGGGTGCGGCGAAGGGGTGCTCGTCTCCGAGTACGCGGATCGGCTCGAGATCTCCGGTGTGGACGCCAACTATGCGTCTGATCGCGTGATGCACGGCTCGGTGACCGCGCTGCCTTTCCCCGATGCGACGTTCGACCGCGCGCTGTGTCTGGACGTTCTCGAGCACCTCTCGTTCGAGGACCAGCCGCGCGCGCTCGGTGAGCTGCATCGGGTCCTGAAGCCTTCAGGCGAACTGCTCGTGTCGGTCCCCAACCTCGCGCACCTGCAGTCGCGCGTGCAGTTCGCGCTGCGGGGGCGGCTGATTCGCACTGCCTCAGAACTGAAGCACCCCGGCGATCGGCCCGCGGGCGAGTACATGGCACTCGGGCGGCGCGCAGGGTTCAGGCTGGTCCGACGCGCCGGCATCTTCCCCACTGTTCCGGTCATCACGCATTACATCCGGCGGCACCCGAAGGCGCTCGCTCCGCTCCATCGCCTGCTGACGCGAGCACTGCCGGTTCCGGGGTGGTGCTTCCTGAACCTGCTCTTCTTCCGCAAGGGATAAGCCGGCCGCTTGGGATCCAGACTTCGCGAGCTCTCGAAGAACATCACGATCTACGGCCTGGGCGACGTGGCGGTCTCGATCGTCAGCTTCTTCCTGCTGCCGATCTTCGTCGACTATCTCGACGCGCGCGACTACGGGGTGCTCGCGATCCTCGGCAGCATCGAAGTCGTCGGCAAGATCGTTTTCCGGTTCGGCCTCGACGGCTCCTTCATGCGGTTCTTCTACGACTGCGAAGCAGACGAGGACCGCCGGCGGCTCGCAAGCACCATCTTCTTCTTTCTGCTGGCGCTCAACGGAGTCGTGCTCGCGCCGCTCCTGATCTTCGCCCCGCAGATCGCCTCGTGGCTGTTCGGCACGAGCGGATACACGATGGCGCTGCGCCTGCTCCTCGTGAACACGTTCGCGATCGGCTTCACCTTTCTCCCCTTCCACGTGCTGCGCATCGAGCGGCAATCGACGATTTTCAGCGCGCTCACGCTCGCACGATCGGTGATGACGATCGTGCTCCGCGTCGTCTTCGTCATTTTTCTGCGCATGCACGTGACGGGTATCTACCTCGCCGACGTGCTCGTGACCGCGTGCGTCATGGTTGCGCTGGCGAAGTGGTTCGCGCCGCTGATCCGGCCTGTGTTCTCGTGGGCGACGCTGCGGGAGACGCTGGCGTTCGGACTGCCCCGTGTGCCGCACGCAGGGGCGCAGCAGGTCATGGCGGTCGGCGACCGCTTCATCCTGAACATGTTCGCAAAGGTCGACGAGGTCGGCATCTATCAGATCGCCGTCTCGTTCGGCCTGACCGAGAAGCTGTTCCTGAGCGCGTTTGAGTCCGCATGGGCGCCGTTCTACTACGCGACGGTGAAGGACGCCGACGCCCGCCGCGTATTCCGCACCGTGACGACGTATGGATTCGCGGTCCTCGTGCTGCTCACGGCGGGGTTGTCCGCGACCGGGCGGGACCTGGTGGAGGCCATGACGCACGGCCGGATCATGGCGCCAGCGGATCCGCGCTGGGCGGACGTGGCGACCGTCATCACGTGGACCGCGGTCGGCGTGCTGCTGCAAGGCGTCTATCTCTTGACGTCGATCGGCCTGAATCTCACCAAGCGGACGCAGTATTACCCGATCGCGACAAGCATCGCGGCCGCGACGAACGTCGGCCTGAATTTCCTGCTGATTCCGCGGTTCGGCATGGTCGGGGCGGCATGGGCCAACGGCGCGTGCTACGCCGTGCAGGCGCTGCTCGGCTATCTGTTTTCGCAGCGGTTCTACAACATCTCGTACGAGTGGGGCCGCCTGGCACGAGTCGCCGCAGCAGGCCTGATTGCGACGCTGGCTGCACATGCGCTTCCCGCTGTCCGCCTTGCCTCCGTGGATGCGCGGTCGGTCATGGCGGCGCTTCCCGACGCCTTCGCACGCGGCATCGTCGTCATCGCTGTCTACGTCGCATTGCTCGCCGCGACAGGGTTCCTGCGCGCCGAGGAATTGAGAGCGGTGCGCGCCATGTGGCGGCGCCAGCGTACGCCGCGGGTCGCAGGGACGCCCGACAGTACCGAACTGGCGGGGGCGATCGTCGCAACCGATGTCGTCGCGACGGCCGATGACGTGGCGATCGAGGAGAGCGGCGAACAGCCGTCAGCGTTGACAGCCGGGAGCCGGCGGACGTGAAGAGACGCACCGGCCGCGAGGCTGCGGCGGTCCTCGTGACGATCGTGGCGCTCGCGGCGGCGCTTCGGTTGTGGGCCGTGTCGTACGGCCTGCCCGCGATTTTCAATCCCGACGAAATCCCGATTCTCAGCCGAGCGCTCGCGTTCGCGAAGGGAGATCTGAATCCGCACAACTTCCTGTATCCGACGCTGTACTTCTACGCGCTGTTCGTCTGGGAAACGCTGTATTTCGTCGTGGGACGCGTCGCTGGCCTCTACCACTCCGTCGCGGACTTTCAGAACGCGTTTTTCGTCGATCCGTCGCGCCTCGTCCTCGTCGGCCGCACGCTGACCGCGGCATTCGGGGTCGCGAGCGTCGTTGCGGTGTACGAGGCCGGCCGCCGATTCTTCGACCGGCAGGTCGGGATCGGAGCGGCCCTGTTCCTCGCGGTCGCGCCGTTCGCCGTGCGCGACGCGCACTACGTGAAGCTCGACGTTCCGACCGCCTTTTTCGTGACGCTGGCGTATGCCGCGCTCGCGCGGCTCGTCGTCGGCGACCCAGGCGGTCCCGCGTCTCGGCCGTGGTCGTGGGTGCTCGCCGGGTATATCGGCGGCCTGGCGATGGCATCGCACTATTACGCGCTCTTCATCTGTGTGCCTTTCGCGGCCGCCGCGGTTATTCAGGGAGAGCGAACCGGCAATTGGCGCGCGGCGGCCGGCCTGCTCCTCGCCGCCGCGCTCGGCACGATCGCGGGGTTCGTCACTGGCTGTCCTTTCTTCTTCGTCGAGCCGCGGACGGCAATGCGCGACATCGCAGGCGTGCGTCAAGTCGACATCGATCGCGCGGTCGGCTCTGCGCAGGGCGCGTTTCCAACGCTCGACGTGTACTTCCACATGCTTTGGACCGACGCGATCGGCTGGCCCGTGTTCGCGGCTTCGCTGCTCGGCCTCGCCACCGCCGGCTGGCGGCGCAGTCTCGTCCTGGTGAGCTTTCCGGTTGCGTTCCTCGCCTTTATCGGTCACACGGTGCCGGAAAGCCGCTACCTGAACGTGCTGCTGCCGGTGATTGCCGTCGCCGGCGCCGCCGGTGTGGTCTGGACGCTGCGCCGTCTGCGTGCTGCGACTGTCCCGGCGACCGCAGCCGCGTTCCTGCTCTGCGCCACTCCGGGGCTGCTCCTCAGCGCCCGCTCGGATCGCTTCTTCCTGATGCGAGATACGCGTGCACTGGCAGCCGATTACATCGTGGAGCACGTCGCGCCGGGCGCCTCGATCCTGATCCAGCCATATAGCGCACCGCTCGCTCGCACGCGCGAGTCCATCATCGAAGCGTTGCGGCGCCACCTCGGCTCGGAGACCTCGGCGTCGATCAAGTTTCAGTTACAGCTCTCCGCCACCCCGTATCCTTCGCCGGCGTACCGGCTCATCTACCTCGGCGATGGCGGTGACGATCCCGACAAGATCTACGTGTCACCTCGAGCATTCCACGACGATTCACTGACACCGATCCTGACGCTTGGAGTGGATTACGTGGTGCTGAAGCGGTACAATATCGACAATCCAGCTCTGGGTCCCCTCGAGTCGGCTCTTCGGCAGCATGCGACGCTCGTGACGACGGTCTCGCCGTATCGGGCCGATGCGAGCGCCGCGGAGCGGGCGGCAACGGCTCCGTTTCTCCACAACACGGCGGCGCGCATCCAGCCCGCGCTCGAGCGCCCCGGACCAATCGTCGACGTCTGGCAGATCAAGTAATCGATGCAGTTGCGCCGCCGTCTCAAGGAATCGCTCGCCCGCCGTGCACGCGGCACGCGTGTGCTGACGCACGCCTGGGCGCGCTACCGCCGGCAGCGCTACGAGCGGCGCATCGCGAAATTCGTGGAAGCAGGCTCCGGCAGGGCCGACCGCCTGCCGATGGGGGCGGTCTACGAGGCGACGATGCGGTGCAACCTGCACTGTGAGTTCTGCTACGTGGGCGACCTGCTGAACATCGAAGGCGAGTGGCGCCAGGAACTCACGCTGGAACAGCTCGAGCGTGCCTTTCCGGCTCGCGAAGACCTGCAGGTGAGCCTCACGGGCGGCGAGATCTTCATGCGGAAGGATATCCTGTCGGTCCTCGATCTCTTCCGCCGGAAGGGGTATGCCTGCGGCTACCTGACGACGAACGGGACGATCATCTCCGAGGAGCGCGCGGAAGCGCTGGCGGATCTCGCGGCGCAAGGCTTTCTCAAGCACATCAGCGTATCCGTCGATGGCCCCCGGGAGCTCCACGACGCAGCTCGCGGCGTGAAAGGCACGTTCGAGCGGACGTGCACGGGATTGCGCCGCCTCCAGCAAGCGGCGCGGCGCAAAGGTGCGCCGCTGCGCGTGTCGATCAACACGACGGTGGCGCACGAGAGCCTGGAGGCCCTCGACACGATGGTCGATGTCGCCGAAGAACTCGGTGTCGATGCCATCGGGTTGAACCATCTGATGTTCAGCACGCCGGAGGAAGTCGCCGAAACGGTGCGATTGACCGGCGCGACTGACGCATCGCAGATCGCGACGTTCGTCACGCCTGATCCGGGACTCGACATCGCCCGCGTGCGCGCGCAGGTCGGCGCGCTCGAACGGCGGTGCCGCGAGCGCGGCATCCTCTTCGACTATCGCCCGAAGGTGCATCAGCCGCTGGTCGAGAACTACTACACGCCGGGCACCCCGATGGCCGGCCGCTGCCTGTATCCGTTCCTCCACGCGCGTGTGTCGTTCTCGGGCAAGGTCTACTTCTGCCCGTTCATCCGGGTCGAGGTCGGCGATCTGGCCACATCGACGCTCGAAGAGGTCTGGAACGGCGACAAGTTCGTCGATATGCGCAAACGGCTCCTCGACAACGGCCTGTTTCCGGTGTGCCGCCGCTGCTGCAAGGTGGAACTCGCGCCGGAACCGCTTCCCCGCCCCGCCGTGGCCGCGCCGCGCCGGGCCATCCCGCTCACGGTGGTGCGCTGACGATGCTCGGACGTCGAACGCTGCTCGTCAACCCGCCGCTGGTCAACGGCATCGCGTTCACCCGCCAGGGCCGCTGCCAGGAGCGTGAGGAAGTGCTCGGCACCACGAAGCCGCCCTACACGCTCGCGGTGATCGCATCACTGCTGCGCCAGAACGGCTGCGACCTGCGTCTGGTGGATCTCACGGCGCAGCGGCGGACCCCCACTGACCTGATTGCCGACCTCGATGCCGAGGGCTTCATCCCGACGCTCATCCTCTTTCCCAGCACGACGCCAACGCTCGCGGCCGATGTCGCGGCGATGGCGGCGCTCAAAGCGCGCTACAACGCGCCGATGTTCTGCTTCGGGCCGCACGCCTCGACGACGCCGCAGCAGTCGATGCTGCGCGCTCCCGACGTCGACGGCATGTTCGTCGGCGAGCCCGAGGACGCGGCCGTGCAGCTCGCCATGCTCGAATCGATCGACGCGTTGCCCGCCGTGGCGAGCCTCACATGGCGCCGCGCAGGCACGATTTTCCCCAATACGGCCCACGGCTCGTACGGCGGATTTCTCTCGATGCCGTATCCATCGTGGGATCTGGTACCGCTGAAATCGTACTCGCTGCCGCTCGTCAATCGGCCATACGTCATCGTCGAAACGAGCCGCGGATGTCCCTACTCCTGCGACTTCTGCGTCGCGCCGATTCATCAGGGCCACAAGTTCCGCGAACGCAGCGCAAAGGCGCTCGTCGACGACATCGAGCGAGGCTATCGCGAGTTCGGCATCGACTTCTTCTATCTGTGGGGCGACACGGTGACGCTCAACGTCAAGAGCTTCACCGCGTTCTGCGACGAGCTCATCGCGCGGAACCTGCCCATCCAGTGGTTCGGAAACGCGCGCGCGGACAACCTCACGGATCCGGCGTTTGTCCACCGCCTGCGCAAGGCCGGCTGCTGGATGCTCGCGCTCGGCATCGAGACCGAGTCGGAAGACATCCGTAAGAACATGGTGAAGCGGCTCGAGCGCCAGAAGATTCAGACCGCGTTCCGCAACATGCGCGAGGCGGGGATCAGGTCGTTCGCGTTTTTCATCTTCGGGTACCCCGGCGAGACGATCGACACGATGGATCACACCGTCGACTACGCCATCGAACTCGACCCCGATTTCGCGAACTTCTACCCGGCCGTTCCTTATCCCGGCACGGCGCTCTACGCGAAAGCGGTGCAGGAAGGCTGGCTGGTCGAAGAAGACTGGTCGCGGATGGAGTACTCGTTTTACCTGATGAACGGCAACGGCCTCGACGAACGCGTCGTGTTCGACGCGATCAATCGCGCCAAGCGCCGGTTCTTTCTGAGGCCGTCCTATGTGGCGCGACGGCTCGGCGACGTCGTGAAGCTGATGGCGACCAAACCCGCCATCGTGCGGCAGGTGCTCGCACGCGCGATCTTCGGGACGCGAGTGCCGGCGCCGCCGCGTGCTGAAGCCGTCAGCCCTGGCGGCGCGGCCCGAATCTGACTCCGTCTTACGGCTCGAAGGTGCCGCCGAGGATCAGCGGACTGTCGGGCGGCAGCCAGTTCCCCTGCCTGCAATACCAGCCTGCCACCGGCGCCGTGCCGCTGCACGTTCCGTCGTTCGTCGATACGATTAACAAGCTGCCTGGCGGCAGCCAGCCGCCGTTCTGACACACCCACCCGGCGCCGGGCTGCACGGACGTGCAGGAGCTGGTCGTCGTCGTTGTCGTCGTCGTCGTGCTGCCCGGCGGGAGCCAGTTGCCGTTTACGCACGTCCAGCCGCTTCCGGGCTGCACGGTCGTGCAGGAGCTGGTCGAGGACGTGGTCGTGGTCGTGCTGCCCGGCGGCAGCCAGTTGCCGTTCACGCACGTCCAGCCGGTCCCTGGCTGCACGCTGGTGCAGGAGCTGGTCGAGGACGTGGTCGTGGTCGTGCTGCCCGGCGGGAGCCAGTTGCCGTTTACGCACGTCCAGCCGGTCCCTGGCTGCACGCTCGTGCAGGAGCTGGTCGACGAGGTGGTCGTGGTCGTGCTGCCTGGAGGCAGCCAGTTGCCGTTCACGCACGTCCAGCCGGTCCCTGGCTGCACGCTGGTGCAGGAGCTGGTCGACCCGGTCGTCGTTCCACCCGTCGTCGTGCTCCCCGGCGGCAGCCAGTTGCCGTTCACGCACGTCCAGCCGGTCCCTGGCTGCACGCTGGTGCAGCTCCCCGTTGATCCTGTGCCGCCGGTGCTGGTCGTCGGCGGGAGCCATCCACCATTGACGCATGTCCAGCCCGGACCCGGCTGCACGGTCGTGCACCCGCCCGTCGTGCTGGTCGTTCCGCCGGTCGTCGTGCTCCCTGGCGGCAGCCAGCCGCCATTCACGCACGTCCAGTCCGCTCCGGGTTGAACCGTCGTGCAGCCGCCGGTCGTTCCCCCTGTTGAACCGCCGCCCGAGGTCGTGCCGCCGCCACCCGTGTAGCTGCCGCCAGGACCGCCACCGGTGGTTCCCGTTTGAAGGACCACTTCACCGATCCCCTGGAACTGGGAGAAGTTGGGGGATCCTGAGCCGCGGCTGACGACGGTGAAGAAGCGGGACATCGTGGCGCTGGCAGCGACCCGCGGGTAGCGGACCGGATTGAAGCCGGTCGAGAGGGTCTGATCCGAGCCGAACCGGACGCCGCTTGCGTTCAGCTCCGCCACATGCAGTTCATCGGATCCGTCGATTCCAACGATTGCGGAGGTGCCGCTGTTGCGGTTGTAGGCGATCGCCAGCGCGTCGTAGGACCCGAAGTTCGCGGCCGTGCCAAACCCGATGAGACCGCCGCTGTTGTCGAACTCCGCCACCTTGGCGTTTCGCGTGCCGGCGACGTCCTGATACCACGCCATGAGGTAATGCTGCGTCGAGGAATTGAACGCCACGTCCGTCATGAAGGCCTTGGCGCCGGAAAGAGAATTGAAGGCGGTCCGGCGGAACCCGGACGGATTGGATGCGGGAACGATCGCGAGCGCGGATGACAAGCCGTCGTTATCGCTGATCGAGACGCCGAATTCGTCTCGGACCGAATTCCATGCGACGCTGGGGTTTTCGCCCTGGCCCGCGGAGACGGTCACCGGCCCCGTCAGCGTGCTTCCGTCCGCCGCGAGGAGCTGGACTTGCGTGATGTGCGTGATCGTCTCGTACGCGACAAGAAACTTTCCGGAGGTTCGCGAGAAATCGATCCCTGGCCCTCGTTCGCCGTACGGTGATGCGCCCGAAACCGTCATGGTCGTCCCCATCGCACCTGATGGACACGCAATGGTCCGGGCTTTCAGGAGCATTCCGCTGGTCTGCTCTTCCGGCCAGACGACGAGGAAATTCCCGGCGTTCGGATTGAATCTCGCGCGCGGGAACGAACCGAACGGATGTCCCTGCGCAGGCTTCATGAGGACGGTTCCGCTGGCGACACCATCGGACCCGATGCACTGCGCGTAAATGTAGTCGACCCCGCCGACGATCAGCCCCCCGCCCGACTCGTCGTGCGCGACGTCCACGCCTCGGATGAAGGTCGAAAGCGTGGTGAGGGTGTTCACCTTGCTGATTTGCGCAAACGACGGCGCGGACAGCAGGGCCATGGCCCCGATCAGCATCAGAGTGACGCGGCGAAATTGCACAGGCTGCTCCATCTACTCAAACCGCGGACTCGAGTGCCGCGGATTCAGGCGCGTTCCGGTTATCGACAGGTGGGGAACAGATCTTTAGCCAGGCAGAAGCCTGGACACTCGGACGTCCTGACAGGACCCACATCCAGCCCTGCCATTCGACATCTCCTGGTGACTATAACGGAGGAAACGCTTCATTTCCAAGCGCAAATTCGTGTGTCAGCGGGTCAACGTGAGAATTCTGGCGGCAGCCTGAACTCTGGCGAGTGCATCCCCGCCGTGCAGCAGTTGCCTGAGTGCCGTGAGGTCGCTGGCCGTCAGCACTTCGGGGAGGGCCCGGGTCGCCATCTCGCGGATGGCAATATTTGGATCCGCCGAAGCCGCTTCCAGGACGCGCTTTGCGGATTCGGGGTCGTGAGGCGCCAGCAACCGTGCAGCCTGCACCCTGATTTCGGGCTCGGGCGACGACGTCAGGTCCCGCACGAGCGACATCCACGTGGGGTCGGGCGAGGTGGACATCGCTTCGGCCGCCGCAATCCGGCCGGAGGGGATGTCGCCGGCCGCGAGCTGCTGCAGCAGCGGCAGGCCGCTCATGTCCCCCAGCCGGAACAAGGCACGGGCGGCGTGCGTCCGGACAAACGCGCTCGAGTCCGAGAGAAGCGTCCTGAGCACGCCGATCTGATCGTCGGCGTGGAGTTCCGCCAGCGCGTCGGCGACGGACGCACGCACTTCGTCTCGCGGATCGGTCGCCTGCGCCGCGATGGCTGGCAGCGCCGACCGCCGGCGGCTCTGACCGAGCGCTTCGACGATCCGAGCCTTGTCGGGATTGCCCGCCGCGAGCTGCCCGCTCAGCTCTCGCACCGCCTGCGCGCTTCCGAGCGCCGCGAGCGTGCGCGTGTTCGCGGGAAGGGTTGACGCCTCCAGGGCCGACACGGCTTCCTGCTGTCCATCCTCCGCAAGCGCCCGCAGCGCTTCGAGGCGCACCTGCGTATCCGATTGCTGGCTGCCCGCTTCGTGGAGCACCGCGCTGCCAATCCGCCGCAGCACTGCCGGCTCTTCGTACGGGCGGCTCCCCAACCACTGCTCGTATTGCGCGATCCCGTTCGACGCCCCCCCGCGCGCGATCGCCGCCTCGACGCCCAGCGACAAGGCTGCCGCGCTCCGCGGATAGCGGACGAGCACCTCGTTCGCCTTCCGATACGCGTCGTCGACAAGGCCCTGCGACAGCAGAGCCCACCCGTTCGTCAGCAGAATCGCTTCCGTCGAAGCGCTTCCCGGCGCCGGCTTCTGCTGGTTACGCGTGCGCGACGCGGGCGTCGATTGCGCAGCGGGGGCGGCACCGGCGATGAGAGCCGAAAGCGTAAGGGCGACGCAACCTGACAACGTCATGTGGTACGAGTTCAGACGACTGCGGCGGCAATCAGGCCGGTGACAGCCGCCGGTATTCGCGGCGCGCGCGATGCCGCTCGCGCCATCGCACGCGGTACAAGCTGCGCAATTGCAGCAGATAGCCGAGCGCTTCACGGGTGCTCATCTTGCTCTCGCCGGCCTCGCGATCGTCGAAGCGATACGGCACTTCGACCAGGCGATGCGGCCACGCGCGCACGATCAGCTCGAGACAGATTTTGAAGCCGCCGGCGTGGATCTGCACCCCTTCCGCAACTTCGCGGCGCAGCAGAAAAAAGCCCGATGCGGCGTCACGAATCGGCGACAGCGGCCGTGCGAGCAGGCACGCGGCCCGTGAGAGCACCTTGCGGCGGAGCGGCCAGTCCGGCGTGCTGCCGCCGGGCACGTATCGGCTGGCGACGACGAGATCGGCCCCCGTCGCACGCTGCGCCGCAAGGAGTTTCGGCACGAGGGACGGCGGGTGGCTGAAATCGGCATCCATGACGCCCAGAATCGGCGCGGCCGCCACGTCGAATCCCGCTACGACGGCGGTGCCGAGCCCGAGCTTTCCCGTCCGATGGACGACCCGAATGCGTCGGGTGCGGGCGAGATCGTCCGCCAGCGCACCAGTGCCGTCGGGTGAGTTGTCGTCGACGATGACGAGTTCGAGATCGAGCCCGGCGTCACGGGTGACGGAAAAGAGGGCATCGACGAGCTCGCCCAGGCGCTCACGCTCGTTATAGGTTGGAATGACGATCGTCAGGTCCGGCGCGCCCGGCGTCGGAGAAGGCACGACGTACTATAATTCATGCGCCCGCACCACTCTGCATGACCGCGCGCGCCCGTTCGTTCGTTCCAGTGCTGCTCGCGCTCGTGGCTTTGGGCGCGGTGCTCCGCACGGCGTGGCTTCGCGCCGACCCGCCATGGTTTCCCACCGTCGGCATTATCTGGCATGACGAAGGCGCGTGGGTGCACAACGCACGCAACAAGGCGTTGTTCGGCGCCTGGCGGGAGGACGAATGGAATCCGATGTACGTGGCGCCGGTGTTCACGGTCGCCGAGTACGCCTCGTTCAGCGCCTTCGGCGTCGGCACGTGGCAGGCGCGCCTCGTGTCCGCCGTGGCGGGGACGATATCGATTGCGCTGCTCGCGCTCGGCGTGCGCCGGCTCGCCGGGACGTCGGCGGGCGCTATCGCCGCAGCGCTCCTGGCGACGGATTACGTTTACGTCATGTACGACCGCGCCGCGATCATGGAGGCGCTGATGGTCGCGTGCATCGTTGCCGCCTGGTGGGCGTCGACGAGGGCGGAAGACCGACCGGAATGGGGTGCGCTGGCAGGCGTGTTGGCGGCGGCCGCGTACTTCACGAAGGCGGCTGCAGCGTTCTACGTAGCCGCGCTCGCGATTGCCGCTGCGTGGAGTCTCCTTCGCCCGCGCGTCAGCCACGAACGAAAAGCCGCGGTGTGGACGATCGCGGGCCTGGCGGTGGCGTTCGGCGCTGCAGCCCTCTTGTTCGTGCTGCCGCACTGGACGGACTATCGCTTCTACAACTGGCAAATGTCGGTCACCCGGAAACCGTCGTACGATCTCCGGTCGATCGTGACGCGAGTGTCCTGGTTCCCGATTCTCCACGATCAGTTCTCGCGCACGTGGCTGATCGTAGTTGTCGGCACCTTGGGCGGGTGGTCGATCCTGGTCCGATGGGCGCGGGCGCTGACGTCCGAACGCCTGCTGCTGCTGTGGCTGGCCGTCGGAATCGCCGAGCTGCTGGTGCACGACGTCGGCAACGAACGGCGGTTCGTGTTCCTGATCCCGGTGCTCATCGCGATCACCGCGATCGTGCTCGCGCGAGGCAAGGGCCTGCTCCCGGAAGACGTCCGCCTCGTCTCCTCGAAGACGGTGTGGCTGCTGTCGCCCGCCATTCTCTACAGCGCGTACATCGTCTGCGGACCCGTCGCACGGCTTGCGTTCATTTACGAGGTGAAGGAGGAAGCGCGGCTCTCCGGGATTCTTGGAGTGGCGCTGGGGCTGGTGGTGCTCGTATTCTGGGAACGGCTCGCCGTATGGCTCAGCGCGGGCCGCTGGTCCACCCGGGTTGCGGCCGCCCTCACCGCGGCGCTCGTTGGCGCAAACCTCGTCGAGTTCACGCAGTACGCCATGCGGCGCACCTACAAGAACTATTACGCGTCGGTGGAACTCGGGCGGGTGCTCCCGCCAGGCACTGAAGTGCAGGGAAAACTCGCGAACGGGCTCGCGCTCGAGAATGGCATCCGTCCCATCTTCATCGGCCACGGTTTCGGGAACTTCGCGGACCGGAAGCGGCGCGAAGATGTGCGGTATATTTTGACGTATACAGCGCCAGCGCTCGGCTACGAAGGGTCCCAAATCGAGGATGTGCTCGCCGCATATCCGGGCTGGCGGGTCATCATGAGCTTCGACGTCGCAGAGACTCCGTCCGGACACGATCGCGCCGCATTGATCGACAAGCGTGCGGGTCATTGACGAACGCGCCATCAAGGCGCACGCGGATCTGCGTTTCCGCTCCGAATACGATTACGCGCTGTTCGAGTACTACCGCAGCGCCAAGGTGATCGCCTTTCTCGAACGCGCCGGCGTTCGCCTGCATGGCGCGGTGCTCGACGCCGGGTGCGGCGGCGGGGGCATGCCGCTCTCGCTCGCCGAAGAGGCGGGCCCGGTGGTCGGCATCGATCCGATCAACCGGTTCGGCGACGCAGGCGTTCGGCTTGCGGCGGAGCGCGGGCTCACGAACCTGCATTTCGCGCTCGCGGACGGCATGCAGTTGCCGTTCCCGAAGGGTGTCTTCGATCTCGTGCTGTCGCACGCGGTGATCGAGCATGTGGCTGACGCGCCTCTGTATCTGCGCGAGTGCGCGCGCGTCCTCGCGCCGGCTGGACGCATCTATCTGTCGACGGCGCCGTATCTGTCGTTCGCGGGCGCTCACCTGCCGAGGCTGAAAGTGCCGGTGCCGCTGCATCTCCTCGTGGGCCGCCGGCTGGCGTTCAGCACCTTCCGCGCGCTGGCGCGGCACGCCACGTGGGCCTTGCGCGAGCCGGCAAACGAAAATTCGTTCATCAAGCTCGCCCGTCGCGGGGAAAGCAAGGAAGACGACCTGCTCGAAAAGGTGCGCGTCGCGCGTTTGCGGCGGCAGATCGCGGGCGCGGGACTGCGGATCGTCCGGGAGGAGCTGAACGTCACGGCGACGGTTCGTCGGCTGCCGGCCGCGCTCGCGCGGGCCGTACAGAACAGCCGTTTGATTCAGGACGTGTTCATCAGCAGCATGGAATACGTTTTGGCTCATAAGGCACCCGCCTGATATGGCCGACGTCACCCGATACCGCCCGGACGACCGACGCGCCGTCGAAGCGCTCTACCGCCGCGTCTTCGGCAACGACGCCGCCGAGAGCAGCCGTCTGCGCTGGGAATGGCAGTACCGGCGCAATCCCAACAATCCTGGCGGCGAGCCCGAAATCTGGATCGCGCGCGAGGGCACGGCGCTCGTCGGCCAATACGCGACCATGCCGGTCAAGCTCTCGGTCAAGGGCGACGAGATCAAGGGGTCCTGGGGGATGGACGTCATGGTCGCGCCGGAACGCCAGCGCCAGGGCCTGGGCGAGGTGCTGTTCCGCACGTGGGACCGCAACGTCGGCGCGTCGCTCGGCCTGGGACTGTCCGACGCCTCGTACCGGCTGTTCCAGAAGCTGCGCTGGCCCGACGTCGGTCCGATCCCGTGCCTCGTCAAGCCGTTGTCAAGGCGCGCGTTCCGCCATCCCCGCTGGCCGACAGCCATCAATCGCCTCATCTCCGCCGTGACCTTTCCTGTCGTGCTGCTGGTGGCGCGCAGCCG
>Ga0310811_10006626_pt1 | contig 14808 bp, 13 predicted proteins | sample YCmetagenome_FD_207642 | JGI IMG/M metagenome (GOLD analysis project Ga0310811, IMG submission 207642) | Soil microbial communities from experimental microcosm in Duke University, North Carolina, United States - YC | ecosystem: Engineered > Artificial ecosystem > Soil microcosm > Unclassified ...
CCGACAGCGAAACGTATTTGGCGACGATCTTATAGCTCTGCACTGGGCCAAAGGTGCCTTCGGCATGGTCGACAATCTGACGAAGAATTTCTTCGCCGTGCTCTCGTTTCAATGGTGGCGGGTGCTGGCCTCTTGCTTCGGATTTGCGTTCCTCAACCTTCTACCATTTCTGGGACTGTGGTTCTCTCATGGATGGGAGCGTCTCCCTTACGCGCTCGCCCTATTGTCGATCTTCGGCATTTACCTGGGAATGTCCCGCCGCTCGCCCATTCCGCCGTATTACATCCTCTTGCATCCGATCAGCACCGCGCTATTTCTTTACATTCTTGTGCGCTCAATGGCGGTGACGCTATGGCAAGACGGTGTTGTCTGGCGTGGAACCAGGTATCCGCTGGACGAGCTGCGGAAGGGAATGGTGTAGTTGGTCATTGGTCATTGGTCGTTAGTCGTTCGCTAATCCCGAACTTCAATCCATTTTGAACAGGTCTGAAGGTCGCCAAGAGCGAACGAGTCAGACCAGCGACTAACGACCAATGACCAACGACTATTCCTCGATCTCCGGATCTTCCATCTGAATCGGGTGCGACTGGCGTTTCGAGGTCTTGGGACGAGTTGATTTCGGATGGCTTAATCGGCCAGCATTGTAACGACCCTTCTTCTCAACATCGAAGCCCTTTGGAAGTGGCGGGATCTTACCGGCATCGCCCTGCAGTTGTCGCAAGCGTTTTAAAACAATTTCCGTGTGGCCGTCGTAATCTTCGATTTTGCCGTGTATTTCGATGTTCTTGCCGACCAAGTGGCGTACGTCCCCGACATGCGGCAAATCACTGCGGAAGACCACCACCTGAAATGGACAGAGTCTGTAGTCTTCGCAGAAGTTCAGAAAAGTGGTTCCTTGCTCCGAATGGGTTATCTTCACCACCTTTCCGGTAACGCAACGGGAAGTGCCCAGATGTTTGTTGGCTTCGGCGAAGGGCAAGCAATCGGCCAAAGCGCTTGCCGAAACAATCAGCAGCAGAGCGAGCGCCTTCGGGATTGAGAAGGATCGAGAATACAGCGCTGGTTTGCGCAGAGTGAGCATCGGGCTACCCTGAAATTGTAGGGGGCAAGTCGACACTCAGGTTGTGATCGCCGACCGGAATGCAGGGTCAGGTTCCCGGAATGGACGCCTGTGCTCTCGCGAAAAGGAGGCAGACAGCAAACAGCCGGCTTTTTATAGGAGCCGGCTGTGCTTGGTTTTACGAGCGTGGTTATTTGTGAGTCGACGAGTTCACGGTGATGTTGTCGGCGAGCAGGAACACACCAGATGACTTCTCAGCATCGTGCATGTCTCCCGATCCTGCCGTTGTCTCTTGCGCCATGTACTTGCTGGCTGGTTGCACGGTTCCCTGAACGGTCACGACGTCGCCTTTGTGAAAACGCATGGCCTTCAGGTTCGCATTGTTCTCCTGTTTAACGATCAGCAAGCGATGATGTCCGTCGGACCCGACCCAGAAGTTGCCAGAGTCGTTTGTATCCTGGACCATTACGTTCTGTAGCACGACAGGTTTTCCTACCCAGGAAGTCGGCTGCTTGTCGTTATAGATTCGGCCTGGATCGATCAGAGTCTCCGGTTGTCCAGTGCTGGGCACCGCTCCTGGAACCGTGGACGCGGGCTGCCCGCTGGGGTAAGCCGTCGATCCTGGAGCGCCAGTTTGCGGTGCAGTACCGTTCGGCTGGCTGGATTGAGGTACCGTCGTCTGTGTAGTGGTTGTGTAAGTCGTGGTCGACTGAGGTGTCGAGGTCTGAGGTGCGGAGCTCTGTGGTTGTGAACTCTGCGGAGTACTCGTTTGCGGGCTCGTGCTTTGCGGCGTCGTTGCCGAAACCCCCGCCTGTCCCGCAGGTGTGGTCGCCGAGACCCCGGCCTGTCCAGCCGGCGCGCTCGTCGACACGCCAGCTTGACCAGAAGCTCCTGAAGGGGCCGTGGTCTGCACGTTCGCTCCTGCCCCAGGCGCCGGAGATGTCTGCTGTGTCGAGCTGGTTTGTGCAAGAGCGATGCTCCCGACAAGCAAGCCACCCGCGACTAGCAGCCCTAAGCTGCCTTTATTTCGTTTCATGGTGATTCTCCCCATATCAATCGTTATTCTTGCATGTTTGTAGATGAGTCGGACGCCGTCTAAGGTTGTGTTAATCGAGAGTAACTGCTTCTAAGTCAATGATTAGCAGCAACTCTGGCGAGAGAAGATCGTTGCCGCTAGGCAGGCACACAGCACAATTCCCCCGGGGCGTGAACCCCGGAGGAACGGACGCTCTGGATGGAAGGATTGCTACTTCGTGAAAGACTTTACTGCCGTTGTTTCGTCGTCTTTCACGTCGAAAACGGTGTAAAGCTTCGTGATCTGCAGCAGGTCATGAACTTTCTTGGTCAGGTTCAGCAGCTTCAGCTCGCCGCCCTGATTGCGGACGGTCGTGAATGCACTGACCAACTCACCAATCCCTGAGCTGTCTATGTAATTCACGTCGCCGAGGTTGAGCAGAATCTTCTTACTGCCTTTGCCCATTAACTCTCGGACAGTATCGCGCAGGATCACGCTACCCTCCCCGAGAGTGATACGGCCGCTAAGATCCACGATGGTGACACCATCGATTTGCCGGGTACTGCTCTTCATGGTCACTGGGAAGCCTCCTTACCGCCCGCAGCTGAGCCGTGGACGTGCTTTATCAGTTTGATTTCGGTGCCCGCCTGGGACGGGTTGATTTCCACCTCGTCCATGAACGAGCGGATAAGAAAAATCCCGCGGCCCGAAGTCTTTAGCAGATTCTCCGGGGACGTCGGGTCTGGGATGGCGTTCAAGTCGATTCCTTTGCCCTGATCGCGGATGGTGATAACCAGGCCCCGATTCGTCTGTTCAAACTCAATTTTCACCTTTTTGCCAGGATCGTAGGCGTTTCCGTGTAGCACGGCGTTCACGGCAGCCTCGCGCACGGCCATCGCAATCTTCATCACGTCTTCATCGGCAAATCCAGCGTCGGAAGCCAACTGGCTGGCAGTAGCTTCCGCGCTGTTTACGGTCTCCAGCGTTGAATCGAGTGTGTAGGAGACCCGATTTTCGTGACTCATGGTAACGGTTAAGAACTACTCGTTTCTGCGACTAGCTCGTATACACCGAATTGCAACTTTTCGGAAGGCTTTAGTCCACCTGTACGGTCATCGCCGAAAATCCATCCGGTCGGCGAATCCGGTAGTTTGCCTGTCTTGTTGCTAAGTTGTCAACGAGACAGGATGTTGCGAACTCTGAAGATCGTTCCAGTCCTTGCACTTTGCCGGTCGTGCCGCACTCCTGGCCACTGGAGGGATACGGGACAACTCTGGCCGCCAGAGTTCATCTAAATTAGGTTAGGCCCCGATTTCGGGCTGGAAACAGCAGCCCAAGACTTACGCCGGCTCGTCGTGGGTGACCATGACCGCCGGCGCAGTTTTTTGTTGGAACCTTTTCTCGTGGCCGCACTACCTTCCGAAGTAAATCTTTCTAAGGGGTAGAAATTCCTACTCAACGCCACCTTTCGGGGGCGATTGTTTTCAGTGATTTAGAATTGGCACAGGGGATGCAATATAAGCGCCCAGACGAAGTGGCGCGCAACGGGGCGCTCTTGAGAATAAACTTCGGCCAGAGGTTTTCTTGGGCGCCCCATTGCTTTACTTCTAGTTTCCGCACAGCACTTGGCATAACCCTCCCCCGGGTTGCCGCTTCAGATCACACTGATTTTCTCCAGTAAATCGATTCCAGCCTTTCTTAACAGGGAAGCTACCACAGGCTCCTTCAGACGCGAAGCATCGTACTCGACCTTGATGACTCTTCCTGCATTATCAAAGGACAGGCGCCGGATGCCATAAACGTCCCGCATTGTGTCCAGTGCGCGCATTTCCCGTTCGCCCGGTACAGCACCGTACCGGAAGCTGACTTCCATCTGTGTCATTTAGAAGTACCTCAGAACGTGGCATTCCCAGCCGAGCCGCGGAACCGAATCCAATATAGAGCATGGCGAATCAGACAGTACAGCAGCCAGTGAACCCTATGCGAAATCGCGCAACTGCAAGCGCTCACGAAACCGTGCGGCCGAACCGTGCTGTTTTGGAACTTCTTGTCAATGGACGGACTAAATACATCAAGTTTCTGCTAAGTAGATTGCGGGATCGGGACGTCGCCGAAGAGATCTTTCAGCAACTCATCATCAAGATTCTGGAGCGGAAGTCACAATTGCGGTCGGAAGCTCGTGCCGAAGCCTGGATCTATAGAGTTTGAGGAATGCCGTCATCGATCACCATCGCCGCAGCTCCAGAGGCGTTCTCGCCATGCAAGAAGGTAGCGGCGAACTGGAGATCGCCGCTCCTGAACCCACGCCTGCGTTGTGTCCCTGCGCTCCGGCGCAGCTGGTCAAACTCAAGGCCCAGTACCAGGATGCGCTCCGCGAGGTAACCATGGCCGGGCAACTCCGTTCAGGCCTATGCTGCTGAGCGAAACATCAGCAGCAACCTTGCGTATGCACGCTTGCATCGTGCCCGCCACTCGTTACGTGAGCGTCTCGTTGCGGTATGCGGATCCTGTGCGGGATCCGGTTGCTTCAAGTGCACCTGCTGAAATTTTCTCTCTGTCACGGATTAGACTGTAAGGTTTGGTAGCTGCGCGCGTCAGCACCAGTAAAGGCCAGCTGTGGCACTGGAGGAGTCAATGTCCACTAACCCGACAAAGCCCCTTCACCTGACCACACGCGATCCTGTGTGTGGCATGACCGTGGACCCGGGCACAGCCAAGTTTACGTATTCCCATCGCGGACGAAACTATTATTTCTGTTGTGCTCACTGTCTGGAAAAATTCAAAACCGATCCAGAAAAGTATCTGGAGAAGCCAGCGTCTGCGGTGAGTTCGACGTTGGTAACTCTAGGCGGCGCCGCTTCGGCGAAGAGGAGTATTGGTGAAGCACGCTCGCACGTAAAAGATCCCGTTTGTGGCATGGATGTAAACCCGTCCGCTGCGAAGCACAAGCTGGTGCACGCGGGTGAAACTTACTATTTCTGCTGCGCGGGTTGCGCAGAGAAGTTCCGAGCTCATCCTGAAAAGTATGCTCAACCAATGGAAGGCGAAGCAATTCCAGCTGAGAAGTTGATTACGCAGCCAGCTGAGGACAACCGCAAATATATCTGTCCAATGTGTCCGGAGGTGAGCAAAACGGGTCCCGGCGCGTGTCCCAAGTGTGGGATGGCGCTGGAGCCGGACCTCCCTCTCACGTCGAAGGTTGAATACACCTGCCCCATGCACCCAGAGATCGTTCGGCCAGGGCCGGGCTCGTGTCCCATCTGCGGTATGGCTCTGGAGCCGCGCACAATGACGCTTAACCAAGAAGAGAACCCGGAATTGCGCGACATGCGGCACCGCCTCTGGTTCAGTTTGGTGCTGACGTTGCCTCTGGCCGGTATCGACATGCTGCACATGATGCCAGGAATGCCCGTTCAGCACCTCTTGCCCGGAGCGTCACTTCCCTGGCTGGAGTTGCTTCTCGCCACGCCAGTCGTGCTCTGGGGAGGGTGGCCCTTCTTCCAACGAGGCTGGGCTTCGCTCGTGAACCGCTCCACCAACATGTTCACTCTGATTGCCATGGGAACGGGGGTCGCTTACGCCTACAGCTTCGTCGGTACCATACTCCCGCAGCTTTTCCCGCCTGCCTTGCGCACCATGAACGGGCGCCCGCCGGTTTATTTCGAAGCAGCCGCCGCGATCACCACGCTGGTCCTGCTGGGCCAGGTGCTCGAACTGCGTGCCCGCAGCCATACCAGTCATGCAATACGCGCCCTGCTCGATCTGAGCCCGAAAACCGCTCGCCTCCTGAAGGCCGACGGTTCTGAAGCAGATGTTGCTCTTGAGCAGGTCCAACGGGGTGATCGGTTGCGGGTTCGCCCCGGGGAAAAAATGCCGGTCGACGGACTGGTTCTCGAAGGCAGCAGCAGTGTCGACGAATCGATGATCACAGGAGAGTCGTTTCCGGTGGAAAAAGGTCCGGGAACGCTCGTTATTGGAGCGACGGTAAACGGCAACGGAGCCCTCGTCATGCGCGCCGAGCGAGTCGGGAGCGAAACGCTGTTGGCCCAAATCGTTCGGCTTGTCAGCCAAGCACAGCGAAGTCGGGCACCCATTCAGCGTCTTGCCGACCGTGTCTCTGGCTACTTTGTCCCCGCCGTGATCGCAATTGCGGTGATTACCTTCGTTGCATGGTTTCTGCTTGGCCCTGAGCCTCGTCTCGCCAAAGCGCTGGTTAACGCAGTTGCTGTGCTGATCATCGCTTGCCCCTGTGCTCTCGGCCTGGCAACTCCAATGGCGATTATGGTTGGAACAGGTCGAGGCGCTCGCGCTGGTGTGCTGATAAAGAATGCAGAAGCGCTGGAAGTCCTTGAGAAAGTTGATACTTTGGTTGTAGACAAAACGGGTACGTTGACCGAAGGCAAGCCCACACTAACAACCATCGTTGCTCTCGGATGGCTGGAAGAACCGACCCTCGTGCGTCTTGTTGCCAGCCTGGAACGCGGCAGCGAGCATCCGCTTGCCTCGGCACTCATCCGGGCGGCCGAAGAACAGAAGCTCACGATGTCGGAAGCTCGCGACTTCCATTACGTGCCGGGCAAAGGCGTGTCGGGAATTGTAGACGGAAAGGCGGTCCTCGTCGGCACTGAGCGTCTCCTCTCCGACTCCGGAATCCCCACCTCTGAATTGGAATCTCGAGCTGAGAGCCTTCGGAACGAAGGCCAGACCACCATCTTCGTGGCAATTGATGGCAAGCTGGCAGGCATTCTTGGTGTGGCCGATCCAGTTAAAGCGGGCGCTCCCGAAGCGATTCGTGAGCTGAAATCACAGGGAATGAACATCTTGATGCTGACTGGTGACAATCGTGCCACTGCTCAGGCAGTAGCACGCAAGCTCGGCATTGAGGAAGTCGAAGCCGAGGTGCTCCCCGAGAGGAAGTCGGAAGTGATTGCCAGCCTGCAAAAAAAGGGAAGAATCGTGGCAATGGCTGGTGACGGCATCAACGACGCACCGGCTCTCGCTCAGGCACACGTCGGCATTGCCATGGGAACAGGCACCGATGTAGCCATGGAAAGCGGCGGCGTCACACTTGTGAAGGGTGATCTTGCGGGGATGGTGCGAGCCCGTAACCTGAGCCGCGCAGTGATGCGAAACATTCGGCAAAATCTGTTCTTTGCATTCGTCTACAACTCTCTGGGAGTCCCTGTCGCGGCGGGCGTTCTGTATCCATTATTCGGTATTTTGCTCAGCCCGGTCGTAGCGGCAGCGGCCATGAGTTTCAGCTCCGTGTCGGTGATCACGAACTCGCTACGCCTGCGGCACGTGCGTCTCTAGATCGTGAATCGCGGAAGCTTGTGTGTACCGGGGCCTTTTGACCCCGTACTCAGTGGCGAAGACTCACGAAAACGAGTGAGGAGGTTCCTAAAACCGTAGCAGGTACGATGCCTTCACGAAAAAGTTCCTACCGTCGTTGATATACCGCGGCCCGCGGAGCAGATTTCCATCAATATTCGCAGCCAATGGGTTCAGCAGATTTTCCCGGTTCGTGTTGTAGCCCACATAAATGGCTGTGCTGGGACGCAGCAGATACGTAACGAGAAAATCGGCATTGAAATCTTTAGCAGTCTGCAGGGATGTAAACGTCGGGTTCGTGAGCAGGGAATTGTATTGACCGATAAACCGAAACGACAGCGCCCGCGTGAACTGGTAATTAAGTTTACTCCGGATTATGTGATTGTTCATGCTACCCACGCCGCCCATTCGATCGTGCAGACGGAACAGGATGTAGGTGTTGTCGACACGAAGCTTGCGCGACGGACGGACCGTTAGGGTTGTGTTTACGCTTGTGCGTCCCGCCAAAAACGGTATCTGTCCGGTGGGCGCGTCGTAATTGATTCTGGTTCCCCACCGCACATCCATCTTCAGGGAAACTGCACGGTAGTAGTTGGTGTTGACGGTCACTTCGGTGGTGTGTCGCACGTACCGATTATTCGCGGGCAACACAGCAAAATCCTTCGGGCGCAGCAATTCCATTTCTTTGGCGTACAACAGGGTTATGTATGTTTGTCCCTTCAATTCCACTTGCATGGCCGGCGAGAAACCTGAATTCAGATGGTTGCCCCCGTGATCAAACGTTTCATAGGTGTCGAAGATTGGCGCCCAGGAAATGAGCGTGGATCCTTCCCGGCGAAACGTGTACTGAAAATGCTGAACGATATTGTGAATGTCGGGCTGCGGATCGAACCCAGGCTCGGTTACGAAGCCGTTGCTTCGGTCGCTGTAATCGAAGTTGTAGGTGAAATGCAGACCCTGTCTCTGTGCGGTCACCTCGGCTGCGGGGCCAGCCTGATACGTGCCGTCGGTGTTAAGAGTTGAGCTCACCACGCCCTGGAAGGTGGTCACCCAATTCGTATTCAGCGTAAGCCGTCCATCGATGCCCCCGACGCGGTTGTAGCTTCCGGCAAATTCGCGATCGGTAAAGATCGCACCCACATTGGATTGCCGGCCCAAGTCATAACTAACTCGGCCAATTCCGAAATATGCATGCTTGCTGGCGTTCGGATCACTACGCGGAATCGTCTCCCCTGCTGAGGCATCATCTGCCATCAGCAGACCAACCGCCCACGGCCCGTCTTTGCCCGTCAAGCGCAAACCATATTTCGGATCCACGATGCGCCTGGTGAAGACCAGATTGATAGGAGTATTGAAGTAGTTTGAATTCTCCAGAAAGAACGGCCGCTTCTCCGGGAATAACACTTCGAAGCGCTGGTTCACCGTCACTTGTGGCTCATCCGATTCAACCTGGCTGAAGTCCGGATTGATGGTTGCGTCCAGAACAAACTTGTCCTTCAGGACCGATTTAGCATCCAGTCCGACTCGTCCATACGCGTGGCGCTGATCGAACACCGGACGATTGGGATCGCGCAGATCAAGTTCGCGGAAGGAGCGGAATATTCCATAAGGAATGAATTGCAGATTACGACCTGGCGAGATCGAGGACAAACCAGTGGCAGCCCCTTCCTGGTTCAATCTCCCCTGTATCCGCGAGGAGTAGGGCGGCCAGAACGTGTCCTCGTTGCTTCGGGGCAAACCGCGGTTGAGGATGATGCCCCAGGTCTGCGGATCGTTTGAGGCAAAACGCAAACTACGAAACGGGATTGCCATCCACACCAGGTAACCTCGTTCGGTCAACTTCGCTTGCGACTCCCAGATGGTGTCGAATGAGAAGTCGAAGCCCACATCCTCGGTCCAGAGAGCGTCCGCCTGCACGCCCATTGGGTTCACCAGAAACGAGTAAGCTCGCCGATGATCGTGAAATGTGTCGAGCATGATCTCGACCGAGTCATCATCGAAGATATCTTCCCGGCGCGACAGGCGAGCCCTGATCTTGCTGGGCTCGGTATCGAAGGCAACAAAGATTGCGTACAGATTCTTGGAGTCATATCCAAGGTAGACGTCGGTACGCTGCGTCGATGGAGCGCCGTCAGTCGGAACGCGCTGAATGAGCCCACTTACGGAGGCTAGCTTCCCCTCAAATGCGGGGCTCGGCTTCATCTCGACAAAGTCCTCAAGCTTAGGCGCGATATCAATCCTGGGTATCGCGATCGTCCCAAACTTGCTTGTTTCCGGCGCCGCAGACGCAGCAGCGGCGGCCAACGCCACCCAGGCGACGAGTAACCCTAACTTGATTGGAAGAGAGCGCATGCCGGTCCAACAACACGTATGAAGTAATTAGACGATAACCCAAACAGAAGGACAGCTACATACCGATCTTGTCCGTGTCGATTAGAACAGTTTCAAATCGGGTTCCACCCACGTACGCCTGGCAGTTTCCGACATGAGCAGATCACGGCTATAGTACTCGTAAATTGCGTCTTTGCTTGCCAATCTGGAAGCAAGATGGTTTACCGAATTTGTTAGTGCGGACTCAATTCCTTGAGAAAGTAAGAAATTACGGACAATGCGGAGCCAGAAGCAAGTAATCGTTTCATGATAGGCGTTGACGCCGAATTTCTTTGTGAGGCGGACCAGGGCGGAGCGCATATGGTTGAGAGCCTCTTCGGGCGAATGTAGCGACAAATACCACGCCGCGGCCGCCAAGTGCATGGTGTGAGTGAACTCACCTTTCTCGAAATCGCAAATTTCCAACCGGTCAACCATGGCCTCGATCTCGCTGTCGCTGTGAAAGAAAACGGTATCCGACATTCATCCCTCCTCTGGGCAAAAAAAATCCGCCCGTGGGCCGGATTGGCACACGGGCGGTCGTTTATGTCTGGTAAACCATTCTACTGAAGACGGGAATGAATATCCAGACTTGCGGCAACGGATAAGGGAATCCCTGCAGTGCCTCTGCACATTCGCCAAGCGTGACGCGTGTTCTGTGGAAGAAGCCGCAGCATCGGCTTTGGTCCCCAAATGCGGCCGGCTAGTGTTCGGCCACCACGCTGGGTCTGCTGATCCGGAACGCCTTTACCGCAATGTTGTTTGGTTGCAAGCCGACTTGGGTAATCGTGAGCAAGGCGTACTCTGCCGGTTCCAGCTTAGTAGGTCTGCGCTTCTCAACCACGGCTACATCTCCGGACCCAGAATCCAGCACTAGCAGATAATCTTCATTGGTGGACAAGGCAAGGCCATCAGGCCGGGTTCCCACCGCAAGCGACGTAATCACCTTTCCGCTGTCGATATCGTAGACGGCCACTGTGTTGGAACCGAAGTTGCTGACATAGAGCCGCGAACTATCGGCCGTTACAACGCCCCGCGCGGGATGTGTGCCGATGAGATAGCTATTGCCGACTTCGTTCGTCGTGGTCTCAATAATTGAAATGTTGTCGGAATCAAAGTTGCAAACAATCAACTCGCCGCCGTCTGGTTTCAATGCAAGATGCACCGGGGTCTTGCCGACATCGAGTAGCGCCAGTAATTTCGCGTTCTTCAGGTCCACGACTCCAACCTGTCCGGCGCTCGAGCACTCCACGAAGGCTTTGCTGTTGTCAGGAAGTATGGCAATGTCGTCGGGCTCTTTGCAGACGGCAACAGTTGCGCGAACCGCCAGCTTCGCGCCATCGATGATCGAAATGGAGCCGTCCGTGCGATTGCTGACAACGACCGCTTCGCCATCCGGAGAGACACGCGCCAACCCAGGTCCACCCCCGACTCGGATGTTCATCAGGATGGAGCGCCTGTCGAGATCAATGACCGAGACGTTTGCTGAACCTGAATTCGCAACGTAGGCGCGCTTCCCGTCGGGTGTCACGTCGATGAAGTAAGGCTTCCCGTGCACACCGATGGTGGCGACCACCTGGTTACGCTCAGCGTCAATAACGCTGATGTTGTTGGAATCTGTGTTAACCACGTAGATCTCATTTTTCTTGCTGTTGGCCGTGATCCCGGTCGGGTTATGGCCTACATAAATGGTCCTGAGCACGTTGAACCGGGGCAGGGGGCGCGGAGTCATGTCGATAACACTCACGGTGTCGCTCTTGCCATTGGTTACGTACGCGTATTCACGGTAAAGAGGGCCGTAATCCGGCAGGGAACGCGGACGCAGATACCACCACGCCAGGCCCCCAGCGATTCCGAGGACGACAAAAAGTAGGAGTACCTTCCTCAAGTTAGGTGGTAGCGGATTGTGCGGCAGCCGGCACTGCCATTACCTTGGTTGCCGCTGGATGAGGGCCGATCGCCGGTATCGTACGCCCTAACACAGGGGCGATCTGTCGCACTTGCGCGATTAGTTGCTCAAATTGCTCAGGATAGAGGGATTGAACTCCATCGGAAAGTGCCTGGTCCGGGTGAGCGTGCACTTCGACGATAAGCCCGTCAGCGCCTACGGCGACAGCAGCGCGTGAAAGTGGCGTAACCTTATTGCGCTTTCCCGTTCCGTGGCTCGGATCAACCACGATAGGCAAATGGCTGAGTCTCTGCACCGCCGGAACGATACTCAGATCAAGCGTGTTGCGAGTATGGTCAGCGAAGGTTCGCACGCCTCGCTCGCATAGGATTACGTTGTAATTGCCTTCACTCATTACGTATTCCGCCGCCATCAGAAACTCTTCCAGAGTTGCCGACATGCCACGCTTAACCATCACGGGCTTGCGGGCCCGTCCCGCCCGTTTGAGAAGCGAAAAATTCTGCATGTTGCGGGCGCCGATCTGAATTACGTCAGCGTACTCCTCTACCAATTCGAGCGATTCGTTATCGATCGCCTCGGTGACTATTTTCAAACCGAATTGGTCGCGGATTTCGGCCATGATGCGTAAAGCCTCTTCGCCCAGGCCCTGAAAAGAATAGGGCGAAGTGCGCGGCTTATAAGCACCACCGCGAAAGAACTGCGCGCCGGCTTCTGACACCCGCTCGGCGACTGCGAAAGCCTGCTCACGACTTTCAATCGCGCACGGACCGGCAATGATGGCCAACCCTTCGCCGCCGAACGTTGCGTTGGTGCCGGGAAAGCTGATTACCGTGCTCTCCTCTTTCAAATCGCGGCTGACCAGTTTGTACGGCTTGCTGACGCGGATAACTTCCTGCACGCCTGGCATCTCTTCCAGCGTGCCCTGCTCCACTTCACCTTTGTTCCCGGTGATTCCAATCGCAGTGCGTTGCGCGCCAGGGATGGAGTGTGCGCGGTATCCTAGCGACTCGATTTTGTTGCATACGGCGCGTACCTGCTCTTCAGTAGCGTGCGCCTGCATTACGACCAGCATGACCCACCTCAGACTTTGCTATCAGAACTTACGAGTGTATCTCCCTACGTACTAGGCCCGCAAATCGCATGCTTCCCTGCGCTCTCAGGGAAATCGGGCGCTCTTCGCTTATGCCATACTTTCCCAATGCCCCGTTCCATAGCTCGGGAACAAGATGTCTTGAAGCTTCCCGCTCCCAAACGTCCGCCCAGCCGAACTTCGCGCCGCATCGGGATTCATACATCGATCGCCGGAGGAGTTGAAAACGCGGCCGAGCGAGCTTACCGCATAGGGTGCAGCGCGTTTCAGATCTTTTCCACCAGTCCTCGTCAGTGGCAGCCCTATGAACTGGCTCGTCCTGCCTGTGATCAGATGAATGCGCAGCGCCAGAAATATGATCTTAAGCCGCTGGTAATACATACCAATTATCTAATTAACATGGCGAGCATCAATGACCATTTCCTCGCAAAGTCCATCGAGGCATTCCGGGGAGAGGTTGAGCGTGCACTCAATCTTTGTGCCGACTACCTGGTGCTCCATCCCGGCTCGTTTCGGGGAGCCAGCCGCAATGACGGCTTAACTCGGGTGGCTGCGTCGGTTGCGGTGGCTTGTCGTGGGCTCAATTTGGCAAAAGGCGGACTGACCATCCTGATTGAGAACACCGCCGGCGCGGAGTTCTCGTTGGGCGGCAGCTTTGAGCAGGTTGCCGAGGTCCTTCAGCTACTGCGCCACGTGGTTCCCGTCGGCGCCTGTATCGATACCTGCCACGTTCACGTTTCCGGGTACGACATTGTGACTGAGGCCGGATTCATGGAGACGCTACGAGAGCTTGATTCGACCGTGGGGTACGACAGTGTTCGCGTCTGGCACTGCAATGATGCCAAGGCGGCGCGTGGCTCCAAGCTTGATCGTCACCAGCATATCGGTCGCGGCACCATTGGTCTCGAACCGTTTCGCCGGCTCTTGAACCAACCCCGGTTTGCTCATGCCGCGTTTATTGCCGAGACGCCAATCGATGAGCCGGGCGATGACCGAAAGAATGTGGAGACGCTCAAAAGTCTGGTCATCGAGAAGAAGCTCACACGGCGTCAGCGCAACTGACATAAATGTCGAATGACGTGCTTACTGGCTGCGTACTCCTTTAGCTGCAGCTTTCTCGTTGTAAAATAAGTGCTTACCTTGGTTAAGTTGACCTATATGCCGCAGGAAACGCAGGAGAACCGGAGTACCCGCGACGAGCGTTACGACGCCCAGAGCGTTGAGAGTAAGTGGTTCGAGCGCTGGCAACAGGATCCCTCTCTCTACGCCGCTGAATCGAACTCGACGAAGCCGAAATACTACGTTCTTGAGATGTTGCCCTATCCTTCGGGTGCTTTGCACATGGGGCACGTCCGCAACTACGCCATCGGTGATGCACTGGCCCGCTACACGTGGATGAACGGCAAGAATGTGTTGCACCCGATGGGTTGGGATTCGTTCGGCTTGCCTGCCGAAAACGCGGCCATCTCGAACAACACGCCGCCACGGGAGTGGACCCTTCGCAATATCGCCAACATGAAGGCGCAGATGAAGCGCCTCGGTTTTGCGTATGACTGGACGCGCGAAGTCACAACATGTTTGCCCGACTACTACCGCTGGAACCAGTGGTTCTTTCTGAAGTTCTATGAACGAGGCCTCGCCTATCGCAAGAAGAGCCGCGTTAACTGGTGTCCACAATGCGCCACTGTGCTGGCCAACGAGCAAGTCGTAAACGGCTGCTGCTGGCGTCATGAAGAGACCCTGGTAGAGCAGCGCGATCTGGAGCAGTGGTTCCTGCGTATTACCAACTACTCGGAAGAACTACTACGCGATCTTGACAAGCTGGGAAATTGGCCAGAGAAAGTCCGCACCATGCAGCGCAATTGGATCGGCCGCAGCGAGGGCGCGCTGATCGACTTTTCGCTCGATGGCGCTGCAGGTCGAACCGGGTCGAAGATTCCGGTCTTCACCACGCGTGTGGACACGATTTACGGCGCGACTTCCGTGCAGTTGGCACCCGAGCATCCGCTGGTGGCTGACCTCACAACCGGTAA
>Ga0310811_10006627_pt1 | contig 14807 bp, 13 predicted proteins | sample YCmetagenome_FD_207642 | JGI IMG/M metagenome (GOLD analysis project Ga0310811, IMG submission 207642) | Soil microbial communities from experimental microcosm in Duke University, North Carolina, United States - YC | ecosystem: Engineered > Artificial ecosystem > Soil microcosm > Unclassified ...
TCACCCCCGGCCCGTGGAACCTGGGCCGGATGCTGCGCGCGATGGACGCGATGCCGGTCAACGTCCTGTTGCTGGGCAAGGGAAACACCGTCCGGGCCGACGCGCTGCGGGAGCAGTTCGAAGCCGGTGCGGGCGGCCTGAAGCTGCATGAGGACTGGGGCTCCACCCCCGCCGCGATCGACGCCGCGCTGAGCGTGGCCGGCGAGTACGGCGGGCAGGTCGCGATCCACACCGACACGCTCAACGAGGCCGGGTTCGTGGAGTCCACAGTGGACGCCATCGGCGGCCGGTCGATCAACGCCTACCACACCGAGGGCGCCGGCGGCGGGCACGCACCGGACATCATCAAGGTGGTCGGCCTGCCCAACGTGCTGCCCTCGTCGACGAACCCGACCCGCCCGCACACCGTGAACACCCTCGACGAGCACCTCGACATGCTCATCGTGTGCCACCACCTGAACCCGGCGGTGCCCGAGGACCTCGCCTTCGCGGAGAGCCGGATCCGGCCGACCACGATCGCCGCCGAGGACGTCCTGCACGACATGGGCGCGATTTCGATGATGAGTTCGGATTCGCAGGCGATGGGCCGGATCGGCGAGGTGATCATCCGGACCTGGCAGACCGCGCACGTGATGAAGAAGCGCCGCGGCGCGCTGCCCGGTGACGGCCGGGCGGACAACCTGCGGGCGCGCCGGTATGTCGCGAAGTACACGATCAACCCGGCGATCGCGCACGGCATGGCGCACGAGATCGGCTCGGTCGAGGTCGGCAAGCTCGCCGATCTGGTGCTGTGGGAACCGAAGTTCTTCGGTGTCAAACCCCATGTCGTGCTCAAGGGCGGATTCCCCGCGTGGGCCGCGATGGGTGACGCGAACGCTTCGATCCCGACACCGCAGCCGGTGCTCGCGCGACCCATGTTCGGCGCGCAGCCTTCGGTGGCGGAGGCGTCGAGCCTGCACTTCGTGACGGAAGCGGCGGTGAAGGCGGGCCTTGCCGACAGGTTCGGGCTGCGCCGCGAACTGTCGGCGATCGCCGACACGCGCTCGGTCACCAAGTCCGACATGATCCTCAACGACACGATGCCCGACGTCCAGGTGGACCCCGACAGCTTCGCGGTCCGCGTGGACGGTGAGCTGATCGAGCCGCAGCCGGTGGCCGAGCTGCCGATGGCCCAGCGGTACTTCCTGTTCTGATGGACGCCTGGTGATGGATGTCGTTTCACTTCTGCTCGCCGACTCCCGCTTCCCCGGGGGCTCGCACATTCACTCCGGCGGTCTAGAGGAGGTCGTCGCGCGCCGGTTGGTCACGACCGAGCGGGACCTGCCGGCCTTCCTGCACGGCCGGCTGTGGACCGCGGGTCTGCTGGCCGCGAGTTTCGCGGCCGCGTCGGCGGATGCCGCGGGCCGAGCGGTCCACGGGGGCGTCCAAGCGCGACACTGGGCTCGGCTGGACGCCGAGTTCGATGCCCGGACGCCCTCGCTGGCCCAGCGGGAGGCGTCGCGGGCGCAGGGGCGGGGCACGGCACGAGCCGGCCGGACCGCCTGGCCCTCCCCGGTGATCACCGAACTGCTGGCCACCACGCCCCGCCCGCACCACCCGGTGATCACCGGCGCACTGGCCGGGGTCGCCGGGGGATCGCCGCACGGTGCGGCGCTGGCCGTGGCCTACCTGGCGATCAGCGGTCCGGCGAGCGCGGCGGTGCGCCTGTTGGGCTTCGATCCGCTCACGGTGAACGCGATGGTGGCAGGATTGGCCCCGGAACTGGAATCCGTCGCCACGCGCGCGGCCGCGGTCGCGGGGATGGATCCGGCGGAGCTGCCGGGTCCGGGTGCGCCGGCACTGGATCTGTTCGCCGAAGCACATCTTCGGCAGCACAAGAAAGAGGTGCGTCTCTTTGCCAGCTGAACACGGTCACGGTCACGGACACGTGCACCCGGTGAACTTCGACCCCACGGCCAGCGAACCCGACCACCACGAGCCCTCACCCGAGCAGGGCCGGGCGTACCGGATCGGCATCGGCGGGCCGGTCGGCAGCGGGAAGACCGCGCTGGTCGCCGCGCTGTGCCGGGCGCTCGGCGACGAGCTGAACCTGGCCGTGGTGACCAACGACATCTACACCACCGAGGACGCCGATTTCCTGCGCCGGGCGGGTGTGCTCGACGCCGAGCGGATCGAGGCGGTGCAGACCGGCGCGTGCCCGCACACCGCGATCCGCGACGACATCACCGCGAACCTGGATGCGGTGGAACGGCTGGAAGAGCGGTTTCCCGGGCTGCAGCTGGTGATCATCGAAAGCGGCGGTGACAACCTGACCGCGGTGTTCAGCCGCGGGCTCGCCGACAGTCAGGTCTTCGTCGTCGACGTCGCGGGCGGGGACAAGGTGCCGCGCAAGGGCGGACCCGGTGTGACCACGGCGGATCTGCTCGTCATCAACAAGATCGACATCGCGCATCTGGTCCGTGCCGATCTCGGGGTGATGACCTCCGACGCGCACCGGATGCGCGGCGAACTGCCGGTGATCGCACAGTCCCTTGTGGATACTCCGGACGCGCCCGAGGTCGCGGCCTGGGTGCGGAAGCAGCTCTTCGCGTGAAGGCACACTCCCGGCTGGTGGCCGAGTGCCGGGACGGGCGCACGGTCCTCCGGGAGATTCACTCGGTGTCGCCGCTCACCCTCGTGCCGCGCCGCGACCGGCTCGGCTCCGCCGCGGGTGCGGACCGGGGGTACACGGTGCACCTGGTCAACTCGGCGAGCGCGCCGCTGGGTGGCGACGAGTTGCGGCTGAGTGTGCGGATCGGCGAGGGGGCCCGCCTGCGGCTCTCCGGCGTCGCCGCCACGCTCGCGCTGCCCGGTCCCCACGCGGGCGCAAGCGTGTCCACTGTGGACATCGAGATCGAGTCCGGTGGGACACTGGAGTACCTGCCGGAGCCGACCGTGATCACCGCGCGCGCCCGGCACACGGCCGAGCTGACCGCGTCGCTGGGCCCCGGCGCCCGCCTGCGCACCCGCGAAGTACTGGTACTGGGCCGCACCGGCGAACGGCCCGGCCGCCTGCGCACCGCACAACGCGTGGTGCGCACGGGAACACCGCTGCTGCACCAGACCCTGGACATCGGCGACCCGGCCCTGGATTCGAGCCTCGCCCACCTGGCGGACCGCCGCGTCTTCGCCACGGAGCTGCTGGTTTGGGGCGACGACGTCACCGAACCCGTCTCGGCGGACTGGTGGTCGCTCACCCCGCTGGCCGCCGGCGGTTCCCTGGCCACGGCCCTGGCGACCGACGCGATCGCCGCCGAACGGGCCCTCGACGAGGCTCGCGGCCGGCATCCCGGATGGTGCTGACCCCCGGCTCGCGACGCCGTGGTCAGTGGAGAGTGCCGTGACCTGCCGGCATGCGTCCGTTGCGGTAAGGCCGGCCGTGCTCGCGCCGCCGCGGCTCGGGCGCGAGCAACCCCGAGCGGCACGCCGGAAGCCGTACTCGCAAGCAGTCGAACATAGGTTCTACAGTCCGAAGCGGCGGGCGCGAGACGTTGTGCCATGTGGTGTTCGACAAGGTGGGTTGGGCGTTGCGGTCCCAGTACGAGAAGGCTTGCAAGAATGACGAAGTGCGCCTGGGTGAGATGTTCATCCATGAAATGGACGCGATCGCTGGGCCGCGGTTCATTGTGAACTTCCCGACCAAGGGTCACTGGAAGGCTCGGTCGAGGATTGGGGACATCGCCAGTGGCTTGCGCGATCTGCGTCGTTCGGTTGAGGTGTACGGGATCTCTTCGATTGCTGTTCCCCCGCTGGGTTGCGGCAATGGCGGCTTGGACTGGGGTGAGGTGTACCCGATGATCCGCAAGGAGCTGGGTGACCTCCCTGGTGTTCGTGTGCTGGTGTATCCGCCGGCAGGGGCGCCCGATCCGTCGGACATGCCGGTGCGGACCGAACGCCCGGAGGTGACCCGGGCAAAGGCCGCGCTGCTCCTGGCGTTCGCGCGTTACCGTGATCGCAGTGTCGAGTCGGGTTTGTCCGACACTGGTGTGATCTCGCTCGTCGAGGCTCAGAAGATCGCCTACTTCTTCCAGCTGGCGGGCGGAAAAGCGAAATGGGAGTTCACGCCAAGCCACTACGGGCCCTACGCGCCCGCGATCGACCAGTTCATCAGCGGTGTCGAGGGTCACTTCCTGTATGGCTTCGGTGACGGCAGCAGTGGCAGTAAAGCCACGCTCACACTGGACGAACGCGCGTTGGATGAGGCGCGCGAGGTGCTGGGCGGCGGCGAAGCATTCGATAGCGCGCCGGCCCGGTTCGAGGCCATTGTGGCCGGTTTCGAGTTCCCTTACGGGATCGAACTCCTCGCGACTGTGCACTACGTTGTCGCGCACTCCGCGCGGCCATCGTCGTTGGACGAGGTCGTGCTGTCTCTCGGCCGCTGGTCGGCACGGAAGGGTCGGCTGTTCAAGGTGCGCCAGGCTCGGGCCGCGTACCGGCATCTGCAAACGGTGCGGCTCGTGGATGCGACCGTCGTCCTGTGAAGGACACCTGCCAGGGCCTGCGCGCGGTTTCGAGCATCCCCTATGTCTCTTTTGCGTGATCTTCGCGTGCGTGGCCGTGAAGTATGGGCGGGCTTGCGGATGTGACTGGTGGGAGGCGTGGTGCTTGTCACCGTTCGGCGGGTTTCGCCGTTGGCTTCCAGGCCCTAACGTCGGCTCTTATCCACGTTCACTTGCCGGAGAGGCTGGGGACATGACTGAGGTCGGCGACATCGACAACGTGACGGTAGGGCTGCCGGGGATGCGGGTGGCTTACGAAGGGGACTCCCTGAACGAAGCCGACCTGGCCGCCACCTGGACAGAACAGCTGCAGAGCTGGCTGAACAGGGCGATTTCCGCCGGTGTCGCCGAGCCGAACGCCATGGTGCTGGCCACCGCCGACGGTGAGGGCCGGCCGTCTTCGCGGACCGTGCTGTGCAAGGGGCTCGACGCGCGGGGCGTGGTCTTCTACACGAACTACACCTCGGCGAAGAGTCACGACCTCACCGTGACCCGGTACGCGTCGGTCACTTTCCCGTGGTACGCGCTGCATCGGCAGGTCACCGTGCGTGGCGAGGTCGAGAAGGTCGACATCAAGGAGACGGCCGAGTACTGGGCTTCGCGGCCGCGCGGTTCGCAGCTCGGCGCGTGGGCGTCTCCCCAGTCGCAGGTGGTGGAGAGTCGGCGCGATCTCGACAACGCGCTGTCCGCGATCGAACGCCGCTTCGCCGATGTCGAGCAGGTGCCGTTCCCGCCGCATTGGGGTGGCTGGCGGATCCGCCCCGACGTCGTCGAGTTCTGGCAGGGTCAGCAGAATCGGCTGCACGATCGCCTGCGCTATGTCCGCACGCATGACGGCTGGCGCGTCGAGCGCGTCGCACCGTAGGGCCCGGCCGCGCCAAATCAGTCCCCGGACGGTTAGTTAGCCCCGCTAAGCTAGTCAGCTGTGAGTGTCGAAGCGGGGACCAAACGGAGACGGCTCGGTTCGGTTGTCGTCGACGTCGAGCCACTTCGGGTACCCGCGTTCCGCCGCTTGTGGGCGGGCACGGCGGTCACCGCGATCGGCAGCCAGTTCACCACGGTCGCGGTCCCGAAGCAGGTTTACGACCTGACCGGATCCTCCGGCTACGTCGGCTTGACCGGCGCGGTCGCGATGGTGCCGCTGCTGATCTTCGGGCTCTGGGGCGGCGCGATCGCGGACACCGTCGACCGGCGCAAGCTGTTGATCTTCGGCAACGCCGGGATCGCGATCGTGTCCGCGCTGCTGTGGATCCAGGCCTGGCTGGCGATCGGCTCGGTGTGGCTCGTGCTCGGGCTGCTGGCGCTCAACCAGGCCTTCTTCGCGATCAACCTGCCGACCCGCAGCGCGATCGTCGCCCGCCTCGTCGAGCCGAAACTGATGCCCGCCGCCACGGCGCTGACCAGCACGATGAACATGTTCGGCACGGTGTTCGGCCCGATGGCCGCCGGCGCGCTGATGCCGGTGCTGGGGCTGCCCGTGCTGTATCTGCTCGACACCATCGCGCTGGTGCTGACGATGTACACCGTGTGGCGGCTGCCCGCGTTGCCCCCGCTGTCCGGCCAGATCCGCAAGGCGGGGCTGCGCGACGTCCTGGACGGTTTCCGTTACATGGGCACGCAGAAGGTGTTGCTCGCGTCGTTCGTGGTGGACATCATCGCGATGGTCGCGGGCATGCCGCGCGCGCTTTTCCCGGAGATGGCCGAACAGACCTTCGGCGATCCGCCCGGCGGTGGGGTGGCGCTGGGCTGGCTGTACGCGGCGATCCCGATCGGTTCGGTGGTCGTGGGGCTGATGTCGGGCTGGCTCGGGCGGGTCCGCAGGCAGGGTGTGGCGGTGGTCGCGGCGATCTGCTGCTGGGGCCTGTCCGTCGCGGGATTCGGGCTGTCGCGGTCGTTGTGGCTGGCCGTGGTCTTCCTCGTGCTCGCCGGCGCGGCGGACATGGTCAGCGCGATCTACCGGCAGTCCATCCTGCAGGTGGCCGCGACCGACGAGATGCGCGGCCGGATGCAGGGCGCGTTCACGGTCGTCGTGGCGGGCGGTCCGCGCATCGCCGACCTGACCCACGGCTGGACCGCGGCCGCGGCGGGCACCGAGATCACCGCGACCGCGGGCGGGTTCGCGGTGGTGGTTCTGATCGCGGTGGCGATCGCGCTGTTGCCCGCGTTCTGGCGATATCGCGCGAAAACGGTCAAATAGCGCGAATCTTCGGTGAGGTCAGCGAAACCGGTTCAGTTCGTGCGCGTCGTGGGCGGAGAACACGGTGACATCGTCGTGCGTGCGGACGAGTTCGCGTAGTCGTCGCTGGTTCGCCAGGCGAAGTGCGGAAACGGTCTGCACGCGCCGTTCGAAGCTCGCGAGCACCGGAGGGCAATGCGGGCGGAACGGGTCCAGTTCGCCGTGGAAGAAATACGCGTCCCCGGCGTGCAGGAGCCAGCCGTCGCCGGTGTCGATCGCGACCCCGGCGTGTCCCCGGGTGTGCCCGGCGAGCGGGACCACCAGGATCTCCGGCGGCAGCCCGGCCAGGCCGCGCACGGCGTCGAAGCCGAACCAGTGCTCGCCGGTATCGGCGTAGCCGTTCCACTGTGGACCGTGCGCGAACTGTGCGGCACGGTACCGCCGCCGTTCGGCGTGATCGCGGGGTGTTTCGAGTGCGCGAAGTTCCTCGGCGTAGACGTGCACGGTCGCGTGCGGGAAGTCGGCGAGCCCGCCGGCATGGTCGAGATCGAGGTGGGTGAGCACGACGTGGCGCACGTCCGTCACCGCGTACCCGAGCCGTTTCACCTGCTCCGCGGCGGTTTCCGCGAGGCTGGTGCGCACCCCGACCAGTCGCGCGAACCCCGCGCCGAGCCAGTCGGCGGGCCGGTCGACGCTGGGCGAGCCCATCCCGGTGTCCACCAGGACCAGTGCGGAGCCGGTTTCCACCAGCAGGCAGTGGCAGACCAGTTCCGCCCGGCGCAGCAGCCCGCCGCGCCCGTCGACCAGCCGCCCGCCGAGTGGGCGCATCGTGCCGCAGTTGAGATGGTGCACCTTCAGCGTCATGGGTTCGCCCTCGAAGTGTTCTCGCGCGAGAACTGCTCGCGCAGGTGTTCGCCGACCGCCCGCAGTGGGGCGAGGTCACGCTGGGTCTTGGCCAGCAGCAGGGCTCCCTCGATCCCGCTGAGCGCGACCATCGCGAGCACGCCGGCCTGAGCCGCGACCATCCCGTGCGCCTCCAGGTGTTCGGCGATGACCCGGTGCCACGAGGAGTAGGCGCTCGCGCAGGCCTGCCGGACCGGTTCGCTGTCCGCCGCGTCCACCGCGACGCTCGCGATCGGGCAAGCACGCCGGAAATCCGATGCCGTGAGGTGATGCGCGAGCGCTTCGACCACGGCTGCGATCGCCGAGCCGGGATCGGGTGCCGTCGCGAGCAGTTCGCGCAACTGGTCGCACAGGTGTTGCCCGGAGATTTCCATCGCCTCGGCGGCCAGTTGTTGCTTGCCGCCGGGGAAGTGGAAATACAGCGATCCCTTGGGCGCGCCGCCCGCGGCGACGAGTTGGTTCAGCCCGGTGGCGTGGTAGCCCTGCGTGTGAAAGACGTCGGCGGCGGATTCGAGCATCCGCCGCCGCGTACTGGTTCTCCGGGTCACCTCGGCAGTCTAGCGAGGCTATGACGACCGGTCTAGTTACTCGTACAAGCGGTGACCGAGGCGCTGCGGAGCGGGGTGGTGGCCGGCCGTAGATTCCTGGCATGGCCAATCCCACCGGAGAGCAGTTCGAGATCACCCGAGGCGCTGCTCGCGCCGTGGTCACCGAGATCGGCGCCGGCCTGCGCGCCTTCGAGATCGGTGGCGTGCCCTATCTCGAAACCTTCGACGCCGACGCCAATCCGCCCAAGGGAGCCGGCCAGGTGCTCCTGCCGTGGCCGAACCGCACCAAGGCCGCGCACTGGACCTATCAGGGGCGGAAACAGGAACTGGAGGTCACCGAACCCGCGCGGGGCAACGCCATCCACGGCCTCGTCCGGCACCGCGAGTGGACGCTGCTCGAACACGCCGAATCCTCGATCACCTTCGAGATCGACGTCGAGACGCAGCCGGGCTGGCCGGTGCCGCTGCGGGCGCGCATCCACTACGCCGTGGCACCGCGCGAGCTGACGGTGACGCACGAGATGCGCAACGAAGGGGAGTCCGCGATCGGTGTCGGGGTGGGTATGCACCCCTACTTCCGGCTCGGTGACGCGCCGACCGACGAGCTGACCCTGACCCTGTCGGCGACCCGCGTCCGTCCCGCCGTCCCCGAGGCGCAACTGCCCTACGGCGACGAGCAGGACGTCGAGGGCACCGAGTACGACTTCCGGACCGGGCGCCTGCTCGCCGGGGCGGACCTCGACACCGCGTTCACCGGTCTCGCCCAGGCGGAAGACGGCCGCCATCATCACGTGCTTTCCCACGGGGACAAGGCCGTCGACGTGTGGACCGACCCGGATTTCGGCTGGGTTCAGGTGTTCACGCCGGAGGATCTTCTCGGCCGTGGCCGTGCGGTCGCGCTGGAACCGATGACCTGTCCGGCCGACGCGCTCAACTCGGGTACGGATCTGATCGAACTCGAGCCCGGAACGTCGTGGACCGCGAGCTGGGGAGTGCGGATTCGGGTCTAGCCGCGGCGGTCGGTGGTGCAAACACCGCATAGCGGCAAGATGCCGACATGTTGCGGGTCTGGCATTGCGGAAGGCCGTTGATCCGTTAGCGTGTCGAGTCATGGCAAGGGCGATTGTTGGTGGCTATGTGGTGCCGGTCGACGGTGAGCCGATCGATGGCGGGACGGTCCTCATCGAGGACGGCAGGATCGCCGCCGTCGGCACCGAAGCCGACGTCGACATTCCCGAGGACGCGGAACTGATCGACGCGGCGGGCGCGTGGGTGCTGCCCGGTTTCGTCGACGCGCACGTCCACCTCGGTGTGCACGAGGAGGGCGAGGGCTGGTCCGGTAACGACACCAACGAGATGACCGACCCCAACGGGGCGCGGTTCCGTGCCATCGACGGAATCGACCCCTTCGACGTCGGCTTCGACGACGCGCTCTCCGGTGGGGTCACCAGCGTGGTGGTCAAGCCCGGGTCCGGAAACCCGATCGGCGGACAGACGGTGGCGCTGAAGACCTGGGGCCGCACCGCGCTCGACGTCGTCTTCGCCGACGCGGTCAGCGTCAAGAGCGCGCTGGGTGAGAACCCGAAAAGGGTGTACGGCGAAAAGAACCAGACTCCCTCGACGCGGCTCGGGGTCGCGGCGATCATCCGCGAGGCGTTCACCAAGGCCCGCAACTACGCCGCGCAGCGTGACCACGCGCGCGCCGAAGGCAAACCCTTCGACGTCGACCTGACCCTGGAAACGCTGTCGAAGGTGCTGGCCGGCGAGCTGTACTGGGATCAGCACACGCACCGCGCCGACGACATCGTCACCGCCATCCGGCTGGCCGAGGAGTTCGGCTACAAGCTCGTGGTGAACCACGGCACCGAAGGGCATCTGATCGCCGACGTGCTCGCCGAACGGGAAATCCCGGTCATCATCGGCCCGCTGTTCAGCAGCCGGGCGAAGGTCGAGCTGCGCCACCGCACGCTGCGTGCGCCCGGCATCCTGCACCGGGCCGGGGTGAAGATCGCGATCACGACGGACCACCCGGTGGTCCCGATCAACTTCCTGGTGTACCAGGCGGCACTGGCGGTCAAGGACGGCCTGGAGCCGGACGCCGCGCTGCGTGCGCTCACCGTGAACCCGGCCGCCATGCTCGGCCTCGGTGACCGGATCGGCGCGCTGAAACCGGGTCTCGACGCGGACGTCGTGGTGTGGTCGGGCGATCCGCTGGACGTGATGAACCGCGCGTTGCGCGTCTTCATCCGCGGCCGTTCGGTGTACCAGTACGACGAGGCCCGCGACCAGGGCGTGATCGCCGAGCGGCGTTATCGCGAGTAGCGCAGTTCGCGGGCGATGACCATCCGCTGGATCTGGTTCGTTCCCTCGAAGATCTGCGCGACCTTGGCCTCGCGCAGGTAGCGCTCGACCGGGAAGTCGCGGGTGTAGCCGGCGCCGCCGAGTACCTGGACGGCGTCGGTGGTGACCTTCATGGCCGCGTCGGTCGCGATGAGTTTCGCGATCGACGCCTGCCGGCCGAAGGGCATCCCGCGATCGCGCCGCCGTGCCGCGTCGAGGTAGGCGGCGCGGGCGGTTTCCACGGCCGCGGCCATGTCCGCGAGCAGGAACTCCAGGCCCTGGAACTCGATGATCGGCTTGCCGAACTGGGTGCGCTGCTTGGCGTAGGCAAGGGCCTCGTCCAGCGCCGCCTGGGCCAGACCGACCGCGCAGGCGGCGATCCCGAGCCGTCCTGAGTCCAAAGAGGACAGCGCGATGCGCAGTCCCGCGCCCTCGGCCCCGATCAGCCGGGCGGTGTCCACGCGGGCGTCGGTGAACCGCAGTTGTGCGGTCACCGATCCGGTCAACCCCATCTTCCGCTCCGGGCGTCCGGCGGAAAGCCCCGGCGTGGCCGCGTCGACGAGCAGGCACGAGATGTCCTCGTCGCTCGTGCGGACCATGGTCGTGTAGTAGTCGGCCTCGCCGGCGTGCGTGATCCATGCCTTCGTGCCGTTGACGACGTACTGGTCGCCATCCTGGTCACCACCGTGGTCGCCACCGTGGTCACTGTCGCGTCGCGCGCGGGTGGACAGTGCCGCCGCGTCCGAGCCCGCCTGCGGTTCCGACAGCGCGTACGCGCCGAGCAGGCCTCCATCGAGCATGTCGGGCAGCCACCGCGCACGTTGTTCGTCGGTGCCGTGCTCGGCGAGTGCGAAGCAGGACATCGTGTGGACCGAAAGCCCCACGCCCACCGACATCCACGCGGCCGCGATCTCCTCGACGACCTGCAGGTAAACCTCATAGGGCAGCGCGCCGCCGCCCCAGCGCTCCGGGTAGGGCAGCCCGAGCAGGCCGGCCTTGCCCAGCACCCGGAACTGCTCCCGGGGAAACCGCTCCGCCTCCTCGTACTGGGCGGCCAGCGGTGCGAGCTCTTCGCGCGCCAGCTCGGTTGCCAGCTCGAGTAGATCTTGTGCGTCCTGGTCAGGTAACAGTCGCTCCACCCGCATGTGCGCCTCCTCCCGGAAGTACTCATAATAGTACTGGAGACTCGCTGATAGTACAGATTCTACGGTGTCCAGATGGCCGAACGTGTTCCCCTACGGGCTCCCCGGGCTAGGCAGCTCACCCACCGCCAGCGCGCGCTGTTGGCGGAGTTGGAGGCGCTGTTCCTCGCGGAGGGCTTCATCGGGTTCACCCTGGACGATCTGGCCGCGAAGACGCACTGCTCGAAGTCGACGCTGTACACGCTCGCGCCCAGTAAGGAACAGCTCGCCGTCCGGGTCGTGGCCCGGTTCTTCAAGGGCGCCGCCGAGATGCTCGAGGAGCGCATCGCCGGGCTCACGGACGCGCGCCAGATCGTCGGCGAATACCTCGCGGGCATCTCGGCGTACCTCGGCCGCGCCTCGGCCGCGTTCATGAGCGACATCAACGACTTCGCCCCGGCGCGGGCGGCCTACGAGCTGAACAGCCGGGCCGCGGCCGCGCGGATCCGGGCGTTCATCAACCAGGGGGTCGCCGACGGGGTGTTCCGGGAGGTGCACGCCACGCTGATCGCCGAGATGGCCGGGCTACTGGTGGAGGGCATCCAGACCGGGGTCGTCGGGGCCAGGGCCGGGGTGTCGGATGCCGAAGCCTTCTCCGCGCTTTCGGAGTTGCTCCTTGAAGGCCTGGAAACGCGGAGCGTTACGCACGAGCGTTCTCGGTGAGGTCCGACCGCGCGGAGCGTTCCGTTGTGTGCGTTCGGTGTCGGTGTGGATGGCCGATGGGGGGATTAGCATCACACCCATGATCGTGGTGGGCGGTGAGGCGCTGGTGGACCTGGTGCCGGGAGAATCCATAGTGGACGGTGGGCTGCGCCCGCTGGTGCCACGGCTCGGCGGCGGGCCGTACAACGTCGCGCTGGCGGCCGGGCGCCTCGGTGCGCCGACGGCGTTCCTGTCGCGGATCTCCGGTGACCGGTTCGGCCAGGCACTGCGGGAACGGCTGGCGAACTCGAACGTCGACGTCTCGCTGGTGCAGAACGGGAGCGAGCCGACGACGCTGGCCGTGGTCGCGCTCGACGGGCGGGGTACGGCCAGTTACACCTTCTATACCGAGGGCACCGCGGACCGGCTCTTCGCCGACCCCGGTCCGTTGCCCGCGGCGGTGACCGTGCTTTCGCTGGGCACGCTCGGCATGGTGTTGGAACCCGGTGTGACCGCCTACGAAGCCGTGCTGCGCCGGGAAGCCGCGCGCGGTGTGCTCACCGCGCTCGACCCGAACATCCGCGCGGACCTGATTTCCGATCCCGGTTCTTATCGCGAGCGGTTCGCTTCCTGGCTGCCGGATATTCGGCTTTTGAAGCTTTCCGACGACGACGCGGCGTGGCTGGCCGGGGGCGCCGATTCGGGCACCGCGGCGAAAAGCTGGCTCGACGCCGGGGTCGACGCCGTGGTGTTGACGCGGGGTGCCGAGGGAATCACCGTCCACACCGGAGCCGGTGCGGTCTCCGTCCCTTCGGCGCCCGCGCGGGTCGCCGACACGATCGGCGCCGGTGACACCGTGCAGGGCGCACTGCTGGCCTGGTTGCACCAGCGGAATGTGCGCCAGCTCACCGAAATCGACCGGGATGATTGGCGGGCCGCGCTCGCCTACGCCGCGAAAGCGGCGGCGATCACAGTGTCGCGCAGCGGCGCGGAGCCACCGAACACCGCGGAAATGATGTGAATCTGATCTCGACGCTTTGCTCTACGTAACACAATGGCTGCGCCGGAGCCCGTGGTTCGACTAGCGTGAGAAGTGAATTCCATACCCCAGCGGGGCGGTGTGCGCCGAGACCAATTAACGGTCACGAGCGAACAAACGGCCGCCTGTGCGACCTGCAGGCGCCGCCGACCCGTGTGAGCGTGAGAGGGACTGTAATGTCCGACGCGACTGCGGCGTCCGGCGGCGGCACGGTGACGCTGCGCCTGCCGACCGGCGAACACGAATTGAAAGTGGTCAACGCCGTCGAGGGCGCTCCCGGCATCGAACTGGGGAAGTTACTGGCGTCGACCGGGTACATCACCTACGACCCCGGATTCGTCAACACCGGGTCCACGTCGTCCGCCATTACCTACATCGACGGCGATGCGGGCATCCTGCGTTACCGCGGCTATCCCATCGAGCAACTCGCCGAGCGTTCGAACTTCATCGAGGTCTCCTACCTGCTCATTTACGGCGAGCTGCCGACCGCGGCGCAGTTGGCGGACTTCACGCAGAAGATCAGCCGGCACACGCTGTTGCACGAAGATCTGAAACGGTTCTTCGACGGATTCCCGCGCGACGCGCACCCGATGCCCGTGCTTTCCAGCGCGGTGTCCGCGCTCTCGACCTTCTACCAGGACTCGCTCAACCCGTTCGACGAACCGAACGTGGAGCTGTCCACGGTCCGCCTGCTGGCCAAGGTGCCCACCCTGGCGGCCTACGCGTACAAGAAGTCGATCGGCCAGCCGTTCCTGTACCCGGACAACTCGCTGTGCCTGGTCGAAAACTTCCTGCGGATGACCTTCGGCCTGCCCGCTGAGCCGTACGAGATCGACCCCGAGGTGGCCAAGGCCCTCGACCTGCTCTTCATCCTGCACGCCGACCACGAGCAGAACTGCTCGACCTCCACCGTGCGGCTGGTCGGCTCGTCGGAGGCGAACCTGTTCGCGAGCATTTCGGCCGGCATCATGGCCCTGTTCGGCCCGCTGCACGGCGGTGCGAACAGCGCGGTGCTGGAGATGCTCGAGGGCATCAAGGCCGACGGCGGGGACGTGGCGAACTTCGTCAACCGGGTGAAGAACAAGGAAAAGGGTGTCCGCCTGATGGGCTTCGGGCACCGCGTCTACAAGAACTACGACCCCCGCGCCAAGATCATCAAGAAGACGGCCGACCAGATCCTGGGCAAGCTCGGCGTGAGCGACCAGCTTCTCGACATCGCCAAGGAACTCGAGGAGACGGCACTTTCCGACGATTACTTCGTCGAGCGCAAGCTTTACCCCAACGTCGACTTCTACACCGGTCTCATCTACCGCGCGCTGGGTTTCCCGACCAAGTTCTTCACCGTCCTGTTCGCGCTGGGCCGCCTGCCGGGCTGGATCGCCCACTGGCGGGAGATGATCCAGGACCCGGCGACCAAGATCGGCCGTCCGCGGCAGATCT
>Ga0310811_10006628_pt1 | contig 14806 bp, 18 predicted proteins | sample YCmetagenome_FD_207642 | JGI IMG/M metagenome (GOLD analysis project Ga0310811, IMG submission 207642) | Soil microbial communities from experimental microcosm in Duke University, North Carolina, United States - YC | ecosystem: Engineered > Artificial ecosystem > Soil microcosm > Unclassified ...
GAACCGCTGCGCCGAGGGCAGCGGATGCCGCCCCGCCCCCGGCACGGAGAGATCGGAGAGCTCCTCGTCGACGTCGAGGAACGAGGCGCCCGGGATGTGGCCGGCGAGGTAGAGCTGCCGGCCGCGTTCCGGGGAACCGAGCTCGAAGCGGCAGTCGACGAACTGGACGCGCACCTGCAGCCAGGCTAGACGGTCGGCGGGGGATTGCGCTTCGCGGCACGAGGGGAGTACAAAGCGCAGAGATGCGCCGCCGGCTCCTCGTCGCTTCCGGCTTGCTACTTGCCGTGGGCGGTATCGCCCTCTCGGCGGGCGGCGCCTACGCCTATTTCTGGGATCAGGGCCGCTCGGATCTGATCGCCGCGGGCGTCTCGGTCGCAGGCGTCAACGTCGGCGGCCTGCGGGCGGCGGAGGCGCGCCGTGTGCTCCTCGCCGAGCTCGGCCAGCGCCTGTCGAGGCCGGTGCGCCTGACGTACGGCGACCATCGCTTCGTGCTCCACCCGGCCGGCGCCGGAATCCGGATCGACGCCGCCCGCATGGTCGACGCCGCGCTCCGGGTGAGCAGGCAGGGGGGGCTCGCCCACCGGCTGCTGCGCGACCTCCGCGGGCGCCGGGTCGACGAGTCGATCCCGCTCGCGGCGGCACTCTCGACGGCTCACGTGCAGACCCTCGCGGAGCGGGTCGCGACCGTCCTCGACCGCCCCGCCCGCAACGCGCGCCTCGTCCCGATGCCGGCCGCGACCGGGCTCCGCATCTCTCCGTCGCGGCTCGGCCTCGCCGTGAAGCGCCCGCTCCTGCGGCATCGCCTCGGCGCCGCCTTCCTGCAACTGCGGGGGCCGCGCGCGGTGGGCGTGCCGACGAAGCCGGTGCGCCCGCGCTATACGACGGCCTCGCTCGAGCGCAGGTACGGGACGCTGATCCTCGTCAGTCGCGAGACGTTCTCCCTGCGGCTCTTCAAGCGGCTGAAGCTCGTCAAGACCTACCGGATCGCGGTCGGCCGCGCGGGCCTCGAGACTCCGGCGGGCTTCTACACGATCGACGACAAGCAGGTGAACCCGTCCTGGCACGTGCCGCTGAGCTCCTGGGCGGGCGACCTCGCAGGCCGGATCATCCCGCCCGGTCCCGCCGACCCGATCAAGGCGCGGTGGCTGGGCTTCTACAACGGCGCGGGCATCCACGGGACCGACGCGGTCTACTCGCTCGGCACGGCCGCCTCCCACGGCTGCATCCGCATGGCGATCCCCGACGTCGAGCAGCTCTACGACCTCGTGCCCCTGCACACGCCGATCTACGTCGGCTAGCGCGCGTCACGCCGTCACCTCCTGCGCGACGGGCACGGGGGCGGGCGCCGGCGCGTGCCGGTGGCCTCCGAGCCCGAGATGCCCGTGCGACTCGGTCCCGTAGCCCCCGGGGACCGGGATGTAGAACTCGGGGTAACCCCACATGCCGTGCTCGTGGACGTCGAGGCCCTGCGACTCGACCGTCGGCTCGACGCGGATCCCCCAGATCGCGTCCAGCACCTTGAGGGCGCCGAACGACGTGCTGAAGGTGAACGCGCCCACGGCGACGAGACCGAGAGCCTGCACGCCGAGCTGGTGGAAGGAGCCCGTGTAGACGAGGCCGCCGCCGCCGGTCGCGAGGTTCTTCGCCAGCAGCGGCACCGCGAAGAGGCCGCACGCGAGCGTGCCCCAGACGCCGGACATGCCGTGCACCGCGACGGCTCCGATCGGGTCGTCGATCCCGATCCGCTCGACGAAGATCACGCCGAAGACAGCGATCACGCCCGAGCCGACGCCGATCACGACAGCGGCCCAGGGGGCGACGAACCCTGACGCGGCGGTGATCGCGACGAGCGCGCCGAGCGCGCCGTTCAGCATCATCGAGATGTCGGGCTTGCCGAGCTTCACCCAGGCGACGCACATGCCGGTCACCGCGCCGGCGCCCGCCGCGATGTTCGTCGTCAGAGCGACGTAGGCGAAGAAGCCGAAGCCGCCGAAGTCGACCGAGAGCGTCGAGCCCGGGTTGAAGCCGAACCAGCCGAACCAGAGGATCAGGGTGCCGAGCACCGCGTACGGGATGTTGTGGCCCGGGATCGGGTTGGCGCGGCCGTCCGTCCCGAACTTGCCGATCCGGGGCCCGAGGATGAGCGCGCCGGCCAGCCCCGCCAGCGCACCCTGGTAGTGCACGACCGTCGAGCCGGCGAAGTCCTGCATGCCGTGCGCGAACAACCAGCCGTGCGGGCTCCAGATCCAGTGCGAGACGATCGAGTACGTGATCGTGAAGTAGACGCCGAAGACGAAATAGACGTACAGCTTCGCGCGCTCTGCCATCGCGCCCCACACGATCGCGAGCGAGACGCCCGCGAACACGACCTCGAAGAGATAGCCGGCCGCGCCCGGGATCTCGCCGAACCAGTCGTACGGCTTCTGCCCGACCGCGATCAGCTCGTTCACCGACGGGAAGAAGCCGGCGCTGCCGCTGAACCAGCCGCCGTCGCCGAATGCGATCCCGAAGCCGACCGCCCAGTAGACGACCGAGCAGATGCCGAAGATGAGCACGTTCTTGCCCGCGATGTGCCCCGCGTTCTTCATCCGCGTCAAGCCCGCCTCGAGAAAGGCGAAGCCGGCCTGCATGAACATCACGAGGACCGCCGTGACCACGACCCAGATCGTGCTCGCGGCGATCAGCAGATCCGAGTTCCTGATCGCTGCACCGATCATCCGACCTCCACCTCCTCGAGGCTCAGGCCGGTCCGGTTGTGCACGACGTTGTCGATCGGCGTCGACCAGACGAGGCCGTCTCCCGATTCGTTGCCGCTCGCTGCGGCCGCAGCGATCGCGCGAGCGACCGCCTCCACCTTCCGGTCGTCGACGACGAAGACGAGCAGCGCCTTCGGCAGGAAGCGGGACTCGAACACGCGGCCGCGATACTCGTGCGTGACGCCGCGCTCGCGTCCGTGCCCGACCGCCTCGACCACCGTCACGCCGACATGCCCGGTCTCTTCTTCGACCGCGTCGATCACGATCTCGACCCGCTCGCGAATCACGATTGCCTCGACCTTCGTCATCCGGTCACCTCCGACCGTCGCTCCAGCAACAGCACGTCACGCCAGACCCCGCTCAGCTCGCCGAGGCGCTCGCGCACGCCGACGAGCCGGAAGCCGCACACGAGGTGCAGCCGGACACTGGCCTTGTTCTCCGGGAAGATCCCCGCCTGCAGCGTCCAGATCCCCGCGTCCTCCGAGCGCCGGATCAGCTCCTCGAGCAGCTCGCGGCCGACGCCGCGGCCGCGTGCCGAGGCGGCGACGTACACGCTCACCTCGGCGACCCCGGCGTAGCAGCAGCGGTCGGAGACGGCAGAGAGCGCCGCCCAGCCGGCGACCTCGCCGTCGAGCTCGGCGACGAGGCGGTGCTCGGTATGGGCGGCGTCCCACTCCGCCCACGACGGCGCCGCGGTCTCGAAGGTCGCATCGCCGGTGCGGATGCCGTCCTCGAAGATCCGCGCGACCTCCTGCCAGTCCGGCGGCCGGAGCTCGCGGATCTCGACGCGCGTCAGGGCGGTCAACTCGCTCGGCTCAGCAGTCGTAGTAGAGGGCGAACTCGATCGGATGCGGGCGCAGCCGCACGGGATCGACCTCGTGCTCGCGCTTCCAGTCGATCCAGGTCCGGATCAGGTCCTCGCTGAACACGTCGCCCTTCGTGAGGAACGCGTGGTCGGCCTCGAGCGCCTCGAGCGACTCCGCGAGCGAGCCCGGCACCTGCTGCACGCCGTGGTCGTCCTCGAAGAGGTCGAAGTCGCACGGGTCACCGGGATCGAGGCCGCGCTCGATGCCGTCGAGACCGGCCATCAGCATCGCCGAGAACGCGAGGTACGGGTTCGCCGCCGCGTCCGGGCAGCGGAACTCGATGCGCTTCGCCTTCGGCGACTCGCTGTAGGTCGGGATGCGGATGCAGGCGCTGCGGTTGCGCGACGAGTACGCGAGGTTCACCGGCGCCTCGTAGCCGGGGACGAGCCTCCGGTACGAGTTCGTGGTGGGCGCGCACAGGGCGAGCAGCGCCGGCGCATGCGCCAGCAGCCCCGCGACGTACGCGCGCGCGAGCTGGGAGAGGCCTGCGGGGCCGGACCGGTCGGCGAAGAGCGGCGTGCCTTCCTTCCACAGCGACTGGTGGCAGTGCATGCCCGAGCCGTTGTCGCCGAAGATCGGCTTCGGCATGAACGTCACGGACTTGCCGGCTTCACGCGCCGTGTTCTTGACGACGTACTTGTACGTCATCACCTGGTCGGCCATGCGCGCCAGCGACTGGAACCGCAGGTCGATCTCGCACTGGCCGCCCGACGCGACCTCGTGGTGGTGGAACTCGCAGGGGATGCCGAGCCGCTCGAGCGTCAGCACCATCCGCGTGCGCAGGTCGTGCAGGGTGTCGTGCGGCGCCGGCGGGAAGTAGCCCTGTTTCTCGCGGATCGTGTAGCCGAGGCTCGGATCGCCCGAGTTCCAATGACCTTCGGCCGAGTCGACCTTGTAACGCGCCTCGTTCGAGCTGCTCGTGTACGAGACCTCGTCGAAGACGAAGAACTCGCACTCGGGGCCGACGTAGCACGTGTCGGCGACGCCGGTCGAGCGCAGGAACTCCTCGGCCCGCTTCGCGACGCGGCGGGGATCCTTCGCATACGGCTCGCGGGTCAGCGGGTCGGCGATCTCGCAGACGAGCGAGAGTGTCGGAACCTCGGTGAACGGGTCGAGCATCGCCGTCGACGCGTCGGGCATCAGGAGCATGTCGCTCTCCGAGATCCCCTGCCAACCTCGGATCGAGGAGCCGTCGAAGCCGAGCCCCTCGTCGAACGCCGACTCGTCGAGGCCGGCGACGGGCAGGGTCACGTGCTGCCAGGTGCCGAGCAGGTCGCAGAACTTCAGGTCGACCATCGCCGCGCGCGTCTCACGCGACCACTCGAGCGCCGCGCGAGGCTCGACCGCGCCCTCGAGGTAGTGCCGGAGCTCCTTCTCGATCTCTGCCATCGGTTCCTCCTTCGCGTGCCGGACCACGAAAAAAGCCCCACCACCGCGCAGCGCCGCGGCTGCAGGGCGATGAGGCGTCATTGCCTCGGGCGTCCGCCTGCGACGGCGAACGTCCTGGCGGCCACCTTAGCGGCTCGCCCAGATGGAGCGCAAGCGACCCCGCTCTGGTACACCGGGCTGCGAGGTGGCGAGGCTGATCTACTCGGCGATCGAATCGCTCGACGGGTACGTCGCGGACGAGGACGACTCCTTCGACTGGGCGGCGCCGGACGAGGCGGTCCACGCCTTCGTCAACGACCTGGAGCGGCCGGTCGGCACGTACCTCTACGGGCGCCGGATGTACGAGGTGATGGTCTTCTGGGAGACCGCGGGCACCCACTCCGGAGAGCCCGACGCCGCGCAGGACTTCGCGCGGATCTGGCGCGCGGCCGACAAGGTCGTGTACTCGCGCACGCTCGAGACGGTGGCAAGCGCGAGGACGCGAATCGAGCGGGAATTCGACCCCGACGCGATCCGGCGGTTGAAGGCGCGGGCGGAACGGGACCTCACGGTCGGCGGCCCGGAGCTCGCCGCCCGGGCGCTCGAGGCCGGGCTCGTGGACGAGCTCCAGCTGTTCATCGTCCCGATGATCGTCGGCGGCGGCAAGAAGTCCCTCCCCGACGGCGTCCGCAGGTCGCTCGAGCTGCTGGACGAGCGCCGCTTCGGCAACGGCACCGTGTACCTCCGCTATGCCGTCAAGACGTAGCCCGGCGGCTATGAGCTCCGGTGCGGTGCGACGAACGCCGCGGCGACGCCGAGCCCGATCAGGACGGTGCCGCCGAACCACCGTTCGACGCGCGCGACGAGCGGCGTGCCGCGCAGCCGGTCGGCGACGGTGCCGGCGACGATCGCGTAGAGGCTGTCACTGAGGAAGCCGAGGCCCGCGAACGTGAGGCCGAGCAGGAGGATCTGCAGCCAGACGTGACCCGCGCCGACGTCGACGAACTGGGGGATGAACGCGAAGACGAAGACGATCGTCTTCGGGTTGAGAAGATTGACGACGAAGCCCTGGGTGTAGAGCCGGCGCAGCGTTCGCGGCGCGCGGCCGTCCGCGGCCTCCTCGGCGCCGCGTGTCAGCAGGCGCCGCACGCCGAGCAGGACGAGGTAGGCGGCTCCGACATAGCGGACGGCGTCGAACGCGAGCTTCGACGCGAGCACGAGCGAGGAGAGCCCCACCGTCGCCGCGGTGATGTGCACGATCGTCCCGGTCGTGATGCCGAGCACGGATGCGAGGCCGGCGGTGCGGCCCTGGTCGATGCTGCGCCCCACCACGTAGAGGACGGCCGGGCCCGGGATCGCGAGCAGGGCGAGCGCCGTCGCGATGAAGAGCGCGTACGTCGAGAGCGACGGCATCTAAAGACCGTACATCGACGCGAGCTCGCGGCTCGTCTCGGCGACGCGGTCGCGAAGCTCGGCCGGCTCGAGCACCTCCACGTCGGCGCCGAAGCGAAGCAGCTCGCGGTAGGCCTCGCCGAGGTTCTCGAAGGCGACGACCGCCCGGCCGTCGTCCGTGAGCCGCGGCTCGCCCGGCAGGAACCGCCGAACCTCGTCGGCGACCTGCACCGTCACCTCGACGCGCGGACGTCCCTCCTCGAATGCGCGCGACCACTCGTCCCAGAAGGTCGCGAGCTCGAACTCCGGCGGGCGCTCGAACACGTCGGCGAGCGCGCGCACGGCGGCGACGCGGGAGACGCGGTAGACGCGCATGCCGGCGGAGCGCCTCGCGACGAGATACCAGGCGCCGCCCTTCAGCACGAGCCCGAGCGGATCGAGCGTGCGCTGGACGACGCGCCGGCCTTCGCGGTAGCGCATGCGGACGCGGCAGCCGCTCCAGACCGCGGCCGCGAGCGCCGGCAGGTGCGGCACCCTGTCCTCGGCGCGGAACCAGCGCCGCGAGTCGAGGTGGAAGAGCCGGGACGCACGCGTCGCGCGCTCCTGGAGCTCGGACGGCAGGGCGGCGAGCACCTTCAGGCGAGCCGCGGCGAGCTCGCCGCCGAGGCCGAGCTCGGCGGCCGGGCCGGGGATGCCCGCGGCGAAGAGCGCCGCCGCCTCGTCCGCGGTGAGGCCCGTGAGACGCGTGCGGTAGCCGCCGGCGAGGCGGTAGCCGCCGGCGGGGCCGCGCACCGCCTCGATCGGGACGCCGGCTTCGCCGAGCGACTCGACGTCGCGGTGCACCGTCCGCACGGAGACCTCCAGCCGCTCTGCGAGCTCGGCCGCCGTCAGCCGGCCGCGGGTCTGGAGGAGCAGCAGGAGCGAGACGAGCCTGGTGGCGCGCACGCTGCGACGATATCGCCCAAACATGACAGAAGATGTCCTCTTTACCTGCAAGAGTCCCGGCATGGCCGACGACAACATCTGGAGCGACGACTGGGGCGAGCAGGACGCGGACTGGTCGGGGGGCGGCGGGCGCTCGAAGCGCCTACCGCGCGCCGCCGAGCGGCCGGGGCTCGGTGTGACCGTCTACGAGCTCGGGCCGGGGAACTTCGTCGTCTATCACTTCCACCACGCCTGGGAGGAGCTGCTCGTCGTGTTGCGCGGGCGGCCCACGCTCCGGACGCCGGCAGGCGAGCGGCAGCTCGACGAGGGCGAGGCCGTCTACTTCCCGCTCGGCGCTGACGGCGCGCACGGCCTGCGAAACGAAACAGATCGACCGGTCCGCTACCTGATGGCCTCGACCATCTCGTCGCCCGAGGTCTGCGAGTACCCCGACCTGAAGCAGATCACCGCCCAGGCGCGGACGGGCTCGACCACCGGCGAGCGGCTCTGGCTGATCCACGACCTCGAGGAGGACCATGAGCGAACGGGATGACCAGGGAACGGTCGTCGAGCTTCTGCTGCGGGAGCCGGAGATCGTCGCGTGGCTCGACGACCACCGCCGCCCGGAGCCGGAAGAGGCGCCCGAAGACGACGAGCCGCCGCAGGCTGCCTGATGGAGCCGCTCGAGAACGCCCTCGAGCCGGGCGAGTGGGACGACTACGGCCCCGGCCCGGCCGGGTGGTGCACGAAGCCACGGCGGCTCGTCCGCACCCCCGGACAGTCGCTCAGCATGAGCGTCTACGTCGTCGAGCCGGGCGAGAAGCACCTGCCCTACCACTTCCACCACGGCGCCGAGGAGCTGCTGCTCGTGCTCGAGGGGACGCCGACGCTGCGAACCCCGGCAGGCGAGCGCGAGCTGCGGCCGGGCGACGTCGCGCACTTCCCGCGCGGCGCCGACGGTGCGCACCAGCTGTGGAACGACGCGGGCGAGCCGGCCCGATTCGTCGTCGCCGCAGCGGGCACGACGCCGGAGATCGTCGAGTACCCCGACACGGGCAAGATCGCCGCGATGGCGAAGACGCCGTCGCAGCGCGGGCCCACCCTCTGGAGCATGCACTTCCTCGAGAACGAGGTCGGCTACTGGGACGGCGTGTAGGCACACGACCCGGCCGAGAAGCACCTGCACAGGCCCGGCATTTGACGCCGCGACCCGAAGTGCCTATCGTTCAGCGGCCATGTTGCTGCCGAACGTGATGAACAGGAAGAGCCGCGGCCCGGGCGACCGCTAGGTCCGCCCGCCGCCTCGCGCGAGCTCTTTCCCCGTTCTCCGTTCCCCCTTTCGATTCACAAGGAGCAGCATGTCCACCCTCGCAGCACCCAGATCTCCAGACACGTCCGTCCCCGTCGAGACACCGGCCGTCGAGGTCCGCGACCTCCGCAAGGACTTCGTCCGCCGCAACCGCAAGGCGGGCCTCTTCGCGCGCAGGCGCTGGCCTGCGCTCGAAGGCGTCACGTTCACGATGGCGCGCGGCGAGTGCGTCGCGATCCTCGGCCAGAACGGCTCGGGGAAGTCGACGCTCGTCCGCCTGCTCTCGACGCTCCTGATCAACGACGGCGGCGAGGCGCGCATCTTCGGCCACGACGCGTTCCACGAGACGCGCGCGATCAGGAAGCTCGTGAACCGCGTGTCGGTCGAGGCGAGCTTCTTCAAGAAGATGTCCGCGGCCGAGAACCTGTCGTATGCGGCGCGCTTCTACGGGATGACCCCGCGGCAGACGCGCGACCGGATCCCCGAGATCCTGGCGCGGGTCGGCTTCCCGCCCGACCGGCGAAACGAGGCGATGGAGCACCTGTCGCGCGGGATGCAGCAGAAGGTCGCGCTCGCACGCGCTCTGCTCACCTCGCCGGTGCTGCTGCTGCTCGACGAGCCGACCACGGGCCTCGACCCGCGCTCGAAGCTCGAGGTGCAGGAGTTCGTCAAGGAGGTACGCAGCCTGCACGACGCGACGATCCTGCTCTGCACGCACGACATGAACGAGGCCGAGACGCTCGCCGATCGCATCGGCATCCTCGACCGCGGCAGGCTGCTCTTCCTCGAGCCCGTCGAGGACGTGAAACGGCGGTTCGCCGTCGACACGCTCGAGGAGGCGTTCTTCGCGGCGACAGGCCGAACGTTCGAGGAGGAGCACGAAGACGACGAAGAGCGGGAGGTGTTCGGCTGATGAGCGAGCTCGCCTTGACATTCCGGCAGACGCTCCGGCACGAGCTCGTCGGGCTCGGCGGCATCGTCGAGCGAAACATCTACCTGACGAAGCGCTACCTGCTCTGGGACGTCGCGTTTCTCGTCTGGACGATCGCGAACACGCTCACGATCGTCTTCATCGCGCGAGGCGTCGGCCTGTCAGCCGCGGCGCAGAACTCGCTCGAGACGAAGCTGCTCGTCGGCGGCGTCATCTGGGCGTTCCTCGGGATCATCTTCGAGATCGTCACGGAGACCGTGGCGTGGGAGCGTTGGGAAGGGACGATCGAGTACACGTTCATGGCCCCGGTCTCGCGGCCGGTGCACCTGATCGGGATGGGTGTGTACGCGGTGATCTACGGCCTGCTGCGGGCCGGGATCCTCTTCGTGGCCGTCGTCGCCTTCATCGGCATCCACCTGCCGCGCGCGGACTACGGTGCCGCTCTCGCGCTGCTCGCGATCGCGAGCGTGTCGTTCATCGGCATCGGGATGATGTGCGCCGTCCTCCCGCTCATCTCGCCCGAGAAGGGGACGCAGCTCGGCTTCATCGCGCAGGGGCTGATGCTCGTCGTGTCGGGCGTCTACTACCCCGTGTCGGTGCTGCCGCACTGGATGCAATGGATCGCGACGATCTCGCCCGCCACGTACGCGCTGCGCGGCGACCGAGCGTCGGTGCTGAACGGCGCGGGCATCGCGTGGGCGGACGTCTGGCCCCTGCTCGTGATCGGGGTGGTCGCGATCCCGCTCGGGCTCGTGATCTTCAGGGTCGGCGAGCGCTACGCGAAGAAGCACGGCAAGCTGAAGCGGTCCGGCTAGAGGCCCGACGCGAGCCGCTCGAGGCAGGCGCGCAGCCCTTCGCGCCAGTGCGGCAGCGCCGGCGCGCCGGGCCGCTCGCTGCGCAGCACCGAGTACGCGGGCCGCGGGGCGGGCCGGCCGAGCGCTTCGCTCGTGATCCGCCGCACCCGGCAGTCGAGGCCCGCCTCCTCGAAGATCGCCTCGGCGAAGTCCGCCCACGTGCAGTCGCCGTCCGCGGCCAGATGCCAGACGCCGCGCGGGCCGCGCACGAGCTCGCGCAACGCCGCGGCGAGGTGCCCGACGTAGGTCGGGCAGCCGCGCTGGTCGTCGACGACCGCGACCTCGTCGCGCTCTGCGCCGAGCCGGAGCATCGTGCGGACGAAGTTCGAGCCGGTCCAGCCGAAGAGCCACGACGAGCGGACGATCCACGCCTCCTCGCCGGCCGCGGCTTCGCCGTGCAGCTTCGTCCGCCCGTAGGCCGACAACGGGTTCGGCGGGTCCGACTCGACGTACGGCGTCCGTTTCGTCCCGTCGAAGACGTAGTCGGACGAGAAGTAGACGAGGGGCGCACCGAGCGCGGCCGCATTCTGCGTGCCGCCGACGTTCACGGCTGCGGCCGTCTGCGGGTCGCTCTCGGCGCCGTCGACGTCCGTGTACGCAGCGGCGTGCAGAACGAGGTCGACCGGGCCGAGGCCGGGCGGCGGCGGGAACGTGACGTCCCAGCCGGCCCGGGTCAGGCCGAGGGCGCCGGCGAAGGACTCGAGCAGCGCCGCGCCGAGCTGCCCGCCCGCACCGGTTACGAGGACGTGTCGCGGCTCGAGAGAATCGGAGATTTCGTGCTCCACAGGTGGCGGACGCGCTCGTCGTCCCAGGGAAGGCCGTGCTCGTCGGGATCCGCCGCGTCGTACTCCTCCGTGACGAGGTACGCGAACAGGCAGTCCGACAACGCCTCGTAGCCGTGCGCGTGCACGCCGGGCACGTAGATCGCGACGGGGTTGTCGTCGCCGATGTCCTCCGTGAACGTCTCGCCGCTCTCGCGGTCGAGCACGACGACGCGCACCATCCCCTCGAGGCAGACGAAGAGGTCGTCCTGTCCGCGCTCGTGATAGTGCAGGCCGCGGATCACACCCTTGCGGGAACGCGACAGGTTGGCCTGCCGGATCGGCTTCGGCAGCGAGCTCGCGCGGATCAGCTCGGCGAACCAGCCGCGGTCGTCCTCGTGCCGCGTCAGAGGAAACTGCGTGACGATCATCCGCGCAGCCGGCGCACGAAGTCGTTGACCTCGTAGTAGGCGTCGATCGACTCGCCGGCGTCGCCCCAGAAGCCCTCGACGACGTCGGCCTCCATCTGCTTCCGCTCCACGTACCAGTTGTTGACGTCCGTGATCTCGAGCTCTCCGCGTCCGGACGGCTCCAGCGTCGGCAGGACCTCCCACACCTGGGCGTCGTAGAAGTAGACGCCGGTGACGGCGAAGCGCGATGGCGGCTCCTCGGGCTTCTCGACGATCTGCGTCACGCGGTCGCCGTCCATGACCGCCACGCCGAGGTGCCGGAGATGCTCGTCCTCCTGGAGGCGCGCGAGCACGATCCTCCCACCCGACTGCTGCCGCTCGAAGTTCCCGACGACCGGCTCGAGCGTCCGCTCGAACACGTTGTCGGCGAGCAGCACGCACACCTTGTCGCCGTCGACGAACCGCTCCGCGAGCCCGAGCGCCTCGGCGATCCCGCCCGTCTGCTCCTGGTAGGCGTAAAAGAGACGGTCGATGCCGTGCTCGTGGCCGTTGCCGAGCAGGCGGAAGAACTCGCCCGCGTGCGTGCCGCCGGTCACGAGCATCAACTCGTCGATGCCGGCCTGCACGAGCGCCTCGACGGCATATGTGACCATCGGCCGGTCGTACAGCGGCAGCAGGTGCTTGTTCGTGATCCGCGTGAGCGGGTGCAACCTCGTCCCCGAGCCGCCCGCGAGAATGACGCCTTTCATCGGGGCGATGCTAGTGGAGTACGGTTCGCCGCATGTCGGCCAGGCCCCGCCGCTCCTGCCTCGCCGTGCCGGCGTCGAGCGCCCGGATGGTCGGGAAGGCGGAGACGCTCGAGGCGGACGAGGTCGTCGTCGACCTCGAGGACGGCGTGGCCGCCGAGCACAAGGAGTCCGCCCGCGCGAGCCTCGCCGGCGCGAAGGCGCGCGGCACCCTCGCGGTTCGGATCAACGGCCTCGCGACCGCGTGGTGGCGCGACGACCTCGCAGCCGCGCTCGCCGCGCAAGCCGACGTGGTGGTCGTCCCGAAGGTCGACTCCGCCGACGCCGTCGCAACCGTCGCCGCGCTCCTGCCGGACGGGGTCGGCCTGGAGGTCCAGATCGAGACCGCGCGGGGGCTCGTCGAGGTCGAGCGCATCGCCGCGGCGGGCGGCCCCCTCGAGGCGCTCGTCTTCGGCCCGGGCGACTTCGCCGCGTCGCTCGGCGTCCCGGTGCTGACGATCGGTGCAGGCGCATCGGAGTACGCGCTCGCGCGGATCGCGGTCGCAGCGCGCGCCAACGGCCTCCAGGTCGTGGACGGGCCTCATGCGGCGATCCACGACGAGGATGCCCTGCGGCGCTCGGCCGAACGGGCCCTCGCGCTCGGATACGACGGCAAATGGGTGATCCATCCGGACCAGATCCCGGTGGTGAACGCCGTCTTCACCCCGACCCGCGAGGCGCTCGAGCGGGCCCGGAGCATCCTCGCCGCGGCCGACGGAGCGAGCGCGCTGGACGGCGAGATGGTGGATGCGGCGACTAAGCGGCTCGCCGAGAGCGTCGTCGCCCGCGCTGCCGCGCTCTGACGCGCGGCAGGCTCCGAACCGCCGCGAACCACGTGTAGACGAGGATCCCCAGGCCCGCAAGGACGATCCGAAGCAGTCGTGCCACGCTTTTCACGGTAGCCGCGAGTGGGTAGGGGTGCGGCATGACCGGCCGGAAGCGAACGATCGACGACCTCCAGGGCGAGATCCAGGAGCTCTTCGCCGATCTCTGGCAGGTGCCCGGCTTCGCCGGCATGCGGCGCGGCTTCCGGCCGCAATGCGACTGCTTCCGCACGGAAGACCCGCCGACGCTCCACGTGGTCGTCGAGCTGCCCGGAGTCGATCCCGAGTCCGTCGAGGTCGTCGCCGCGGGACGCGCGCTCGTCGTCGCCGGCCGTCGTGAGCGGCCCCGGATCGAGGGAGCCCGCTATCTCAAGATCGAGATCGAGTACGGCGCGTTCGAGCGGCGGATCGAGCTCGGCGAGGAGATCGACACCGGCACCGCGAGCGCCCGCTTCGACCGCGGGCTGCTGAAGGTCGAGCTCCCGGTCGCGCGGGGCTCGACCCGACCGGTGACCGTGCCCCTCGAGGGTCGAAGGCCCGGGACGAGCCGGTGAGCGAGCCCGAGTACCAGGTCGCGGTCAGCGCCGAGGAGCAGCAGCGCGCCGAGGAGCTCGGCCAGGAGCTGCCCGCGACCCTGCCGGTCCTGCCCTTGAAGGAGACGGTCGTCTTTCCGGAGTCGATGACGCCGCTCGCAATCGGCCAGGAGCGGTCGATCAAGCTGATCGACGACGTGGTCGGGGGCGACCGGCTGCTCGCGCTCGTCACGGTGCGAAACGAGGAGGCCGACGTCCCCGGCTTCGACGACCTCTACGAGACCGGCACGGCGGCGGTCGTCCACAAGATGGTCCGTGTGCCCGACGGGACGCTGCGCATCCTCGTGCAGGGGCTTCGCCGCGTCCGGCTCGAGCGACGGATCCACGAGGACCCGTACCTGCTCGGCGAGTTCGTCGAGGTGCCCGACCGGCTCGAGGAGACGAAGGAGGTCGAGGCGCTGACGCGTAACGTCCAGGGCCTCTTCGCCCAGATCGTCGGGCTCGCGCCGTATCTGCCGGAAGAGCTGCAGGTCGCGGCGGCGAACGTCGACGACCCGAGCGCTCTCTGCCACCTCGTCGCCTCGACGATCCGGCTCAAGACCGAGGAGAAGCAGCGCCTCCTCGAGCTCGTCGACGTCGATGCCCGGCTGCGCGAGGTGCTCCTGATCCTGAACCGGGAGAAAGAGGTGTTCGAGCTCGGGACGCGGATCCAGTCGCAGGTGCAGTCCGAGCTCGACAAGGGTCAGCGCGAATTCTTCCTGCGCCAGCAGCTGAAGGCGATTCAGGAGGAGCTCGGCGAGGCCGACCCCGAGCAGGCCGAGACGGCCGAGCTTCGCAGCCGTCTCGAAGCGCTCGACCTGCCCGGCGACGTCGAGAAGGCGGCGCTGCGCGAGCTCGGCCGACTCGAGCGCCTGCCGCCCGCGGCCGCGGAGTACGGCGTGATCCGAACGTACCTCGACTGGATCGTGACGCTGCCGTGGAGCGCCACGACGACCGACAACCTCGACCTCGCACGGGCGCGCGAGGTGCTCGACGCCGACCACTACGACCTCGAGAAGGTGAAGGACCGGATCATCGAGCATCTCGCCGTGTC
>Ga0310811_10006629_pt1 | contig 14805 bp, 11 predicted proteins | sample YCmetagenome_FD_207642 | JGI IMG/M metagenome (GOLD analysis project Ga0310811, IMG submission 207642) | Soil microbial communities from experimental microcosm in Duke University, North Carolina, United States - YC | ecosystem: Engineered > Artificial ecosystem > Soil microcosm > Unclassified ...
AAAACTTTTGCGATGCCGGGTCATGGGCTGTGTCAGCGCCAACGCCCATGGCCCAGCATAACAAAGTTTTTTTGCTACTTTTTGTTCACAAAAAGTAGGCCTTCTGCCTTCCGTCTCCAAGCTTCACGCTCTGGATCCGGAAAGGCGCCGAACCAATTGAAAATTAGGTGGATTTGGTGGGCACAACAGGGATTGAACCTGTGACCCCCACCATGTCAAGGTGATGCTCTACCGCTGAGCTATGTGCCCAAATCCGGTCCGGTCTTTAGCGGCGTTGTCGGCAGGAGGCAAGTGTTGGAAGCGGTGGGAGATAAACTAAAACGGCGATCGCTATGGCTGTCCCGCCGGACCTGGCGGCGACGCCTGGTTTTTTGGGGCGGTGCGTTGCTCGTGGGTATGATCAGCGTGCTGTTCACCAAGGCCGCGAACTGGGCGCAGGCGGTGTTTTCGCACGGCAGCCAGCAATTCTGGGGCCTGCCGCTGCTCCTTACCCCCGCCGGCTTCGTGTTCTGCGCCTGGATGGCGCGGGAATTTTTTCCCGGCTCCCAGGGCAGCGGCATCCCACAGGCCATCGCGGCGCGGCAGTCCGTCTGCCGCGCCGACCGCTACCGGCTGCTTTCGATCAAGATTGCGCTCGGCAAAATCTTCCTCACGGTCGTCGGCCTGCTCTGCGGCGCCTCGGTGGGGCGCGAAGGGCCCACCGTGCAGGTCGGGGCCGCCTTCATGCTGCAAGTGGCGCGGTGGCGCGGGCTGCAACATCAGCGCGGGCTGATCCTCGCTGGGTCCGCAGCCGGCATCGCCGCCGCCTTCAACACGCCACTCGCCGGGATCGTCTTCGCCATCGAGGAGATGAGCCGCTCGTTCGAGGTGCGCACCAACGGCTTGGTGCTTTATGCCGTGATCATCTCCGGCCTGGTCTCGCTGGCGCTGGTCGGCAACTATACCTATTTCGGCACCACCTCGGCGGCGGTCACCACGACATGGGATTGGGTTCTGGTGCTGGCCTGCGGCACCTTGGGCGGCCTCGCCGGCGGCGCTTTCGGCCGCCTGCTGCTGGAAGGCACCCATCGCGCCCAGGCCTGGCTCGCCCGGCAAAGCCAGGGCAGAAAACTGCTGCTGCCCTTGGCCTGCGGCGTGCTGGTGGCGCTGCTCGGCATCGCCACGCACGGTGCCACCTTCGGTACCGGTTACGCGCAGGCGCAAAGCGCCGTGACCGGCCATGCGCTCGCCTGGTATGTCTGGCCGGCCAAATTCATCGCCAATCTGGCGACCGCCCTTTCCGGCCTCCCTGGCGGTATTTTCGCGCCCTCCCTGGCGGTCGGCGCGGGGCTGGGGGACTGGCTGGCAGGATTTGGCGCGAAAGCCGTGAGCCTCGGCGCCGTGCTCGGCATGGCTGGTTATTTCGCCGGCGTGGTGCAGGCGCCAATCACCGCCTTCGTCATTATCCTGGAAATGACCGATAACGACGTCAACGTCATCCCGCTGATGGTGGCCGCCATGCTCGGCTTCAGCGCCTCGAAGCTGGTGATGAAGCAGCCGCTCTATCATGCGTTGGCGAAGGGCTTCATGCCGCCGGAGCCGGAAGCAAAAAAGGAAGTGGCCGCTTTTTGAAAAAAGCGGGACCAAAAACTTTTTTTATGCTGGGCCATGGGCTGTGTCCGCGCCAACGCCCATGGCCCAGAGTAAATAAAGTTTTTTTGCTACTTTTTGTTCACAAAAAGTAGCGCTTCCTTCCTTGCCTTACTTCGGCTGAAATCTCGGATCCCCCGTGCGCCAGAGGATGAACGCGATCAGATCGGCGGTTTCCTGGTCGCGCTGCGCACGGGTTGAGCCGATGCCGTGCCCGGCGTCTGCCTCGACCCGCAACAAAACGGGGTTTTTCGACGCCGTCGCCGCCTGCAGCCGCGCGGTCATTTTCGTCGGCTCCCAGGGGGCGACTCGCGGGTCGTTCAGGCCGGTGGTGAGCAGTACGGACGGATAATCCACGCCGTCATGCACATGCTGATACGCATCCATGGCCAGCAGGCCGCGGAAGCCCGACTCGGTGGTGACGCTGCCGAATTCCGGTATGTTGGGCGGGCCGTTGGGCGAGAACTCGCTGCGCAGCGCGTCCGACACGCCGACCTCGGAGATCACCACCGCCGCCAGGTCCGGCCGCTCGGTGAGCAGCCGCCCGACCGTAATGCCGCCGGCCGAGCCGCCGATGACCGCCAGACGCCGGTGCGAGGTCCAGCCGGAGCGGATCAGACACGCGGCGCAATCGATCGTGTCCTGCCAGGTATGGTATTTTTGCAGCTTTTGGCCGGCGAGATGCCAATCTTCGCCAAGCTCGCCCCCGCCGCGCACATGCGCCACCGCGAACACGCCGCCAAGGTCCAGAAACGGCAGCCAGCGCGCCAGGAACGCCGGGTTCAGGGTGATGCCATAGGCGCCATAGGCTTCCAGCAACAGCGGCGCCTGGCCGTCGCGCTTCACCCCCTGGCGATAGACGATGGATAGCGGGATTTTCGTCCCGTCCCGGGCCGGGACGAAAATTTCTTCCGAGCGATAGGGGGAAAGATCCAGCGGCGGAAGCGGCGCGATGTCGGTCTGCGTGACTGTGCCGTCCGGGGCCACATGGCAGGCGACCGGCGGGCGCACCCAGCCTTCCAACAGAAACCAGACGCCGTCATGCTGCGTGTCGGCGTAAAAGGAATCCTCGTCGACGGAGCCGGCGAAGGGCAGTTGGATTTTCGTGACGGTGCCATCCGGGGCCAGGCGGCGCAGCCCGCCGAGGCCGGCATCGAGGTCGAGGATGTAGAGCGCGTCGCGCGCCGCCTGGATGTCGCGGATCACCGCCGCGCTCTGCGGCACCACCAGTTCGGCTTGCGCCACGTCGGGCGCGGCGGCGCTGGTCTTGAGAATTTTGTAGCGCGACGCATGCTGATGGCTGAGCAGGTAAATGCTCTCGCCGCGCACAGCGAAGCCGGTGACATTATCCGCCGGTGTGCAGATTTTTTGCCAGTCAGGCTTGCCTGAAGCTGCGTCAGCGAGATTGGCGGCGTAGAGCGCCAGTTCGTTCTGCACGCCGGACACCAACGCGCCGACGGCGAGCGATGAGCCCGGCGTGGCGGTGACGCCCGGAAAATCGATGGCCCGCGCCGGCACAGACGGGCTCAGCCCCTTTCCCATCACCTTGATGTCGGCGGCGGGATCGGTACCGAGCTTGTGGAACCAGCACAGGCTGTCTTCCTCGTAATGCACGCTGCTCGGCGGCACATCCTGCAGGCGGTTATAGAACAGGCCGGAGCCGTCCGGCAGCCAGGAAGGGCTGGCATCGGCGGTGCGACTGATGGCTTCCGGCAGCAGCGCACCTGTGGCGGTCACGAGGATATGCAACGTCGATTGCTCGCCGCCGCCCGCGGATATCCCGAACACGACGTGCGCCCCGTCCGGCGCGCAGGCCCACCAATCCAGCTCTTCATGCGCGCCGGGTTTGGCATAATGGTCCGGGTCGAGCAGCAGCCGGTCCTTACCCGCCGAACCCTCCCGCACATAAAGCTTGGAGGTGTTCGCACCGGCCGGCCGCACCTCAGAGAAGATACTGCCCCCGCCGGTCTGGATCGACACCGCCCCGGCGACCACGCCGGTGTCACGGTCGATGGCGGCTGCGATCTTGTCCCGCCCGGGGATTTTCGCCAGCACCGAAGCTGTGTAAGCCCCCTGGGCGCGCACATAGGCCTTCCATTCCGGGCCTTCGCTTTCCATCCAGCGATAACGGTCAGTTATTTTCTGTCCGTAGTAGGTTTCCACCACCGGCCGCACCGGCGCCACCGGAGGGCCCTTGCCGATCACCAGAGGAACCGGCGCCACATAGGCCGGCTGCGCCTTGGCCCGGGCGGCGAACAAAAGACCGATGGCGGTGGTGGCGAGGAAGGCACGTCGGTGCAAGGCGCGCATGAAACCCTCACAAAAAGCAAAAAAGTGGCGCAAAAACTTTTGTTATGCTGGGCCATGGGCATCGTCGATGACAACGCCCATGGCCCAGATTCACAAAGTTTTTTTGCTACTTTTTGTTCACAAAAAGTAGCCTTACCTCCTTGACTTAACTCGCCTTCTACACATCCTCCACCCGTTCCACGCCCGGCACCATCTTCATCGCCTGCGCCAGTTTCACCGACACGTTGAAACCGCCGGGCAACACCATGTCGAGATTTCGCTCCAGCCCGGTCTTCGGCACCAGGGTCACGCGCCCCCTGCCCCGCCCTTCGCGCTCCAGCAGCGCGCGGATATGCGGCAGCGCGTCGGTGCGGTCGAGCCAGACGCGCAGCGAGGACCCGACCTTCGCCGCCGCCTCGTCCAGCAGCACCACGTCGCTGGCGGTGATGCGCAGCGCTTCACCCTCGATCCGCACATCCGCCGTCACCAGCAGCGCCACGCCTTCTTCGAGACTCTCGCGAACACGGTTCAGGACCTCGGAAAACAGCGTCACCTCGTAGCTGCCCTCGACATCGGACAGCGTGATCCAGGCCATGCGGCTGCCGGTGCGGGTGATGCGCTCTTTTTTCGCGCCCATGGTGCCGGCGAGCTTGATGCGCGTGGCCCCGGCCTGGGCGCGGCGTTCGATCTGCGAGGAGGGCACGACCTCCAGCCGCTTCAGCGCCACCGCATACATGTCCAGCGGGTGCGAGCTGATGTGAAAGCCGACCGCTTCGGCCTCGTTGGCGAGCCGGTCCACATCCGGCCAATCCGGCGTGTTGGGCAGCCGCACCGGCTCCGGCGCGCCGCCGCCGAACAGGCCGATCTGCCCGGAGCTGCGCTCCTCTGCCAAGGACTGCGCGAGGCGCATGATCGTCTCCGCCGCCGCGAAAACCTGGGCGCGGTTGGGCACCAATGTATCGAACGCGCCGGCCTTGGCGAGAATTTCGATCTGCGCGCGGGTGAGCGATTTGGCGTCGATGCGCGCGGCGAAATCCGACAAATCCTTGAACGGTCGCGCGCCCCGCGCCTTCACCAGCTCCTGCATCGCGGCAATGCCGACGCGCTTGACCGCCCCCAGCGCATAGCGAATGGCGTAGCTGCCATCCTCCTGCTGTTCCGGCTGGAAGTCCGCCCCGGATTTGTTCACGTCCGGCGGCAGCACCTTGATGCCAAGGCGGATCGCCTCGCCGCGCAGGGTTGCCAGCTTGTCGGTATTAGCAATGGACAGCGACATGCAGGCGGCCAGCAAGGCGACGGGATAATTCGCGCGCAGATAAGCGGTCTGGTACGAGACCAGCGCGTACGCCGCGGCGTGCGATTTGTTGAAGCCATAGTCGGCGAATTTGGCCATCAGGTCGAAAATTTCGTTGGCCTTTTCCTCGGTATGGCCAAGCGTCAGCGCGCCCTCGCAGAAAATCTTGCGCTGCGCGTCCATCTCCGCGCGGATCTTCTTGCCCATGGCGCGGCGCAGCAGGTCGGCGCCGGCGAGCGTGTAGCCCGCCATCACCTGGGCAATCTGCATCACTTGTTCCTGATAGATGATGATGCCGTATGTTTCCTCGAGAATCTCGTGAATCGCCGCGTCGGGCGCGGTCCAGGCCGCGCCGCGCTTACGCGCGCAATAATCCGGAATGTTGGCCATCGGCCCCGGGCGGTTCAGCGCCTGAATGGCGATGAGATCCTCAAACCGGTCGGGGCGCAATTGCTGGAGCGCGCTGCGATAGATCGTGGTTTCGAAGGTGAACACGCCGCCGGTGTCGCCGCGCGAGATCATCTCGTAAGTTTTCTTGTCGTCGAGCGGGATTTTCGAAATATCCACGTCGATGCCCTGCGCGCGCAGGAAGCCGAGCGCGCGGTCGATGATGGTGAGCGTGGTGAGACCCAGAAAGTCGAATTTCACCAGCCCGGCCTGCTCGACATATTTCATCGAGAATTGCGTCACCAGCAGGTCCGAGCGCGGATCTTTGTAAAGCGGCACGAGCTGGTCGAGCGGCCGGTCGCCGATCACCACGCCGGCGGCATGGGTGCTGGCATGGCGATACAGCCCTTCAAGCTGCAAAGCGATTTCCATGAGGCGCGCCAGGCCTTCGTCGGAATCGCGCAGCTCGCGCAATTTCACCTCGCCCTCGATCGCCTGGCTCAACGTCACCGGCTTGGCCGGGTTGTTGGGGATCAGCTCCGCCACCTTGTTCACCTGGCCGTAGGGCAGCCCCAGCACGCGGCCGACGTCGCGCACCGCGGCGCGCGCCTGCAATTTACCGAAGGTGATGATCTGCGCGACGCGCTCCGCGCCATATTCCTTGAGAACGTAGTTGATGACCTCGTCGCGCCGTTCCTGGCAGAAATCGATGTCGAAGTCCGGCATCGACACGCGCTCGGGATTCAGGAAGCGCTCGAACAGCAAGCCGTAGCGCAGCGGGTTGAGATCGGTGATGCGCAGCGCCCAGGCAACCAGCGAGCCCGCGCCCGAACCGCGCCCCGGCCCGACCGGAATGTCGTGGTCCTTGGCCCATTGGATGAAATCCGCCACGATGAGGAAGTAGCCGGGAAAGCCCATCTGCACGATGATGCCGAGCTCGAATTCCAGCCGCTGCCAATAAGGCGCCTGCTCAGCCTCCGCGAGGCCCTCCGCCGCCAGCCGCGCACGCAATCCTTCCTCGGCCATGGCCTGCACGGTTTCCGCCTCGGTGGTGCCGGGGCGCACTTTCGGGCAGATCGGCAAAAGCGGCTTGCGCGCCTCGGCCATCACCGCGCAGAAACGGGCGATGGCGAGCGTGTTGTCGCAGGCTTCCGGCAGGTCGGCGAACAATTCGCGCATCGCCTCGGCCGGCTTGAACCAATGCTCTGCGGTCACGCGCCTGCGCTCCTGCTCCGCCAGCACCCGCCCCTCGGCAATGCAAAGCAGCGCGTCATGCGCCTCGTGCATCGAGGATTTGGCGAAATACGCCTCATTGGTCGCCACCAGGGGCACGTTGCGCGCATCCGCCAGCGTGATCATGCCCGGCTCGATGGCGCCTTCCACCGGCACGCCATGGCGCTGTAATTCCATGGCGATGCGGTCAGGAAACGCCTCGGCCAGTTCGGCCAGATAGCGGCCGGCCTCGTCGAACAGCCCCTCGGCCAGCAGCCGGCCGATCGGCCCGCCGGCGCCGCCGGTGAGCAGGAACAAGCCTTCGGCATGGTCGAACAAGGTCCGCAGCGGAATTTGCGGCACCGTCACGGCATCGCCCTGCAGGAAACTCGCGGAAGACAGTTTTTGCAGATTGGCGAACCCCGCCGCGTTCTGCGCCAACAGCACCACCGGGTCCGGCGGCAGGGTCAGCCCCGGCCGCGCCAGGCCGAGCTGGCAGCCGATGATCGGCTGCACGCCCTCCTTGGTGCAATATTGCGAGAATTCCAGCGCGCCGAACATGTTGGAGCTGTCGGTGATCGCCACCGCCGGCATTTTCAGCTCCCGCGCCAAAGCCGCAATCTTGTCCGGCTTGATCGCCCCTTCGGAGAGCGAATAAGCGGAGTGAACCCGAAGATGAACGAAATTCTGGTGCGGCATGGGCGATTCCTGGCAAGCGAACCCGAGTCGCCTCAAATTCCGCTCCGGATCAAGCCCGGAACACCAAGGCAAGAAAGAAGCCGCTTTTTAAAAAAAGCGGCACCAAAAACTTTTTTGAAACTGGGCCGGTGGCGGCGAAACCAGCACGGCCCAGAGTCACAAAGTTTTTTTGCTACTTTTTGTTCACAAAAAGTAGCGCTTCCTTCGCTTTTTTCTAACTGCGGTAATCGATCGGCGAGCGTTCGATCTGGCGGCAGGCGGCGGCCCAGACCATTTCCAGGTGCGCGCTGCGCAGCGGCTCCGGTCGTTCGTGCTGGGCGGCGGCGTGGCGGCAGACCTCTTCGGACGGGATGATCAGCTTCGAGCCGCCGGAGAGTGCCGCCACCTGCGCCTGGCAGGAGCGCTCCAGGTAATAGATCTGCAGGAACGCGTCGGGGGCGTTATTGCCGCCCACCAGCAGGCCGTGATTCACGAGGATCATCGCCTTGTTGGTGGGGCCGAGATCGGCGACCAGGCGCGGGCACTCATCCTCGTCCAGCGCGATGCCCTCATATTTATGGTAAGAGAGCTTGCCATAAAATTTCATCGCATGCTGCGAGATCGGCAGCAGCCCCTGCTCCTGCGCGGCCACGGCGATGCCGGCGGCGGTATGGGTATGGATGATGAAGCGCAGATCATGCCGGGCGGAGTGGACCGCGGAATGGATGGTGAAGCCGGCCGGGTTGATGATTTTCGAGCCGTCCCGGTCCTGGTCCACGATATTGCCGTCGAGGTCGATTTTCACCAGGTCGGACGCCCGCATGTCCTCGAACAGCACGCCATACTGGTTGATCAGAAAATGATTTTCCGGTCCCGGCAGCCGGGCGCTGATATGGGTATAGATGAAGTCCGTCATGCGGTAATGCGCCACCAGCCGGTACAAGGCCGCCAAGTCGCAGCGTATGTTCCACTCGGCCTCATCCATCCCCACAGGGGCGATCCTGGTCGTAACGTTCATTTTTGATTTTCCTCCAGATTTTTTTTGGCGTGAGCGTAGGCAACTCAAGAAAGCGGCCGCTTTTTGAAAAAAGCGGCGCAAAAACTTTTGTTACTTTGGGCCCGAGGCGGCAAAACCAGCACGGCCCAAGTTTAAAAAAGTTTTTTGCTTCTTTTTTTCAAAAAAGAAGCCTTCCTTGCTTCCATGCTCAGCCCAACGGCCGGGACGGTCAAGTGAAAAGAAGCGCCGGTTCGTAACCAATGCTGACCAGATACAGCCCGTCCGCCGGGGCAGTGGGGCCGGCCATGGCGCGGTTTTTCGCTTCCAGCGCGTCTTGCACGCGGGATTCGGGCCAGCTTCCCTCCCCTACCATTTTCAGCGAGCCGACCATGTTGCGGACCTGATGGTGCAGAAAGCTGCGCGCCTTGGCGTGGACGATCAGCCGCTCCTCCTGCCGCGTGACGGTGAGTTCGTCGAGCGTGCGCATCGGCGATTTGGCCTGGCAGGCGGAGGCGCGGAACGAGGAGAAATCATGATGGCCAAGCAGCAGGTTGGCGGCGCGCTGCATGGCCGCCTCGTCCAGCCGGCGATTCACATGCCAGACGCGCCTGGCCTCGACCGCCGGCGGCGCCGGGCGGTTGGAGATCACATAGCGATAGGTCCGGGAAATGGCGGAAAACCGGGCATTCCACCCGTCCGGCGCAAGGCCGGCGCGCAGCACCACCACCGGGTGCGGCTTCATGTGGTAATTCAGCGCCTCACGGATACGGTGCGGCGGAAATTCCGGCAGGTCGATCTGCACGACCTGCCCCAGCGCGTGCACCCCGGCATCGGTGCGGCCGGACGCGGTGGCCTGCGGCGTGAGCCCGCCGCAGATTTTCGCCGCCGCCTCCTCGACAACCTGCTGAATGGCGAGCCCGTGCTTCTGACGCTGCCAGCCCATGAAGCCGGTGCCGTCATACTCCACTTCCAGGGCCCAGCTGATCAGCTGGGGCGCGTCGCCCATCAGAAGAACCGCGCCCCGGCGGGGAGCGAAAAGCCGCGCAGAAAATCCGCCGCGCTCATCGCCGCCTTGCCGGCCCGCTGCAACCGGGTCGGCCGCAGCGCCCCCTCGCCACAGGCGATGGTGAGCTGGTCGTCGAGGATTTCTCCCGGAATCGCGTCTGGCGCGCCTGGCACGATTTCAGCGGCGAGGATTTTCAGCACCACGTCGCCAAGCAAGGCCAGGGAGCCCGGCCAGGGCGTGAAGGCGCGGATCTGGCGCTCCAGCTCGGCCGCCGGCCTGGTGAAATTGAGTCGCGCATCCTCGCGGGAAAGTTTCGGCGCATAGGTGGAAAGCGCGTCGTCCTGCGGCACGGCGGCCGGGTTCTCCTCCAGGGCGCGGAGGATCAGGCGGCTGCCGATGTCGGCAAGCCGGTCGTGCAGGTCGGCGGCGGTATCGTGCGGCCCGATCGGAATCGCCTCACGCAGCCTCATGGCGCCGGTATCCAGTCCCTCATCCATCTGCATGATGGTGATGCCGGTTTGCGCATCGCCGGCCAAAATCGCCGCCTGGATCGGCGCGGCGCCGCGCCAGCGCGGCAGCAGGCTGGCATGGATGTTGAGGCAGCCGCGGCGCGGCGCCTCAAGAATGTCCTTGGGCAGGATCAGGCCGTAGGCCGCGACCACCGCGGCATCGAGGCCAAGGGAACGGAAAAACGCCGCTTCTTCCTCATTCCGGCGCAACCGCTTCGGCGTGCGGACCGGCAAGCCCAACTCCAATGCCGCCTGGTGCACCGGGCACGGCGTTTCCTTCTGGCCGCGATGCGCCGGCTTCGGCGGCTGCGCATATACCACCGCCACCTCATGCCCCGCCGCCACCAAAGCTTTGAGCGCCGGGACCGAAAATTCCGGCGAGCCCATGAAAGCGAGCTTCACTTGCGCGCGGCCTTCCCCTTCTGGTCCTTGGCGAGCCGGCGGAGCAGCATGTTGCGCTTCAGCGCCGAGAGATAATCGACGAACAGCACGCCGTTCAGATGGTCGATCTCATGCTGCAGGCAGGCGGCCAGCAGCCCCTCGCCCTCGATTTCCTTTTTATCGCCATGCTCGTCCAGGTAACGGACCTTCACCCGCGCCGGGCGGGTCACCTCGGCATATTGTTCGGGCACGGACAGGCAGCCTTCCTCGGCGGTCGCCGTTTCTTCCGAGGCGGCGACCACCTCCGGGTTGATCAGCACGAGCGGCGTCGGCACCTTTTCCGGCGCCAGATCGATCACCACCAGCCGGAGCAGACGGCCGATCTGCGGGGCCGCGAGGCCGATGCCCGGCGCCGCATACATGGTGGCGAACATCGTCGGGATCAGCGCCCGCACCTCGTCCATATCCGCCGGCGTGACGGCCCGCGCCATTTTGCGCAACACCGGGTCCGGCACGATGCGAATGGGCAATAACGGGGTTTCGATTTCTGCAACTGACATGCCACGCCTCTAGAGCAATCTTTGCGTCTCTGGAACCGGCCCGGCCCGGCGAAACGCATGACACCGCCCGCCCGGCACCGGGGCGGCGCCTTCACCGTCACGTAGATCCCGGAAGATGAATTTACCACAAGGAAAACCGCTGCCGATTGAAATTCCGCGCCTGGGTTCGCGGGACCGAATTACCGCTCGGTCATTGCGGCGCAAGAAACCCAGCCATGCGCGCTTCACGCGGCGGGACGCGGCGGGAAAACCGGCGGTGTATCAGTCTATTAGGGCTTGCAATGAGCGATGCTTATGACAATGTATGTCACGGATGCCTTCGGGGTCCATGACTTGCTTCGCTCATCCGGGGGAGCCTGAAAGAGATGAACACACGTGTTTTTACTTCGCCTTTGTTCCTGGGCTTCGACCATCTCGAACAGATGATCGAACGTGCCGCGAAAAATTCGTCGGACGGCTATCCGCCCTACAATATCGAGCAGCTCAGCCCCATTTCGCTGCGGATCACCCTGGCGGTGGCCGGCTTCTCGATGGACGATCTGCAGATCACGCTGGAAGACAACCAGCTGGTGATCCGGGGCCGCCAGACCGACGACGCGCACGGGCGCGTATTCCTGCATCGGGGGATCGCCTCCCGGCAGTTTCAGCGCGCTTTTGTGATCGCCGAGGGAATCGAGGTGAAGGGGGCGTGGCTCGATAACGGCTTGCTGCACGTCGATCTGGTTCGGCCGGTCCCTCAGCCGGTCGTCAAAACCATCCCGATCTCGCGCGGCCAGGCCAAAACTTCTGTGGCGCCGACTCGCACGGTAGATGGAGAGTCGCAAATCTCCGAGGGCTGAACGATCGAGTGTCCATATTTTTGACACGCTGTGGCCAAAATCCGGCTTTAGAAGCGGGTTCGGCCTGAAAGGATTGTGCAATGAACGTGAAAACGCATGATGGCAGCGCCAATTTCGTCCCTGGCACGGTGATCGACATTCATCACATCACCGTTGCTCAGCTGGCCGCGCTTGGCATGGAAGAGATCGCCTTCGTCAAACCCGTGATGACCGAGACCGGCCCGGCTTTCGCCATTCACGCCGCCGACGGCACCCCCATGGCCCTGGCCTCCGACGCGACCCTGGCTGCCGCCGCGATCATTCAGAACGACATGGTGCCAAGTCTCGTCCATTAATGACGCCTTGGCGCACGCATGAAGGGGCGGCCTCGGGCCGCCCCTTTCGCTTTCCCGGACGGTTTCGGCGGCCGGCGGCCGGCGACCTGTTCACCTTTGGGCCGATTCTGCGTATGTCTCCCCCATGACCGACACGCCCATCGACCTGATCCGCAACTTTTCCATCATCGCCCATATCGACCACGGGAAATCCACTCTGGCCGACCGGCTGATCCAATATTGCGGCGGCCTCACGGCCCGCGAGATGACCGAACAGGTCCTCGACAGCATGGACATCGAGAAGGAGCGCGGCATCACCATCAAGGCGCAGACCGTGCGCCTCGCCTATCCGGCCCAGAACGGCAAAACCTACACGCTGAACCTGATGGACACGCCCGGCCATGTGGACTTCGCCTATGAGGTGAGCCGTTCGCTCGCCGCCTGCGAAGGCTCGCTGCTGGTGGTGGACGCCTCTCAGGGCGTGGAGGCGCAGACGCTGGCCAACGTGTACCAGGCAATCGACGCCGGGCATGAGATCGTGCCGGTACTCAACAAGATCGACCTGCCGGCCGCCGATGTGCCGCGCGTCAAGCAGCAGATCGAGGACGTGATCGGCATCGACGCCTCGGACGCGGTGGAAATTTCCGCGAAGACCGGCCTCAACATCGAGGGCGTTCTGGAGGCGCTGGTCACCCGTCTGCCGCCGCCGAAAGGCGACGCCGACGCCGAACTCTCCGCGCTGCTGATCGATAGCTGGTACGACCAGTATCTCGGCGTGGTGATTCTCGTCCGCATCAAAAACGGCGTGCTGCGGCGTGGCCAGAAAATCCGTATGATGTCCACCGGCGCGGTGCACCCGGTCGAGCAGCTTGGCGTCTTCACCCCGAAAATGCGCCCCGTGGAGGCGCTCGGGCCCGGCGAGATGGGCTATATCACCGCCGCCATCAAAACCGTCGCCGACTGCAATGTGGGCGACACGATCACCGACGACCGCCGCCCGGCGGCCGAGCCCCTGCCCGGCTTCAAGCCCTCGGTGCCGGTGGTGTGGTGCGGGCTGTATCCGGTGGATGCCGACGATTTCGAGAAGCTGCGCGACTCCCTGGCCAAGCTGCGGCTCAACGATGCGAGCTTCCATTACGAGGCGGAAACCTCGGCGGCGCTCGGCTTCGGCTTCCGCTGCGGCTTCCTCGGCCTGCTGCATCTGGAAATCATCCAGGAGCGGCTCAGCCGTGAATTCGACCTCAATCTGATCGCGACCGCCCCTTCGGTCGTGTACAAGATTTTCCGCACCAACGGCGAGATGGCGCTGCTGCACAACCCGTCTGACATGCCGGATGGCAGCGTCATCGACCGCATCGAGGAACCCTGGATCCGCGCCACCATCATGGTGCCCGACGATTATCTTGGCGCGGTGCTGACCCTGTGCACCGAGCGCCGCGGCCAGCAGGTGGACCTGACTTATGTCGGCAACCGGGCGATGGCGGTGTACCGCCTGCCGCTCAACGAGGTGGTGTTCGATTTCTACGACCGGCTGAAATCCATCAGCCGCGGCTATGCCAGCTTCGACTACCAGATCGAGGATTATGCCGAGGCCGACCTGGTGAAAATCTCCATCCTGGTGAACCAGGAGCCGGTGGACGCGCTCTCCTTCATCGCCCATCGCGCGGCGGCGGAGAATCGCGGCCGCGCGATCTGCGCCAAGCTGAAGGATCTGATCCCCAAGCAGCTGTTCAAAATCGCCATCCAGGCCGCCATCGGCAGCCGCGTGGTGGCGCGCGAGACGATTTCCGCCCTCTCCAAGGACGTCACCGCGAAATGCTATGGCGGCGACATCTCGCGCAAGCGCAAGCTTCTGGAGAAGCAGAAAGAGGGCAAAAAGCGCATGCGCCAGTTCGGCAAGGTGGAAATCCCGCAGAGCGCCTTCCTCGCCGCGCTGAAAATGGACGTGTGATCTTTTCTCCCCCCCGGGAGGCCCCCTGCCCTTGAGCAACGCCCCCGGTTCGGGTTATGAGGCTCCCCGGAGCCGGTTCGCCCGGCTCCAGCTCGTTAAGGGCGCGGCTTGCCAGGGCATTATGCTCCGACCGACCGCTCCCATGCCGGAGAGATGGCCGAGCGGCTTAAGGCGCACGCTTGGAAAGCGTGTGTGCGTGAAAACGTACCCAGGGTTCGAATCCCTGTCTCTCCGCCAAAAAACCTTATTTTTCAACGACTTGCTCGGCGGCCAGGGAAAATTCCCTTATCAATCCCCTTGTCGTTCCAGCGAATAAATGCGGACGGTGGTGCACGGAAAGTCGTGCAACAAGAACGAATCAAACGGGAACGCTTGGTTATTGGAGGCGGTTGGTTTCTGGCTTTACCCATTGACTAATGTCACTGCCCTGTTCGCGCAGTCTCTCTGTTACGTGCTTAAGATATTTTCTTGCTTCGTCCCTCTCCTCAGGCTCAGCGACATCTGAGTTTGCGATTTTTGCTAGTGCGGCTATGGCCGCTCCGATGTGGGGCCGAACGTGCGAAGACAATGCGGCTTGTAGTTCACACGCGGTCTTGCGATCTTCTGGGCTGGCCGTGGTATCGGCCGCAAGAGTGTTGATCGCTGCAAAACAATCTTCAATGTCCTGTAACTTGTCATCGGCATCCTCCGCCTCAGATATCCTGTTGGTAAGAAAGCCGATATATCCCAGCCAATCGCGTCCGATCATACTTCCGTCTC
>Ga0310811_10006631_pt1 | contig 14803 bp, 8 predicted proteins | sample YCmetagenome_FD_207642 | JGI IMG/M metagenome (GOLD analysis project Ga0310811, IMG submission 207642) | Soil microbial communities from experimental microcosm in Duke University, North Carolina, United States - YC | ecosystem: Engineered > Artificial ecosystem > Soil microcosm > Unclassified ...
CGCAGGCACGCGCTGCAGCGGAAGAGGCGGATGCGGCGAAGAGCTCCTTCCTTTCTACGGTGAGCCACGAGCTTCGGACACCGCTCACGTCCGTACTTGGGTTTGCAAAGATCATTCGCCGCCGCCTGGAAGAGCGGCTTTTCCCGATGATTTCTGAGGATGATCGCAAGGTAGCTCAAGCAAAAAAGCAAGTGATAGAAAACCTCGATGTGGTCGTGAGCGAAGGCGAACGGCTGACCAAACTTATCGATGATGTGCTAGATCTGGCGAAGATCGAAGCCGGGAAGTTCACCTGGAACATGGCTAGCACTGCTATTAGCGAGGTCATTGATCGCGCTACATCGGCCACCGCTTCGCTCTTTGAGAGCAAGAAGCTGACCCTCGTACGCAAGGTGGAACCGAGTCTCCCAGCAATCACAGGCGATCAGGACCGGCTCATTCAAGTCGTCATCAATTTGATCTCGAACGCGGTCAAGTTCACCGATGCTGGGTCGATCACGTGCGCAGCACGGCGCGATGGCGAGGAGCTGGTGATAAGCGTGACCGACTCTGGAATCGGCATCGCTCCTGCAGATCAGCCCAAAGTGTTCGAGAAATTCAAACAGGTTGGCGACACCTTGACAGACAAGCCAAAGGGAACGGGACTAGGGCTACCCATCTGCAAGGAGATCATTGAATACCACGGTGGCCACATCTGGGTAGAGAGCGAGCCCGGAAAAGGAAGCACGTTTTCGTTCACGCTGCCCATTGCCGAAGTTGCTACGGGCACTGAAGCACCCGCGCGCAAACGCCGAGTGGATATCGAGGCTCTGATGCGCCAACTGCGCGAGCGCGTCGACACTCATCAGCCGCGCGACAAATCGGTTCTTGTAGTCGACGATGATCCAAACATCCGATCTCTGCTGCATCAGGAGCTTGCGGACGCAGGCTACCGTGTACGTCTAGCCGAAGATGGCCGGAAAGCACTCACGCTCATCCGCGAAGAGACCCCGGGCCTCGTCATTCTCGACGTGATGATGCCGGAGATGAACGGTTTCGACGTGGCCGCGGTGCTCAAGAACGATCCAGAAACGATGGAAATTCCCATCATTATTCTCTCGATCGTGGAGGATAAGGAGCGCGGATTCCGCCTCGGTGTCGACCGGTACCTGACGAAGCCGATCGATACGGCTTCGCTGTTCCATGAAGTAGATGCCCTGCTGGACCAGGGCAAATCGAAGAAAAGGGTGATGGTGGTGGACGAGGACGTTTCAACCGTTCGCTCCATCACGGATGTGCTTGAAGCGCGAGGCTACCAGGTCGTCGAGGCGAATGGATCGGACCTGGTTTCTAGAGCGGTGCACTCCAAGCCGGATGTGATCATTCTCAACTCGCTGTTGTCGAGTGAGGAGTCGGTACGTGCTCTGCGTTTCGAAAAAGGGATGGAGGACGTTCTCTTCCTTATCTATCAATGAGGTCACATGAAGATTCTGATCGTCGATGATGAGCCGCACTTGCGAACCCTGATCCAGCAGACCCTCGAGGAGCTGGAAGACGAAGGCGTGGACCTCATCACTGCCACGAATGGCGAGGAGGCGCTTGAGACTATCCGATCGGAGGAACCGAACCTCGTCTTTCTCGATGTGATGATGCCCAAGAAGAATGGCTTCGATGTCTGCGACACCGTCAAGAACGAATTGGGTCTGAAGAACATTCATATCGTCCTTCTCACGGCCAAAGGCCAGGAGTTCGATCGCCATCGCGGGCAGGAAGTCGGGGCTGACATGTACATGACGAAACCCTTCGATCCGGACGCCTTGGTCGCAAAGGCGCGATCCGTTCTCGGATTGCCGGCATAGATCAGGCAAATGACAGCTCCCACGCTCAGAGCACTCCTCGGCCCCCGATCCGGAGGAACAGCAGTTCTTGCAGCCATGCGGGACCACTTGGCGCCCGGGACGTGCATCGTTGATGCAGCAGGGAAGTATCTGCTCGGCGATGCTGCCATCTCTCGCGAGCATGAGGGGATCCCGATATTGCACGACGGAGTCACGCTGGGATATGTAATCGGCTCGCCTGCTCACGCCGCATCTGTGGCGCAAGTATTGCAGCATCTCGCCGCCCGCGACTCGGAAAACCGTGCGCTCGCAGCCGAGGTTCTCCACCTATACCGTGAGATACACCTGATTGAGGAGCTGTCTGAGCAGCTTGCGCCGCTTCTCAATGTGGAGGCCGTTGCGCATTCCGCTCTAGAGCAGGCGCGGCGACTCATCACCGCGACGCACGGAAGCATTTTGGTTCTTGAGAAAGCCGATAGTCCGCTTTCATCAGCCGCTTCATTTGGAGAAACTTGCGGAACTGATTCCTCCCAATTTGTCTTACTGACACCAGCATCGCCTCTTGCTGCATCGATCATTGGGCGAGGGATTGGTGAGATCGTGAATGGCTGCGGCGCTGATCCACGGGTCCATGATCCTAGCTGCGTATTTCATGCACTGATCTGTGCGCCATTACGTGCCGGCCAGCGAACGGTGGGTGTGATCATGCTGGGCAGTTCGGTTGAGGATGCATCGTATTCCGCAGCGGACCTGAAGCTGCTGAACACAATCGCTCTTCAAACCGCATCCGCAATCGAAAACTCTCTTCTTTGCACGGAGATGGTTGAAACGGCTCGCGAGCGTACAGCGTATGCTGCTGAGTTGCAAGCCGCGAGCAGCGTGCAGCAGCTTCTGCTCGCGAGCGCATCCCGCCCCACTCCCGGCTTCACGGTGGACTCGGTTTACCTGCCCGCGAGCGAGGTGGGCGGTGACTTCTTTTTTGTTTCCCCTGCGTCAGACGGATCACTCACCGCGATTCTCGGGGATGTCTCAGGCAAAGGACTGACCGCAGCGATGCGCGTTGCAATGATCCTGGGCGCTCTTCGCCGCGAGACCTCACATAATCCGGCCGATATCCTTGCTAGCCTCAACAATGTGCTGATTGCTCAAGGTCAGCTCGGGTTCACCACGGCTTGCTGCGTTCGCATTTCGCTCGATGGGAACTTCACGTTTGCAAATGCCGGTCACATCGCACCCTTCATCTCGGGGCGCGAAATAGATTCTCCGTCTTCTTTACCACTCGGCATCGAAAAAGATCAATCCTACGAACTCATTTACGGAACTCTGCGACCGGATGAACGCCTCGTGCTGCTTTCGGATGGCGTTCCTGAGGCTCGATCAGAATCTGGTGAACTCTTCGGTTTCGATCGCCTGGACCCATTGTCGTGTTTAACTGCGAACGAGATCGCCCACACCGCAAAACTTTTCGGCCAAGAAGATGACATAACCGTTCTCACGATTGTCATAGGCCAACACTGATCTGAAGGATTCGTCCTGATCCGACGAACCAAGAAACCATGATTGCCTGTCGGGTGATGGTTCCAGCATCCCCAAGCACGACCAGAAGCAGATCAAGCGATCCTGCTGCACAGGCTTAAGCTGGATCGGCCACGGCCGCGTATTTCCGCGCCTTATCGCGAAACTTTGGTTAGTTCACGATGCCTCCGGCTTCTTTGGTTTTGTCGCAAACGCCGCTGGTTGGCTGGGCGGGCAGGAAGGTGGTCCAGGCGGCCCCTCCACCAGTGGAGTTGGGCGGGTTGAGATTGCCCGGGGCGCTGAAGTCGAAGAAGTCACTCATGTCTCCCTTGTTCAGCCAATAGGCGTCCCTGGCGGTGAGGGGCGGGACGTTGAAGGTCTTCTCAATGAAGGCCAGGATTGCGGTGCTGTCCATGGGGACGTGGGAGACGTAGTGCGGCTTGACGTAGGGCGAGATGACAAGGACGGGGACGCGTCCGCCAGTGAGATTGAACATGTTGTACCCACCGTTTTGCGGGGTGGGAGCAGTGAAGTTGGCGTTCGGGCCGGTGTGACAGTAGCCATAGGAGCCGTTGTTCGGGTCGGGACACTGGCCCTGCGCATAGGCATCCGGGGGCGGCACGGATAGAGGAGGCACATGATCGTATAGGCCGCCGGACTCGTCGTAGCTGAGGATGAAGACGGAATCCTGCCAGGCGTCGCTTTTCATCAGCGCAGCGATGATGGACTGGACATAGGCGGCTCCCTTCTGGATGTTGTTGTCGGGGTGCTCATCGAGGCCGCTGGAGCCGGAAGCAGATTCGATGAAGACGACCTGCGGCAGGGTTTTGTCGGGATCGCAGGGCAAACCGTTACAAGTGCCGGCAAGCAGGTTCAGAAGATAGCTGGTGGGGTAGGTCTTGTTCTGGACAGCGGGATCGGTGTAGTCCTGGAAATTGGGAAGGAACATTCCGTCCTGGTAGTAGTACTTCCAGCTGACGTTGGCCTCATTCATGGCGCGGTAGATCGTTTTGGCGCTGTACCGGGGGTGGGTGTTGTCGGCGTCGGGGTACTCGTGGCCGAAGGAGCTTGCGGACTCGATGAACATACGGTTGGGATAGGTGGCGGCGAGGATGGGGGAGAACCAGCTGTCGCTGGTGGCGAAGAAGCTTGCGAGGTCGTAGTAGTAGGGCAGGTCCGTCTGGTCGTAGTAGCCCAGTACGCGCGTGCCTTCGGGATCGTAGTTGGTCTCATTGTGGCCAAGTCCGCCGTTGGGAGTGTCGAGGAAATTGTTCATGGCGAACGAGCCGGCGGGATAGGTGCTGGTCGTGAGCCACGCTTTATCGCCGCCTTTCAGTGCGAGGTCGTGGTGGGCCTCATCCCAGGAGGGGGTTGGGTTCTGGGTACAGACGGTGGTTTCATGGAACGGTTTGACCTGGGTGCCGTCGTGGTGATTGGTGAGCACGAGGTTGGGGTCGAAACCATCGACGTCGGTGGGGCTGGCGGTAATGCCGAAGGGCTGGAGACGCTGCGCGCGATAGGCTCCGAGGACGCCGAAGTAATTGTCGAAGGAGCGGTTCTCCTGGAGCATGAAGATAATGTGCTTTATCTTGCCGGCTGCGGGAGAGGCAACGGTGACGGTTATGGTTTGCGTGAGCTGGGTGCCATCCGTCAGCGTCGCGGTAGCGGTATAGGTTGTGGTGGCGGCCGGCGTGACGGTGACAGAGCCTTTGGGCAACGGAGTGCAGGGAGCGCAGCCGCCGTTGTCAATGGTGAGCGCAGTGACAGATGGATCAACCTGCCAGGACAATGCCACGGGCTGATTGGCCGTAGTATTGGCAGGAGTCGCGGTCATGTTGATATTGACGGCGTTGATGGTGACGCTGGCCGGCTGACTCTGGCCGCCGGAGCCGGTCGCAACCATCGTGTAGGTCACGGTAGTGGGTACAGGGATCTGAATTCCGGCGGGCTCGGAGACCGGGAAGGTGCCCCCCTCTTCGGGATCGCTTTGGGGGAGCGCGGGGGTAAACGTGACTGAGGTGGCGTTAGTTGTCTGCCAGCTCAGGGTCGTGGAGGAGCCGGCCACCACGGTGGTCGGACTGGCGGTGAACTGGTTGATCTGCGGCTGACCGACTGCCACAGCGACAGCTACGGACTGAGGCTGGGTGCTGCCGCCGGGGCCTGTGGCGATGGCGGTATAAGTGGTGTTCTCAGTTGGCTGGTCGGTAGCTGGATTGGTGGTGGTGGGGATCTGCCTAGTGACGCCATCGGCGCCGACCGCGGTGATGGCGACCGAAGTGGCGTTGGTGGCCTGCCAGCTGAGGGTGACCGAATCGCCTTTTGTGATGCTGCTGCTTGAAGCGCTGAACACCAGAGTGGGCGCGGTAGGCGGCGGCTGAGTCACCGCGACCTGGACTTGCTGTGGTTTGCTGTCGCCGCCGGGACCCGTGGCCGTGGCCGCATAGGTGGTGGTCACTGTGGGCGAGTCCTGATTGGAGCCGTTCAGCTGCGCAGTCGGGACATCGCGGACGGTACCGTCGCTGCCGGTGGCGGTAATTGTCAGGGCGGTGGCATTGGTGGTTGTCCAGGTCAGGGTCACGGACTGGCCAGACGTGATGCTACCGGGGCTGACGCTGAAGGTTAATGTCGGCACCTGAGGAGGAGCCGCAGTTACGGCAACCTTGACCTGCTTCTGGACGCTAAGGCCGCCACTTGCGCTGGCGGTCGCAGAATAGGTGGTGTCCTGGGTGGGCGTGTCCTTTGTGCTGCCACTGAGTTGAGAGTTGGTGGCGATGGCTCGACTGGTGCCGTCAGCGCCGGTAGCGGTGATGGATACGGAGGCCGCGTTTGTGGTTTGCCACGTCAGGGTAACTGCCTGGCCGGAAGTAACGCTGCCGGTGCTTGCCGCAAACGAGAGAGTGGGCGTTAGCTTCGATGACGAACCCGAAGAACCGGAACCGCAGCCGGCGAGAGCGAAAAGCACTGAAACAACAGGTATTCCAAACAGAGCGCCGAGACGCGTCATGAGCGGTCCACTCCTCCTGAACGAACGAAGTAAAGCGTGAGGCTCCTGGCTGCTGGTTACGCGTCCTGGTTTCTGTCAGGTGTGTGGCGTATCTATAACCAAGAGAGAACGATCCGGCAGAGATCAAAATCGAACAACAGTCGCACAAAGGCCCCTTGGCAACCATCGAGTCGCTTTTGGTTTGCCGCGGATTGCCGAATTCCTGCCGCTCTAATTACGTCCCTTAGTTAGATTGCTCGTTGCTGCGGGACGGCTGCCTCGAGTGACAATAATGTCGGCATAACTGCGTCCCTTCGGAGAGGCTCCGGCCCAGCAGTTCCTGCTTGGCGACCAGTTGGGTTAGAACTGAGAAGGTCCGGCAAAGCCGGCTATTTCCTGCCTCACGCGCTCTCAAACCTCGTTAATCCTGACTCTAAGTGACTCCGCACTGGATGACACAGCCGCTTATTCATGGCTTCAATATTGCATTCGAGGACCCCAATCCCGTCCAAGAAGAATTGGGAATGATCGCTCTCCCCGAATGCTTTCGTGATATTGCGAGTCTCGCCGTAGAGTTTGTCCTTACCCTTGCCCGAGGCGTCCATGATGAAGGTGCTCTCTTTTCACCCTTGAATACAGCGCACGACTAGAGCATTCTCGCCGCAGTGCTATAGTTTTCCCGTCTTTCCAAGGTGGGGTGCGTACACCATGAATCGCAGAATGTTTCTCATGGGAGGGGCTGCTGCTTCGGCACTTTTCTCCGGCACACGATATTCATTTGCTGATCCACTCGGTTTGCCAATCGGCTGTCAGACCTACCCTGTGCGCAAGTCGATCCGTTCGGATTTCGCCGGCACGATGAAGGGATTACGGGCTGCAGGGTTCACTCAGATCGAGCTGTGTTCGCCCTATGGGTATGAAGAGTTTTCGAGTCTGCAGAGATACAAGCCACAGGAATTGCGGCACATGCTGGCGGATTGGGGACTGGGCTGCATCTCAGCGCACTGGGGAGCGGAGGAACTATTCCAAAAGGCGGATGAGAGCATCGCCTATGCCAAGGACTTCGGGATGACACAGATGGCAATTGCGGCGCTTGGGCCTTGGAGCCCGAGGACCACGGAGACGGCCGACGATGTGAAGCGGTACGTTGAGCCGTTCAATGCATTCGCCGAGAAGGCACACGCAGCCGGCATCGTTGCGTTGCTGCACAACGAAGGTTTCGTCTCCGAACACATTGACGGCAAACCGGTCTACGACATGATGATCGCCGAGCTCAATCCCGCTACGACCAAGTTGCAGTTTCAGGTCTCTACCAAGCAGCAGGGCTACGATGCTGTGACCTACTTCCAGAAGTACCCTGGACGCTTCCTCTCGATGCATTGCCAGGACTGGGTAAAGGACTCCTCTACGAAGTCGGGGTTCCGCCAGGTCCCATTGGGCAAGGGACTCGTGGATTGGAAGGCTGTATTTGCAGCCGCAAAAACGGGTGGCGTAAAGAATTACTTCGTGGAGCTTGAAGAGGATCCCGCGCTGATGACGCAGAGCGTGCCTTATCTGAAGTCGCTGAACGTCTGAAGAAGGAAGTTGCCCTTCAGAATCGCGAGCTGCTCATTCGTAAGAGGATCACGCGTAGATTAGCCAGGATCGGAGCAGATGCATACCCTCAATGTGCTGTGTGCACAATGAGGGTATGCAGTACTTTAATGCGGATTCTCAGAACAGCATCTTCAACGCTAGTTGGATGATGCGGGAGTCCGCTGTGGTCGCCACGTTTCCTGTTGCGGTTCCGATCGTGGAGCGCGTGCTGCCGAAGGCTCCGTTTGAGAAGTTCACGTTCGGATCAGACCATTGTGGATGGTTGAGAAGGTTGAAGAACTCACCCCTAAACTGAAAGCTGAGCCTCTCGTGAGATGGCATGGGGTAGAAGTTCTTTATAAGTCCTGTGTCAACGTCCCAGAGCGTCGGTCCGCGCCAAGTGCCCTTTCCCACGTTTCCGTAGTTTCCAGCTGAGGGCTTTGCAAACAGGCTTGGGTCGAGCCACGGGAGGCAATGCGCAACTCCTGAGCAGCCACCGCGCTGGCTTGAGGGAGATTTGCCGAACTGGTTCGCAGGCCCGACGTAATCGGCACGATCAAGGTTGTTTCCTGTTTGGGATTGATCAGTTCCAGCAAGGATCGTCAGTGGATCGCCGGTCGTGATCGAGTAGATGCCGGTCCATTGCCAGCCTCCAACAACATTACGAACCAATCCATTGGATCCGGTGAGGCGGGGCAAGTTCCACACGTACGAAGCTACGAAGTGGTGCCGGTGGTCGTAAGTGGAGGGACCTGTCTCGAAGGCATGCTGTCTGGGATCGTAGAAGGACATTCCGGATCCGATACTCGATCCAATGTCGGTGATGCCACCGTTTTCAGACAAGCCGTAATCGTTCGCATGAGAGTAGGTGTAGTTGGCAAGCAATGTGATCTGGTTCAGGATGCCCTTTCCACTCGATGCAGCGCGCTTTTCAAGATCGAGTTGCAGGCCGTTATAGCCATTGGCGCCGGTGTTGCGATTCTGGTAAATCACTCCAAACGGCTGGTAAGGCCGACGCGCCTGCAAGGATGCTGTGCTCCCCGCGGTGTATACGCCTGGATTGAGATTTACATCTTGTCTCAGATGAACTCCGCGAGTTCCGACGTAAGAGGCGTGAACGACAGTGTCAGCACGAAGCTGGCGTTCGAACGTTACATTCCAATCGTAGATTTCCGGCGTCACCCACTTCACTCCTGGCTGCAGCCCGAATACGGTTGGGTTCGCTACGAAGGTGGCGTTCTTGGGCGCATTCTTCAGCGTGTAGCGCTGCGGGAAGCCGTTCGTGAAATCCGGATAGTTCACGAGTGGGTTCGAAAGCGTCCCGATCTGCGACGCACCAGTCTTTGAGTCCGTAAGGTCGATGCGCAAGCTGAAGGGCGCCGAAATCGCTGCATCGTTCAGAAACAGGCCTGGAAGCCGTGAGTAATAGAACAGACCCCCGCCACCCCGAATGACAGTCGTGCCTCTTCCAGAAAGATCCCATGCGAAGCCAACGCGTGGACCGAAGTTGTTGAAATCGCCTGACTCTCCGCGTTCGGGGACGCCGATACCGTTGTATTTGTCACCGATAAAGAAGAGGCCCGCCGGCGCGGATGGAATCACGTCAGAATGAATGCCCGCTGCGTATGCATCAGGCCGGAACTGTTCGATGCGGCCGGAGGTTTCTTTCATCACCTGCTGGGGTTCCCAGCGCAGTCCGTAGTTGAGTGTGAGCCTCGGCGAGACCTTCCACTTGTCGTTTGCGAACAGGCCGATCGGATTTTCACGTGAGTCAGAGAAATCGCCTGACGTCTGGCTGAACGTGTGCTGATAGCCAAGCAAAAAGCTCGCCATCGAGAGCCCGGTTACATCATTGGTGAAGCCGAAGCTTCCGTTTTCAAGGTCGGTGTTGCGGATAATGGATTGATCCAATTCCAAGTCGAAACCGAAGGTCAGGGCGTGCTTACCCTTATTCCAACTGAGCAACTCGCGAAGATCGCCGGTATTGCGGATGAATTTGGCGTTGGTGAAACTGCCCAAAGTAAAGTTGCCGGAGACAGCGAAATTCCGGATGCCGCTCTGCGCTTTGGGCAGTTGCCAGATGTTTGAACCGAAGTCGGTCATATCCGGAACATTCCCTCCGGGACCGCCCTGCTGGCCGCGATCAGAAGCCGAACGAACTCCATCTACAACGATGGAATTGACCAGGCTGGGAGAGATTACCCATGTGTAGCCCAACGCCCAATTTTGAGTCTGCACCGTCGAGCCCGGTCCGGCGGTCAGCAGGTTTTTGCCGTCAAATGTCGGCGCGTGTTTGTACTTGTTGAGATAGAAACGGCCGAACAGGCGGTTTTGGCCATGAAAGACCTGCTCCACCTTCGCGATGTACTCGTCGAAGTTTTGCTGGAGTGGGGTGCCGAACGTGACGGATCCATTTGCAGAGCCGGCCGGCAGAACAGGCAGGAGCTTCGCGATGTTGAGTGCGACGGGATCAATGGGTCCGATCGAAGCGTTGCTCGCGTAGGGAACGTGCGTGAATGGATTCGTGATCACGGTCGTGGGGTTTGTCAGCGAGAAGTTTCCATTCAAGTTGTCCTGGGTGGGGACGATCGCGTTCGTAGCATTGTTCACACTGCGGATAATCGTTTTCTGCCAACCGAAGAAGAAGAAGGTGGTGTTGCGGTGAATCGGGCCACCGATGGTTCCGCCGAATTGATTTCTCTTTAGAGGGTCCACCTTGTTCGCGAAGTAGTTGCGCGCATTGAAATAGCCGTTTCGGACAAACTCAAAGAGATCACCGTGGAAGTCATTGGTTCCAGACTTGGTCACAACGTTGACCACCGCACCGGCGTTATTGCCGTACTGCGCGTCGAAGCTGTTGGTTTGAACGCTGAATTCCTGTAAGGCGTCGGGAAAGGGGAAGGGATCGTTGGTATTGCTCATCAAATCTTCGTTGTTTCCGCCGTCCAGGTTGTAGCCGATTTGATCTGGACGCGCGCCGTTCACCGCGATAGCCTCCGCACCGGGCACCTGTTTCGTGTCTCCCTGAAGGGCTCCAGAATTGTTTGCAATTGCCGAGACCGCGCCCGGGACCAGGAGGGTCAAGTCAGCGGCGTTTCTGCCGTTGAGAGGCAGATCACTGACACGGGCGCTCTCAATGACCTGGCTGAGTTCCTGGCTCACGGTATTGACTTGAACGCTGGATTCCTCCACCGTGATTTGCTGGCTGGCTTCGCCGATCTGGAGACGTATGTCCATGTCACGAATCTGATCGGCGAGGAGAACCACGTCCTGCACATACCTCTTGAACCCTTGTGCTTCTACGGTGACCGTGTATGCAGCAGGAGGGATCGATGAGACATTGAAGTGGCCGGTGCCGTTCGTGCTGTCAACGCGGGTGATGGACGTGTTCTTTTGGGTGACCGTAACCTTCGCATTGGGCAGTACGGCGCCGGTCGAATCCGTGACTGTTCCGGTGATTGCGACGTTACCGCCGCCTTGTGCGAAGGCTTGCACCACGAACAGAGCGAGTGCAAAGAGCGAAAGCATCCGCAATTGGCACATCAAGCCTCTTTTGAAAACTAGTTGCCTCATGATGACCTCCTTGAAGGTACTTCGGATCGGGGATTCTTCTTTTTGAACCAGGGCTGAAGCGGAATCCGGAGAGTCTGCATTATCCCGACCACTCCGGGTGTCTGGGGCAGATAAGAGAGCTCCTCCGTGATGGCCCAATTGTGAACGCGCTAAAGCAGAATCTCAGCTGCTGCTGAAGCGTATTCTGGCTCTATTGTCGGCCAGTTTGAGATCTTCATCCGGTAACTACAGCATGTACGGTGCCCGTTGGGGGCGAGAGAGCATGCTGTTTGCTTCATCATCGTTTTTGAAACGCTCTCGTTCAGGATCCCAGTACAGCTTTCGTTTCAGAACCATGGCAATGTCATGAATCAGGCAAGTCGAACATGCCCTATGCCCCATCTCTACAGGCGAAATCGGCTCCTTGCGACTGATAATGCACTCGAGCCAATTGCCGTGTTGCTCTTTGCTTTCGTAGAGATGAATCTCATCCGGGCCAATCTGCGACTTGATGATGGCAGGGTCGCTCGCGGCAAGCGCAGTTGAATCGTTCAGCTTGGCTACTGGGTCGCTCTTCGTCACCCGCTCATTGCCGCGAGATACAAAGATCCATCCCTTCGTGCCGTAGAACTTGATCCCGTTGGGATACTCTCCGCTTACGCTCATGTGCACGCCGTTCGCGTATGTTGCTTCCGTCTTGAAGGGTCCGTGCACATCCCAAAGACCATGGTCTGGAAACTCCGCTTGTCCCCAGACTTCGATGGGGCCGGTATACTCCGTATTCATCGCCCAGTGCGCGCTGTCGATATGGTGTGCTCCCCAGCCTGTAATCATTCCGGCGCCGAATTGACGGCAGCGTAACCATCCCGGCCTATCGTACCCCTTCGGCGGGTGAACGCGATCCAAGGTGTAATACACGTAGGGAGTTTCACCGAGCCACATCTCGTAATTGAAACCGTCGGGTACAGACATCGGCGTCTTGTCGCCGCCTGCGGGGTCACCGGGCAATCCGACTTCTACGCGTTGGAGATCACCGATGCGCCCATTTCGAACCAACTCCGCTGCATAGCGGAATTGAACTGTAGAACGCTGCTGACTGCCGATTTGCAGGATGCGCCCAGACGCCTGCACCGCATTGCTCAGTGCTCGACCTTCGGCGATGGTCAGCGAGGCCGGCTTTTGCAAATACACGTCCTTGCCGGCTTTTACGGCGTCAATGCCGATCAGGGCGTGCCAGTGATCGGGCGTGCTGATTACAACAGCATCGATATCCTTATTCGCGAGCAGGTCATGATAGTTTGCGTATCCCGTAACGCCATCGTAGGGTTTGCCCGTCTTCTGAGTGTAGTAGTCGTTAACAAGCTTCTTTGACTCATCTACCCGGTGCACATCAAGATCGCAGACCGCCGTGATGCGCGCGTTGTCGTATTGGAGGATACCGGGCATGTCGTGGCCGCGCGAGATACGGCCGGTTCCAATCGCTCCAACGTTGATGCGTCTGCTGGGCGCGTACTGCCCGAAGATCGATGATGGAACAACGGTTGGGAATCCGAGCACTGCGCCAACGGCTGCTCCAGATTTCACAAATCGGCGTCGTGACACTCTGTTCCTTTTCATTGCATCACCGTCTCTACTCTTCCAGCGTCACGAACTTCGCATTGCGTTGCGCTTTGATTACAAGCTCCGCGGCAAGCAGGCATTCTTCCTGATCCTGGGCTGTGTGTGTCCGATTCACCACGTCGGAAACGAATTGTGGTCCAAACGGGAGAGGCATGTTGGAACAATCTATGTATCGAGCCTGCTTCCCGTCTACAAGGAACAGATTGTTCCCCTGGTGTTTGACGGCTACGTCTGTGTACTTCCGGACCTCGATGTACCCGTCGGTTCCGAGGATAAAGAGTCGCCCATCGCCCCATGTGCCGAGACCGTCCGGGGTGAACCAGTCGAGGCGCACGTATCCGAAGCCGCGATTTCCTCGCAGAACCATATCGCCGAAATCCTGAAACTTCGGATGGTCGGGGTGCCGCACATTCGCTATCTGCGATTCGACGACCTCGGCCTGTGTTGATCCTGTGTAGAAGAGAAACTGATCCACCTGGTGCGACCCAATATCGCAGAGAATTCCTCCGTACTGTTCCGGGTTCCAGAACCAATCGGGTCTTCCGCCTGCCCCGCCAGCGGTGCCTCCACGTTGAAAGATCTGGTGGGGCGCGATATTGATTGTCTGGATCACCTTGCCAATCGCGCCCTGGCGGATCAGTTCGCCTGCGTACACCGCAGCTTTGACCTCAAGCCGTTCGCTGTACATAATGGCGTAGATCCGCCCGGTTTCCCTAATCGTTCGGCGAACGTCTGCGAGCTGCTCCGGCGTGGTGATTCCAGGCTTGTCCGAAAGGAAGTCTTTGCCTGACTTCATGGCGCGGATCCCGAGAGGTGCCCGCTCGTTGGCAATCTGCGAACTGAGAACAAGCTGAACCGATGAATCGTTCAGAATCTCGTCCTGAGTCTTCACGGTCTTGACTTGTGGGAAGCGCTTAGCGAACGCCGCCAGCTTATCTGGCTCGCTGCCCCAAACTGAAACCAGCTCGCCCCCACCGCGCTGAATTGCCCCGGTCATGCCATAGATATGGTCGTGGCTAATCCCGCATACCGCGAACTTGATGTGATTTTTGGGAGGCCCTTCGGTTTGCGATGGAACCACCGCGTCCTCGACGACATGGTTATCGCCCAGCTCCCAAATCGCATCATCGATTGGCATCATGGCGAATGATCCCGCAAGTCCCGCGCGCTTGAGAAAATCGCGTCGTTCCTTCGATATGCTCCGCATCTATTTCCCTCCGTGGCACTCAAAGGACATGGTCGCAATCCAACTCAGATTGGAGTGAGGCACGACGAATCCCGACCCTTCAGAGCGGGGTAGCCGAACCATTTAATTTTGGTCGCGAAGTTATTACGATGACCAAAGAGTTGTCAAGGCCTAAAGTTGCGAGCGGAGAGATGCCGCAATTTAACGTCTTCACTTGACATTCAGGTCAGGAGCGAATTAAGTTCGCGCCGTGCACGAAATAGGCTGAATCGGTACGATCGAGGTTGAATGAAGGCAGAACGTGGCAGGGAAACAGTTCTGGAAGGCGCGGCGCCGATGCAGCTGCTGCATGACGATCGTCTCTTTCCTGCAGATGAAAAGACTCGTGCAATCGCAAGGCGCCTTTATGAGGAGATTCGCACACTTCCCATCCTCAGCCCACACGGCCATACGCAGGCAGAGTGGTTTGCGCTCGATGAGCCTTTTCCTGATCCGGTAAAGCTGTTTGTGCAACCCGATCATTACATCTTCAGGATGTTGTACAGCCAAGGGACA
>Ga0310811_10006635_pt1 | contig 14799 bp, 15 predicted proteins | sample YCmetagenome_FD_207642 | JGI IMG/M metagenome (GOLD analysis project Ga0310811, IMG submission 207642) | Soil microbial communities from experimental microcosm in Duke University, North Carolina, United States - YC | ecosystem: Engineered > Artificial ecosystem > Soil microcosm > Unclassified ...
GCTGCAATAGCCGCATGTCGTCCGGCCTATACACCCTTTGTTAGCGCTACGCCGTCCCGCCGCGCCGGACTTTGCCAAATGTTAGCGGACGCGGGTCCAGTTTCGGAACCAAGATGGGATGGCTAACAACAGTGACGGCAGTCTTACGCATATTGCTCGCCATGGGCATGGCCTTTGGCGTTCTCGCGCCAGCCGGCCTCGCCGCTGCAGCCGACGCAAAACCCCTCAACATTGTTTTCGTTAACCCTGGCAAGACCGGAGAGGTCTACTGGGACATGGTTGGGCAGACCATGCAGGCCGCCGGCCGCAAGCTCAACGCCCGTGTCGAGGTGCTGACCAGCGAGCGCAATTACCGCACCATGCAGGAGCTTGGTCTTGGCGTGGTCGCCCGCGCCGACAAGCCCGACTACCTCATTCTCTCGAACGAGGAGTCCGCGGCTGTTCCGATCCTGGAGGCGGCGGAAGCCGCAGGCATCAAGACGTTGCTGCTGTCAAACACCCTGATCGGCAAGGATGCGATGCGTTTCGGACCGCCGCGCAGCAAGCTCAAGAACTGGCTTGGCGACATCACGACCGACCTGACCACGGCGGGCGCGCGGATGGCGAATGCGCTGATCGGCGCCGCGCGCAACGAGAAATGGCAAAGCCCCGACGGCAAGATCCATCTGCTCGCGATCGGCGGCGACGAGATCACGCCAGCCTCGATTGCCCGCAATGCGGGCCTTCAGCTCGCAGTCGCGGCCGCGCCAGACGTGGTCGTGGACCGGTTGCTGTTCGCCAACTGGACGCAATCGGAAGCGGAGCAGGTGGCAGCCAATTATCTGAGTTGGGCGCAGCGCAAGGGCATCCGTCCCGCGGGGATCTGGGCCGGCAACGACCCGATGGCGCTGGGCGCACTCAAAGCCGTCGAGGCGGCCGGCATCGCACCGGGCCAGGATCTCCAGGTGGTCGGACTCAACTGGTCGGAGGATGCTCTACGCGAGATCAAGGCGGGCCGCCTGCTGCTGACCGACGGCGGTCATTTCCTGCTTGGCGGCTGGTCGATCGTGCTGCTACGCGACTATGCCGACGGCTGCGACTTCGCTTCATCTTCGCCGCATATCGAGGTCAAGACATCCGCGATCACGCGTGACAATCTCGGCTCCGTCGCCGGGCTGATCAATGCCCGGGCCTTCGACCGGATCGACTTTGCGCGGTTCAGGGCAAAGCCGGAACGCTGCGGCCAATATGATTTCTCGGTGGACGCCTTGATCTCGTCGCTGTCACCTGCAAGCGGCGCCGGTGAATGATGCGGGACGTCCAAGGGATAAACGGTCCGATCAAGCCCGCGCCGTCGCGATCGGTCGTTCGCGCGATGATGTGGGCCACGGTCCCCGTGCTGCTGCTGGTGCAACTGCTTGCTTCCGCCGGCGTTGAGGTCTCGAGCTTCTGGTCGCAGATCAGGCAGCTCGATGCCCGCATTGCCCGTGTCGCGGAGAGCCGCGCCGAGCTGATCGCCGAGCCGCTCTGGAAGATGCGCTACGACCAGGTCACGGGCGTGCTCATCGAGATCATGCACGACGAGACCATCGCAACTGCTGCCGTCTACGACGACACCGGTGCCGTGATCGCCCGCGTCGTGGCGCGGCCCAATGTCCAGGCGCTCGCCGAGGTCTCGCGTCCGATCGCCTACCGCAATGGCAACATCGCCGTTCAAGCCGGCCGTATCGTGATCGCTTATTCCTACGCGACGCTCTACGTCGACACCGGCAGCAGGCTGGGGCTGCTTCTCGTCGTCGGCGTGCTCGCAACGCTTGCGACGGCGATCGCAATGCGGATCTCTGCCAATATCTTCATTGGCAAACCGCTGACAGCGATGATGTCGGCGATCCAGCGAAGCAAGCAGGATGGCCGTGCCTATCCGGCGGACGTGAAATCGTCGAACGAATTCGGCCAGCTCGCGAACGCCTTCAATGCGATGCAACACACGACGTCAGGCGCGCTCGACCGGCTCGGCCACATGGCCTCTCACGACCCTCTCACGGGTCTGCCCAACCGCCGCTCGCTGTCCGAGCGTCTGGTGACCTTGAGCCGCGATGCCGACTCGCCCGACGCGCTGATCGCTTTCAGCTTCATCGATCTCGACGATTTCAAGGGCATCAACGACACCTTCGGTCACGATGCCGGCGACAAGTTCCTGGTCCATATCTCAGAGCGGCTTCGCGGCACGGTGCAATCGGACGATTGGGTCGCGCGGCTCGGCGGCGACGAGTTCGTGGTCATTCGTCCTGAGGTCAGCAATGAAGAGGCGGCGCAGACTTTCGCGCGGCAATTGCTGGAGGCGATTTCCGCGCCGATCCTTTTGCATGACAAGCAGGTCGTGCCGCGCGCCAGCATCGGTCTTGCGGTGCGCCGTGCCGGAGATCCGGAATTGTCCCACCTGCCGGCGCTGGCCGACATCGCGCTCTACCATGCCAAGACCAAGGCGCCCGGTACCGTCGCGGTGCTGGATGAAGCGCTCCAGCGCGACTATCGCCGCCGCAGGGATCTGGAGCTTGCCATTTCCACCGGCTTCTCCAAGGGGCAGTTCGAAGTCTGGTATCAGAGCCAGGTCGATCTCGTGACCCAGGAGGTCATCGGCCTGGAGGCGCTCATCCGTTGGCGGCATCCCGAGCACGGTGTGATCAGTCCTGGCGAGTTCCTGCCGCTGATCGAGCGCAGCGGCAACAATGCGCGCCTGACGCGTTACGTGCTCACAGACGCCTGCCGCGCGCTGCAACAGCTGACCGCTGCAGGCAGGCCGCACATCAGGATCGCGATCAATCTGCCGCCGTCCGAGCTTGCCGATCATTCGCTCGCCGCCGAGCTGCGCCAGACCTGTGAGCAGTTCGGCGTCGCAGCCTCGTCGCTCGAGCTCGAGATCACGGAGGGGTCGCTGATCAACAACATCGCCAGCGCATCCGACACGCTGCGCCGGCTGCGTCGCCTGGGTGCAACCATTGCGCTCGACGATTTCGGCACAGGCTACAGCTCGCTGGCGCATCTGCGGCGATTTCCTCTCGACAAGGTCAAGATCGACAAGGCGTTCATCCGCGAAATCCCTGAAAGTGCGGAAGACAAGGCGATCGTCGGTGTCATCGCCTCGCTAGCGGGCACGCTGGGGCTTACTCTGATCGCGGAAGGCATCGAGCGCGACGAGCAGGCGCGGGCCATGCGCGAGATGGGCGTCAGACTCGGCCAGGGTTTTCTGTACCATAAGCCGCAGCCGCTCGATGCCGTGCTGCGCGGGCTCGCGGAAGCCGGCGGCGGCGAAGATCGCGTGCTGGTCGAAAGCCCGTCGATCGCGCCCGAATTCGCCGCCTGAGCGACTTTATTGTTTGAGCATGATCTTTCGGAAAACCGCCGCACACTTTTCCGGATCATGCCCTACGGCTGCATCGCGTTCCAGAGCATCGAGAGCCCGGCTGCGATCATGATCGCATCCATCACCATACGGAACATCTCCGGTTTCAGGTGCAGCACGAAGCGTTTGGCGACGAAGGCGCCGGCCATCAGCGAGGAGCCTGCGATCAGGCCCTTGATGAAGACCTCCTGCGTCAATGCGCCGAAGCGCTCGAACGTCACCGATTTGGCGAAGTAGAGGCCGAGCGAGGCGGCGGCCTCGGTTGCGAGAAAGGCGCCTTTGGAGAGGCCGTAGAACAGGAACAGCGGCACGCTGAGCGGCCCGGTCGAGACCACGATACCGGTGAGATAGCCGATGATCGCGCCGCCGATCGCGAGATGCCAGAGATTGGCCTTGAGGTCATGCCGCGCCAGCCAGTGCCGCACCGGCACCATCGCGATCAGGAAGATGCCGATGGCGAGATCGACGGCATGGGAGGGCAGCGCCAGCAGCGTTCGTGCGCCCAGCACTGCGGCCGGAATCCCCGTGACGGAATAAGCCACACATGCCCGCCAGTCGACCTCGCGCCACCACGCCAAAATGCGCGAAAAATTCGCCATCACGGAAGCAACCGCCATGATCGGCACGGCCTCCTTTGGCCCATAGGCATAGACCAGCACCGGCATCAGCATGATCGACGAACCCGTGCCGACGATGCCGGAAATGGTGCCTGCGATCAGGCCGACGCCGAGGACGAAGAGAAAGGCCAAGGGAGAAACTCCGGGAATCGGCAAAGTCTAGCCGGAGGAGGGCGAGAGCGCGAATGGAGCTGACGACCGGCCGGTAGTTAATCGCCGGTGTCGCGCCCGTCGCCAATCCGACCAGTTCCCCGGCCTGATCCTTAGAATTTGAAGCGTATTGATCGGAGCGTCGCTCAAAGAATTTGAGGTGAGTTATGCCCGACTTCCATTCCTTCTCCGCGCTCGACCGTCATGCGGTGCTCGGCGGGTCCGACAATGGCTTTCCCTGGTACGCGGGCGCGATGCTCGTGGTCGAAGCGAGCGATGTGGTCCGACTGCGCTGCGACAAGCTCGGCCATTGCGACGACGCCGCCGGCCGCGAAGCCGTGCTGATAATCAGCGAGAAGGTCGCTGCCGCCTTCGAAGCGCTTGCGAGCCTGCTTTCGGGCGCAACCCCGGCGGCCGCGGTCCAGCGCTATCGCCAGCACGCGGCCGCAAACGCCAAGCGTCTGTCCGCGAACTAGATTTCGTGGCCTGTTGGCTGCTGACAGCATGTTGGCAGCAGCGGCCGGCTATGACCACCTCCTGACAAAACGGGAGCGGATCATGCCGGTCGAGGCAAGCTGTCATTGCGGTGAGACGGTATTTGAGGTGACAGAGGCGCCTTCGAACGTGACGCGCTGCACCTGTTCGCTCTGCACCAAGCGCGGTGCGTTGTGGGCCTATTATTCGCCCGCGCAGTTTCGCCTGCTGTCGCCCGCCGATAACGTCGCGACCTATCTCTGGGGAAGCCGCACGGTCAAGCATCACTATTGCGCGAATTGCGGCTGCGGCACCTACTCGGAGTCGCCAGACTGGTCGAACGGCAAGCCCGATTTCGACAATCCCAAGGTCGCCGTGAACGCGCGCCTGTTCGACGATTTCGATCTGGAGGCGGTACCGGTCAACATGATCGACGGCAAGAATTTGTGGTGAGCAGGCGGTCTCCCGCATGTCTGCTCGCACCACCGGTCCTCTTGAGGCGCATTTGAAAAGCTGATTTGCTTCCTGCCCAATAAAAAAGGGGAGGAAGCCATGATGCGTCTTTTTGCGCGAGTGATGCTTGCGGTGTGTCTGGCCGTTGCAGCCGGCTTCAACGCCCAAGCGCAAACCAAGCCGAAGGTGACGACGCTCGGACCGGACTTTCCCAGGGCGGCTTTGTTCGTCGGCAACAGCTTTTTCTACTACAACAACGGCTTGCCCGGGCATCTCTCCTTTCTGGAGCGAGCCGCGGATGAAGCCAACAAGGCGTCCTATCGCAACACCATGGCCACGATCGGCGGCTCCGGCCTCGACTGGCACGACATGGACAATCTGCTGCGGCCGGGTGGTCTCGGCGCCTATTCGTTCGACGATCATAACAATGTCGTCTTCAATAAGCCGGGCAGGCAATACGATGCGGTCGTGATGATGGATTGCAGCCAGTGCCCGATCCATCCGCAACTTAAGGACGCCTTCGCCACCTTTGCCAGGAAGGACAGCGACATCATCCGCGCCCACGGCATGCGGCCGGTGCTGTTCATGTCGTGGGCCTATCTCGACAAGCCTGAAATGACGGAAGCACTCGCCGAGGCCTACACGACCGCCGGCAATGCCAATGATGCTCTGGTCATTCCCGCGGGCCTTGCCTTCGCGCGTGTCCGCAAGCTCCAGCCGGAGCTCAACCTCTATGCGCCGGACAAGCGGCACCCGAGCCCCGCCGGCACATATCTCGCCGCCAGCGTCACGCTCGCCGCGCTGACCGGACGTTCGCCGGTCGGTAATTCCTATACGATGGGGATTGATCCGGAGACGGTGCAACTGCTGCAGAAGGCGGCGTGGGATACAGTGCAGGAGTATTACGGGCGATGATTGGATCGGGCGATCAATCGTAGGATGGGCAAAGGCGCGCTTGCGCTGTGCCCACCACCTGTCTCCGTACGCGAATTTGGCGGGCACGCTGCGCTTTGCCCACCCTGCGGCACTTCGCTCATTTCAACACGATCCACGCCGGCGCGTGATCGCTCGCGCCGTCCTCGCCGCGAACCTTCTTGTCGACGCCGGCCTTGGTCAGGCGCGAGACGAGGGCGGGGCTCAGCAGCAGATGATCGAGCCGGAGGCCGGCATCGCGCGGCCAGCGATTCCGCTTGTAGTCCCAGAACGTGTAGATGCGCTTGTCTCCGTGCAGCTCGCGGATCGCGTCGCACCAGCCCTGTTCGACCAGTGACGCAAACGCCGCGCGGCTTCTCGGCTGGACCAGGGCATCCTTGTCCCACGAGCGCGTCGGATAGATGTCGATCTCCGTTGGCGCGACGTTGTAGTCGCCGGCGAGCACGACGGGCAGATCCTGCTTGATGAAGGTTTTGGCGTGGCGCTTGAGCCGTGCGAACCAGTCGAGCTTGTAGTCGAACTTCGGCCCCGGCTGCGGATTGCCGTTCGGCAGGTAAAGGCTGGTGACGATGACGCCGCGCACGGCAGCCTCGATGTAGCGCGCCTCGTGGTCGTCGGTTCGTCCCGGCAGCCGGTCGCGCGTCAGGATGGGTTCGGCGTTGCGGGCGAGGATGGCGACGCCGTTCCAGGTCTTCTGTCCACGCCACACCGCGCCATAGCCGGCTTTTTCGATCGCGGCTGCCGGAAATTCGCCATCACTTGCCTTCAATTCCTGAAGCGCAACGACATCGGGCTTCGCCGCGCGCATCCATGCGAGCAGATTGGGCAGGCGGCGGTTGATGTTGTTGATGTTGAATGTCGCAATCTTCATGTAGAGCTACCCGCTCTTGCCGCCCATACCGGAGATACAATGTCCAAATTGAGCTTTGCCGTTCTTGCGCTCGTCGTCGCGTTTTCCGGAGCCGCTTCGGCACAATCGGTCGATCCGCGCGGTGCGTGCAAGGCGGATTACGACAAATTCTGCACCGGCATCGCGCCCGGCGGCGGCAAGGTCATCGCTTGCCTCAACGCCAAGCGCGACCAGCTCAGCGCAACCTGCAAGGCCGCGCTGGATAGCCGCAAGAAGTAAGAGACGATCAGCCCGGCAGCGGCGGCGGAGCCGCCGGCTGCTCGAGCGGTGGTGCGGAGGGCGGCGCTTCGCCGGCCTGCACGGGCTCTGGTTTCACCAGTGGCTCGACCACGTTGCCGCCCTTGTAGACGCGGGCGTAGCGATGCCCGAGGCTGGTCAGCACTTCATAGCCGATCGTGCCGAAATGATGCGCGAGCTCGTCGACGGTGATGCCCTCGCCGAGCAGCGTCACCATGTGGCCGCGCCGAACCGTGTTCGGCGGCAGATCGGTGATGTCGATCGCGATCAAATCCATGGAGACGCGGCCCGCGACCGGGCAGCGCTTGCCGGCGACGATGACCTCGGCGCCGCGCGTGCCGTCATTCGAGCTGGCGGCGCGGAAATAGCCGTCGGCGTAGCCGACCGCGATGATCGCGAGTTTGGTCGGTCGTCGCGCGGTCCAGGTGCCGCCGTAGCCGACGCTCTCGCCGCGCTCGATGGCGCGGATCTGCACAATGCGCGCCTTGAGGTCGACCACTGGCTGCATCGGATTGTCGGCCTCCGGCGTCGGATTGACGCCGTAGAGCGCGGCGCCCGGCCGCACCAGGTCGAACTGGAAGGCTGCGCCGAGGAAAATGCCCGAGGAATTCGCGAGCGCCGCCGGCACGCCGGAGAATTCGCTGGCGATGCCGCGGAAAGCCGCGAGCTGCTTGGCGTTGACGGAGCTGTTGAGCTGCTCGGCCGAAACGAGATGGCTCATCACCAGCGTAATGCCGTGGTCGCCGGCATTGATGCGGGGGATGATGGCCTGCGCTTCCGACAACGTCAGCCCGAGCCGGTTCATGCCGGTGTCGATATGAATAGCCGCGCCGCCGGACCATCCGGTGCGGCGGCAGAACACGTCCCATTCGGCGAGTTCGTTGAGGTCGCCGATCACGGGGCGGCAATTGATCCTGGCGTAGTGCTCGCCGGTGTTCTGAAAATAGCCGCCGAGCACGTAGATCGCGGCGTTCGGCACCGCCGCGCGGGCGGCGCGCGCCTCCTCGATGGTAGCGACGAAGAAGGTCTTGCAGCCAGCCTTGTTCAGGGCCTGCGCGACCTGCGCGGTGCCGCAACCGTAGGCGTCGGCCTTGATCACCGCCGAGCATTCGGCCGGCACAGCGGTTTTCTCAAGCTTGCGCCAGTTGGCGATGATGGCATCGAGATCGACGGTGAGGACGCCGCCGAAGGCAGCGAGCGCGGCAGCCTGATTGGCCTCCGCGGAGAGAAGGCCGGATTGCGGGATCATGTTCGGCTCGGACGCCATTGTCATGGCGCCGTTTTACGCAAGAGGCAGATATTGTTCAAGGAACTCTGCCGGTTCAAGGAACTCAATAGTCGTTACCGCCGCGCGCCGGCAGCTGACTGTCAGGCGCGAGGTCGCCGAACCGCGTGATCGAGGCTTCGAACGCCAGATCGACGGTGCCGGTCGGGCCATGGCGCTGCTTGCCGATGATGACCTCGGCTTTTCCGTGCGCAAGGCTCATGTCAAGCTGCCACTTCTCGTGTTCAGGCGTGCCCGGGCGGGGCTCCTTCATCGCGAGGTAATATTCCTCGCGGTAAACGAACAGCACCACGTCGGCGTCCTGCTCGATTGATCCGGATTCACGCAAGTCTGAGAGCTGCGGCCGTTTGTCGTCGCGGGATTCGACCTGGCGTGAGAGCTGGGACAGCGCGATGATCGGAACGCTGAGCTCCTTGGCGAGCGCCTTCAGACTGGTCGTGATCTCGGTGATTTCCTGCACGCGGTTGTCACTCCGCTTGCCGGAGCCGGACAGCAGCTGGATGTAGTCGATCACGAGGAGATCGAGGCCCTTCTGGCGCTTCAGCCGGCGGGCGCGCGCCATAAGTTGCGCGATCGACAGGCCACCGGTCGCGTCGACATAGAACGGCAGCGATTGCAGCTCGATCGAGACCTCCCGGATCTTGTCGAAATCGTTCTCCGTGATGCCGCCGCGGCGGATGTGGGAAGAGGGAACGCCGGTGCGCTCGGCCACGATACGCGTGGCGAGCTGGTCGGCCGACATTTCGCAGGAGAAGAAGCCGATCACGCCGCCATTGGCGGCCTTCATGGTGCCGTCGGCCTGGAGTTCGCCGACATAGGCCTTGGCGACATTGTAGGCGATGTTGGTCGCCAGCGACGTCTTGCCCATGCCCGGGCGGCCAGCCACGATGATGAGGTCGGAGTGCTGAAGGCCGCCCATCTTGGTGTCGAGGTCGCGCATGCCCGTCGAGATGCCCGACAGCTTTCCGTCGCGCTGGAACGCCTTTGCCGCGAGATCGACCGCAACAGCCAACGCCTGTGAGAATTTCTGGAAGCCGCCGTCATAGCGGCCGGACTCGGCGAGTTCGTAGAGCCGGCGCTCCGCGTCCTCGATCTGCGCCCGCGGCGCAAAGTCGACCGGGGCGTCATAGGCGACATTGACCATGTCTTCGCCGATGCCGATCAGGTCGCGACGCAGCGCGAGATCGTAGATGGTGCGGCCGTAGTCCTGGGCGTTGATGATGGTGGTCGCTTCGGCCGCGAGCCGCGCCAGGTATTGGCCGATGGTCATGCCGCCGACATCGGTATCGGCGGGCAGGAACGTCTTCAGCGTCACGGGCGTGGCGATCTTGCCCATCCGGATCAGGCTGCCGGCGGTCTCATAGATCGTCTGGTGCAGCGGCTCGAAATAATGCTTCGGCTCTAGGAAGTCGGAGACACGGTAGAATGCGTCGTTGTTGACCAGGATCGCGCCCAGAAGGCTCTGTTCGGCCTCGATATTGTGCGGCGCGCTGCGATAGGCGGGGGTTCCCGGCTCCGGCGCGAGTTTGAGGACGTTCGAATCAGTCAGGGCCATGGTCGAGCGATAGCAATTTTCTACGGCGGATGCGGGGCCGGGATAAAGCGCCGCCTCAAGCCAAAGCGGAAGCAAAAGCTCGCCGCTATCAACCGATCTTAAAAGCGGTGGATGATTAGCAGCCGCAGCATGCGGCGCGCTTGACGGATTTTGCGGAACTCGGGAGCGGACCGGAAGTGGCCGCGATCACGCCACGGAAAAATCCCGAAACGATGAACCTAATGAATTGAATGCAGACGTATTTGAAGGCGCGCAAAATGGCGCGCTGGCACTTCCCGGACGGGTTCAGACCAGCAGGAGGTAGACCAGCGCAACCAGAGCCGCGCCGACGCCGGTGGCGATCAGGGCGTAATCGGTGCGGAGGTCGTCCTGCACGTCGAAGGAGGTTTGGGTCTCTTTGCTCATGGCGACGGTCTAGGGCAGCACCGTCGAGAGGAATGTGAACTAGATCACATCTCCCCGGATTCTTTCGGGGGTAAGACCGGAACAGGCAGGCGGGCAGGGAATTGTCTCCCGCAACCCGCCAACAGGGAACGAGGCAAGCGATGCGGCCAGAACGGCGGCACCAGAATTGGCGAAGCGAGGCGGGTAGCCGGCTTTGGCTGTCCGGGCTGATCGCGGCCATGCAGCATGCCGAGCAGCCAGAAATCCGGCGTAAGCCGGTCGCACCCGAGGTCCTCGTGGAATTGAGGGCGCAGCTGGCATTAACGGCCTCTTACCGTTCCTCCCAGATATCCACCCTGCGTCATTAGATCCTATTCACCGGCAAGCTTCAGTTTCGGCCTGGCGCCGCCCTCCAGCGCGCGCAGCCGGGCTTCCTCATGCGCGATATAGTCGCGGGTCATCGGCACCACGCCCTGGCGCTTGGTGAGCTGGATCTGGAAGTTCATCATGCCCTGCTTGCGGAAGGTCATCTCGCAGGCCGCGAGATAGAACTCCCACATCAGCGCGAAGCGCTCGTCATAGAGCTGCACGGCCTCCTCGCGCCGCGCCATGAAGCGTTCCCGCCAGGCCTTCAACGTCTCGGCATAATGCAGGCGCAGGATCTCGATGTCGCAGACCAGGAGACCGGCGTCCTCGATCGCAGGCAGCGCCTCCGACAGCGACGGTATGTAGCCGCCGGGGAAGATGTATTTGGCGATCCACGGATTGGTCGAATCCGGGCCCTGCGAGCGGCCGATCGAATGCAGCAGCATCACGCCATCCTCGCTCAGCAGCTCGGCGCAGCGCTTGAAATACGTGCCGTAGAACTGTGCTCCGACATGTTCGAACATCCCGACCGAGACGATGCGGTCGAATGGCCCCTCGATGTCGCGATAGTCCTGGAGCAGAAACCGCGCCTGTCGCGTCAGCCCCTTTTCGGCGGCGCGCGCGTTTGCGATCTGCAACTGTTCCGTCGACAGCGTCACGCCGGTGACATCGGCGCCGGCAGTCTCGGCGAGAAAGAGGCCGAGCCCGCCCCAGCCTGAGCCGATATCGAGCACGCGCTGGCCGCGCTTGACCAGCAGCTTCGCCGTGACGTGCCGCTTCTTGGCGAGCTGCGCGTCGTCGAGCGTGGCGTCCGGCGTCTCGAAATAGGCGCAGCTATATTGCTTGTCGGCATCAAGGAAGAGCGAATAGAGCCGCGCGTCGAGATCATAGTGATGCGCGACATTGCTGCGCGAGCGTGTCCGTGGATTGAACTGCCTCAAATGCCGCGTGAGATAGCGCAGGTGCCACCAGGGCTTTGCCCATTGCGGCAACAGGTCGGATTGATCGAGCAGGATCGCGAGGGCATCGGCAATGCTGCCGCGCTCGACGACGAACTCGCCGTTCATATAGGCCTCGCCAAGTCCGAGCTCGGGGTTGACGAGGATTTTTCGTTGGGCGTCGGCGGTGGTGAAGCGAACTTCGACCGGCTCACCGGAGCCGTCACCGACGGTGAATGTCATGCCACCCGCCGTGGTCATCGTCATCGAACCGCGGCGGATGAATTGGGACAAGAACTTACGCAACAAGCGGTCCATAGGCACCAACCTCTCGAGCGAACCCGAAAAGATGCGACTACCCGGCCATCACACCGACGCCCGGAAGATATATTGGTTCCAATGCGTTCGCATGTAAATCTAGGCAGCCTATTCCCACCCCGCTATTGCGTTGTGTTCAAAGCCGATATTCGAAAATCGCGTGTTCACATGCTTGATGAGTGCGCTTCCATTCGCGCCGCAATCGGCTAAAAGGTGACCGCCGCCGCGCCCGATGCCGGCTGTATCTGTCGGATTTCATGGAGATGATGGGAATGTCGAGCCGAGCGATCAGTCTCGCCACGGTGCTATTTTTGATTGGCTTCGGCGCCGCCGATGCCGTTCTGGCGCAGGCGACGAACCTCGAGGCCGGCAAGGCCCCATCCCAGATCTTCGCGCAGACCTGCAATGCCTGCCACAAGAGCCCGCGAGGACTGTTGAAGACGGTGGCGCCGGGCTCGCTGCCGGGCTTCCTGCGTCAGCACTACACCACCAGCCCCGACATGGCCGGCGTGCTGGCTTCCTACCTCATCTCCAACGGTGCCACCGACGCCCGCTACCAGTCCAGGGACGGCGGCAAGGACGGCAAGGACAAGAAGGACGGCGCCAGGGAGAAGGACGCCAACACGAACCCTGGGCAGTCGCCTGAGCATCAGGGGCGCCGCCAGCGCTCGCAGGAGACTGCGAAGCCGGAGGGCGAGGGCGCCGCGAGCCCGGCGCCTGAGGGCCGTCAGAAGCGCGCGGCGCGGACGAGCGAGGAGGGGGCCAAGGAAGGTGCAAAGGAAGGTACCAAGCCTGAGGCCGCCACAGAGCAACCGCCCGAGGGTCGCAAGGGCAAGGGCAAGCGCATGAGCAAGCGCGGCAAGCCGGAGACGGACGATACAGCCGCGCCGAAGGTTGAGCCCAAGGTCGACTCCAAGACTGAGCCCAAGTCCGAGGCCAAGTCCGAGCCGAAAACCGAGCCCAAGGCTGAACCGAAGAACGAGAACGCCAAGGTCGAATCCGGTCGCGACGAGTCCAAGCCTGAGAGCGCCAAGCCGGCCGAAGCCAAACCGGAGAGCGCCAAGGTCGAGCCGAGCAGCAGCGAGACGCCGGCCCTGCGCGCCGATCCAGTGCCGCAGGTGACCCCAGCCCCGCCGGCGGCTCCTGACAAGCCGGCTCAACCGGCTGCGCCCAAGCCTGCGGAAGCCGCCGTCTCAAAGCCGGCCGAGCCCGCGCCCAGCGCCGAACCGGCAGCCAAGCCGGCGGAGCCGGCGCCGTCCGCACCCGCCGCGGCTCCATCGCCTGCACCTGCCGAGTCTTCTGGTCCGCCGGCGCCGCCGATCTCGCGATAAGCCGATCATCCCCTTGATCTCGGAAGGCCGCGCCCAGCGCGGCCTTCTCTCGTGTTGACCGCCATTAGAGCATTGCTCTAGAGTAATACTCTAGGAGCTGACGATGTCTTCAGGCGTGCGCGAGGATCTATTGGCTGCGGGGCTCGCGGTGTTCGACCGGTCGGGCTTCGAGGGCGCGACGGTGGCCGCGATCCGCGCCAAGGCCCGTGCCTCGAACGGCAGCTTCTTTCATGCGTTCGGCTCCAAGAAGGAGCTTGCCGGCGCGTTATTCCTGGAGGTGCTGCGGCACTATCACGCCGCCATGCTTGCTGCGCTCGATCCGGCGCCGGATGCAAGGCAGGGCATCGATCGCCTGATCCGCGCCCATCTCGACTGGGTCGTACTGAGCCGCCGCGAGGCGCGCTATCTGTTCGAGATCTCGCGCAACGAATGGGGTGAGGACGTCCGCGAAGCGCAGCGCGCGCAGAACGCGCGGCTCGCTGAAGGCGTGGAACGTTGGCGCGCGCCGCTGGTCGCGTGCGGCGAACTGTGGCCGATGACGCCGGTGATGTTCGTCAGTCAGTTGATCGGGCCGGCGCAGATCTTCTGCCGCGCCTTTCTCTCCGGGCGGGATCGCGCCGATCCGCGCGGGGAGGCCGACACATTGATCGCCTGCGCCATCCGCGCGCTGGTGCCGCCCGGACGTGTCAACAACAGGGAAGGAGTGGCATGATGAGCAACGAAGCTGATCCCGACTTCACGCCGATCGCCGAGCGCATTCAGGCCAATGTCGCCCGCCAGGGCTTTATGAACCTGGTCGGTGCCGAACTCTCCGAGATATCGCGGGGCAATTGCACGATTGCGGTCGAGCGCCGGCCGGAGCTGTTGCAGCAGCATGGCTTCTTCCATGGCGGCGTCACCGCTTTCCTGGTCGACAACGCCACGACCATTGCGGCGGCGACCTCGCGCGGTCAGCCGGCGCTGACGGCGGAATACAAGCTCAATCTGCTGTCACCGGCGGTCGGCGACAAACTGATCTGCCGTGCGAGGGTGATCAAGCCGGGCCGCCAGGTGTCCGTGGTTGCGGCCGATGTGTTCTGCGTCAGCGACGGCGTCGAGAAGCATACGGCCACCGCGCTCGCCTCGATCGCGATGCTGAACGAAGACGTGTCCGCAAGAACGAAAAGCCCGGCCGCCTGAGGCAGCCGGGCTTCGCAGCCTGCGTAAATGCGAGGCTTACTTCTCGGTGTCGTCCGCCGCCGGAGCCGGCGCGACGTCGTCGTGCTGGGCTTCCGGATCGAAGAATTCGCCGGCGGCGGCGATCGCCTCGGCGGCCGCGTCGCGGTCCTCGTTGCGGGTTGAGATGTCCTCGCCACGGTTGATGCGCTCGGCCTCGTCCTGGCTGCGCGCAACCGTGACGGTGACCTCGACCTCGACCTCGGGGTGAACCGCGACGGTGATCGAGTGCTTGCCGATGGTCTTGATCG
>Ga0310811_10006637_pt1 | contig 14795 bp, 16 predicted proteins | sample YCmetagenome_FD_207642 | JGI IMG/M metagenome (GOLD analysis project Ga0310811, IMG submission 207642) | Soil microbial communities from experimental microcosm in Duke University, North Carolina, United States - YC | ecosystem: Engineered > Artificial ecosystem > Soil microcosm > Unclassified ...
GCGGCGTGGGCGCGCCGGCGCGATCGAGGTGCGGGTCGGCCTGGCGGACGCGGGTGCGCACGGTGAAGACGCCGTCGCCGGCCAGCACCCCGCCGCGGGCGAAGAGACGGCCGTGCTCCCAGTTCGAGAGGCCGAGCTCGGGGCGGTTCAGCGCGTACTGGCCGTCGACCCAGCGGGTGAAGCCGTCGCCGACGAACGGCGCGTCGACGGCGGCGTAGAAGCGCGCCTGCGCTGCGGGGTCGGCGCTGACCAGGCTGGCGGTGAAGCGCGGGCTGTAGGCGTTGAACAGCGCCGCCGCCTCGTCGAGATCGGCCACGATCTTCAGGCTGACCTCGGGCGTCTCCTCCCATTCCCATTCGCGGCCGAGCTCGGCGTCGGCGATCGGCTCGACCGCCGGCTCCTGGCGCTCGCCCTCGGAACGGACGACGGCGGCGGTGCGCTCGCGCCAGGCGGCGGGGATGCGCGCCAGGTCGGCCTCGGCCACGTGCAGCTTGCAGCCGCGCCGGCGCTCGCCGGCCCGGGTCAGGGCGTCGAGGAACACCGGGATCAGCTCGTCGGCCCGGCTGGCCACGATGCAGCAGACGTTGAGGGTGTTGCAGACCTTGCGGTCCAGCGAGTGGTAGACGGCGGCGAAGAAGCGGTCGGCGTCGGCCCCCGCGTCGGCCACCATCCAGGCGCCGCCCGTGCCATGCAGGCTGACCGGCGTCCCGGCGGCGCGGGCGATGGCGCCGAGCTGGGCGACCGCCGGGCCGGAACCGCGGGCCACCGCCAGCGACAGCCGGGGATCGGAGAACATCGCCCAGCCGGCGGCGTGGGCTGCGGAGTCGACCAGCACCGCGGCGCCGTCGGGCAGGCCGGCCGCGGCCAGCGCCGGCTCGAGCGCTGCGCGCATGATCGCGGTGGCGGTGCCGAGCGCGTCGGAGCCGATGCGGAAGACCGCGGCGGCGCCGGCGCGGATCACGCCGGTGGCGTCGGCGAAGACGTTGGGCCGGCCCTCGAACACGAAGCCGACGACGCCGAGCGGCGCGACGACCTGCTCGACCGTCCAGCCGGGATGTTCGATGGTCTCCAGCACGCGGCCGCGGGTCGGCGGCGCGTCGCGCCAGGCGCGCAGGCCCGCCACCATGTCCTGCCGCATGGCGGCGCTGACCGCCAGCCGCGTCGTCGAGCGGCCGCGGGCCCGGGCGCGCTCCACGTCGCGGGCGTTGGCCGCGGCGATCTCCGCCCAGATGGCGTCGTCGGCGAGGTGGGCCGCGAAGGCGTCGAAGAACGCGCTGACGGCCTCGTCGGAGACCGCGCCCAGCCCGGCGAAGGCGGCCTTGGCCCGCGTCACGGCCGCGGCGGCGATGGCCTGTTCGGCGGCCGGCACGTGCAGCAGGGCGCCGCTGTCGGAGTCGACCACCAGCCGGTCGCCCGGCCGGAACGCCGCCGCCAGCTCCGGCGTCACATAGGCCACGCGGTCGCCGCCGAACGGGATCGGCTGCCCGGGCGCAAGCGTCTCCAGGCGGCCGATCGGGGCCGGCGAAACTTCCCGCCGTGCTGAGGCGTCGTCCATCGAAGTGGTTTTGCTCAACGGGAGCCTCAGCACAAGCGCCAGGCGCCGCGGCGGCGAACCGGCCGGCTCATCCCTGGACCGGCGCGCTGGCCAGCGCCAGGTCGTCGGCATGCACCACGGGACCGGCGGTGTAGCCGAGCGCCGGCTCGATGGCCTCCGACTTCAGGCCGCAGATCCGGGCGGCGTCCTCGGCGTCGTAGCGGGTGAGGCCGCGCGCGATCTCGCCGCCGGTCTCGTCGCGGATGACGACGGCGTCGCCCTTGTCGAAGCGCCCCTCGATGCGCCTCACGCCGGCCGCCAGCAGGCTCTTGCCCCGCCGCACGGCCGCCGCCGCGCCGTCGTCGACCACCAGCGCGCCGGCCGGCGCCAGGCTGCCGGCGATCCAGGCCTTGTAGGCGGCGGCCGGCGTCGTCGAGGGCTCGATCACCGTCGCCCGCTCGCCGGCTTCAAGCGCCGCCAGCGGCGATGGCCGGTGGCCGATGGTGATCACCGTCGCGCAGCCCGCGGCGCTGGCGATGCGGGCGGCGGCGAGCTTGGTGGCCATGCCGCCGGTGCCGACGCCGGCCGTGGCGTTGGCGCCGCCGGCCATGGCCTCGATCTCCGGCGTCAGCCGCGCGATGCGGGCGATGTGCTCGGCCGAGGCGTCGCGCCGGGGGTCGGCCGTGTAGAGCCCGTCGACGTCGGAGAGCAGCACCAGGACGTCGGCGCCGATCATCTGCGCCACGCGGGCCGCCAGCCGATCGTTGTCGCCGTAGCGGATCTCCTCGGTGACGACCGTGTCGTTCTCATTGACCACCGGGATGACGCCAAGGCCCAGCAGGGTCTCGACCGTGGCCCGCGCGTTCAGCCAGCGGCGGCGCACTTCGGTGTCGTCGCGGGTGACCAGCACCTGGGCGCAGGGCAGGCCGTGCGGCTCGAAAGCCTCCTCCCAGGCGCGCATCAGGCCGGACTGGCCGGCCGCGGCGGCGGCCTGCTTCTCGGGCAGGGTCAGCGGCCGCCTCGGCAGGGCGAGGCGCCGGCGGCCGAGCGCCACGGCGCCGGAGGAGACCACCAGCACCTGCTGGCCGCGCTCGCGCAGCCGCGCCACGTCGGCGGCGAAGGCGTGCAGCCAGTGGGCGTCGGCCGCGCCGTCATGGCCCACCAGCAGGGCCGAGCCGACCTTGACGACGATGCGGCGCGCCGCCTTGAGCTCGCTCACGGCGTCCAGCCCTCGGGGGAGCTCTCGCCTTCGTCCTCGTCTTCGAACACCTCGCCGGCCTCCTCGGCGCGCTTGCGCCGGACCTGCGCATAGGCGTCGCGCAGAAGGTCGGTGACGCCCTCGCCGGAGACCCCGGAGACCAGCCGCGGCGCGACGCCGGCGGCGGTCCGCAGCTCCTCGGCCTTCTGGCGGCGGGTCTCCTCGTCGAGCGCGTCGACCTTGTTCAGCGCCAGGATCTCGGCCTTGTCGGCGAGGCCCTCGCCATAGGCCTCCAGTTCCTGCCGGATCGTGCGCCAGGCCTGCGCCACGTCGTCCTGGGTGGCGTCCACCAGATGAATGAGCACGGCGGTGCGCTCCACGTGGCCGAGGAAGCGGGTGCCGAGGCCGGCGCCTTCGCTGGCGCCCTCGATCAGGCCGGGGATGTCGGCCAGCACGAACCGCTCGCCCGACGACAGGTCGACGACGCCGAGGTTGGGGGCGAGGGTGGTGAACGGATAGTCGGCGATCTTCGGCTTGGCCGCGCTGGCCGCCGCCAGGAACGTCGACTTGCCGGCGTTCGGCAGGCCCACCAGGCCGACGTCGGCGATCAGCTTCAGGCGCAGCCAGATCCAGCTCTCCTCGCCCTCCTGGCCGGGGTTGGCGAAGCGCGGCGCCTGGTTCACCGGCCCCTTGAAGTGGGTGTTGCCGAAGCCGCCGTTGCCGCCCTTCAGGAGGCGCAGCCGCTTGCCGGCTTCATCCATGTCGGCGACCAGCGTCTCCTTGTCCTCGGCCAGCACCTGGGTGCCCACCGGCACGCGCAGCACCACGTCCTCGCCGTTGGCGCCGTGCCGGTTGCGGCCCATGCCGTGCTCGCCGGTCTGCGCCTTGAAGTGCTGCTGGTAGCGGTAGTCGATCAGCGTGTTGAGGCCGTCGACGGCCTCGATCCACACATCGCCGCCGCGGCCGCCGTCGCCGCCGTCCGGCCCGCCGTATTCGATGTACTTCTCACGCCGGAATGAGACAGCGCCCGCCCCGCCGTTGCCGGAGCGGATATAGATCTTCGCCTGGTCGAGGAATTTCATGCGTCAGAGGCCTTCGGGGCGGCGCATAGCACGAATTCGATGCGGGTTGTCCGGCGGATCGAACGGCCTTGGCCTTGCTGAATGATTGTCACCGTGAACTGTCACGCTCTCTCCTGGGTTGAACAGACCTCGACAAGAGGAGGTAGGTCCCATGCTCAGTTCAGCCGGCAAGATTATCTTGGCGGGCGCGATGACCGGCGCTTTGGCGCTCGGTGGCTGCGCCACCACGGATTCGGTAAAGCACGCCCAGGAAACGGCGGACCAGGCGATGTCCGCCGCGCAGGCGGCCAACACCGCCGCCGGCCGGGCGCAGACGACGGCCGACGCGGCGACGGCCGCCGCCGCCCACGCCGAGAGCACCGGCGAGGCGGCGGCCAGCGCGGCGCAGGCGGCGGCCTCCCAGGCCCAGGCGACGAGCGCTCAGGTGAATGAGCTCTCGACGCGCGTCCAGACGCTCGAGGAGCGGACGAAGCCGAAGGCGAGGCATCGGCGTCACCGCGCCCCCGCGCAGGGCGCGACGGCGGGCGAGCGAGGCTAGGCGCGGCGGCCTGACCGGCCTGCGTGCCTGTCTGCCGATCAGGCCAGCCACACCATCATCCGCGTGGGGACCTCGCGGCCGCGCGCCTGCGAGCGCCGGGGCTCGACGTCGCCGGTGTAGAGGAACCCCGCCTTGCACAGCACCTGGCCGGAAGCCGGGTTGTCGGCGAAGTGGCCGGCGACGACGAGCCGCTTGCGCCAGTCGCGCCGCACCCACCCGAGCGCCCCGCGCACCGCCTCGGTGGCGTAGCCGCGGTTCCAGAACGGCCGGCCGATCCAGTAGCCGATCTCGGGCCGGTCCAGGGCGTTGGTCCGGAGGCCGAGCATGCCGACCAGGCCGAAGTCGCGGTGCTCGATGGCGAACTTGGCCTCCCGGCTCCAATCGAGCCGGAACGCCCGCTCGACCGCCTGGGCGGCGTCGGCCTCGGTGAAGGGATGCGGCAGGCCGCAGGTCTGGCCGGCCACATTGAGGTCGCCGGCGAGCCGCGCCATGGCGAACTGGTCGCCGCGCACCGGGCCACGCAGGATCAGCCGCTCCGTCGCGATGACGGGGGTCACTTCGATCGCGCACATCTCTTCACCCTCCCGGGCCGGACGGATCCGGCCCAAAACGAAAAGCGGGGAGCCCGGCGTTCCGGACTCCCCGCTTGGTTCGTCTGTCCGGTCCGCCTTGGAATTTGGCGGAACCGGAGTGGAGGGGTTCCGCCTTAGCTGGCGTTCGTCTCCATCGCCGGGACCACCGTCACGTAGGTGCGGTCGTCGCGCTTGGTGATGAACTTCACCGCGCCGTTGCAAAGCGCGAAGAGGGTGTGGTCCTTGCCCACGCCCACGTTGTCGCCCGGACGCCACTTGGTGCCGCGCTGGCGCACGATGATGTTGCCGGCGAGCACCGCTTCGCCGCCGAACTTCTTCACGCCCAGTCGCTGGCCGGCGGAGTCGCGCCCGTTGCGCGAGGAGCCGCCCGATTTCTTGTGAGCCATAGCGCTCTCCTGATCCTCTAAGCGGGCCCGGCCTTACTCGGCCGCGCCCTCGTCCTTCTTGGCGGCGGCCTTCTTCGGCGCCGGCTTCTTGGCTTCACCGTCCGCCTTCGGAGCCGCGGCCTTCTTGGCCGGCTTCGCGGCGTCGGTCTCGGCGGCGGCCGGCTTCGGCGCGCGCTTGGCCGGCGCCGCAGCTTCGGCGGCGACGGTCGGGGCGACGTACTCGAGGCCGCGGGCGCGGGCGTCGAGCTCGGCCTTGGTGACCAGCTTCACTTCGCCGTCCCACTTGGCTTCCTTGCCGGCGCCGGCGATCGCCGTGACGCGCAGCACGGACTGCAGCTGGCGATGGCCCCGCGTACGGCGGTAGCCCTGGCGACGGATCTTCTTGAAGATCTTCACCTTCTCGCCCTTGCGGGTCTCGATCAGGGTCGCCGACACCTGGGCGCCCTCGACGAGCGGCGCGCCGACCGTCACGGCCTCGCCTTCGCCGACCATGAGCACGTCGGCGAACGCGACGTTCGCGCCGGGCTCGCCGTCCAGCTTTTCGACCACCATCAGGTCGCCCGGTTGGACCCGGTATTGCTTCCCGCCGGTCCTGATAACCGCGTACATCTTCGCGCGCCTTCGAAACTAGAGCTTTGGTGCAAAACGGAATGCGCCCGCAGGAGGCCCCGCGGGCGAGAGGGGCGGACTTATACGTGGATGTCGGCGGGAGTCAACGAAGCCGGGAAAGCGGGGCCGCGATTTCGCCTTGAGGCGGTCATCAGGTCGTCCGACCCGCGATCACTTATCACAAAAACGGGAACCTATGCGGCGGCGCTTGGTTGGTCGCCCGCCTACCGCAACAAGGAGTACTTCCTGATGAAGATCGCGACCATCGCGGGCGTTACCGGCGCCTTGGCGCTCGGCGCCGTGGCCATCGCTCAAACCACTTCCAGCGGCCAGCCCTCCAGCTCCCAGCCCTCCTCCAGCTCCATGAGCGCGAGCGGCCAGCCGTCCACGAGCTCCAGCACCAGCCCCAACGCTTCCAGCAGCACGACGTCCCCGGGCGCCGGCTCGGCGTCGGCGACCGGCGCCAACACCGCCGGGACGGCCGGGACCACCAGCGGCCAGTCCACTGCGGCCACGGGCACGAGCACTGACACCAGCGCAACGGCCGGAGAACGCGGCTGACGTCACTGGTCTCCTCTCCGAGGCCCGAGGGTCGTCCGGCGCAGCCCGCCGGGCGGCCCTTTTGGGCTGTGGGCCTGATCGCCCTGGCGTTCGGCTGCGCCATGCCGCTGTCGGCGCGGGTGGCGCCGCTGCCGCCGGGGCTGCAGGCCGTCCCGCGGCTCGGCCCGCTCGGCGAGGCGCTGCGCGCCGAGCTCGCCACCGCCGACCCGCAGCTCGCCGCCTTCTATGAGGCGCGCCAGTTCCGGCCGCTGTGGATCCGCGGCTGGGGCCTGGCGCCCGGCGCGGAAGCGGTGGTCGAGGCGGCCGCGCACGCCGAGGACGACGGGCTCGACCCGGCCGCCTACGGCGTGGCCGGCCTCTCGGAGGTGATGGCCCAGGCGCAAAGCGGCCAGCCCGCCGACCTGGCGCGCGCCGAGGTCGCCCTGTCGCGCGCCGCCGCCGCCTATCTTGTCGACCTCCACGCCCTGCAGCCGGGCGAGCGGATGATCTACGCCGACCCCGCCACCGTTCCGCCGCGGCTGAGCCGCGCCGGCGTGCTGCAGACCTTGGGCGCCGCGCCGTCGGCGCCGGCCGCGGTGCAGAGCCTCCGGCGCATGAATCCGCTCTATGAGCAGCTGCGCGCCGGACTCGCCGCCTGGCGGGCCCGCGGCGGCGACGTCGCCACCGAGCGGCTGATCCGCATCAACCTCGAGCGCGCCCGCGCCCTGCCGCCCAATCCCGGGCCGCGCTACATCCTGGTGGACGCCGCCGCCCAGCGGCTGTGGCTGTACCAGGACGGCCGCGCGGTCGATTCCATGCCGGTGGTGGTCGGCAAGCCGTCCGAGCCGACGCCCGCCATGGCCGGCCTGGTGCGCTACGCGGTGGCCCGGCCGTACTGGAACGTGCCGCCGGACCTCGTGCAGAGCGGCATCGCCCCCAAGGCGCTGCGCGATCCCAACTACCTGCAGAGCCACGACATGGAGGCGCTGTCCGACTGGACCGCGCAGGCCCGCGTCCTCAACCCCTCCGAGATCAACTGGCGGGCGGTGGCCTACGGCCGGCAGATCCTGCGCGTCCGGCAACGTCCCGGGCCGAACAACATGATGGGGCAGGTGAAGTTCGTCTTCCCCAACGGCCTGGGCGTCTATCTGCACGACAGCCCGCTGCGCCAGTATTTCGCCCAGGACCAGCGCGCCGACAGCGCCGGCTGCGTGCGGCTGGCCGATGCGCCGCGCCTGGCGCGTTGGCTGATCCCGCAGAAGGTGGGCGAGCTCAACGAGCCCGGCGCGCCGGAGACCCGGCTCGACCTCGCGGCGCCGGTGCCGGTCTATCTCGTCTATTTCACGGTGGCCCCGGAGGGCGGCGGCCTCGCCATCCGCCCCGACATCTACCGGCGCGACAGCGCGCTGATCGCCCGCCTCGACCGGCGCGACGGCAAGGCCTGAGCGGAACCCTTGGCCGCCGGCCGGCTTCTTCAGCCGGTGAGAGTGAGGTTCCCGTGCGCCACGACGATCCGTTCATGCCGGCGCTCGCCTTCTTCGGCGTCATCGCGGCGATGAGCTTCGCCGCGGGCTGGTTCAGCCAGGGGCTGTTCGGCGCGTTCTAAGCGCCCCGCCCTGGGTCGGGGAAATATTTCCACACTGTCAAATGATGAACAGACCCTGCTGTGGCGCGTTCAAGCCGCAGTCACGGGGCCGGGCGCATCTTTTCCTCACAACCAAGGAGCCTCTCATGAGACGCACTCTCGTCGCCGCTGTCGCCGTCCTCACCGCCCTCACGGGCGCCGCGGGCACGGCCATGGCGCAGCCGCACGACAACGGCTACGGCAACCACGACAACGGCTATGGCAACCACGACAACGGCCGCGGCAACGGCCATGGCCATCCGGACTGGCGCCAGGGGGGCCGCATTCAGCGCAGCGACTGGAACCGCGGCGCGCGCGTCGACTGGCGTCGCCACCACCTGCGTCAGCCGCCGCGCGGCTATGAGTGGCGCCAGGTGGACGGCAACTACGTGATGGCCGCCGCGGCCACCGGCCTGATCGCCTCGATCCTGGTCAGCGGCCGGTAAGACTCGAGCAAAACCTGTTCGGACCCAAAACAGGCCGTGTCAGCGGAAGGGGGAGGGTGCCCTCCCCCTCTTGCTACGGTCGAGGCTCCAAGCGAAGGTCCGCGGCCTTCAGTCTGGAGCTCTGCCGTTGCGCTTTCCCGCCGTCTTCGCCGCCCTGGCGCTCGTCGCCGCCCCGGCCGCCGCTCAGGCCCCCAGCGGGGCGCCCAGTCCCGCCGTCTATGGCGAGCAGCCGCTGCTCCGCGAGGCGGCCGCCCAGGTCAGCCCTGAGCGCCAGCACGCCACCGTCGCCAAGCTGGTCTCGTTCGGCACGCGGCACACCCTCTCCGACACCAAGTCGAACACCCGCGGCGTCGGCGCCGCGCGGCGCTGGATCGGCGCGGAGTTCGCCGCCATCTCCAAGGACTGCGGCGGCTGCCTGAAGATCGAGACGCCGTCGGAGGTGTTCACCAACAAGCGCATCCCCAACCCCACCGAGGTGATGGACGTGCTGGCGATTCTGCCCGGGACCAGCGATCCGGAGCGGGTCATCGTCATCTCCGGCCACTACGACAGCCGCATCTCCGACGTGATGAACGCCACGGCGGATGCGCCCGGCGCCAACGACGACGGCTCGGGGACGGCGGCGGTGATCGAGGCGGCGCGGGTGCTCTCCAAGCACCGCTTCCCGGCGACCCTGGTGTTCGCGGCCCTGGCCGGCGAGGAGCAGGGGCTGAACGGCGGCCACGTGCTCGCCGACTACGCCACGGCGCACGGCTGGAAGGTCGAGGCCGACCTCAACAACGACATCATCGGCAACACCGAGGGCATGTCGGGGGTGCGCGACAACACCCACGTCCGCGTGTTCTCCGAGGGCACCCGCGCCACGGAGACGCAAGCCGAGGCCGACAAGCGGCGCTACAACGGCGGCGAGGTGGACAGCCCGTCGCGCAACCTCGCCCGCTTCATGGAGCGGCTGGCCGATCAGTACGTCACCAACCTCGACGTGGTGATGGTCTACCGCACCGACCGCTTCGGCCGCGGCGGCGACCAGACGGAGATGCTGAAGGCCGGCTATCCGGCCGTGCGGATCACCGAGGCGCAGGAGAACTACACCCGCCAGCACCAGGACGTGCGGGTCGAGAACGGCATCCGCTACGGCGACGTGCTCGACGGCGTCGATTTCCCCTACCTGGCCCAGGTGACCCGGCTGAACGTCGTCACCATGGCCGCGCTCGCCATGGCGCCGGCTCCGCCCACCGGCGTCGCCATCGAGGGCGCGGTGACGCCGGACACCACGGTGAAGTGGACGCCGAACGCCGGGGCCTCGGCCTATCGCGTCTGGTGGCGCGGCACGACCGACCCGCAGTGGCGCTTCAGCCGGCTGGCGGCCAGCTCGCCGGTGGTGCTGAAGGGCGTCAACATCGACGACCTGTTCTTCGGCGTCTCGGCGCTGTCGGCCGACGGCTTCGAAAGCCCGGTGGTGTTCCCCGGCGCCCCCGGAACCTTCGAGCGGCTGGCGCCGGGGCGGCCCTGACCCCCGCTCGCCGCCGGTCGGCCCCGTTCCCTTCCGGCGCCGGCCTCAGGGTGGCGCTGGAGGCGGGCGGCGGGCTGGCGCGAGCACGGCCTTCGGCCCGGGCTGGTGGCCCGGCTGCACGACGCCCGGGCCAGCGAGCCACAGGACGCCCGTCTCGAGGTCCATGGCCGTGCGGAACTGCTTGAGCAGGCCGACGCCCAGCAGGCCGTCCGGCAGCGGCCCGCGCATCGAGGGCGTGAACACCTGCACCTCGACGTCCTTGAGCAGGCGGCCGGCGAATTCGACGGTGGCGGCGCGCAGCACGCGATCCTCGCTGACCCCGCCCAGGCTGACGGAGCGACTGGTGGTCACGTGCCGCCCGGTGAGCAGCCCCAGCGCCTGCGCGGTCTTTTCGGACAGCGCGATCTCCGACGTGGCGCCGGTGTCGACCATCAGCTCGATCGGCCGGGCGCCTTCGATGGTCACCGGCGCCATCAGCGCGCCGCCGGCCTTGCGCGTAACCGCCACCTGGGCGCCGGCCGGGGGACGGAAAGCCGCCGGCTTCACGAGCCGCGCCCGCCCATTGGGCCAATCCGCCTCGAGCGTCAGCGCCCGCAGCACGTCGCGGCCGATCAGCATGGCGAACGGCCGGCGGATCACCCCTGAGAGGGTCAGCAGCTCGAGGGTCGCGGCGCGCATGCCGCGCACCTGCAGCGAGCCGATGTCGAGGTCGACGCCCACGGTGTGGGTCAGGCTCGGCTCGCCGCTGACGCCGAAGGCCAGGAATGGGATCGGCGCTTCCTTGAGGCCGAGCCGGGCGGCCAGCCGGCGGTCGATGGCCGAGAACTGGGCGCCGGAATCGACGACCACGGGGATCGGGATGCCGTGCACGTGCGCCGTCAGCTCGATCAGCCCGCCGGGTCCCGGCAGCCGCAGCCAGCCGGTGTCCGAGCGCCCGCCGGCGAAGGCCACCTGCGGCGTCGGATAGAGGTAGCGCTCGCGCAGCCACCAGGCGGCGCCGAGGCCGACGCCGAGCAGCGCCAGTTGGCGCAGCAGGCTCCGGCGGCTGTACCTCACCGGCAACCCCCCTCGGCGGCCAGGCGTTGGGAGAGCGCGGCTGTCCGGCTCTGGGCGGGGGCCGGCTGGAACGCGACCCGGCGTCGGGCCTTTCCGGCGCGCAACCGTCGAACCGTGATCATGACCCCGACCAAATCCGTTCTTCTCCTCGCCGCCAGCGGTCTGGCCCTAACGCTCGGCGGCTGCAAGGTGGACAACCGTCCGCTGCTCGCCCGCTTCGGCGGCTCGCCGGCGCCGGTCGCCGACGGGGCCCTCCCGCAGCCGGGCCTGCCCGACATCAACGGCGCGCCCGCCGATCCGGCGAGCTACCTGCCGCCGGCCAAGGCCTACCCCTACGCCGAACGGGCCTACGCCATGGACCGCATCGTCTACCAGGCGCCGCCGGCCCGCGGCTTCGCCTACGGCGGCGAGCAGCCCTGGGTCTGGCAGGCCGGCGACGACAGCCTGATGTTCGCCGAGCCCTACGGCGACGATTACCGGTTCTATTACTACGAGCCCGGCGCGGCCTATCCCTACTTCGTGCGCGACGACGGCTACGGCTACGCCTACGGGCCGGACGGCGGGCTGCTCGCCCTGTTCGACGCCGCAGGCGCGCTGATCGCGGCCGACCAGTACGACCGCTACTATCCCGAGGCGCGGAGCTACTGGAGCCGCGGCCGCGACCTGCACCAGGCCTATGGCTCCGGCCGGAGCTACGCGGTCGATCCCGGGCGCTGGGCCGAGCGCGCGCCGCGTCTGCGGCAGGTCGAGCAGCGCTGGATCGAGGCGCCGCAGCGGCAGCCGGCCTGGCGCGACTGGCGGGCTTCGCAGGGCGAGCGCTTCGCCGCCGCGCCGGCCTGGCAGGACCAGGGGCGCGCTCGCCGCCAGGGCGGCGGCCAGGAGGTCGGCGGCCGTGGCCAGCGCCTCGCCGAGGTCGTGTCGCCGCCGCAAGGGGGCGACCGGCAAGGCGGCCGTCACGGCGGTCAGCAGGTCGTCCAGGTCCAACCGCAAGGGCAGGCCAAATACTACGGCGGCGGCCGCTGGAGCGCCGGCGAGCGCGGCGGTCAGCAGGCCGGCTACGCCCAGCCGCAATCGCCGGGCGGCGGCCGGGGCGGCGGCCATGGCGGCGGTCACGGCGGCGGTCATGGCGGCCAAGCGCAACCTCAGCCCCAGGGCCAAGGCGGCCACGCGGCCGACGGCGGCGGGCGCTGGGGTGGCGGCGACCGCCGAGGTCCGCAGGCCCAGCGCACGTGGCAGGGCGGCGACCATGGCGGCGGTCACGGCGGCCAGCAGCTCGTCCAGGCCCAGCCGCAACCGCCGGGGGGCGGCCGGGGCGGCGACCACGGCGCCGCTCACGGCGGCCAGGCGCGGCCTCAGCCCCAGGGCCAAGGCGGCGGCCAAGGCGGCGGCCACGGGGGCGGCCACGGGGGCGGCGATGGCGGAAAGGGCCATGGCGGCGGCGGCGGCCATGGCGACAAGCATGGCCGCTAGAGCGTCAGTCCCGCAGGCTGCGCGCCAGGATCTCGAGGGTCATGCGGGCGGCGGCCTTGGTGTCGTCCGGCTCGCCGCGCTCGAACACCGACAGCCCGGCGTCGAACAGCTGGTCGATCTCCTCGGGCGTGAGCAAGCCCTTGCGCTTCAGGGTCGACAGCGTCCCCACGACGATGGCGTGCAGGGCCGCCAGCATGCCGGCTCGCTCGGCGTCGGGGCTGATCTCGTTATCCATCCGCTTGCCTTTCTTGTGGTTTTTCAGTTTCGGTTCAGATTGGGTCGGCCAGAACCGAGCGGCGGGCACGCTTCCCGCGTTCCTGCGTTCTAGCCGCTCGTGCGAAAGGTGCGCATGCTATTCCGAACCGTCCTGGCCGCGGCGATCAGCCTTACGGCGCTCAACGCCGAGGCGTCCGACCTCTCCCGCCTCGCCGCCGCGTTCGGCAACACGGTGATGTCCATCTATCCGGACGGCCGCACCCAGAAGATCTGGCTGCATCCGAACGGCGACTGGGACGGTCAGGGGCGCGACGGCCGGCCGCTCGCCGGACACTGGGCGCTCCGCGGCGACAAGGTGTGCCTGCGCCAGACCAAGCCGCCGACCCTGCCGTTCTTCTCCTATTGCACGAGCTTTCCGGCCGACGCGCATGTCGGCGCGGTCTGGGCCTCGAAGGACTTCGGCGGCGCCCCGATCAAGCTGACGGTGGTCCAGGGCATGCCTGACGAGCACGCCGCGGCCGTGACCGTCCACCCCTAGGTCTACTCCGCCGTCCTTGAGACCTTGCCGGCCGAGGCGATCCGCTGGTCGGCCGGGGCCAGCGCCTGCGGCGTCGAGCGCCAGTAGTCGGCCACCGTCCGCGACACCGCCTGGAACAGGGCGAGCCGCGCCGTCGTGGGCTTGCGCGTCTGGCGGATCATCACCGCCACGGCGAAGGTCCGCCCGTCGGGCGCGGTGAGCAGGCCGACGTCGTTGATTCCCACCGAGGCGCCGCGCCAGTCGGGACCGGTGCCGGTCTTGTGCGCGATCTGCCAGGCCGACGGCAGGCCGGCCCGCAGGCGAGAGGTCCCGGTGCGGCACTGGGCCATGAGGTCGAGCATGACCTGCGTCCCTTGCGGCGACAGCAGCTCGCCGCGCTTCAGGGCGGCCAGGCTCTCGGTGATCGCCGCCGGCTTGGCGCCGTCGGCCGGGTTGGCCAGGTACTCGGCCAGCGCCTGGTCGCGCACCGTCTCGGGCAGCTGTTCGCGGGCCTGCTTGAAGATCCAGGTGTAGCCGTACTCCGGCTTCCAGGTGAGGCCGGCGGTGCGGGTCTGCAGCTCGCGCTCGGTCTCGCCGACGCCGAGCCCATCGAGGCCCTTGTCGGCCATGGCGCGGGTCACCGCCTGGCCGCCGCCGAGCTCGCGGATCAGCCTGTCGTTGGCGGCGTTGTCGCTCTCGGTCAGCTGCCGGCGGAGCAGGTCGTAGACCGTCGTCGCATAGCCGTTCGGCCCGCGGATGCGCGAGGCCAGCGGCTGGTAGAACACCGACCGGTCGTCGGCGGTCAGCACCACCTGCTGGTCGAGGCTCATGGCCCTGCGGTCGATCGCCTGCATGACGGCCAGCGCCACCCACAGCTTGGAGACGCTCTGCTGTGGGAACACGTCCTCGCCGGCGACCTGCGCGGTCCAGCGGGCGGAGACGTCGGTCACCGCGATGCCCACCGGCTCCTTGTAGCGGTCGGCGAGCGCCTGCAGCCTGGCCTGCAGCTCGACGGGCGCCGCGGGGCCGGGCACGCGCACCTTGGGGGCCGTGTGGCCGGCGGTCAGCGTCACCGGCTCGGCGGCGATCTGCCGGCCGGAGAGCAGCCAGCCGCCGCCGCCGACCGCGGCGACCAGCGCCGCGGCCCCGGCGAGCGTAACCAGCTTCGGAGCCCGCGGTCGGCCGCGAGGCCCGCGGAAGCGTCGCCGGGGAAAGCGGAGTCGCACGCGTGACGTCATCAAACGTGGCCGTGGCCTATTTCGTCCTACCGGCGCAATTCAATTGTCACGTGACTGAGCGTCGCAATGCCGGCGAGGCGGGCGCGGATGGCCTCGACCGTCCCATCCTCGGGCGCGACGACGGTGGCCACCACGGCGAAGTGGCCGGGGCCGAGCCGCCAGAGGTGCAGGTCGAGCACGCGCTCGCCGCCGGCCTCGAGGCGGCTGCGGACCTCGGCGGCCAGCTCGGCCGACG
>Ga0310811_10006638_pt1 | contig 14794 bp, 10 predicted proteins | sample YCmetagenome_FD_207642 | JGI IMG/M metagenome (GOLD analysis project Ga0310811, IMG submission 207642) | Soil microbial communities from experimental microcosm in Duke University, North Carolina, United States - YC | ecosystem: Engineered > Artificial ecosystem > Soil microcosm > Unclassified ...
AAGAAGTGATTACCAAGTGTGATTGTGATGGTGATGGTATTATTACTGCTTGGGATTTCGAAAATTCATCTTTCCATTGTGTTCCTAACTGTTTCAAAGCTAATTTAATCTGGTGGTTACTTGGCTCTAGAATTGCCAACGGAAAGGCTTACACTGGCAAACTTGCGCCAAATCCCAAAGACATGCCAGCTGAAGTTGCTCATCATTACAGTTAACGTTGAGATGCCATATTTGTGATGACTCTAGGGATTCTTGAATCTGATCCAAGTGTTGTGGTTCCTGGAGTGAGTAAGACACGTGTTGCTACATTTGCTTTCAGATCATCTGCTTTTGTGAGTTGAAGTTGTTGATTAGGAAATCTTGTTTCTGTTCCAATATACTTGTCAACATGAATCGTCATTGTGGCTAATGCTTCTTTTGCTCGTTGGTTGAAGATCACTCTTGTTTTAAAGAGAAGAACAATACTCATGATAATCAATAAACTGAGTAAGACGATAGAAATGATTTTGACATGGAGTGGAAAATGTTTGAGAATGAAGGGGATGTCGAGGTTTGCTGTATCATCGATCGCTACAATAACATAAATGAACAAGAGAAAGAATCTTGAAAGAACATAGAGTGCACCAAAGTATTTGTATCTAAAATACCAATATCGGTCTTTTGAAAGAGACCGATCTGAGAATTCTTTAGCATAGATCCATAGAGGATAATAAGTAAAGAAAGCTCCAGCAATCAAGATCAACAACACAGTATAATCTTTAAAACTGATGAAGCTGCTGATTGAAAGAGTTAATAAAAATGATAAATCAATCAAACAAAACAACCCTAAATGAGTTTCCATGACTTTTTTTTTATTTTGATGTGATAAGTGGAGGAGGGAGTTTGAAATTAGGATTGATGTTGTTGGTTGTTGGTGTACGATGACGTAGTTGATTGTTGACTGGCTTTTCTTCACTTGAATCTATTTCCGCTTCTTTTGAAAGATTTGATGACCCTACGATAAACAAGTCTTGATTTTTACGGTCTCTTTCCCAAATCAAAAAGACATCATGTTGGTACCAACCAAGATACAACATCTTTAACAAGATTAAGGTAATTGTACAGATATCGACCACACCCACCAAACCAGCCCAAGAATCTTCAATAAAAAACAATACGCAATTAGCAATTGCAAAAGCTAATGCAATGAAGGCAACAACAACAGTCAACCAGATGTCTCGAGCAACCATGAAGGTAAGACTAATCCATGATACAAAGATGATCTTGATAACATAGATGATTAAAGGAGTTGGATTGACGTCCCAATTATCGCAAAACCAAACCCTGAAAGCCGACCAAGCATATAAACCGATCAATATGGTCATATAGCTATGTGCCAACCTTTGAGGGATGAACATAGCACGTTCTCTAAAAAGAGCATATTTGTTTGGATTCCATGTGAACCAGCTGAACAAGAGAAAGATAGCTCCTGTTGTCACAGCCCAAAGAAAAAATCCCAACAGATCAGATGTTGATTTGAAATGGACTTCACATAATCCAGTTGTCATTGTTATTTTTTTTCTTTTTCTTTTTAATAAAAGATGTCTTTGCAAATATATAACTTGCGTGAAATGTCTCCCATCACATCACCAACAAGTTGGTAAACAAGCTCTAAAACAGGAACTTTCAAGTAGAGAACATTCTTGATCTTGACTGTAAAAATTCCAGTCAATAGAGCTTGGTAAAATCCAGGGTCTCCCTTTTGTTGAAAGACTTTGAGAAACTGTTGGCAGATTCGGCTTGTTTGTTTCAAGTAAATTGAACCAATGTCGCCGATCTCTTTAGGAGGAGTGTTGAATTCGAAGAAAGCGTTGTTGAAAATTGCAAAAAGGGTGGGTGCTGTGCAAGGGACAAAGGAGGTGTCATCTTTTTTCTCAGCTGTCATGTGAAAGTGTTCAAGCACATTGATTTGAGAATAAAAGGTGTCAAACATCTGATGTTGACCTTCTTCAAATGATGAAGGATGGAGAGTGGTCAGAAATTGCCAGAGTGCGGTCAGATTCTGAAAGGAAACTTCCACTACGGGTGTCGTTATGTTGGGAGGAGCGGCTTTGGTCCTTTCGATCTTCAAGGGTGAAGTTTCATTGCCTTTGAACATATCAGACAGGCTTCGATCGTAAAGCTTGCTCGTAAACATGGCAGGGTTAGGCACTTTTCTTCCTGAACGAGGCAGTGAGACTTGAGGTTCAAATTGAGGGTCATCACATGCTTTCAATTTTGTTCCTGGGTGATTGAAGATCTTGATGAAGAGATTCAATGTTGAAGTTTCATCACAAAACATGTCCGGTGTTGCTCGTTGACGATTCTTCAATCCTGCCTTTGCTTTTCGCTCTTTCGCTGATGATGAAGGAGAACCAACAACTTCTTCAGGAACGATGGTAGATGATGATGAGGATGAAGCCATTATGGGATTGCTAATAGTTCTTCTAATTGCAAGAAAAGTTGATCGACTGTTCGAATTCTCTCTCTTGGAACGATGCTTCCGGATATTGAAAAGTGATTGAGAAAATCAAAAATAAATTCGTGTTTCGAAGAAATAACCTGTGTGTTTATCGGAGGCGAATAGAATCTACACCGACAAAGCAAGCGGGTCAACACATCTTGTTTGGTAATAACAACCATATTTGGAGGTTGGTGTTCTTCACACCATTGATACATACTTGCATAATCTTGTTCAGTTGAATGTGTGAAGATCAACATCTTTTTGATGAGACAATTTGTTTGATCTTCAGTAGGCGGATAAGTTGATCGATATCCATGTTGAAATGTATGTTCTTCTCCATTCTGCATGGTGAATACAAGATAAACATCAATAGGAAACTCTTGATATTTCCATCTTTTGAACACTCTGAATAAAGGATTGGTTGGTTCTAAATAAAAATACACGTGTAATTGACGAATTACCAACCCTTTTGATTCTGCTTCATAGTGATGCACTGCACTATAAAGTTCAAGAGATGATGAAGAGGAACTAAGCTTCTTTGAAGTCAATAAGGGTGAAGATGGAGGAGAAGGAGGTGAAATTGGCAACTCAGGTTCAGATAAAGATGATGTAGGGATGGAGATATCAATTAAGACTTCTTCTTCTTGATGTTGTTGTTTAGGTGTTAGTATGAGTGGAGGAGGAAGTTTAAACTTTCCTAATTGAAGTTGCCTTTGAAAATGAGGTAATCTCCTCGCCATTTTTTTTCTTTTTTTTTTTTGTTGTTGTTTCGAATTTATTTTTTCAATCCTTTCTTTTGCAATACCCATTCAACCAAACTCAACCACCATCCATAGTTGTACCAAGTTCGATTTTGAACAGTCATATTCGTCATCTGAAAAGGAGCTTCAGAGATTGCATCCTGAAACATTCTATCAGGATCCATTAGAATAGGGGCATCCTTGTTTGAAGCGCTTTGGCTTGTGATTAAAGAACTGTTCGCGATTGAAGGCCAAAACGGCCAAGGTAGACCGACACTTGCTAATAATTCAATGGGCGTTCCTTGTTTTCCTTTCAAAGTAGCGATTCGACCGCTGACATCTTCAATAAATTTTCGAAGTTTGACATCGTTCGAAGAACCAGGATATTGACTTGCGAGTCCAAAGAAATATGCAATAACAAGATAAGGAAAAAGAATCGCATCATTGGAGACGAATTTCATATTATGAAAGTACACTGAAAGAAGGCGAACCAAATCAGCGACTCTTTCTTGTGTTAAACTGTCTGCTTTCGTATAAAGTTGATAGTTCTTTAGCAAATTCCCAGCTGCGGTTTGTGCTCTTTGGTCAAAAAACTGTCGAATGAAAGACGCTCTACTGTCAGAAATACCCAATGGTGAGGAAAAGACAGTATACGAGTCAGTATCATATTTGATAGTTGAATTGATCGGAGCACTTCCAGTGACAGGAGTCCATAAGGTTGGTCCAATTTTAGGGAATGTTGGAGAAGTCAACAATGGTTGAGATGAAGATGTCGAAGCAGTTGATGTTGATGAAGACAAAATTGGTTGAGATGAAGATGATGAAGCTGGTTGCATGACCGTAGACAAGGAAGCTCTTCGAACTGGAAGTGTTTGTTTACGTTCTCGAAGCAATTGCAATCCAGGTTCAATTGCAGTGTTCAATTTTACAATCATGGCCTCAACGGCAGGTGTTTTTTCGTATTCTTCATACGAAGCCAACAAACTGTAAGCATTAAGGATTGCAATCTTCAGGTTATCTGGCGTCTGTTTTTTTGGATTGCTCTTATAACTCCTGAATTTTGTCCCAAGATTTACCAAAATAGGATCAGCCTTTTGAATAAATTCTTGCTCCTCTTCAAAGGTCATCTTCTTTAGTTGAGGAGTGGCAGGTTCAGTGGTGACTGGTTCTGCGGGTGTTTCTTCTTCAGGTTCTTCAGGTTCATCTTCAGATGATGGAGATTCAGAACCTGATTCTCCTTCAGATGATGGTTCAGGTTCTTCAGGTGGAGGAGGTGGAGGAGCCGTCGCAGTTCTTTTTGGTTTCGGAGGTGAAGATTGAGCGGCATTTAAGGTACTGTCAGCCTTAGAGAGCACTCCGTTCAAAATGGAAATTGACTTTTTGATTGGATCAGTTTGTTGAAAGTTTTCAATCCTTTCGAGTTCATCCTTGGCGCTGTTGATTGCACTAAACAAATTGGTTTTAGCATCGGCACTAGGTTTTTTCGTTAATTCTTCAAGAGCTTTTGATAAAGCCCCTTGATGATTCTTGAGACTCGAGAGAATTCTGCTTTCTCTATCCTTTGTGAGGGATGTCTTCTGAGTTGATGACTGTGACGATGAAGCAGCTGAGGGACCTTGTGCAACCTGCGCTGTGATATCTCTGAGAAATTCATTGATTGTTTTTCTCGGATGCAAATTGAGGGAATGTTCCAATGCCAGCTCAATCTTTTGTTTTTGAGTCAGATTTTCGGCAGGAACGAGGAAAGATTCAACATTGGCAACGAGTGAGTCCATCCATCTTTTAAGAACTTCTGGGGGTGGTGTTGGCAAACCGAGTTGGTTTGATCTTTCAGTCAAAAACAAACGAAACGCTTTTTTAAGTTGAATCTCGAAGTTAAGGTTAGGGTTTTCAAAAACCCCTTTCATTGTAGTAAAGGCGTTTTCGAGTTGTTTAAACCGATAAATGCTGTTCGGTTTCGGATAGTTGGAGGTATTCAAAGTAATATTTCGATATTCACGAATCACAAGCTGCAAGTTCGGGAAAATCTTGCCGTAGGCGATCTTCAACGGATAAGAAAAGAAATCTTTGATTTCACCTTTCAACCCTCGAATATCATCGTAGAGAATGTTTGGTGGGATCTTGGAGCTTGTGGGGAATGAAGAAATAATGTCAATCAAACCGATTTTTCTGAATTCACCAACCAAAAAATCACTTTTTGTTGCCCTTTCAGCTTCTAAATCATCCAAGGCGTCTACAACTGTTTCGGATGTATTTGAGCGATACTGACTGAAGAGTTCGTCTACATTTCTGAGAGATTGAACGATTTCAGGGAGATCAGTTGTATTTTGGAGATTTTGAGTTTCCATACGAATCTGACGAGCAATTTCATTGTCAGTGTCGCGTTCTGGAACTGGAGTGGGAGGAGGCAAAGTCGGAGTCGTAGTTTGCTTCGTTGGTGTCGGTTTGGGCAATGTGAGGATTGGTTTTGTTTGGGTTGGTGTAGGAGGCAACAGCGTAACGAGTGGTTTTGATGGAGGCGTGTGAGGGGGCACATGTTGTTTCTTCTGCGGAAGCTTTGGTGGTGGAACGGGAGTCCAATTAGAGAAGCCAAAAGGATCGTCAATCTCAGGGATCATAGGAAGAAGGGTTGACAGTGGTTCAATTGAAGGGATCGGTTTGGGTTGAGCCAGAGTTTGTTGAGCTTGTTGAATGACACCTTCAACAATAGGAATTTGATGCTTCAATTCTTCAATGTCAACATAACGTTTTGCTTCTTGAACCACGCGTTGAGCATTGTCAACTGCCTCCTTTAACTGAATGGTTCGAGTGATTGAAGCTTTGTTACTTTGTTCGGTACGTACAGATTGTTCTGCTGCCTTGAGTCGTGCGAGAAGGGATTGCACATCTAAAGTCGATAAAGAAGCAGTCCGTTGAGTGCGGTCGTTCATTTTTCGAGTATAGATATCAGATAAGGCCAAATAAACAGCATTAATTTCGGGATCTTGAAAATAAGGGCCATCCCGAACATCTTGAAGAAGGTTTTCAACTTTTTGATTCGGTAGTGACAGCGCGTCATCGTGCAACATACGAATGTTGATCAGCATGTCTGCTTTCAAAAGATTTCTTTCTGTAATGTCAGAGATCTCTGGATTTGCGGTTGAGATAGCGGGTCTCAGTGGGGTTAGTTCTTCTTCTTGAGTAGAAGAAGATTGGAGAAGCTTTGAAAGGGAAACCAGGGGTTTGGCTCTGAAGCGATTGTATGCATGGGTGATGGAAGCATCGATTGTTGTTTGTTCTGGAGTGTCTGGGAATGTTGCCCTGAGTGAAGTAGCAAGGGATTTGACAATAGTTGGGTCGAATTCATCTGAGACCTCCTTTTCTCCAGTGACTTCAATGTTGAACCTTTCACGGAGTTGTTTGGGTGTGATAATGTAGACTGTCACTTCCAGATGATCAACATCCAAAATAGCCACAATACCATCTTTCAAAACGCTGATGATGGATTGAGGATACAATCGTTGAGCTTCATCTGTTTTCATAAACTGAAAGGTCGATTTGGTCAAAAACTGTGTATATGGTTGATCGAACCCTGAGAGAACAAGCTTTCTTTGAAGTGATTGAACCAACTTGAGGGCATCTTGACCACTCCAACGTGCCAACACATAAGCTGGAGTGTCCCAAACACTGGAGAAGGGAGAACTGATAAATTTCTTTTGAGTATCTGGAGATTCAGCAGCCAGATCAACAAGCTTGAACTCCTTCAATTCTCGTCCTTCAGATTTGATGGACATGTTCAAAAGAGGATAGAGTTCTTTGGGAAGTGGTTGAGGGTTTGATGGATCGCCAAAATTGATCCATTCAAACTTAAATGGATCATAAAGAGTAAAGAATTTTGGTGTTGTTGCAAACCCCTTCTTTTGAGCCTCTTCGATAGGGATAAAACAATGAACATATGGAGCTCTGTCCTTCAAGTAAGCAGGAATCGCCGCTTCATATTCATCTGGCACTGAATCAATCAATTGAACGTTCTCATTCAGATTGTATTGCCTGAAAAAGGCGTCCAGATCTCTTCCATACCGAAAGAGATGAGGCATTGATCCAGCAAATTCTTGAAGGGAATCAAATTCGTGAATCTCAACCATTGCCAGAGTCGCAGGTCCTTCGGTTCTTTCGGAGATGTTATCTGCAAAAGCTTGCAAAGGTGAATGCAAGATAAACTCTTGTCTCCATTCAAGATTTGTTGTCCCATCAGTCCAAAAATACCTTGCAGTATACTTTCCGAGTTGTGTTTTAGGGTCGACAACCCTAAGTTTCAAACCAGGTCCTTTCTCTGGAAGTTCTTCTCCTTGAGGATCATACCAAGTGATCTGAAAACGGTCATTGAGATGAGTCTTCAATAAAAAGGGTGCTCCGTATCGAGGCACTTGAACATCAATGGGTTCGTTCTTCCATTCAAAGACACGAAGGACTCTCGAACCTCTGATCGAAGCAAACATCATGGGGTAAAATCCAAACACCATAGGGTCGATATCAAGACGAGTGACGTTTTCAATTCCAGTTGTCACTGTCTGAGAGACATCCCAAGTGGCAACGATGAATTGTGAAAAGGTTTCATCAGCTTGTTGGATCAATGAAGTGTTCTTCAAAAAGGGAAAGATGGGTTCGGATCCATTTAAGAAGGCAACATCCCATGATGTTGGTTGCTCCGATCGCAAGTCGACGATGGCATGATCAGTTGGTTTCTCCAAAAAAGTTTTCTCGACTCTGAAAACAAAAACCTCAAGAAATGGATTGACAGAGACTGGGATGTGTCTCACTGAATACCCAGAAGCAACACCATTATCAACCACTTGCTCTTCAACAATGGCGTATTGAACACCCAATGTGAAATGACCTGTTGAAGGCCAAGTGATGGTGACATCATACTGACCGTTGAGAGAAGAAGGGAAAACCGTCCATCTGATCATAGAAGCATTACTTCTTTCATCTAGTTTTCCCATCTCCATAGGATGCAAGTGAGGAGGAATTGTGATTCTTGTCTGATTCAACCAAGTTTGTCTTGCTTGTTCCAAAGGGGGCAACCTAGCGACGTAGATAGCTCTCTGATACAAGAGTTCCCAATTGTTGTTTGTTCGAGGTGATTTGTGTTCAATCCTCCACCAACCGTTGTCAGTGAAAGGAAACAAGGTGTCTGCCGGATTACGTTGGAGTGAAATCGGTCCAAAATATCTGTTTTGAGGATCTTCATGATATTTCATGGTGCTTCGATGTTCAACAAAAACATCATTTGAATCAAAAGCGAACTGCAAAGGGGTGTTGATAAGTTGTTTCAAACCATGAGCACGATAAAACATAGCACGATAAGAAGTGTCATTCTTTCTCTTGATTCTCTCAAATTGAGCTTGTGCCTCCTGAATAATAATCTCTCTTGGCAAAAATCTTTCATGCTCAAAGCGAATAACTTGCATCTTAAAACTTTTTTTTTGTTTACTTGCTTTTTTGGAAAAAAAAATTAAAGTGAACTTTATTTATTTCATAGGATTATCGAACACTAAGAATGTCATGTCCACGTCTCATGGTATCTTCACCAAAGTCCTTTTTGGTGGTGAGGAAACGAGACAGATAAGCAGGGTCGCGTCTGAGGTAAGGATTTCCACCAGGATCTCTTGGATCACAGACCTTGGTTTGACGAGGATCACCAACAGAGAAGATTCCTTCTTCAGAATTGGTTCCATAACCACGAGCTCGTTTGATCGCACCACCAATGCATTGAGCGAAGCAATCAGGTCTTGTCGCAAGCAAACTGTTATGGAACGTGTGAGGGCCAAAGTCAGGTCCGCAATCACGTTCACCATTGAAGGCTTGGGAGAGGAGTTGGACGGGAATGGTTAAAGAGGCATCATCTCCATTGGTGGAAACTGCACAAGGGGGAACAGAAGAGCTGTGAGTGATGAGAACGGCATCCTTTTTGTGACCTTTCTTGTCGTCATCAACCAACAGATGGGCAGGCTTGGAGGGTTTTCCAAAATCGCGAAGGGTGAAGCCGGATTCAGGATCAACATAATCGAGACCCTTGAAAGGGTGATACACAGTGGGTTCGGGAGAAGCTCTCTTTCGGAGATTTGGATTGATTGGAGCACCACTAAGACCACCATGAGTGATCAATTGACCAGAGGAAGACGAAGAAGAGGAGGAGGAGGAAGGAGATGATTGTAAAGATCCTTCAGAAGCACGAATCAATTCGCTCCATAAATCTTCGGGTTGAAACCCAGATGAAGAAGAAGAAGAAGTGGAATGAGACATAAGAGAAGGAGGGGCAAAACCAGCAGTTTCTTTGGCTCTGTTGATTTGTTGAATTTCTGCTTGAGTTTGTAAATGCGCCTGTTGTGCCTCCAGTTCTTGGATGCGTTTGGTCAATGTTTCGACTTGATTGTTCTTGGATTCAAGGGTCAATGAAACATTTTCAAGAAAGGAAGCGGTTTCAGGAGCGTTGATGGCAGAATGCAAATAGCGGTTAGCAATTTGATTCTTTTGCTCTGGTGTTGCATCTGGGAATGAATCGGTCAATTCTTGGATCGTATGAGCCAGATGTTTCACACCATCGAGCGATCGCTGTTTGGTCAGAGCAGCGTCTTGTTCTTGCTTGGCCTTCATCTCTTCCTTTTGTCGGTTGACTGATTCCATAAGAAGAGATTTCTTCTTTTCATCGGGAAGAGAATTGAAGGCATCAAGAACATGGTCTCCCATAGTGGGCTGAGCAGCCGGAGGATCGTCGGTTAAAGGTGCATTTTCAGGTGTTGTCATTTTGAACGAATGAGTGAGCAATAATCCCTTGGGATAAGGTGCAAAACGCAAATTTTGAATGAGAGGCGTCCACAGGTCTTCTTGAAAGTTGTGTGTAACCTTGATGCAAGCACCTCTAAAATCAGGACCTCGAGTTACAGAAAATTCCTTGACCCTTTTATAGTCGTTTTCATGTAGCCAATAAGCTAGTGAAACTCCCGTGATGCGCTGATCAATGATGAGATCGTCCACTTGCTTCTCTCGACCATCGTAAATTTCTGCATCCATCCAAAGCCACCCATCCTCCGTGTTGAAATAGCAATCGGTGACTTCTCCAAGCTTTTCATCATCACGATGTTCATTCAACAAATAGATGGGTTGAAGGCGTTTATCGGTCTTTCTCATTTCTTCATATTCATGAAACTTGTTTCTCAAGCTCATGCACTCTTCCGGTGTGAATTGAGAGCCATGATTCTCGTATTTTTGAGACGCAGCATGTGTGATGAGCGTGCTAGGGTAGACCCTCGCCTTAATATTTTTCACCATGTTTTTTATCGTTTTTTCTTTTTTTCAGATTCACGGATTCTTCTTTTTAAGGATTCTTTGATTCTACTTGGGTGTAAATCGTACAATAAGTCCGCAAACCTACGATAAGGAGGCACAAACTTATAGAGAGGGTTGTGAAGCAACCATTTCAAGAGTTTCATTCCGAAATAAGGACCGAACGTATCCATATCAAAACTAAAGATACTTTCTGATTCAAAGTTTCTTCCAAAAGGATCGAGCGAACCAAATCCAGTTCTCATTGGGAAATCGAATTCGTGTGTGAAGAGGTTATCATTTGCGTAACATTGATCATATTGAAAAGCGTGAATCCAACAAGCATCAAAGTAGATCAATATTTTGAAGCAAACTCCCATTGCATAGGCTAGAATTATTGTTCCAAGCGCCCAACAAATTATCCAATCAAAGATTACATCAACAAAGATCAATCGAATCATAAAATTCAAGATCTTTGAAGCTGATAAGATGACCTCCCCTTCCCCTTCTTCTTCATCCAAGACTTCTTCTTCTTCTGAATCAACATCTTCAACAACTGGACGACGTTGTTTTGCAGATGCTGATACTTGGGATCTTCCAGTAGAAAGTCCTGAAGACTTTACTGATTTGGAGATTGCCATGTCCAATTCACCGCATGCAGCGTCTTCTCGTAATGAAGTTGATGCTGGTGTAGCTCGTTTTGAATTAATGGTTCGTTTAAGCTGCATGTTGGCCCAAACTTATGGGTATGATCCGCCTCGTATTAAAAAAACACGAGAAGAAGATTTATTAAGAGCCAATACCCCAACTGTCAAACGGATTCAATAAAAAAAATGAAGGTCATTCTTTTAGTTTCATTTTTATTCATTATCACGGTTCCTTATTCATCTGCTGAAACAACCTTTCGAGATGAAGTTCCTATCTGTGACACCGTTCAACTCAGCTATGACCTCTGTAATGCCGATTTAAATTGTCGAACAAGGCTTTTTATTGACATGAATGTGGATGACCTTGACACGTTCAGATACCTCTTCAATCAAATCGTAGCATACTATCGTTTGAGATTGGTACTCGATCAGTATCTCTGTAACAATACTGGTTACAACACTACACAACAACAGACCCTATGGGTGGTTATCATGAGCAATTTCAATCGCTTCTGTGATCATGTGAACGAGTATTTCGATGGTTATTTGAAGAGATGCATCTGTCGTCCCGATAAGATCTGTATTCACGAGAACCCCAATGAGAAATTATTTGGTTACTCTGCTGAACAGCTTTATACTTGGGGTATCTTAGTTTTAATTTTATTATTAGGACTCACTTGTGTTCATTATCTCCGATTATTGAGTCGAAATTATATTGATTTATTCAAGGTCTTAAGGAGTCTTGGAGTTGAAATCGAGAAACCCAAAATTACTTAGACAAGAATGAATTGTATGAGTTGTCCTTGTCTTACAATAAACCCAACGCTTCGAGATGGTTTGATTTATTGTGAATATTGTTTCTTTGAAGGTTTTCCAACTGAATGCTTCGAGACTGAAGATGGTTGCTTAGTAATCATTGATGATATTATTGAACTTGAAGATTTGAGGCCACCTTATGTTGCTTCATCTCAACATCTCTACCAATGTATGGTGTGTTCGAGTACCAGTTTTTATCTCAACTTCCAATGCGATTGTCAAAGATCGATAGCATGTGAACGATGTTTTAAAGACGTCATAACAAACAACAAGAGGTGTTCCTTTTGTAACACACAACCACAATGGTTAGATCGACTTGCTTATCATGATTTTAGGAGACATATGCAGATCAGTTGTTCCTTTTGTCAAACTTTAGTCATATTAGGTGATTTGAATCTACATATTAGAAAGAAATGCCCTAGTAGCATTGGAGATTGCGACTTGAGAAAATTTCAATTACGTTGGTTCAAGAATCATCAGTTTGCAAGAAAACTTCAAGCCGAGAATGTATTTTATGATGATTTACAAGCCCAAATATCGAACGATCCTACTCTACTTTAATTCTTTTTTTTTTTGCTAGATCGAAAAGTTTTTTTGTGCATAAAACATAACAATGATAATAAAACATATTACAAAACAAACTGATGAGATCCCTACAAGAATCAATGAGATCAAGAGATTAAGCATCCTCCCTTTGTTGTTGAGGGATCAAACTTTTTCAAGTAATCAGAGATGATATCTTTGTTTGTTTTTTGAGACGGAGCACAAACCCATCTGTAAAAAGGTAAAGTGTAGGTATCGATAATATAGTTAAATTGAGCCTGTTCAGGAAATCTTTGAATAAATTGAAGTAGAGTCAGAACAGCACAATGAAACAACAAGATGACGTTTGCAACAGCAAATTCTCTACATTCTAAAGAGTGCCAGAGATATTGATCTGTTTGGAGAGTGAATGAGTGAAGCGGATGTTCTTTGTTATACTTGAAATGACTAAATCCTTTGATTGCAACGATATCTTCTGGCATTGAAAAGAGCAGTATCAAGATATTCCGAGCATCGTGAGTTAACGCTTTGATGAAAGCTTCAGGATTTCCTGCCATGGGATATCTGTCTTCTGCAATCTTATGGATTGAATTCAATTGATGAAAGAACATCCTTGTACAGGCTTCATAGAAAGTCGAAATCACTGATCCTGCTTTGTCCAATGTATCCTTTGAAAGGATGTAATCTTCTTCTTGCTGTCTTTCAATATGATAAAAAGTGTAAAAGATATCTGCAAGGGCATTGCATGCCTCTTCTAACACCTCTCCGAGGGTCTTACAGCCCGTTGTAACAGAGAGTTTTGCATGAAATTTGTTTGATTTTCGAACAGTGTCAAGCCAAGTTAACAAAGGATCATCAAAATTATGTGGTGATTGAAGAAAACTTGGAGCAAAATGAATGGTTGATTTTGGGACAGAAGCTAAAGCAAAAGTCTTTGTATCTTCTTCAAGATTGAAGAAAGGTTTTGGAACGAGAACACGCAATGATGCATCTTGTTCCTTCTGTGAAAGGGATGTGATAAAATCTCTTTCATTATCACTATCACCTTGATTTTTTAGTTTTTCTTGATCATCATCATCTTCTTGTTGTTGTTGTTCATCATCTTGAGATTCAAGATTCTCTGTTTCAACGAAAGCTGCCATTTATGAAAAGAAGAACTTTTGAAAAAAAAAATTTCAAATTTCAAAAAAAAAATGCAGCATTTGTATTTATGGATAATCCTCATTTCGATTGTATCCCCAATAACAATCATTGAGACTGGTGCTTTTAATTGTGGAGAGAGTAGTATTACTTCAATCATACCCAATGATGCCAATTTTAGTGATGGATCATGTATTGTAAAGGCAGATTATACTGCAATCAACTGTGACCTGGATCCTCCTGATTATGCACCCATCAATGACAGCATTCCTTTACCTTGTCCTGGAGATGAAACAGTGGTCACACCTCCAGTGATTGAAGGTGGACAAATCATCTATGCCACTATGGAGGATGCTTTAGCAAACTGTCCTTATGGACTCATTGAATTCACAGGTACCATCTACATGAGCAAAGCTGTTTCAAGAAGACAGCTATGGTACAACTCCTCACTTAGTTTGATCATCAGAGGGATTGACGATGTAGTGACACAAGGTGGAGACCCCATCATTCAGCAGGTTCCAATGAACGTCACTGTGTATAATGTTTCCACAGGTCTTAATGACACGGTTGTTGAATTAGTCCCAACGGTAGTCGGTCAAACACCAATCATTACTATCACACTCAGTTCAGCCTTGGTTGGTTTTAAAAATCTTCAAACAGTCTATAACAACGTTTCGATCACTCTAGAAACCTTACTTCTCGATGGGTGTAAATCAAAAGATGGTGTTTTCTTAACGAAAGCACCTTGTCCAACGTGTGGGACCTTGTTTACTTCTTATTGTGAAGGTGCTTGGTTTCCGAGATCAGTGAATGTTACCAACTTAGGGTATTGCATGGAAACAGCTGCTTTATTCAATGGCACTCAACACATCTCTTTTCAAAACGGAACTGGAACGACAAGCGATTTTTACAACAACTTCCTCCCCACTGACTTTAGATATTTCCAGTTGACCAACAGCTTCACGTTGGAAGCATGGGTGAACCCTTCAACCAATAATCAAGCGACACGAGCGTTCATTGCTGGAAATTTCCGGTGGAGTGATACCTCGTCGGTGCGTACTGGATTTGGGTTTGAGTATGCGCCACTCTCACAAGGAGGGGGTATTCGGTTTATTGTGGGA
>Ga0310811_10006639_pt1 | contig 14793 bp, 15 predicted proteins | sample YCmetagenome_FD_207642 | JGI IMG/M metagenome (GOLD analysis project Ga0310811, IMG submission 207642) | Soil microbial communities from experimental microcosm in Duke University, North Carolina, United States - YC | ecosystem: Engineered > Artificial ecosystem > Soil microcosm > Unclassified ...
GCCCTCGATGCCGGCCAACGCGGCGGTCATCGCGTTGTCCACCAGGCCCGTGTGCAAGCCGCCGTGGACGACCGGGAACGGGTTGGAGTGCCGCGCCGCGGGCGTGAAGGTCAACCGCGACCGGCCGTGCGCGGCGGTCTCGACGGTCATGCCCAGCAGGCCCAGCAGGCTCCCGTCCTCAACGAGCGGTGCCGGAACCGGCGCGACGGTCTCCTCCGCCTGGCCCCGCCCGGACGACCCCGTCATGGGGTAGACCAGGAACCGGACGGTTCCGACCACCAGCGCCCGCGACCCGGCGCCGGTGATGGTGAGCGCGCTCAGCCCCCAGGAGCGGCCGAGCTCGAGCATGCGGCCCTCGCCCGCCAGCACCGACCGGTCGGCGTCGGTGGGCGGCCGCACCAGGTCCAGATGCAACGAGACGGTGCTCAGGCTCTCCCGCTCCGGCAACGAGAACGCGACCGGGCGACCGCCCAGCGCATCGGCGATCACACCGAACCAGCCCAGTGAGAGAACGGACGCCTCGGGGACGGTCTGCACCCCCGAGGCGAAACCGGGGGCGGCGTCGAGGATTCTCACGCCCATCAACTTCTCGGCGGGCATCTGAAGATCCACGCTGGTCATCCAGTCAGGCACACCGGTGATGCTATGCGTGCCCTCGGTGGGCCATGCTTGCCGTGGCCGTAACACCCGCGAGCTGACCGGATTCAGGAGGAGCCACCGATGTCCCTGGTGCGGATCGAGAGGGACGGCCCGTGCGCCCACGTCGTCCTGGACCGGGCGCAGCGCCGCAACGCGCTCACCCACGAGCTGGTCGAGGACCTCTACCGCGCGGCGCTCGAGGTCGAGCACGACGCCGACGTGCGCTGCGTGGTCGTGCGGGGCGACGGCGCCGGGTTCAGCTCCGGCATCGACGCGTCCACCCTGCCCGAGCTGGGCACCCCGTCGGGGTTGCGTCAGACCCAGTCCGCCTTCGTGCGCGCCTTCGACCGGTTCGCGCAGATGGCCAAGCCCACCGTCGCGCAGGTGCACGGGTGGGCGATCGGGGCCGGGTTCGAGCTGGCGCTGGCCTGTGACCTGCGGGTCATCGCCTCCGACGCCACTCTGGGCCTGCCCGAGACCCGCATGGGCGTGGTCCCCGACGTGGGCGGATGCTCCCGGCTCACCGCGCTGGTCGGCGTCGGCCGCGCCAAGGAGCTGATCATGACCTCGGCGATGATCGACGGCGCTTACGCGGGAACGCTGGGCATCGCCAACCGGGTCGCCGACGCCTCACGGCTGGCCGAGGAGACCGGGCGGCTGACCCAGGAGCTGCTGGGCTGCTCGAGCCACGCCAACGGGCTGGTCAAATCGATGATCAACCAGGCCGCGATGCCGGCGCACTCGGTGGTGGCCGACGCCGAGCTCGCGGCACAGCTGTCCTGCATCACCACCGACCAGTTCCGCGAGGCGGCCGCCGCCTTCGCCTCGGCACCCTCGGCGAACGGCAGGCCAGCACGTTCCCGCTAGAAATCTGAGTGATTCGGTAGGAATTCAGTGCGCAACTCGCGGACGGGTCGTAGCGTGAGGGCATGGCTGGATCCCGCGACCCCGAACCCCACCGCGTGGACGACCTGCACCTGGCCGTCGCGCTGGAGGGCACCGGCTGGCACCCGGCGTCCTGGCGTGAGCCCGGGGCCCGCCCCGACGAGCTGCTGACCGCCGGTTACTGGGCCGACCAGGTACTCGAGGCCGAGCGCGGTCTGCTCGACCTGGTCACCTTCGAGGACACGCTCGGGCTGCAGTCGGCGCACCCGTTCGCACCCGACGACCGCACCGACCAGGTGCGGGGCCGGCTCGACTCGGTCCTGGTGGCGGCCCGGATCGCTCCGCTCACGCAGTCGATCGGGTTGATACCCACGGTGGTGGTGACCCACACCGAGCCGTTCCACACCTCCAAGGCGATCGCCACCCTGGACTACGTGTCCGGAGGCCGGGCCGGTGTGCGGGTGCGGATCTCCGGGCGACCCGACGAGGCGGCCCTCTTCGGACGGCGCGAGGTCACCCGGCTGCGGCTCGACGACCCGGGCATCGACGCCGAGGACGGCCCGATGGCCGATCTGTTCGACGAGGCCGCCGACTACGTCGAGGTGATCCGCCGGCTCTGGGACAGCTGGGAGGACGACGCCGAGATCCGGGACGCCGCGACCGGGCGGTTCGTGGACCGGGACAAGCTGCACTACATCGACTTCGAGGGCCGGCACTTCTCGGTACGCGGACCCTCGATCACCCCGCGCCCGCCGCAGGGACAGCCGATCGTGAGCGCGCTGGCCCACCGCCCGATCCCCTACCGCCTCGTGGGCCGCTCCACCGACCTGGGATTCGTCACCCCGAAGGACACCACCGACGCACGAGCCATCGTCGCCCGGATCCGCCGCGAGCAGGACGCGGCGGGCCGGGCCGATGAGACGGTGCACGTGTTCGGCGATCTCCTGGTGTTCCTCGACGACGACACCGCCACCGCCACAGCCCGTAAGGAACGCCTCGACGAGACGGCCGGCGCGGAGCTGCGCAGCGACGCCCGAATCTTCACCGGCAGCGCCGCCGAGCTGGCCGACCTCATCCTCGACTGGCACGGCGCCGACCTCAGCGGGGTGCGGTTGCGCCCGGCCGACCATGCCCACGACCTGCCCCGCATCACCGGGGACCTGGTTCCCGAGCTGCAACGTCGCGGCGCCTTCCGTACCCGGTACGAGGCCGGCACCCTGCGCGGGCTGCTCGGCCTCCCGCGACCGGCCAACCGTTACGCCGCCTGACGTCCCAGCCCGAACCGGAGGTCCGCGATGCCGAACTCGAAGCGACCACTCAAGCAGGTCCACCTGGCCGCCCACTTCCCGGGCGTGAACAACACCACCGTCTGGAGCGATCCGGCCGCCGGCAGCCACATCGAGTTCCGATCGTTCGTGCACTTCGCGCAGACCGCGGAACGGGCCAAGTTCGACTTCCTTTTCCTGGCCGAGGGCCTGCGGCTGCGCGAGCAGAACGGCTTGATCTACGACCTGGACGTTGTCGGGCGCCCGGACACGTTCACCGTGCTGGCCGCGCTGGCCGCGGTCACCGACCGTCTCGGGCTGGCCGGCACGATCAACTCCACGTTCAACGAGCCCTACGAGGTGGCCCGCCAGTTCGCCTCCCTGGACCACCTGTCGGCCGGGCGCGCGGCGTGGAACGTGGTGACGTCCTGGGACGAGTTCACCGGGGAGAACTTCCGCCGGGGCGGGTTCCTGGCCCAGGACGAGCGCTACCTGCGCGCCAAGGAGTTCCTCGCCGCCACCGAGGAGCTGCTGGACTCCTGGCACGGCGACGAGGTGCTCGCCGACCGGGCCTCGGGTGCCTTCCTGTCGACCCCGGACGCCGGCCGGTTCGACATCGTGTCCAGCCAGTTCGACATCCGGGGCCGATTCAGCGTCCCACGCAGCCCCCAGGGCCGGCCGGTCATCTTCCAGGCGGGCGACTCCGAGGAGGGCCGGGAGTTCGCCGCGGAGAAGGCCGACGCGATCTTCAGCCGGCACGGCACGCTGGAGACGGGGCGCGAGTTCTACGCCGACGTGAAGGGACGTCTGGCCCGCTACGGCCGCTCACCGGAGGACCTGAAGATCCTCCCGGCCGCCACGTTCGTGCTGGGAGACACCGACGCCGAGGCGCACGAGAAGGCCGATGTCGTCCGCCACCAGCAGGTGAGCGGGCAGACCGCGATCAAGTTCCTCGAGCAGCTGTGGAACCGGGACCTGTCCCACCTCGACCCGGACGGCCCGCTGCCCCGGGAGGATCCGCTGGTCGGCGAGAACACCATCTCGCGGGGCCGGGCCAGCGTGCGGATGTACCGCGACCCGCTGGCCACCGCGCGCCAGTGGCGGGAGCTGGCCGAGGCCAAGCAGCTGTCCATCCGCGAGGTGATCATCGAGGTCACCAGCCGGCAGTCGTTCATCGGGACACCGGCCTCGGTGGCCGCGTCCATCGACGAGTTCGTCCAGACCGACGCCAGCGACGGCTTCATCCTGGTCCCGCACATCACGCCGGGCGGCCTGGACGAGTTCGCCGACACCGTGGTGCCCCTGCTGCAGGAACGGGGCGTGTTCCGCACCGAGTACGAGGGCACCACCCTGCGGGATCATCTGGGACTGCGACCGCCGGCCACCTGAGCCGGGTTCAGGACCCTCAGTCGGGCTGGGCGCCGATCAGCACGTAGGCCAGCACCGCCGGTTCCGTGCCGTAGTTGTGCCAGGCGTGCCGGGTGCCGTTCTGCACGATGGCGCTGCCGGCGGGCAGCTCCACCTCGGCGCCGTCGTCGAGTTCGAGGGTGAGGGTTCCGGACACGACGATGTCGTAGTCGATGGTCTTTGTGGTGTGCATACCCGGGGCGTCCGGCTCCATGTGGTCGGCCAGGCCGGGCAGCAGGCGCTCGATCTCCTGCATGCCGGCTGCCGCGGCCTGCTCGTCGGGTTCGGGGGCCGGCGGGGCGTCGCGGGGAGTCGGGGCGATCGTGAGCAGACCGAAGCGGGTCTCGCCGGGACCCGGGAAGAACGTCTCCCCGGACGGGGTCGGTGCGGTGGGCGGGACGATCGGCCCGGTGGTTCCCCAGAGCTCGTAGAAGCTCAGTCCGGGCATCATCGCGGACTCCACCGGCTTGACCGGCGCATCCTCGGCGAACACCGACTTGCCGTCGGCGTCGACGGCGGTGACGACGCGTTTGATCTCCATGATCGGCTCCCCCTGGGTACGAGCGTTCAGGCTGTGACGGACACCCGTAACCCTCGTCCCAGGATCACCGGGCCCGCAAGCCCTCCCCCGCATCCGCGGTCACGGTGCTCGCGACACCGGCCTCGGCCTCGACCCGCCGGCCGGCCCGCAGCATCAGCCGGGTCATCGCCACCATCCAGACGAAGAACGACACGCACAGCAGGTACCAGGCCAGCAGACCGTTCCAGGCCAGCGGGCCGTCCTTGAAGAACACCACCAGGCTGCCCGACGCCACACCCAGGGCGGCCCACACGTTGAGGTAGGCCGACCAGCGGGGCAGCAACGGCTCCGGACGCCGGTCCTGCAGCACGATCAACGCGACGATCAGCATCTGGACCATGGCCGTCCCGACGATCCCGACGAACGGTAGCCAGGCCAGGTCGTTGAGCATCTGGATCGTCGCCGCGTCCCGCTCGGCACGGTAGGCGGCGGTCTGCCAGGCCAGCTGAGGGAACAGGAACTCCAGGATCAGGCACGAGCCGGCGACCGTCTGGGCTGTCACCAGCGGCGAGGACGGCCCGGCGATCCGGCGCAGCTGGTGGCTCAGCGCCGCCACGTAGAAGGCCAGCAGGGGTGCCGCCGCGCAGGCGATCCAGATGCCGGCCCGGATCCGGGCACGGTTCTCGGCGAACAGGTGCGCGACCGCCGCGGCGTCCAGGCCCGGAGAGGGCGGTGGGATGAAGCCCGCCACGATCGCGAACCCCACGAGGAACACCGGCGCGAACCCGAAGCCCGCCCACACCGAGAGCCGCTGGTGGCGCTCGGCCGTGACGAGCTCGTCGTGTGCGTCCAACCCGGTCACCGACGCCGGCTCAGCCGGGGGTCAGTCAGCTCGGGCTCAGTCACCACGGGAGGCCTCCAGCCGCTCGACGACGGCCGTGAGCGCCTTGACCTGGGCGAGGAGGTCTTCGACCTCGCCCTGCTCCTGCGCCTCGGCCTCCTCCACCCCGTCGTCCAGGACCGCGCGCCCGACCCCCCGGGCACTGGACTCCCAGGTCGCCGCGACGGGTTCGTCGTTGACCAGCGATCCGGCCGCCCGGCGGATGTTCCGTTCGATCGGAAAGGGCGCACGTTCGTCGCCGAACCGTTTGGCCTCGTCGACCAGGTTCCCGACGAGCCCGAACACACCGCCGCCTCGCGACCGCTTCGACATGTCAGGACTCCAGTTCCACCTCGGCGAGCAACGTGAACTCTGCGACTCAGTTGAGCACGCCGAGCCGCACCCGCGCGAGTCGAACCCGGTCGGCGATCACCTCGTAGGAGGTGATCCGGTCACCGGATATCTCGAAGGTGATCACGAACAGCAGCGCGCCGCCCGGCGCCACCACGGCTCCCACCTGCCCGTCGACCAGCGCAGGCTCGGCGAACCGACCAACGCGATCCGCTCGGCGGGGTTCAACGTCTCCAGGACCACAAGCAGCGCCCGGCTCACGTCGGACACCAGCAAGGCCTGCTCCTCGGGGTGGCCGGCCGCCGGGGACGGACCCGACCTGTCGTCGAGCATCCGCAGGTCGGCCGGGACCTCGCGGCGCGCCCCGCGGGCGCGCAACATGTCCACGCAGATCCGGGTGACCACGGTGCGCAGCCACCCGCCGAGGTTGACGATGCCCCGATCTTCGCCGGTCCGGTCCCCATCGGTCCGGTCCCGGTCAGTCCTGTCCCCGTCGGTCCTGACCCCGTCAGCGCCGACCCGGTCCAGGCGCAGCCACGCCTCCTGAACGGCGTCGTCGGCCTCCGCGGCCAACCCGAGCATGCGGTAGGCCACCGCGCGCAGTTCACCGCGGTGGGCCTCGAAGCGCTCCGCGAGCCGGTCCCGTTCGTCCACTGGTCACCTTCCACCGCGCCGGTCCGTCATCTCCAAGACGTGCACCTCCAAGACGTGCATCTCAACGACGTACGGGACACGACCGAAGTGACAGGAGCACCCGTGACGAACCTGCTGCATCTGGACTCCAGCGCCCACCGTTCGAATGCCTCGGTGAGCCGGCGCCTGACCGCCTCGTTCGCGGACACCTGGCGGGGCCTCCACGGCCCCTCCGGTTACCGCTACCGCGATCTCTCCGCCGATCCGGTCCTCCCCCTGGGCACCGCGTTCTGCGAGCTGGGCCGGCGACTGGAATGCCGGGGCCTGCTGCCGCCGGCGGAGGTCGCCACCGCGATCGAGAATGCCGAGGAGGAACGGGAGTGGGTGCTGACCCGGCCGTTGATCGACGAGCTGCTGGCCGCGGACACGATGCTGATCGGGCTCCCATGTACAACTTCTCGGTCCGGCCGCCCTGAAGACGTGGATCGACCGGGTGAGCTTCCCCGGGGCGCTGGTCGACGCGGCGACCGGCGAGAGCCGGCTGTCCGCCACCAGGGTCGTGGTCGTCGCCACCCGGGGCGGCGGCTACGGCCCCGGCACCCCGAGGGCGGGTTGGGACTTCCAGACGCCCTACCTGCGCGCGTACTTCTCGGCCAACGGCGTGACGCCCGCCAACCTGCACGTCGTCACCGTCGAGATGACCGTCGCCGGGATCGTGCCGCACCTGGCCCCGTTCAGGCCGATGGCCGCTGAGTCGCTCGCGCGTGCCCGCGCCGAGATCACCGCGCTGGCGTCCCGGCCCTCCGCTTGCGCTAATCTCGTTCAACCGACCGGTTGAGAGAGGTTTCGCGTGGATCCAGAGGCCACTCACCGGTCGATGAGTCGGTCAGCGGAGGTGGAAGCCCTCGTAACCGTTCCCGGCGACCCTCGCGCATCTCTGGCGGAACTTGCCGAAGTGACCGAAGTAGAAGACGTACGCGCGGGCCTTGCCCGGGATGTTCGCCCCGTTCACCCAGGAGTCGGCACGGGAGAACATCGAGGCCTCGGCGGCGGTGTTCACCTCGTCGGTCCAGCTCTCCTGCGCCTCGGCGGTGGCTTCGATGCAGGTCAGTCCGTTGCGCCGCATGTGGTCGATGCAGTCGGCGATCCACTCGACGTGGGTCTCGATGGAGTTGGGCAGGTTGCCCAGGGTGCTCCCCGGGCCGGTGATCATGAACATGTTGGGGAAGTCGACGGTCTGCAAACCCAGGTAGGCGCGGGGGCCGGCATCCCAGTTCTTGGTCAGTGTGGCGCCGTCGCGGCCCCGGATGTCGATGTTGAAGTACGGCCCGGTCACGGCGTCGAACCCGGTGGCGAAGACCAGCACGTCCAGCTCGTACTCCGCCGAGGACGTGCGCACCCCGGACGGGGTGATCTCCACGATCGGCGTGCCACGCACGTCGACAAGGGTCACGTCGTCGCGGTTGTAGGTCTCGAAGTAGTCGGTGTCGACGATCGGGCGCCGGGACATGAACGGGTGGGTGGGGATCAGCTTCTCCCGGGTCTCCGGGTCGGTCACCACCTGCCGGATCTTGTCCCGGATGAAGTCCGAGACCGTCGCGTTGGCCGCGTCGTCGTAGGACAGGTCCCGGTAGGAGCCCACCGCGAACCTGATGCCGCCCTCGGCCCACAGCGCCTCGTAGGTGGCCAGCCGCTCCTGCTCGCTGACCTCGAGGGCGCGCTTGCCGTTGTGCTGCCACGGGAACCCACCGGCCGAGGTCTTGGCCCGCCGCCAGATCTCGCCGTAGTTCGCCTTCACCTCGCGCCAGAACTCCTCGTCGGCGGTCTCGTGGCGGGCGGGCACGCTGTACTGCGGCGTCCGCTGGAACACCGTCAGGTGGCTCGCCTGCTCGGCGATCACCGGGATCGACTGCACCCCGGACGAGCCGGTGCCGATCACCCCGACCCGCTTGCCGCGCAGGTCCACGTCCTCGTGCGGCCAGCCGCCGGTGTGGTACCAGTCGCCGGCGAAAGTGTCCAGCCCGGGGATCTCCGGGACGTACTTGGAGATGGCCAGATGCCCGATCCCGGTGATCAGGAACTGCGCGGTGACCACCTCCCCGGCGCCGGTGGTGACCGTCCAGCGCGCGGTCGCGTCGTCGTACTCGGCGGCGGTGACGTAGGTGCCGAAGGTGATGTCGGGCAGCAGGTCGAAGCGGTCGGCGACGTGCTCGAGGTAGGCCAGGACCTCGGGCTGCTCCGGGTACTTCCCGCTCCACGTCCAGTCCTGGAGCAGCTGTTCGTCGAACGAGTAGCAGTAGACGAACGCATCGGAGTCACACCGCGCGCCCGGGTAGCGGTTCCAGTACCAGACCCCGCCGACACCCTGGCCCGCCTCGAAGACCCGCACGTTCAAGCCGAGGCCGTCGCGCAGTTTGTGGAGCATGTAGAGCCCGGAGAAGCCCGCCCCGATCACCACCGCGTCCACGTCCGTCCGCGCGGCTGCGTTCCCAGATCCCATGGTCATCCTCCCCACCGTCGCTACCGTAGGACACATCCGGCGTGCGGATCGGGTGAGGCGTGAGGAGGCACCGATGACGCTCCCGGAGGAGTGGCGGAGCTGGCGGGTCGTGCCGGAGCGGTTGCGGCACTGGGCCCGCGAGGATCCCGACCGCCCGTTCCTGCGTTGCGGGCCGGACTGGCTCAGCTATGGGGAGGTCGAGGCCCGGTCCGGGGCACTGGCGGGTGGGATCGCCGCGCTCGGGGTGTCCAAGGGCGACCGGGTGGCGGTGGTACTGCCCAACCGCCTGGAGTACCTGCTGACGTTCTTCGCGCTGGCCCGGCTGGGCGCGATCCAGGTGCCGATCAACCCCTACCTGAAGGGCGAGTTCCTGCGCCACCAGCTCGCGGACTCCGCGACGACGGTGTTGATCGGGGACGCCCCGGCGATGGCTCAGCTCGCCCGGCTGGCACCGGTCCTGCCTGCGTTGCGCACGGCGGTGGCGGTGGGCGAGATCGGTGAAGCCCCCGAAGGCACGATCACCTTCGGGGACCTCACCTCCTCCGGACACCCCGCTCCGGACGTGGCCATCGAACCCTCGGACCTGCTGGCGGTGATGTACACCTCCGGCACCACAGGGCTACCCAAGGGCTGCATGCTCAGCCACGGCTACTACCTGGCGATGCCGTGGCCCTGGTACCAGAACGGCTGGCTACGGCCGGGCGACCGCACCCTCACCGCGATGCCGCTGTTCCACATCGGTGGCCAGGGGATCGCGCTGATGCCGGCGCTGCTGGCCGGGAACTCGATCGCCTTCCTCGAGCAGTTCTCCGCGAGCGGGTTCCTCGACCAGGCCCGGGCGACCGGGTCCACCGTCGGTTTCGGCGTGGGCCCGATGGGGATGGCGATGCTGGCAGGCCCGCCGTCGGACTCCGACCGTGACCACCCGCTGCGGCTCGGAGTGTGGGTGCCGATGCCGATCGCTTCGCAGGACGCCTACGCCGAACGGTTCGGGATGCAGGTGATCTCCGAGACCTACGGGCAGACCGAGTGCAACCCGATCACCGGCAGCCCGATCGACCGGCACCCGAGCAAGCGGGCCTCGCTGGGACGGGCCAACCCGTCGCTGGAGGTCCGCCTGTTCGACGACGGCGGCGCGGAGGTGCCCACCGGCGAGGTCGGGGAGATCGTGATCCGGGCCCGCGAACCGGAGGTGATGTTCGCCGGGTACTGGAACCACACCACCGGGGAAACGGTGGACGGCTGGCACCACACCGGCGACCTGGCCCGCGCCGACGAGGACGGCTACCTCTACTTCGTCGACCGCAAGTCCGACTCGATGCGCAGGCGCGGGGAGAACATCTCCTCGTTGGAGGTCGAGGCGGCGATCCTGACCCATCCCAAGATCGCCGCGGTGGCCGTGCATGCGGTGCCGTCACCGCTGGGTGAGGACGACGTCAAAGCCTGCCTGGTGCTCGCCGAGGGTCAGGGCCTCGAGGCGGAGGAGCTGCACACGTTCCTGCGCGAGACCCTGCCCTACTTCGCGGTACCCCGGTACGTCGAGTTCCTCGACGCCCTGCCGACCACCCCTACCGGCCGGGTGCAGAAGCACGTCCTGCGGGCCCGCGGCAACGCCGGGGCCTGGGACTTCGACCAGCTGGGGCTGACCATCGACAAGGCCGACCGCCGCGGCTAGCTAGCTCCGCGACCGGTCGACCTCGTCGCGAGGGCCCACCGTCCAGGGAAAGGCGGTGGCCGCGGAACGCACGCCCTGCGCCGCACGGGAGCGGTTGGGCTCGTCCAGCTCAGCGAGCAGGTCCTCGGAGAGCCCCACGATCCGGGCCAGCACACCGGGGTCGAGCCACTGCGGCCGCAGAGCGAACAGCAGGTCCTCGGTCGCGGTGTTCCCACTGGCCCCGGGAGCGAACGGGCAACCGCCGAGCCCCCCGAGCGCACCGTCCACGACGTCCACCCCGGCCTCGATCGCGGCGAGCGTGTTCGCCACGCCCTGACCCCAGGTGTCGTGGCCGTGGAAGACGATCCGCCGGGCCGGGGTCTCCTGCCGTACCCGGGTGACCAGGGCGGCGACCTGTGCGGGGATGGCCTGCCCGAGGGTGTCGCACAGGACGATGTCTGCCGCGCCGGCGGTACGCGGGTCGTTGGCGATGTCGATCACCCGCTGCTCCGCGACCGGGCCGTCGAAGGGGCAGCTGAACGCGGTGGCCAGGCAGAGCTGGATGCGCCCGCCGGCCTCGAGCGCGGTCTGCACCGCGTCGGGCATCACCGAGAGGCTCGCCTCGGTGTCGCGGCCGATGTTCGCCCGGTTGTGCGCCGGCGAGACCGACAGGCAGTACTGGACGTTGCGGGCACCGGCGGCCACCGCGCGCTGCACGTGGCGGGGGGTGGCCACCCACAGCCAGCAGTGGTCGAGCTCCCCGGGCTCCAGGCGGGCGACCACCTCGAGTGTGTTCCCCAGCGCCGGCACCAGGTCCGGCCGGGCCAGTGAGCCGATCTCCAGGGTGGGCACACCCAGCGCCAGCAGGGTCCGGATCACCTCGACCTTGCGCTCGACCGACAGCGGCTTGCCCGTGAGCTGGAGCCCGTCGCGCAGGGTCACGTCACGCAGCTCGGTCATCGAGTCGTCTCCCCCGTGAGCTCGGCGATGGCATCGGCGTCCATACCGAGGATCTCACCCAGGACCGACCCGGTGTCGGCCCCCAGGTCCGGTCCCACCGAGCGCACCGGAACCGAGACGCCGCCGATGACCGGCACCACCCCCGGGAAGCCGACCGACCGCGGCCGCTCGCCACCCGTGTCGACCTCGAAGTGCTGGATCATGTTCCGGGCGCGGTACTGCTCGTCCGCGCAGATGTCCCCCGCGGTGTAGATCGGACCGGCGGGCACCCCGGCCTCCCCCAGCAGCCGCAGGACCGCCGCCCTGGGCAGACCGGCGGTCCACCGCCCGATGGCCTCGTCGAGCTCGTCGCGGCGTTCCCAGCGGCCGGCGTTCGTCGCCAGCTGCGGGTCCTGGGCCAGGTCCTCACGGTCCATCAGCCGCGTGAGGATCTGGAACAGCCGGTCGCTGTTGGCGGCGACCACAACACTTCCGCCCTCCGCGCACGGGTAGGCGTTCGACGGCGCGATGCCCTCCATCCGCCCGCCGACGCGCTGCCGGCGGACCCCGTAGGCGAAGTGGTCGGGCACCAGGGACTCCATGACCGACAGCACCGACTCGTTAAGCGCCACGTCGAGCACCCGTTGCTCCAGCGGCCGTCCACCGTCCGGCTCGCCGAGGACCCGGCCGTGCTCACGTCGGTAGAGCCCCATCATCGCGGAGAACGCTCCGTAGAGCCCGGCGATGGAGTCGCCGATGGACACCCCCACCCGCACCGGCTCGCGGTCCGGCTCGCCCACCAGCTCACGCATCCCGCCCATCGCCTCGGCGACCGCAGCGAAACCCGGCCGCTGGGCCATCGGTCCGGTCTGCCCGAACGCCGAGATCCGGACCATGACCAGGTCCGGGTTCGCCGCGTTCAGCTCCTCGGGACCCAGGCCCCACTTCTCCAGCGTCCCGGGGCGGAAGTTCTCCAGCACGACGTCGCATCCGGCGACCAGCCCGAGCACCGCCCGGCGCCCGGCCGGTGACCGCAGGTCGAGCACGATCGACTTCTTGTTCCGGTTGATCGTGCGGAACAGCATCGACGTCGAGCCCGCGTACAGCCGCCAGTTGCGCAGCTCGTCCCCGGTCCGGGGCCTCTCGACCTTGATCACCTCGGCGCCGAAGTCCGCCAGGAGCCGCCCGGCGGTCGGTGCCGCGATGTAGTTGCCGAGCTCCAGTACCCGGGTGCCGTGCAGCGGCAAACCCTCGGTCGCCGGGTCGGGGCCGGTCACCGGCATGGACGCCTCCCAGATCGTGTGGTTGGGCCCATCTTAACCATACGACGTTAGGTTTGAGTCGGGTAACCACTCGCCGTTCGGTTACCCGGTCCGTGTCGTACCTCGAGCAGCTCAGAGCTCAGGCGTGGGAGGCTGCGGGCTCGGGCGCCGGATCCGGCCCCTGCCTCCAGCCCTGAGAGGACATCACCCGGTGACCATCGAAGACGACAATCTGGCCGTGGTCCGCGGGGCCTACGACCGCTACTACGCCGGCGACCTCGACGGGTTCTTCTCCGTCTTCGCCGACGACGTGGAGCTGCACGAAGCCGACTCGCTGCCCTACGGCGGAGTCTTCAAGGGCATCGAGTCGTTCAAGAAGGGCATCGGCATCATGTTCGACGCCTGGAAGGACCTGCACTTCGACATCGAGCAGTTCACCGCCGGTGGTGACCTGGTGATCATCTACATGCAGCTGCGGGCCACCGGCAAGACCACCGGGAAGACCTTCTCCTTCCCGGTCGCGGAGCTGTGGCGGCTGCGGGAGGGCAAGGTCGTCGAGATGCGGCCGATCTACTGGGACACCCACCGGGCCCGGGAGTGCTTCGGTTCCTGAACCGGGTGGCGGACCGCAATCTACGATCAAGCCGCGTCGGAACACGCATCACGGACACGGGAACGGAGCGAGCATGCCCGAGGGCGGCACCCAGGACGGCTTCGGGAAGTATCTCGGGTTCACCATCGACCACGCCTCCGGCGACTCCGTGCGGGGCTCGATCTCGGTGTCGCCCGACCACCACCAGGGGCACGGGATCGTGCACGGCGGTGTCTACTGCTCGGTGGTCGAGCACGCCGCCAGCGTGGCCGCCGCGACCTGGTTCGCCGACCGGGGTCACGTCGTCGGGGTCACCAACACCACACACTTCATCCGCGCGGTGCGCAGCGGGCTGCTCCGGGTGGAGGCCACGCCGCTGCAGCGGGGCCGAACCCAGCAGCTGTGGCAGGTGTTCATCACCGACGAGCAGGAGCGGCTGGTCGCCAAGGGCGAGGTACGGCTGGCCAACATCGCCGATGCCGCCAGGCTGGGCTGACGGCGTGGAGTACAAGACGATCCGCTACCACGTCGACGGCGGCATCGCGCTCATCACCCTGAACCGGCCGCACCGCAACAACGCATGGACCGGTCGCATGGAGACCGAGTACCACCATGCGATGTACCAGGCCGAGCGCGACGACACCGCGGGTGTGATCGTGCTGACCGGGGAGGGCCGGAACTTCTGCGTCGGCGCCGACTCGAAGGCCCTGGAGATCCACGCCGAGGCGGGAGCCTATGACTCCGGCGTCCGGGAGCCACTGCTCGAGCCGGGAGACCCTGGACACCCCGCCTACGGCACCCCGCACGGGTTCCCGTTGGCGATGGCCAAGCCGGTCATAGCGGCGGTCAACGGCGCGGCGGCGGGCATCGGGTTCGTCGTCGCCTGCTTCGCCGACATCCGCATCGCCGCCGAGGGCGCCAAGCTCACACCGTCGTCGTCGAAGCTCGGGCTACCGGCCGAGCACGCCGTGTCCTGGATCCTGCCCCGGTTGATCGGCTACGGGCGGGCGACGGAGATCATGCTGTCCAGCCGGGTGGTCAGCGCCGACGAGGCGCTGGCCATCGGCCTGGTGAACGCCGTGTACCCCAGGGACCAGCTGCTGGAGCGGGTGATGGAGTACGCGCGCATGCTGATCGACTCCGCCGCCCCCTCCTCGTTGCGGGTCACCAAGGCCCAGCTGTCCCAGGACCTCTACCGGCCGCTGCGGGAGTCGGCCGAGGAGTCGGCGCGGCTGATCGACGAGATGGTCGGCAGCGACGAGTTCA
>Ga0310811_10006640_pt1 | contig 14792 bp, 12 predicted proteins | sample YCmetagenome_FD_207642 | JGI IMG/M metagenome (GOLD analysis project Ga0310811, IMG submission 207642) | Soil microbial communities from experimental microcosm in Duke University, North Carolina, United States - YC | ecosystem: Engineered > Artificial ecosystem > Soil microcosm > Unclassified ...
GCCTCGAGGCGCGCACGCAGCTGCTCGATGTTGTTGCCCTCGTTCATAGTTGCGTCATTCATCGGTGGCAGGTCGAGCAGCTGATGGGTGGGTTGACGTTGTATTCCTTCATCAACCGCGGGCCCAGAATCGACTGATCCACGGCCGGGCGGTACCCCATCGTCGTGATTTCGCTGCGCGGCCGGAGATTCGGCGCCGGATTCTTGTGGCAATCAATGCACCACTCCATCAGAAGCGAGTTCTGCTGATACGTCAGCGGCATCTGGTCGATGCGGCCGTGGCACGTTTCGCAGCCGACGCCCTTCTTGATGTGGATGCTGTGGTTGAAATAGACGAAGTCGGGAAGGTCGTGCACGCGGACCCAGTGCAGCGGCTTGTTCTCGCGGAAGCTGGTCCTGACCGGTTCGAGAAACGAAGCGTTGGCGAAGAGCACCGCGTGACAGTTCATGCACGTCTTGGTCGGCGGAATCCCCGCGAACGAAGACGTCTCCACCGAGGTATGACAGTACCGGCAGTCGATGCCGTCGTCGGTCACGTGGTGCATGTGGCTGAACTGCAGCGGCTGCTCGACGAAGATCTGCTGCCTCGTCATGTAGCTCGATCTGGCAAGAACGATCGCCAATAAGATCAAGCCGCCGACAAGCGAGAGAAGTCCGAAGATACTGACTTTTGAAAGGGTGTTCGCGCTGCGATGAAATATCTGCGGCATCTACGGTGTTCGACGTGACCACCGCGAGTAGAGCAACCTGCTTACACGGGTCGGCCTTGGTTCGATAACCAACTACGGGTTGTACCACAGTTGTGAAAAAAGGATCAAGGTAGGACAATGCATTCAGATGAGCGATGAACGGAAATATCGCCAGCGCGGTTATCAGGACGATGAGCGCGACCGCGCCCCGAAACCTGCCGTCAAAAAGTCGCCTGAACCAGGAGCACCTGCCGGCGCCCGGCGCATCTCACAGGACGGGCCGAAGAACATCAACATGCCCGGCTTCCGCGAGGTCGTTCGCTGCGCGCAGTGCGGCAACCCGGTCTCGACCGAGATCGGATTCGACACGCGATGCCCGCGCTGCGGCACCGATCTTCACAGCTGCTCGCAGTGCGTCTCGTTCGATCCAGGAAGTCGCTTCGAGTGTATGGACACGACGCTGACCGCACGCGTCTCGCCGAAGAACACGCGTAACGCCTGCACGCTCTTCTCGCCGCGCACGACCGTCGAACGCGAAACGACCACGCCGCGCAGCGACGATGCGCGAAAGGCATTCGACGATCTCTTCAAGTTCTAAGCAATGGCACTCCTCTCGGCGCAGGATCAGCAAGTCGTACGCACTCACCTCGCCGGCCTCCGTCACGACGTCAAGCTGCTGTTCTTCACCCAGACAATCGGCGAACCGGAAACGGCGGCGATCACCAGGCGGGTGCTCGACGAAGTCGTGACATTGCACGAGAGGATCTCGCTCGAGGAAGTGAACTTCGTCCTCGACAAGGATCGTGCGGAGCAATTCGGCGTCACGCACATCCCGGCGATTGTGATTCTTCGTGACGGCGCCGATACGCGAATGCGGTTTTTCGGCGCGCCCGCGGGCTACGAGTTCATGTCGCTGGTGGAAGCCGTCGCGCTGGCTGGCGCCGATGATTCGGGGCTGAACGAGGCAAGCAAGAAGCTGATTGCGGAGCAGGTCTCAGGCCCGCTCGATATCAAGGTGTTTGTCACGCCAACCTGTCCGCATTGTCCGCGCGCCGTGACGCTGGCGCATCGAATGGCGATCGAGAGTCCGCAGATTCGCGCGACGTGCGTCGAGGCGACGGAATTCATGGACCTCTCGCGCCAGTACCACGTCACGGGAGTGCCGAAAACCATCGTCAACGGCACGGTCGAGATCCTCGGCGCCGTCCCTGAAGATGCGTTCGTGCGTGCGGTGATGCAGCAGCCGCCCGGACCAGAAACGCCGGGGATATAACTGTCGAGATCGGGGCGGAATTCAGTCTGTTATCCTGCTGGCGAGTATGACTGGCGCGCGGCGCATGACGAAGGTTCGGCTCGCGGATTTCTCGCGACAGCTGAAGACGCTGATCGACAAGGCACAGCGGCTGCGGGACGAAATCAACCGCTGGATCATCGCGACCACGCCGCCGCCGTCGCCGCCGGATGGTGAGGCCGCACGTCGTCGACGTTCCCCAGGCGCGCACACGCGGAAGCCTCGCCACTAGCTCGAACAACAGCGTTACGCGCCGAGCGCAGACTGCCAGGCTTCCAGGTATTTGTAACCGCTGCCGGTGTTGAAGAGCACCACTGACTCGCGCGGCGCGATCTTGCGCCGCTCGACAAGCGATTGAATCGCCGCGAGGCCGGCGCCGCCTTCAGGAGCGCCGAGAATGCCCTCGAGGCGCGCCATCTCGATGCAGGCCGACATCAACTCCGCGTCGCTGACGGCGACCGCTTCCCCGCCGCTGGCGTAGACGTCCGCGAGAATCAGAAAATCGCCGAGCGGCTTCGGCACCCGGAGTCCGGCGGCCACCGTCGCGGCGTTCTCCCACATGACGGACGCAGCGGCATGCTGCTCGAAGGCGCGAACGATCGGCGCGCACCCTTCGGCCTGCGCGGCGATCATGCGGGGGCGCTCATTGCCGATAAGACCCATGGATTCGAGCTCCTCGAACGCCTTCCACATCCCGATCAGTCCCACTCCCCCGCCCGTCGGGTAGACGATCACATCCGGCAGTTTGCCGCCGAACTCCTCCCACAGCTCGTATCCCATCGTCTTCTTACCTTCGATGCGATACGGCTCCTTCAGCGTCGAGACTTCATACCAGCCGTGTGTGGCGGCGTTCTTCGCAATGAAGGCGCCGCAATCGGAGATGAGTCCATCGATGAGATGCACATCCGCGCCGAACGCGCGGCACTCGAGGATGATGGCGGCCGGGGTATCCGATGGCATCGCGATCACGCACCGCACTCCTGCGTGCGCCGCATACGCCGCGGCGGCGCCCCCGGCATTGCCTGCGGTCGGAAGGGCGATGGTGTCGATGCCTAGCGCCCTGGCCATCGTGACTGCCGCGGACAGACCACGTGCCTTGAATGAGGTCGTCGGATTCTGTCCTTCGTCCTTGATGTACAGCCGCTCGACACCGAGATGTTCGCCGAGCCGCGCCGCCTTCAGTAGCGGCGTCATTCCTTCGCCAAGGGTCACAGGCTCGCCGGCAGGCATCACCTCTTCATAGCGCCACATCGACGATGCGCGACCCTTCAGGGCGTCGCGTGTGAAGGTGCGTGCGGCTTTCGTCAGGTCATAGCGCGCGAGCAGCGGAGCGTTGCACGCTGGACACAGGTTCTGCGGTTGTGTGTAATCGAGCTTGCGTCCGCAGCCGGGCCGCGAACATTCGAGGTGCGTGAGCGTTGACTTTGCTGTTGAAGCCATATTCACCGGTGCTGGGAGCCGAGGTCCGCGGGATCGATCTCGCCGGCGGCCTCGACGATCAGACATATCACGACGTGCGGACCGCGTTTCTGAAATACGGCGTGCTGTTCTTCAAGGAGCAGTCCGAGATTCCACCCGACGTGCAGGTCGGCATCGGGCGGATGTTCGGCGAGCTGCACGTGCATCCGGCGGCGCCGCAGATGCCCGACCATCCCGAATTGTTCGTCATCCACGCGCATCGCGGCTCGAAAGTGGCGAACGGCGAGTTCTGGCATTCCGACGTGTCGTGCGACGAAATTCCGCCGCTCGGAACGATGCTGCAGATTCACGTGCTGCCCGACGTGGGCGGCGACACGCTGTTCGCCAACATGTACGCGGCGTACGATGAGCTGTCAGAGCCGATGAAACGACTGCTCAACGGCTTGAGCGCGACGCACGAATCAGAACATATCTACCGTGGCCGCTACTCCGATCGCGGCGTCGACGATGAAGGGAGGGTGTACCCAAAGGCGGTTCATCCTGTGATTCGCACGCATGCGGAGACGGGGCGCAAGGCGATCTTCGTCAACCGCACGTTTACGACGCGTATCAACGAGCTCACGCCGACGGAGAGCCACGCAGTGCTGAACCTGCTATTCGATCACTGCGAGCAGGTCGATTTTCAGATTCGCTTCCGCTGGGAGAAAAACGACGTGGCGTTCTGGGACAACCGGTGCGTGATGCACCGGGCGATCTGGGATTACTGGCCCAACGAACGCAAGGGCCATCGCGTGACGATTAAAGGAGACCGTCCTCGGTAGTCGGGAGCGAAGGTTGGCGGAGAGGAAGGGATTCGAACCCCTGGAAGCCTTTCGGCTTCAACGGTTTTCAAGACCGCCGCCTTAAACCACTCGGCCACCTCTCCGTGCGTTCATTCTCGCGCGATTTTCGCGGTTCCGTCCATGTACGAACGTAACGCGGCAGGAATCACCACCGAACCGTCTTCCTGCTGGTAATTCTCCAGAATCGCAATCAACGTCCGGCCTACCGCCAGCCCCGAGCCGTTGAGCGTGTGCACGAACTCCGTCCGCCCGCCGGCCTGCGGGCGGAATTTGATGTTCGCTCGGCGCGCCTGAAATGCCTCGGTGTTGCTGCAGGAGGAGATCTCGCGGTACGTGTTCTGACTCGGCAGCCAGACTTCGAGGTCGTAGGTCTTCGCCGCCGCGAACCCCATGTCGCCAGTGGAGAGCAGCATCACGCGATACGGCAGCTCGAGACGTTTGAGCACTTCCTCCGCGTTGCCCGTCAGCCGTTCGAGCTCGTTGTACGAATCGTCGGGCCGCGCGAATGCCATCAGCTCCACCTTGTCGAACTGATGCTGACGAATCAGCCCCCGTACATCGGCTCCATACGACCCCGCCTCGCTGCGGAAGCAGGGCGTGTACGCAGTGTAACGAATCGGCAGTTGCTGGCCGTCGAGAATCTCGCCGCGATGCATGTTCGTCAGCGGCACTTCGGCCGTCGGCACCAAGTACAGATCCCAGTCGCCTGCAATCTTGAAAAGATCCGCTTCGAACTTCGGCAGGTTGCCGGTGCCGGTCAGCGTTGCCGTGTTCGCCATGAACGGCGGCTCGACCTCCTTGTAGCCGTGCTCTTTCGTGTGCAGATCGAGCATGAAGTTGATCAACGCGCGCGCCAGGCGGGCACCGGCACCGACCAGCACGGTGAACCGCGCGCCGGCGATCTTCGTGCCGCGCTCGAAATCGATGATGCCCAACGCGGGCCCGAGGTCCCAGTGCGGCTGCGGCGTGAACGTGAAGCCGCGCGGCGTACCGACGCGGCGCATCTCCTTGTTCTCTTCGGCGCTCTTTCCCACCGGCACCGTGGCGTGCGGCACATTCGGAATGACGAGCAGCGAATGGTTCCGGCGCTGCTCGAGCAGATCGAGCTCGACCCCCATCTGCTTGATCTGCGTCGAGCGCTGGCGGTTTTCTTCCTGAATCTTCGTCGTGTCCTGCCCCTGGCGCTTCGCTTTCGCAACCTGGTCGGCGGCGGCGTTCTGCTCGCGCTTCAACCCTTCGAGCTCGGGAATCAGGCGCCGACGGCGCGACTCAAGCGCCGCAATCTCCTCCAGCTCGCGGGTCATGTCCATGCCGCGATTGGCGAGCGCGGCGCGAACGGCATCGAGATTGTCTTTGAGGAAGGCGGGATCGATCATGTGGGCCGGGTCGATCGTATACGATGGGCGCCATGAGCGGCACGATCCGCAAAGCCGTCTTCCCCGCCGCGGGCCTCGGCACGCGATTTCTCCCGGCGACCAAAGCGCAGCCGAAGGAGATGCTCGTCCTGGTCGACAAGCCCGTCATCCAGTACGGCGTCGAGGAGGCCGTCCAATCCGGCGTCGACAACATCATCATCGTCACGGGCCGCGGCAAGAATGCCATCGAGGACCACTTCGACGTTGCCGTGGAGCTCGAAAGCTATCTGCAGCAGCGCGGCAAGACGGCGCTGCTCGAAGAGATCCGCAAGATCACGCAGAAGATCAACGTTTCGTACGTCCGCCAGGGCGAGCCGCTGGGCCTCGGCCACGCCGTGCTCGTCACGCAGAATCTCGTCGGCAACGAGCCATTCGCCGTCATCCTCGGCGATGACGTGATCGATGCGGATCCACCGGCGCTGAAGCAGATGATTGACGTATTCAATCGCGTCGATGGACCGGTCCTCGCCGTCGAACGCGTTCCTGCGGAGGATGTGTCCAGCTACGGTGTCGTGAAGATCGACGAGTCGGCTCGCGATCTCGGGCGCGGCGTCTACCGCGTCGCCGATCTCGTCGAGAAGCCGCGGCGCGAAGAGGCGCCGTCAAACCTCGCGATCATCGGCCGCTACATCCTGACGCCCGACATCTTCGACGCGCTCAAGGCGACGACAAGCGATCGCACAGGAGAGATTCAGCTCACCAACGGCCTGCGGCATCTGCTCCGCTCGAGGCCTCTTTATGTGTATGAAATCGAAGGCGTGCGCCACGACACAGGCAACAAGCTGGGGTTCCTGAAGGCGGTGGTGTACTTCGCGCTGCGGCGGCCCGATGTGGCGGAGCCGTTTCGGAAATATCTCGAGTCGCTCTCTACTCTTTCGACGTCGGCGCGCTAGCGCTGCCGCTGTTCCCTTTTGACGTATCGCTCTTCGTCGAGTCCGTCTTGGCGGATGCATCCGTGCTCGTACCGGACTTCGAGGCCTCACCCTTCGCCGCAGGTGCGGTCGCGTCGGATGTTCCTTTCTTCGCGTAGTCGGTGATGTACCAGCCCGTTCCTTTGAACTGAATCGCGGGCGATGACATCAGCCGATGAACCGGCCCCTTGCCGCACTCCTTGCACGTGTCGACGAGCGGATCCGAAAACTTCTGGATGACCTCGAACCGGCGGCCGCACGCATCGCATTCGTATTCGTATAACGGCACGTTTGATTACTCCAGCACCGCGTCACCGGCGTCCCTGAGCAGCAGGCGCCGCATGGCCGAAAACGGCGCGCATCCCTGCGACAGCACCGCATCATGGAAGGCGCGCAGCGAATACTTCGCGCCCTGCTCTTCCTTGTAGTCGCGGCGCAGCTTCAACATCATCAGCTTGCCGACCGAGTAGACGAGATACGTCGGATCGAATGTGCCGCGCTCGGCCTCACGACGCGCAGTCCCCTCTTCGAGAAACGCTTCGTCGCGGAAAAAGCGCATCCCCTGCTCGACGGACATGTCTTCGCAGTGCAGTCGAATGCAGACGACGAAGCGCGCGAGACGGACGAGTGCTTCCGCAAGCTGTCCGAGCTTGATCTCCGGCTCCTGCCGGCGGAAGCCCGCTTCGACCATCATCTGCTCGCAATAGTGCGCCCATCCTTCGATGAACGACGCTGGTCCGAAGAAAGTCGACTTCCGTACCTTCGAGTCGACGTTGCGCAGGTGCTGAAAGTGGAGGAAGTGGCCGGGATACACCTCGTGAATTGAAATGTGCCAGAGGATCGGGAAGTTGAAGTAGCGCAGATGCTCTTCCTGCCGGTCGGCAGGCCAGCTGCGATCCGCATCGGTCAGGTAGTAGTACGCGCGGCTTGGTTTCGCCTCGAACGGCCCGGGCGTCCACATCGACGCGAACGTCCAGCGATAAAACTCGGGTGTCGGCGCAACGACGACGGGTTCGCCGTCCGGCACTGTGACGATCGATTGGCGGCGGAGGAACTGCTCCAGCTCCTTCACCTGCTCCTGGGCGGCTTTGACGACCTCGCCAGGCGCGGGATGATGCTCTGTCGCGGCACGCCACGCCGCCTGAACGTCGTTGCCGTGCATCTTGCCGGCAACGGACCGGAATTCCTCCTGCACGTCGTGAAGCTCGCGAAGGGCGATGGCCAGCAGGCGGTCCGCGCTGAAGTTAATCCCTTCCTCGAGGCGCAGCTTCTTTTCGAACCTCTCGCGTCCCAGGCGGAACGACGCTTTGGCGCGCGGCGCGAGGTCGTTTTCGAGATACTCGACGTAACCCGTGACGGCGTGCGACGCCTCGGTGGAGGTGTCCGCCAGGTCGCCGAGGATGTGGAGATCGTCGAGCGTTGAGAACGCGCGCGGAAGATCGGCATCGATGAACTTCAGAATGCCCCGCCAGCTCTCGAGACCGGTCTTGACGAAGATGCCGGGCGCTTCCTTGATGTTGTCACGAGCCGCCTGCACTAGCCGCGGCACCTGCCGCAGCTTCGAGACGATCCTTCGCGCGCGCTCGGCCTCGGGCGCGTAGGCGAACAGCGCCTGGCCGGCGAGGCTGGTACCAATCAGGTCGGCGTACAGCTGCGGGTTGCGCTCCCACGTCCGCACTTCCTCGTACTCGAACATCCGCGCCTCGATGTTCGAGCCGACGATCGGATGTTCGATCTTCTCGTTGGCCGGAAGCGTGTCCGGGTCGATCTGGTGGAGTCGTCGGCCGAACCCTGACAGCGCCCGGACGTGGGCATCAATAGCTGAGCGGCTCAGGTCCTCGAGCAGGTCATCGTGAAGATGCGTTCCGTCGAGCGTCGCCTGCGTTGGACAGACCTCGTACAGATAGGCGAGGTAGTCGTCGACAAAATGAGGGAAGGGCTCCGATGGGTACATGCCTGATCATGGCGGCGCTCTGCTGCTCGCGTCGGTGAGCGCACATCCCGCAATGGTACAATAATTAACTGTCCTTCCCGATGTCCGGCACGTTGTACGTGGTCGCGACCCCGATCGGCAATCTCGAAGACATCACCCTCCGCGCGCTGCGCATCCTGCGCGAAGTGGACGTGATTGCGGCGGAAGATACCCGACGCACCGCGCGATTGCTTTCACATCATGGGATTTCGACGCCGACGGTCAGCTTCCACGAGCACAACACGCGCTCCAGGCTGCCGCAGCTCGTCGGCCGTCTGCAGGCAGGCCAGAGCATCGCCATCGTCACCGACGCGGGCACGCCTGGCGTCTCAGATCCGGGGCGCGAACTGGTTCAGGCGGCCATCGACCGAGAATTACCTGTGGACCCGATCCCGGGCGCGAGCGCTCCGCTGGTCGCGCTGATTGCATCCGGTTTTCCGTTGGTTCCATTTACCATGTTCGGCTTTGCACCAAATAGGTCAAAAGACCGCGTTGTCTGGCTATCGATGATCACGCGGACGGCTCATACCTGTTCTTTCTTCGAGGCGCCACACCGAATTCGCCAAACGCTCGATGAAGGGGGCGATATATTTGGCGAACGACCAATAATGGTGGCGCGCGAGCTGACGAAAGTTCACCAGGAGTTCCTGCGCGGAACCGCCAGGGAGCTATCCAGGCGCATTGGCGCGCCGCGCGGCGAATTCACTATCATCCTCGGACCAGACGAGAACACCAACAAAAACGACGAAGTGCGCCTCAATGACGATGAAGTCGTCCGCGAATTCTGGCAAATAACAGAAACCTCGGGCCACTCACGACGCCAAATCGTCACATCGCTCGCCAAGAGGTCTGGACGTAGTGCCAAGGACGTATACGCTTTGATTGAACGGGCCAAGAAATTGGGCGTTCAGCCATAAACAATGTCTTCTGAAGTCCACATCGTCATTCTGGCGGCGGGTCAGGGCACTCGGATGAAGTCGCAGCTCCCGAAAGTGCTACATCCGATCGTCGGCAAATCCCTCATCGAGCACGTTTTGCGAACAGCGGATGCCGTTTCGCCAGCAAGTATCACCGTCGTCGTGGGCCATGGAGGGGCGAAGGTCCGCGAAGGGATAGGCGATCGCCCAAATTTGGCGTTCGCGGTGCAGGAACCGCAGCTCGGAACGGCTCACGCCCTCCAGCAGGCAGAACCCAGACTCGCCGGCAGGCAAGGCACGCTAGTGCTGCTCTCGGGTGATGTCCCAATGTTCAGCGCTGCCACTCTTCGCAGGCTGCTGGACACACATCACACGGCCCGCGCTGCTGCGACGGTCGTTACGGCAGTCATTGACCGACCGTACGGATACGGCCGAATCGTCAGGACGAGAGGGCGGATCGCTCGAATCGTGGAGGAGCGGGACGCATCGCCAGAAGTCCGGCAAATTCACGAGATCAACAGCGGCATTTACGCCTTCGACCTGGCGCCGCTGTTCGACGCACTGCGTGGGATCGCTTCCCAGAACGCCCAGGGCGAGTACTACCTGACCGACCTGATAGCCATCTACCGCCGCCGCAAGCTGCCCATCGAGACGCTGATCGTCGACAACCCCCAGGAAATCCGGGGCATCAACAGCCGCACCGAACTCGCGGAAGTGAGCCGAATCGTGAGACAGACAAAAAACGAAGAATTGATGGCCGCCGGCGTCACCATCGTCGATCCGGCAACGACCTACATCGAGCCCGACGTGGAAATCGGCGCCGACACGGTGATCCACCCGGGTGTGGCGATCGAGGGACAGAGCCGGATCGGTGCTGCCTGCGAGATCCACAGCAACGTCCGCATTGTTGACTCAGAAGTCGCTAACAAAGTCGTAATCAACAACTTCTGCCTCATCATCGGTTCGCGTATTGCAGAGGGCGCAGCGGTCGGTCCGTTCGCCCATCTACGGCCCGAAACGGTGGTGGGCGAAGGGGCGAAGATCGGCAATTTCGTGGAGTTGAAGAAAACGACAATGGGGCCCGGGTCGAAAGCGAATCATCTCGCCTATCTCGGCGATGCGACGATCGGGGCCAAAGTCAATGTCGGGGCGGGCACCATCACCTGCAACTACGACGGCGTGTCGAAGCACCCAACCGTCATCGAGGATGGCGCCTTCATCGGCAGCGATTCCCAGTTGATTGCGCCCGTGCGCGTTGGAAAGGGTGCTTACGTGGGCGCCGGATCGTCGATCACCGAAGACGTGCCGGCCGGCGCCCTCGGAATTGCTCGTGGGCGGCAGACCAATGTCGCCGGCTGGGTCGAACGACGGAAGACGCAACTAGCCGAAAATAAGACGGTAGCAGCCGACTCTAAAACCAAATCACGGTAGGGGCCGACGTTCAGGTCGGCCCAAGGACTAGGGTTATGTGCGGAATCATCGGATACATCGGTTCGAAGCCCGTCGTCCCGGTTCTCCTCGACGGCCTGCGACGCATGGAATATCGCGGCTACGACTCCGCAGGCGTGGCGGTGGTCAGCCCCGAAGGCATTTCGCTGCGGCGCTCTGCAGGCAAGCTCGCGAATCTGGAACAGGCTATCCGTGTCGAGCCCGTTGACGGCCTCTACGGCGTCGGACACACGCGGTGGGCGACGCACGGCCGTCCCACCGAAGAGAACGCACATCCGCATCGCGACTGCACCGGCAAGATCGTCGTCGTCCACAACGGAATCATCGAAAACTATCTCGAGCTGAAGAAGGAGCTGCAGGAGCAGGGGCACCAATTCAAGACCGAGACGGACACCGAGATCGTCGCCCACCTGGTCGAGCGCGAAATGCAGGCCGATGGTCTCGAGAACGCCGTCCGCCGCGCCCTCGCCTACATGCGCGGCATGTTCGCCATCGTGCTGGTGTCGGTTGAAGACCCCGAGAAGATTGTCGCCGTTCGCAACGGCCCGCCCATCGTCATCGGCCTCGGCAAGGACGAATTCTTCGTGGCATCCGACATACCGGCGATCCTCGCGCACACGCGCGACGTCGTGTTCCTCGGCGACGAAGAGATGGCGGTGATCACGCGCTCGGGCGTGCAGTTCACCGATTACCAGGGCCGCGCCGTCTCGAAGACCACGCAGCGCGTGCTGTGGGATCCAATAGCGGCGGAGAAGGGCGGCCATAAGCATTTCATGCTCAAGGAAATCTATGAGCAGCCGACCGCCGCGCGCGACACCATCCTCGGCCGCGTCTCGCTCGAACGCGGGCAGGTGTTCCTCGAAGAATTGAACATTCCCGACGAAGCACTGCGCGCGATCCAGAAGGTGAGCATCATCGCGTGCGGCACGTCGTGGCACGCAGGCCTGGTCGGGAAGTATTTGCTCGAAGCGCTCGCACAGCTGCCGGTTGAAGTCGATTACGGCTCAGAGTATCGATACCGCAACCCGATCGTCGCGCAGAACGAGCTCGCCGTTGTGATCACGCAGTCGGGTGAGACGGCGGACACGCTCGCTGCCCTGCGCGAAGCCAAACGCAAGGGCGCACACAGCATCGCCATCTGCAATGTGGTCGGCAGCATGGCGACTCGTGAGGCCGAAGGGACGGTGTACACGCACGCCGGCCCCGAGATTGGCGTCGCGTCAACGAAGGCGTTCACCTCGCAGCTCGTCGCGCTGCAGCTGCTCGCCCTCTACATGGCGCAGGTACGGGGAACGCTGAGCACCACTCAGATTCGCAATCACATCAACGAGCTGCTTCAGCTACCACAGACCATCGAGCAGGCGATCAAAGCCTCCGCGGCGATGGAGAAGGTTGCCGAGCGGTTCCACAACCGTTCAGACTTTCTCTTCCTCGGCCGGGGTATCAACTACCCAATCGCGCTCGAAGGTGCGTTGAAGCTGAAGGAGATCTCGTACATCCATGCGGAAGGCTATCCCGCGGGCGAGATGAAGCACGGACCGATCGCCCTGATCGACGAGCAGATGCCGGTCGTGGCAATTGCGCCGAATGATCACGTGTTTGAAAAAATGATCGGCAACGTGCAGGAAGCGAAGGCTCGAGGCGGATCGGTCATCGCGCTGACGACCGACGGGGATGCGCGCATGGCGGCGGTGCTCGATTCCCAGAACGACGTGATGGTGTCCTTGCCGTCGACGACGGCGCTGCTCACGCCGGTCGTAATGACGATTCCGCTTCAGCTGCTCGCGTACCACATCGCCGTGCGTCGCGGCTGCGACGTCGATCAGCCGCGGAATCTGGCGAAAAGCGTGACGGTAGAATAGGGTGGTTGGATCTTCTCTCCACCCTCAATCCTGAACAACAAGAAGCCGTTCTTCACACGAATGGCGCGCTGCTGATTCTTGCCGGCGCGGGCTCCGGCAAGACGCGCGTCATCGCGCACCGCATCGCGTATCTCGTCAGCGAAGGACTCTGCCAGCCAGACCGTCTTCTCGCGGTCACCTTCACGAATAAAGCGGCAGAGGAGATGCGAAGGCGCGTCGAGACGTTGCTCGGCATGGACTGCAAGGGCATGTGGATCTCAACATTCCACGCCCTCTGCGCGCGTCTGCTGCGCCGCGAAGCGCCGCACATCGGCTTGTCGCGCGATTTCGTGATCTATGACTCCACCGATCAGCTGACGGTGATGAAACAGGCCTTGCGTCAGATCGGTGCCGATGACAGCACCATCGCGCCGCGGCTGGCGCTGTCGCGCATCAGCCATGCGAAGAACCGCATGGAAGGTCCGGAGACGTTCACAGCGAATTCGTGGAATCCGCGCGACGAGCAAGTGGGGAAGCTGTACGAGCTGTATCTCAAGGCTCTACGCGACGCCAACGCGCTCGATTTCGACGACCTGCTGCTCAAGACCGTCGAGCTGTTCGAGAAATCGGAAACCGTTCGCGACCGCTACAGCAGCAAGTTCGTGCACGTGATGGTGGACGAGTATCAGGACACGAACCGGCCACAGTACCTGCTCGTGCAGCGGCTCGCTGGTCGTCACCGCAACCTGTGTGTCGTCGGCGACCCCGACCAGTCAATTTACAAGTGGCGCGGCGCCGATCTTCGCAACATCCTCGACTTCGAGCACGACTTTCCCGAAGCGCGCATCGTCAAACTCGAACGGAACTACCGATCGACGCAGGTGATTCTGGACGCGGCGTCGGCGGTCATTTCGCAGAACCGGAACCGCAAGGATAAGCATCTCTACACCGATCGAAAAGGTGGGGCGAAGATTCTCTACTACCGCGCCGGTGACGATCTCGACGAGGCCGAGTTCATCGCGCGTACAGGGCGAACCGCGCTCCACGAGGACGTGGAGAACAGCGTCGCCATTCTCTATCGCACGAATGCGCAGTCGCGGACGCTGGAAGATGCGCTGCGGCGCGCCGGCATCGCCTACAAGATCATCGGCGGCGTCCGGTTCTACGAACGCAAGGAGATCAAGGACGCACTGGCGTACCTGAAGCTGGTGCTCAACCCTCATGACGATGTGAGCGTGCGGCGCGTGATTAACGTGCCCGCCCGCGGCATCGGCAAGGGCGTGATGGAATCGCTCGAGGGATTGGATCTGCCGACGGATGCGGATGCGCCGCCGCTGCTCGCCGGCCTTCAGCCCGTGGCGACCAACAACTCGCTGTGGGCGCGGTTGGTCCACGCCGTCGATCGTCGGCTGCTGGCGCCACGGGCCACGCAGTCCCTCGCCGCGTTTCGCGATCTCATACTCACCCTCACCGAGATGGCGTCGCGTGAGTCGGTGTCGATCGCGCTCGGCAAGGTGCTCGACGCCAGCGGTTATCTGCAGGACCTGCGCGAGGAGCGGAGCGAAGAGGCGGAGAGCCGCGTCGAAAACCTGGCCGAGCTGGTGTCGGCTGCGCGCGAGTACGAGACACGGAGCCCGGAGCCGTCGCTTGCCGGCTTTGTCGATCAGTTGTCCTTGCTCTCCGACGTCGACGAGGAGCAGGGGTCACGCAATGCGCGCGTGCTGATGATGACGATGCACAGCGCCAAAGGGCTCGAGTTTCCGGTCGTCGTCATCGCCGGCCTGGAAGAAGGCCTGTTCCCGCATTCGCGTTCGGCGGATGACGAGGCGGAGCTCGAAGAGGAGCGTCGTCTCTGCTACGTCGGCATCACGCGCGCACAGCGTCGCCTCGTTCTGACCTCGGCGGCGCGAAGGCGCGTCTTCGGCGAGTATCAGTCAACCGATGCTTCACGGTTCATCGACGAGATTCCGCCCCAGCTGCTCGAGGAAGTTCCCTCAACGTTCCTGACGCCGCAAACGTCCTTTTCGCAGTTCCGCGCCAATCCCTA